>OGXI01002574.1_pt1 | contig 13472 bp, 8 predicted proteins | sample 1576221 | NCBI WGS metagenome assembly OGXI01 (sample SAMEA3541523, study PRJEB24748) | human gut metagenome | biome: human gut; feature: human-associated habitat; material: faeces | place: China | collected 2012
CCCATATTGTGAAAGATGAAAATGTGGTGCTGGACGGCAACATGCTCACTGCCAACGGCCCCGGCGCCGCCATGCTCTTCGGCTACTCCATCGGGGAATATCTGGGGGAAGACCTCCAGGTAGCCCAACTCAAAGAGCAGATGTGCTACACGGGCCTGTAGGATGCCGGCAGGCATTCCGCCTTTCCGCAAACCCCATGCGGCACCGGAACAACAGGGAAAGGGGGAGGAATTTCCCCTTTTCACTTCATCAGGCGCCTTTTCAGGGTATAGTAAGCCCCCCGGCGTCCCTTGCGGGACGACATCAGGCGGGAATGCAGGGCAGAGAAAAAATTGCTCCGGCAGGGGTAATCCAGCAAAAGGCGGCAAAAAGCCCGGTCCCATCGGTCCAGACGGGGGAGGACGTTCTCCGCGCCCACCAGCTCCAGCCACTTTTTCCAGCCGGAAAGCAGAACTTCCCGGTCTTCCGGAGACGCCCTGAAAAAAGCTCCCTCTTTCATGATGAAATGCCTGCGCATCAACTCCATGCAGTAGTCCACCAGACCGAAGGCGGCAGGTGAATCAAGCAGCCCCCGCTCCCCCCAGAAACGCGCCAGAGCTTCCATGCCCATCAAATCCATGCGGAAATCCCCCAGGCGGGGATCCCGCCCGCAGGAGGAAGAGCCGGGGCGTTCCCGCCGATAATGGTACAACTGGTCGGGAAGGATCAGGAGCCGCGGAGCAAAAGTCAACAGCATCAAACAGAAATACAAATCCTCCCCCTGGCTCAATCCGGGAACGAAACGCAAGCCGTTTTCTTCCAGCAGTTCCCTGCGGATTAACTTGTTCCACACCGTTCCCGCGCACCGGCTCCACGGCGTCCCCCGCCGGAACCGTTCCGCTTTTTCCTCCGGGAAAAATCCGGCTGACGGCGACCAGCCTCTTTCAGGCATATCCATGTCCCCGCAGTCGCAAAATTCATGGTATCCGCACACCGCTACGTCCGCTTCTTTCTCCGCGGCCGCAGTAACCAGGCGCTGGAACATATTCCGTTCCACCATGTCGTCCGGATCCACAAAGCCGATATACGTTCCCGCAGCCGCTGCCATGCCGCTGTTCCTCGCTGCGGAAACGCCGCTGTTTTTCTGGTCAATTATCCGGACGCGGCGATCCCTGTTCCGCCATTCGCGCAATATCTCCGCCGTACAGTCGGAAGAACCGTCATTAACGCAAATGATTTCGATATCTTTCATGCTCTGGCCGGTCAGGCTTTCCATACACTGGTCCAAATAGGCGGCAACATTATAGCAGGGAACAATGATGGAAACGGATACGCTCATGGCGGAAGCGTCCTTTTTTATCCGGATTGAAAATTCACATCAAGAAAAAACAGCAACGCCATCTATTGAAAAACGGAAAAACCGGAAAAGGGAAACTGTTTCCGGAAAGAAATGCAAAGGCTGTCTCCCGAAGGAAGTTCCCGGGAATGACGGGAACGGCGGGCTGTGGTACGGCTGCAATACGGCGGAAAATTCAAACCGTCAGGAATACTCCGGCATCATGCGCAAAGGAGTTTTTTTGATATTGCTTTTCAGTATGAATTTATTAAGTATTCAGTCATCGTCGCACAACGTATTCTTTTTTACGGCAGGGAAAATCTGCCCGGAACGGCAAAAAGAAAAAAATCACCATCCGCATCAGGCGATATTCATGATATTTCCTGCAATTTTTCACCATGAAACCGATTACACATACACAGACAGTCATGCTCCGATTGCTGACCATGTGTATTCCGTTTCGGAATCTGCGTAAAAAAGGACGCGCTTTTCTGCGCGATTTCCTGTCCGACTACGACCGGAACGCCCGCCGAAGCATGCGCGCATGGCGCAGGCATGCAGTAGCCGGCCGCACAATCCTTATTCTGGAGCCCAACTATTGCCACGGAGAAGTCCTCCCCGTTTTTTGCCGTCATCTGCTTGACATGGGATACCGCGTTGATGTCCTGATGCATCACAGCCTGGCCGGGCAATCGCCTCTATGCTGTTTCAAGGAAAACGAGATCCAGATCTTCACGGCCATGTGCACTTCATGGAAGCGCCTGGCCAAAGCTCCCGTCCTCAACCGGTACGAAGCCATTTTAGTATCAACATCCGCCTTTTATGACACTCCGGGATGGGCAGGTTTCCTTCACATGACGGGGCTTGACAGATTCACCAATCTTCTGGCCGTCGAACATGAATTAAATGACATCCCACGGTTCGGGGAAGAAGGGCTTGAACGGCAGGGACGTCTGCTGACGCTGGGCTCCTTTCCCAAAGGGACGATGGTCAATCCGCACTTTTTCGGGGAAATCCCGCCTGCGCCCAGGAACCGTGAACCCGTATTCATTACCGTAGGTTCCCTTTCCGCACAGCGGAAAAACCACAACCTCCTGATTGAAGCGCTGCAAACCATCTACCATGAAGGCCACAGGGACTTTTCCGTCATCATCGTAGGGGAAGGAGAACTGGGAGAAATTCCCGGCCACCTGCGCCCCTTCCTGCATGTGGCCGGAAAACTCGACTTCCCCGCCATGTACGAGGCCATGAGGCGGGCGGACTATTTCCTGCCTCTCCTTGATCCCGGCAATCCGGCGCACGACCGCTACATTACCACCGGCATCACCGGCTCCGCCCTGCTCATTTACGGATTCGCGAAGATTCCGGTCATCCATGAAAAATTCGCTTCCTTCTACGGCTTCAATGACCGGAACGCACTTCTTTACGGGGAAGAAACGCTTGGCGGCGCCATGCTCCGCGCCATCAGGCAAACGGAGGAGGAATACGCGGAAATGCAGCAGGCGCTTCTCCAATTGGGCAGGGATATTGACAGGGAATCCCGCTCCAACCTGAAGCGGGCTCTTGCCGCATGCTCCCCCTCCGAACCTCAACAGTCCCGCCAATGACCCAATCCTGCCCGCCACAGCCCCAGGTTTCCGTCATTGTTCCCGTTTACAACCAGGAACGATATCTTGAAGAGTGCATCAGCAGCATACGCCGGCAAACCCTTGCGGAGTGGGAATGCCTCATCATTAACGACGGTTCCTCCGACTCGTCGGGGGAAATCGCCCGGCGTTTTTCAGAGGCGGACTCAAGAATCCGTTATTTTGAACAGAAAAACAGAGGCGTTTCCTCCGCCCGAAATCTGGGCATGCGGCGCGCTTCCGGGCGCTATTTGTGTTTCGTTGACGGCGACGATTTCATCGACGCGGCCTTTCTCAAACATCTTCTGGACGCCTCGGACCGCGGAGCAAGCGATTTGACCGTAGCGGGAAAGCTGTTCTGCGACAGGTTTCCGCCGGATAAAATCCCCGCCCTGCCCACCTGCGGCATATTTCTGCGCCGGGAGTTCCCCTTGAAAAACAATCTGGAATTCCCGGAAGGCATTCACCCCTGTGAAGACGGCCTCTTCTCGCATTTCGTGCTCGCGCTGACAGAAAAAATTTCCTTCTGTCCGGAGGCCGTTTACCATTACCGCCAGCATGAACAGGGCAACCACCACCAGATACGGAAAAGAACCGCCGACATCCTGCCCATGATCCCCCGGTGGCTTTCCCTGATTGAAGAGTTTTATGAACAACGCCATCTCGTCCGCTTTATTGAGCATGAACCATTTGAACTGAGGCTGCTTGGCATGCCTTTCTCCCCGCCGGAGCAGGAAATACTTTACAGCATCATCCGGGACTTCCTGACCGCCCATTGCACGGCCGCCGAGTGCCGGAGGGCCTCCCTGCATCTTCCTTTCCGCCTGTTGTTGCAATCCTCCGGCTTTTCAGACTTCGGAAGAAGGCTCCGGAGGGCCGGCAAAAACACCGGAATCCGCCGGAAGCTCCTCCATTTCTGCCCTGTCCCCTCATGGAGGAGGAATGGCAGGGCACAGCTGCGGCAAGTACGCGAACAGCTGGAGGAAATACGCAGGAATATCACGTTTTAACCCCTTCCCCTGCTTGAACATGGCAAAAGGAAAAATAATAGTCATGCGTCTTTTCGGAGGGCTGGGAAACCAGCTGTTCCAATACGCCTTCCTCTTCGCGCTCTCCCGGCAAGGGGGAAAAGCAAGACTGGAAGCCTCATCATATGAACATGATGATAAGAGGGTCTGCGAACTCCATCACTTCCGGGTTTCCCTTCCCATTGAAGGAGGCCCTCCCCCCTGGGCTTTCCGCAAGTCCCGTATTCCCGCCTGCCTGCGTTCCCTGTTCGCCGCTCCCAAATATCCTCATTTCCGGGAGGAAAAACGGCACGGGTTCGATCCCGGTCTCGCGGCTCCTCCCCGCTGCCATACCTATTTCAAGGGATATTTTCAAACAGAACAATACTTCCTCCACTGCCGGGAACAGCTTTGCAGGGAATTCCGTCTAAAAACTCCCCTGACTCAGGAAAACGCCCGCGTTCTTGAAGACATCCGTTCCTGCTGCTCCATTTCTCTGCACATCCGCAGAACGGATTACCTCTCCAACCCCTACCTTTCTCCGCCGCCGCTGGAATACTATCTCCGGAGCATGGCTGAAATGGAAGGAAGGCTGCGGGCGGCAGGCGTTCCTCAGGAATCCCTGCGTTACTTCGTCTTCTCGGACGACATAGAATGGGCCCGGCAAAACCTGAGCCCCGCCCTGCCCCATGTCCATGTGGATATCAATGACGGCGGCGCCGGCTACTTCGATTTGGAGCCGATGCGAAACTGCCGCCACCACATCATCGCAAACAGCACGTTCTCCTGGTGGGCGGCCTGGCTCAACGAACACGCGGAGAAAATCGTCATCGCGCCGCGCATCTGGTTCAACAGAAATGAAGACGACCGGTACCATACGGACGACGCGCTCATCCCCGGCTCATGGCTCCGGATATAACCCCGTTTCCTTACGCAGCAGACCATGTCCTCTCCCCTCATTTCCGTCATCGTCCCCATCTACAACATGGAGTCCCTTCTTCCGCGCTGTCTGGACAGCCTGGCGGCACAAACCCTCCGCGACCTGGAAATCATCTGCGTGGACGACGGTTCGACTGACGGGTCCGGAGGCATCGTCCGGAAATATGCTTCCGGAGACAGCCGGTTCCGCCTGATTACACAGGAAAATTCCGGCAGGGCGGAAGCCCGCAACGCGGGAATCAGGGCAGCCGCAGCGCCTTACCTGGGTTTTGCGGATCCGGATGACTACGTTGAGCCGGACATGTACGAACGGCTCTACCGGCTCGCGGAAGAAACCGGGGCAGACATGGTCCAATGTTCCTATTCCCCCTTCCTTCCGGCTGAAAGCGAAGAATCGCGCGGAATGGCTGAGGAAAAACTCCTTCATGTTGAAAACACCGCCTGCGACGGCGTCTTTACGGAGAAAGGAGAAATATTCCGGCTCTTTCTGGAAGACAGGATCACCGGCGTCGTCTGGAGCAAATTGTTCAGGCGGCTCCTCCCCGGCTGTTCCGCCCCCCTGGAAGTTCGCCTGCCTTCTTCCTTCACCAGCAGAGAAGACACACTTTACGTTTCCCGGGCCATCGCCCGCTGCCGCAGCGTCGCCCTCACCTCTGAAAAACTCTACCACTACGGGCTGGGCGGCCCTCAATCCGTTTCGTCGCGCAACCGGAAAGCGGAAACCCGGCCCGCAAGCTATTACGCCATATTCGAGATGCTTACCAGGGAAAAACTCCGGGAAGGGGTTCTGGGCAGCAACCGCACGGCCTACATGAACTATATTGTCCCTCTGCTTTTTCCGGACAATGAAATGCCGGCCGGGCGGCTCAGGCATTGGGCGGAACTCTGGCGGGAGGCGGGCATCACTTCCGAACACATTTGCGGGATTCCCAGGGAACAGCGGGCTTACCTTGAGGCCGCCCTGGCCGGACAGTGGATTTACCTGCGCCTCCTTCAATGTTTCTGGAAGTTCAAAACCGCCAGGAGGCACATGTTCCGGCTGAGGTTTTCCAAAAACGGAATAGACACCATCCAAATCCTCGGGCGCACTCTTTATTCTGCAAAGAAGCTCCCCCGATCATCCCTGTAACTGCTGTTTTTCCCGTGTTCATCTATTCCTACCAGCAACACGACCACCTCCTGCCCGGCAATGACAGAATGCTGGTGATCGGCAGTTCCGCTCTGGCAAAAAACCATGGCCATCTGAAATCGTCCCGACTGGCCGCCGACACGCTCATCTTCAATTTCCCGCTCAACCATCCCCGCCTGTGGCGGCAAATGGAGCACAGCCTTTCCGGCGCCCGCTACAGCATCATTCTTTTCATGTGGCCGCCCCTGCATCTTTCCCCGGCCAACGGCAGGCTCATGGAAAAGCCCCCGGAAGGGGGCGGGCCCATGGAAAGCGCCGAAGATATGCTTTGCAGGCTTTTCGCCTTTCTGCGGAAACAGACGCGCCGCCTGATCCTCCTGTCATCCCCGCCCTCCGACTACGGCAGCGCCCGGCACCCCTACGCGGAAGAACCGGGCGTCCTTGAAGCCTGGAACGCCCTTCTTCGCACGCTGGCAGGCAAGCTGAACCTTCCATTCATTGACTTTTGCGGCGATATGCTGCAATACCGCCCCCTGCCCGGCTCCGGGGAAGAAGATTTCCCGGAAGCTTACCGGAATCTGGGAAAACAGATCCTCCACCGGCTGCCTTTCGGCCAAACGTGGGTGAGAAGGCGTTCCGGGAAAATACACCGCCTGCTGGAGAAAAGAAGAAAACGCCGGAAGGAACGCATGCTTGCCCGCTGGAGGACATTGGCGGCCCCTCCCCATTACCGTGAGGAAACCGACTGGATTACGGCCATTCATTCAGAAAAAGGGCAGGCGCGCATACTGCTCATTGGCGATTCCGTCATGCGGCATTTGTGGCGGCCCCTTGCCTCAGAACTTCAGGAAGACATTGACTTGTTCTCCTCCACGCTGATTCCCGGAGATCCGGACTATCTCCCCACTCTTGCAGGATATTTTCCCTCCGCCGGATACGAAGCCGTCATTGTTTCCTTCGGTTCCCACGTCACCAATAAAGTCTCCGCCATTTCCGTGGATGACTTCCGCAAAAATTACATGGCATTCGTCTCCCAGCTCAGCAAGCGCTGCCGTTTCCTCATCCTGGCAACCAGTACGTCCATCATGGATGGGCCGGACGGCACGCTGAATGAAGAAAAAGAGAAAACCCTCGCCGCCTTTAATGCCATTGTCCGCGAGGCGGCATCTTCCCTGCCCGGCGCGGTTCTTTCAGACCACCATGGCTTCATGCAGGGGCGCAGATATATAGATCCCTTCCATTTCTCCCCTCCGGACCGCGCGTACCAGGCCGGGAAAACAGCCGGACTGCTCCTGCCCCTTCTCTCCGCCCGGCAGGAACCGCCAAAGGAACAGGAATGTCCGAAAACCCGCCCCGAACCATGAAATGGACAAATGAACGAAAACCGCCAAATTATTTTCCATACGGGGAGAAACGGTTACCCCCCGCAAAAATCCCGGCCCCGGCATTTAAAGACTTCAAATTCCCCCCCTTCTTCAAATTACAGACATCCCTTTTCCGGCCTGAACGGAGCCTCCATGCTCTTTCCCTCCCCGGCCTATTTCTTCCCGCAGCCCCTTCTTCAAGACCCTTCCCATGAAATTCCCCGATGCCATGACAACCCCGCCCGTTCCCGCATCCCCGGAGAAATCACGCATCCCCGTCATGTTTTCCGCCACCGGCGGCTGGGGCCTGCCCCTGGGCGTAGCCATTCACACCCTTTGCCTTCACGCCGGTTCCGGACGCTTTTATGACATTCACATCGTTCACGACGGAATGGACGCGCGAATAATACAGGGGCTGAACCGGGTCGCCGCCCCCTTTACGCAGGTTTCCCTTTCTTTCCTGCAACTTCCGGAAGAATTCCGCCAGCTCTTTCAAAACGGCAACAAGGACCGCTACTCCCCCCTTGCGTATGCCCGCCTGATGGCCGGCAGCCTGTTCCCGCAGTACGGCAGGATCGTTTATCTGGACGCGGATGTCCTGCTGGCCGGAGACGTAGCCGAACTGTATTTTTCCGATTTGCGGGGAGCTTCCGTAGCGGCGGCCGGAGACGGCCTGGCCCTCTGGAGTATTGAAAAAGGAACGATGCACCCCCATCTGGAATATATGGGCAACTACCTTTCCTCCCCCCTTTCCTACTGCAATTCCGGCGTCCTGGTGCTGGATCTGGACCAGATGCGCCGCCGCAACCTGGAACACCGCCTGCTCCAATGGCTCCGGAGCCGCCCGGAACCCTTCCCCTATCCGGACCAGGACATCTTAAATATCGCCCTGCACGGAGACATAACGCCGTTGCCTCCGGAATGGAACTTCCAATTCCTGTCCTGGACCTGGGATGAAGAAAAAACACGGCTCCTGCGCGGGACCGAATTTGAAAACGTTCCGTCCATATCCTGCGGACGTTCATGGAAACTGCTGCACATGGTAGGCCCGGAAAAACCATGGCGGCTTCCTGACGCCCCCGGAACCATGGGGCAGTTCCACTGGATCCTGTACTCCTTTTTCTGGTGGCCGGAAGCAAAGAAACTTCCCGCGTTCCGGAAGGAACTGGATGCGATTTCCCAGGGGCTGGCCCCGCTACTCCGGCGCCATATCCGCGGCCAGCAATGGAAACTGTTCTTCTCCCGGGGCCATATTTTCCGGAAACGCCGGGACAAAATCAGGTGGCTGAAAAAATTGCTGTCCATTCTTGACGGCAGAAAACCGTAACCGGCTTCCTCCTCCCTCTCCGGAAAACCGGCGTACTCCGGAGACTGTTCCCGGCTGACCTTCAGACGCCCATGACGAGCGCCTTTAATGCGGCGTGTGCGGTTCCAGCATCTGCTGGCGCTCCCGTTCCTTGTCCTTGGCCAGGCGGCGCGCCTCCTTGGTCAGGTACTGCTGCAAACGGAAGGCTTTCTGGCCTTTTTTCCGGACGACATGTTCGGAAGTGCCGTCCGGCAGAATATTGCAGGCCTGGACATTGTCCCTGAAGCAGGCGTCCAGAATGGATTTCAGGCGGCGCGCCAGCTTTCCGTTGGTGACGGGCACCATAAGCTCCACCCTTTTATCCAGATTCCGGGTCATCCAGTCCGCGCTGGCGATGAAAAGCTGGTGGTTGCCGCCGTGGTGGAAAAAGAAAATGCGCGCGTGCTCCAGATACCTGTCCACAATACTGACCACGCGGATTACCTTGCCGTTGGGCCGGGGGCCCGTTTTCAGGCAGCAAATGCCGCGCACGTTCAGTTCAATGTCCACCCCGGCGTCCGCGGCCCTGTACAGGGCGTCAATAATTTCCACGTCCTGAAGGCTGTTCATCTTGGCGGAAATGCGGGCGGGTTCCCCCTGCCGCGCGCGTTCCGCCTCCCCCTCAATAAGTTCAATAAGGCGCGCCTTCATCAACACCGGGGAGGGATACAGCTTGCGGAAGCGCATGAGCTTGGTGCGCCCCGTCACGGAATTGAAGAACTGGGAAGCGTCCGCTCCCAGCTGGTCGTCGCACGTAAGGTAGGAAATATCCGTGTAAATCTTGGCGGTGGTCTCATTGTAATTGCCCGTGCCGAAATGGCAGTAACGCCGCAGCATGCCCTGTTCCCGGCGCACCACCAGGCAAATCTTGGCATGGGTCTTCAACCCCTTGACGCCGTAAACAACCTGCACGCCGGAACGCTGAAGCTCTTCCGCCTTCTCCAGATTGCGGGCTTCGTCAAAACGGGCTTTCAGCTCCACCAACGCCGTCACCTGCTTGCCGCTCTCCGCCGCCTTTTTCAGGGCGGCCACGATGCGGGAGTTCCTGGCGGTGCGGTACAGCACCTGCTTGATGGCGATGACGTCCGGATCTTCCGCGGCTTCCTCCACCAGGCGCAGGACGGGTTCAAAACTTTCATAGGGATGGTTGAGCAGAATGTCCCCGCCGGCAATGTTTTCAAAAATGCTGACGGCCGGGTCCACGGAAGGGGACGGCTGCGGGGACCACTGCTCCACCTTCAACTGGTCATTGCCGGGTGCAAAGGCCATTTCCATAAAATCGGAAAGCATCAGGGGCCCCTTGAGGTCATAAGTCTCTTCCTTCCCGGCGCCTACGATCCGCATGATTTTGTCATGCAGGGGAGCGGGCGCGGAGGACTCTACTTCCAGCCTCACGCATTCGGAAAATTTCCGGGCTACGAGCACTTCCTCCATCTCATCCGCCAGGTCCAGGGCGTCTTCCTCCTGCACGGCAATATCCCCATTGCGCGTGACGCGGAACACCGCTGCGGAAAGAACGGTTTCACCGGGAAAAACGGTGCCGATGCACTCACGGACCAGGTCCTCCAGCATCACGTAGCGTTCCGCCTCCGCGGAAGGGACGGGAACGCGCCGCGGCAGGCCGTCCGGAAGGGCCACCACGGCGGAGCGCACCTCCCCGGTCTCATTGTCGCGCAGTTCCACGCCCATCAGCAGCTTGAGGGACGGCAGCGCGGGAGCCTCCGGAGCATCCATGTCCAGCGGCGTCAGAAGCGGGAATATCTGGTTGTTGAAATACTGCTCCAGCGTCAGTTTCTGGGAAGTGCTGAGATCCTCCATCGCCAGGGGGTTGATCCCGTTGATTTCCATCCACGGAAGAATTTCCTCATGGAACAGGCGGTATTGGTCCTCAATCATGCGGCCCACGCGGGAGCGGATGGCTTTCAGCTGGCGGGTGGGCGTCAGCCCGGAAATGTCCTTCACGCGGGAACCGGAATGCCGCAGCATCTGAAGGCCGCCCACGCGCACCATGAAAAACTCATCCAGGTTGGAGGCGGTAATAGCCAGAAACTTCAGGCGTTCCAGAAGGGGAAGATCCGTCCTTACGGCCTGGTCCAGCACACGCTGGTTGAATTCCAGCCAGGAAAGTTCTCTGTTGATATATTCGTCAGACATGGGAAAAATGGAAAATGGAAGTTTTTTAAATCAGCCTACCGCTGGGGCGCCAGCACGACGTCATACCCGAAAATATCCGCAAACAGGTCGCCCTTCAGCCGCAGGGCCAAGTCTTCCACGGCGGTTTCCCGCACGCCCTGAAGCTCCAGCTCCAGCATGCGCCCGCGGATATGCGCCCGGACGCCGTTCACGCGCTGGGCATGGCCGCGTTCCAGGGCGTCCGCCACGCGCAGGATGGCGGCCATCTTGGCTACGCGCATGCGGTCCCTCAGCTCCAGCTCCCCGTACATGGGATCGGAATTGGCGGGAACCTCATGCCGGTGGTAGCGGGCCAGCAGGGCGATCGTTTCCACATCATCCCGGGAAAGGCCGAAAATTTCACTGTTGAGAATGATATACTGGGAATGGAGCTGGTGGTTCTGCTGGTTGATGAAAGACCCAACCTCATGCAGGATGGAGGCCACTTCCAGCAGCAGCCGGTCATGCTCGGAAAGGCGGTGCAGGTCCTGAAGCTGGTCAAACATTTCCATGCACAGGCGCGCCACATGCTCGCGGTGCCCTTTGTCCGCCTTGTACCTGTCCGCCAGAATCCCGGCGAAATGGAGAACCTCCGCCTCCAGATCCCCCGGATGCTGTTCCGCGCGTATCAGGCTGCTTGAAAACTCCTCGTCATAACCGCTCGCGGGAATAATGACGTCATCCAGGTTCAGGCTGCGGGCAATCATTTCCGTCATCAAGACGGCGGGCAGCAGGGAATCCACCCCGGCGAAATCCGCCCCGTAAACGTTCATGCGCTGTTCCAGAGTGGTGCGGGACATCCGCTCCGCCTCCGCCGCCAGGGAGGAGCACGCCACCTTGCCTTCCGGCGTAGGGGAAAGGCGGTCCCGGAGCTGCTGCATTTCCTGGCCGATGACGATAAGGCCCGCCAGGCCCTTCACGCCCCCGTAATCCAGGCAAATCTGGTCCACCTGTCCGCGCATGTGCTCCCGCAGAATGGAAAGCTCCGCCACATCGTCTCCGTACTCGATTTCCCCGACGGCCTCCCCCGTGCGGTGCGTTCCCAGCCTGTAGCAGGAATAACGCACGATGCGCCCCTTCTGGAACAGAAGCACGCGGGTATTGCCCGGCCCCGTATGGACCACAAGCACCTTTTTCTTGCTGAATCCCGGATACTGGGCCAGAGCCTCCTGCACCTTCACGTAGATGAGGCGCGTCATCTTGCCGTCGTCAATGCGGCGCCCCCGCAGGCCGTGTGCCACGTGCATGCGGTTCACGAACACGTCCACATTATCCGCCTCGGAAATGATGTTGGAAATCATGAACCGGACGGAAAGCTTGCTGCCGGCTCCGTATTCCTTGAGAATTTCCAGATAGTCGCCGATAATTTGCACGCAGCGGTCCATGGTATGCCGGGAAATGCGGTGGAACCGGAAAATATCACGCGCCATCGGGACGGGCTGCTGAAGGAAATCCAGCAGGCGAATCCTGTCCCGGACAGCCTCAGCCACCATCAGGCTCATGGAGCTCGGGCCCAGATAGATCACCGCCTGAGTTGATAATTCCGAATCCTGAACCTGCTCGCCTTGAATCATTGCCATACCATGTATTGTTTCCCGGCCGTGGAGCAAGAACGGCAACGTGACAAAAAAGCCGCTTCCACCCCTTCCAGCAAAGGAAAGAATAAGGGATTTGCCTTTTGACGGCAAGAGATAAGCGCGGCTCCCTTCCCGTCCCGGCGGAACGGCTCTTCAAGACGGCTATTTCCCATAGGCCCCCAGCAGGGGAACCAGCCGCGGGGCAAATCTTTTCATGCAGAAAAAAAGCCCCGCCAGCACGGCGAAAATGACCGGAACCAGACAAAGCCAGAGCATGTCCCACGCTTCCCCCTTCCATGTAATCCAGCCGCTTTCACGCAACAGGATGATGACGATGTAATGCGTCCCGAAAATGAAAAAACACGCCGGAGCCAACCCCGCCACCCATCTGGCCGTGCGCGGAAACCATTCCGTGAACAGAATGGCCAGGGACATCAGCCCCAGCATGCCCAGGGCGATGAGCATCGAGTTGTGCTGGTCCCGGTGGCCTGCCAGCCACCAGGTAAGCGCAAGCGTGGCAGCCAGAAAGGGCACAGCGTACCGGCGCACGGCCTCCGTCAGGAACGGGAGGGAATACCGGGAAACATACATTCCCAACAGGAAAAATCCCAGGCTGTTGGCGATGGGATAATCATGATCCGCCAGATCCAGCGCAAAATAGTTCAGGGACAGCATGACCATGCCCGCCCAGAGCAGATAGTCTCCCAAGCGGTAAAGAAGGGGAGCCGCAGCAGTATAAATAATAATATCGCGCAGGAACCACATAGGCGCGTCCACGGGATGCCCGGCAATGCCCAGGCAGCGTCCGAACGCCGCGAGAGCGGGCCAGAACCCGGCGCCCTCCTCCCCTTCCAGCCATTCATACATAGGCCGGTAGGACGCATAATATTCATGCAGGGGAGACCAGCCGATCAGGACGGCCGCAACCAGCCCCCACACCAGATACGGACGGAGAAGAAACCAGCTCCGCCTCCAGAGGAAAAGGCTTCCTCCATCCAG
>OGXI01002577.1_pt1 | contig 13450 bp, 14 predicted proteins | sample 1576221 | NCBI WGS metagenome assembly OGXI01 (sample SAMEA3541523, study PRJEB24748) | human gut metagenome | biome: human gut; feature: human-associated habitat; material: faeces | place: China | collected 2012
GAAAGATGTGGCGAATGATTGATGACGAGAAGGCTTTGCGGAATGCAATTGCACACAGCAGGCAGGGAAACATTTTGCCCCGGAGATGTTTATTCAAAGCCGTATCACTGCTTTTACATTTGGAAGGATTTACCCCATGAACGACAGACCGCCCATTACCCTGACCAGTTGCGACTATGAACGTCTGACCCAGATGCTCATGTTGAACAAATATCGCACTCTGCCCGGCATTGACGAATTGCAGGATGAGCTTGACAGGGCCAACGTCGTTGAACCGGAAGAATTGCCAAACGACGTCATCACCATCAATTCCACAGCCCGTTTTCTCGATGAAACTTCGAACGAACAATTCGAAATCACACTCGTTTATCCGGACAAGGCTGACGGGGCGACAAAAATTTCCGTGCTGGCACCTGTCGGCAGTGCGTTGCTGGGAATGTCTGTCGGCCAATCGATTCCATGGCAGGTCCCCGGAAGGCAAAAACTGCTGTTAAAAGTTCTTGATGTAAAAAAACCTGATAATGAATAATCTTTTAAATCAATAAATTATTTTCTTTTTTTAAAGCAAAACATTATTTTTGTCAAACAAGAACATGAATAAAAAAGGAAGAAATCCCTAATGGATTTCTTCCTTGAAGATAAAGGTTCACTCCTGTTTCCAGAAAACAAGGAACCGACAATACCTTTTTAGCGCCGGTGTTTACGCATATAACCACGTGACTGCTGGAATTGCTGGATATCCCGATGATAATCCCGGGAGAGGTTTTCCTCCTGCCTTCTCACATAATCCGATTGCCGCTGCATGCGCTGGTAATCGTTATAGGGATCTTCGTATCTTGGCGCCGGATTATGGTGACGATAGGGGCGCTGATCCCAATCCTGCGAGTCAGTATAGCCGAAAGGAATATCGGCATGGGCGGCTGCCGTGAAAGAAAAGGCACATGCTGCCATTGCGCCCATTAAAAAAGATTGCACGATACGACTCATGAAGCTCCTCCAGTTCAAATAATGGCGGGGACTCGAACAGATTAATGCATAAGCCGATTCTATCCAATCCCCAAAACCGGCTATTGACCACAAATGGATAAAAACGGGTTTTTTCCGTATGCCATGTCTCGCAAATGTAACGTCCATGACATTCAACATCGATTTGCGTCTGAAAATAACCCTTAAAGATCAAACTTTTCTGCTTCAGGACACGGTATTATCAATGGTGTTGGAAAGAAACACTCAATAGAACCGGGATATCACGTGAAATACAAACATATCGTTTTCGATCTGGATTCCGTCCTCGACGAAAAAGAATCGAACCCGTTACGCGGCAAGAATCACTTTCCGGCCCCGATCCGCTCCTGTTCAGGTATCCGTCCGCTGATACAGGGACTGAAAGCCATGTCATACACACTGGGAGCCTTGTCCCGCGAAAAAATGGGTCTGACCGTTTTTGAAAAATCCTCAATATTTACTTACTTCACCCATTGCATCGACATCTCAGGCAATAGCGAAACCACCAATCCCATCCTGTTGTATCTCGACAGGACGGGCGCAAAACCGGACGAAACGCTTTTTGTGACATCCGCTGCAAAAGCCCTTCATTTCGCCAGAGATGCCAGCGTCGACTGCGCATTGACGCTCTGGAATATCTGCGACTGTTCATCCGAAAACGCGACGTACCGGTTTTCCCGTCCGAACGAGCTGGCTGTCATGCTCGGCAAACCGGACAGGGAGACTCCCATCGACCCCTTGCTGTCATGGGCCATCGAACTCCAGTTCATCGCACAGGCAGGACAAACCTATTCAAAAGACGTCTTCGATCTGGAACGTTTCGACCGCATCCGGGAAATATCGGCCGAAATCATGGCGACAAAATCGGGCCTTTCCATGGGTATCGTCAAGGAACTGTTTTGCAATGAATCGGGATTCCAGACACCCAAACTGGATACACGGGCAGCCATATTCGAAAACGGAAAGATACTGATGGTCAGGGAAGGGGACAAATGGTCGTTGCCCGGTGGCTGGGTAGACGTTGACCAGTCTGTCGCCTCCAATACCGTCAAGGAAGTTCGTGAAGAAGCCGGGCTGGACGTCGAACCGGTCAGACTGATCGCAGCCCTCGATGGAAACAAAAAACAGAACAGGCGCTACGTTTACGGCATCTGCAAGCTGTTTGTCCTGTGCAAATCGAATGGAGGCCGGTTCCATGAAAATGCCGAGACCTCGGAAAGCGGCTGGTTTTCCCCCGACAATTTGCCACCCCTTTTTACGGATAAAAATACCGAAGAGCAGGTCAGGATGTGCTTTCTGGCGGATGCCGACGAAAACTGGCAGGTTCTGTTCGACTGAAGCTGAAAAAGCGTTGAATTGTCCGCATCAAGTGTCCTGACGTCTATCTGCACGGCCACTTTTCATTTGTTTTTTGTAATTGCGTTTCAAAACAGAATCGTTCATGGAAAAAATGCATTTTTGCAGGACATTCGTTTCACTACATATTCGATCACAATCAAATTTGCGACAATCGGATTTGCACCCTCAAGTCTCAATCTTTATACTGCGAACACTTCGACACACTTTTAATCGACATATGAAAAACTGGTTCATTATTTATCGGGATACATTCCGCGCTTTCAGCAATTTTGAAGGTCGTTCAACCCGGCTGGAAATGTGGAACTTCCTGATCAATAACATCGTGATCGGGACTATCCTCATTTTGCTCATCGGTCCTTTTGCCTGGATTTTCAATGTCGTCGTCTTCATCGCATCCATCGGCCTGACCGTCCGCCGCTTTCACGATGTGGGCTTGAATGGCTGGTTTTTGATAGGGCTGTTCATTCCCATTCTCAATCTGCTCTTTTTCGCGATGCTGTATTTCTTCAAAAGCGACCCAGGAACCAACAAATACGGTCCCAATCCATACGGGATATGATAAAAAAAGACTTTACCGGTCAATCAGGCAAAGTCTTTTCATTCTTTTGAGATCAATGAACAAATACCCTAATCCGTCACCTTCCAGCGTTTCAGGGTAGGGAAGAAGCCCTTCATGATCTGGCGTGCCTCATCCCGGGTCATGCCCGCAGCAGACGCCATATGCGGGGCGCAATGTTCGATCATCTCGTCCATCGTCATATCCCACGTGAACTTGCCGTGGTTATAGCAATAGCTGCAATAATCCTTGTTGTCGGTTCCGTTGGCGTTTTTTCCGTAAGTGGCATCCCGATCCGACATCGGCATGCCGCAGGACTGGCAATATATCTTTTCCATAGACACCTTTCCGAGAATCTTCATTGACAGTGGTATGGTCGTTCTTCGTCATCCGAACGTTCTTTTCAACATTTATACATATAAATTTGCCTATTGAAAAGTATTTTTTACGCCCGGGCGATTATTCCATTTCATACCTATAGAGTAACCGTCTTGACCCGGCACATCAATAGACATGAATTTGCCGGATTGATCGATGGCAATCCAATACGAAAAAATGTCCATCCAAAGCGCGGACAAACCACAGTATTTCGACTGATTTGAAAACACTGTCCGAAAGTTTCCACCAGTCAGCCAGCGTGTAACACGATTTCAGTGATTTCTGCCGTGCGGCCGAGCCGGATCGGGAACCCGTTCCACAAACCCGTTCCATTACTGACGTACAGCTTCATATCACCCACGTCGTAAAGACCGGAAACGAATCCTTCATTCAAGAGCTGCACAAGCCAGTGTGCACCCATTATCTGGCCGCCGTGGGTATGGCCTGACAATTGAAGATCGACTCCGGCCTCCGCATTTTGTGAGGCACCTCTTGGCTGATGGGCCAGCAGGATGACCGGCGCGTTATCGGGAATGCCATTCAATGCCCCCCTGATATCCGGCCGGGGCAAACCGAAATTCGGCGCGACCCTGTCCGTCGTACCTGCGATCACCAATGGACGATCGTTGACAATCACGACAGCATGCCCGTTTTTCAGCATATTCAGGCCGAGGCCGTCAAAAGCCTTCATCCAATCCACATAACTTGAATAATACTCATGGTTTCCCGGAATGGAAAAGACGCCATACTTTGCACGAAAATCGCGGAAGGGAGCGACGTCATCGACCCGGTTTTCGACAGTGCCATCGACCAGATCCCCCGTGACAAGAATCAGGTCGGGATTCAATGCATTGGTCTTGTCGACCACAGCCCGGTTGCGCTCACCGGTCAAAAGACGGCTGGCGTGCAAATCGCTTAGCTGGACTATCTTCAGGCCATCCATTTCTGACGGCAAACCCTTGATGGCAATGTCCACCATTTTGACATCCGGAACACGGACAGCCTGCCAGACACCGATACCCGACAAAACAAGCGCAGCAGTGAGCAAAACCGCATTCACCCGGTTCGGCGAAAACGGCGGTTTTCGCGTTCTCCTGATCCTTCTCCAGAGGAGAATCACGAAGGAAAACATGTCTTTCAAGAGGAAAAAAACGGCCAGCAAAAAGAAAGAACCGAACAGCCATCCCATAAAAATGAGCAAACCTGTCGGTAACTCCGGCGAAGCCATATTGCCGAAAACCATCCGGCCAATGAAATGGTACTGGGAAAGCAGGACGATGAAAATCCCCGCAATCCATTTGACCGACGCTTTCCACCGGAGAGGGGGAACCAGTCTCAGGGCGACATAAATACCGATAATCGTTGCAAAGATATGGAACATGCTTTTATGGCTTTCAGCAGAGGGAAACCGGACAGGCGACCTCCTTTCGGGAAAGTCGCCTGAAGCCGGTAGTTTACCTGATATTGCAATTTTGAATGGCAAGGATGCTTTTTAAGGGAAACAGAAAAAACAGAGTCATTTTCCCCGATATTGCTCATCCGTTACCTTTTCCATCCAGTCGACATTCTTGCCGTTTACATCGCCTGTTATCGCAAGATGCGTCATGGCGGAGCCCGGTGCCGCCCCATGCCAGTGTTTGACTCCGGCAGGGCAGCGGATCACGTCACCTGGATGGATTTCGACCACCGGCTGCCCCCATTCCTGCGTAAGACCGGCACCGGAAATGACGATCAGGGTCTGACCAGCCGGGTGCGTGTGCCATGCCGAACGCGCGCCGGGCTCAAAAATCACGAAAGCACCGGAGGCAGGCAGTTCCGCCGTGGGTGAAAACGACATATAAACGTTTACGTTTCCGGTAAAAAACTGTTCAGGCCCCTTAAACGAAGCCTCTGATCCGCTTTTCGACACCGTTTGTGCCTTTGATACCATTTCGTCACTTCCCGTCCCGGCCTGAGCTGCCGCTGCGGCAAACAAAACGGGAACGAGAGCCATTCTTAAAATCCGATTCATTTCCATTCTTTACCCAATCAAGACAGTATTCAGAATTCCTGTGAAGTCGGCCGGATGACAATTTCATTAATCGCCGTATCAGCCGGCTGTGAAATGGCATACGCCACAGCATTGGCAACGCTCGCGGCAGGAATGGCATATTTTGCATAACCCGCGATGACCGCTTCACGCGTCTTTTCATCCGAACTGCCATACATCAATTCGGATTCCACATAGCCCGGATAAATGACCGTCGAACGGAATTTGCCTGCCGATTCCACACGAATGCCTTCGGAGAGGGCACGTACGGCATACTTGGTTGCAGAATAAACCGTCCCCGTTCCTGCGGCGACCTTGATGCCCGCCACGGATGAGATATTGATGAAATGGCCGGACTGCTGTTTTTCGAAAACAGGCCATACGGCCGCGACACCGTACAAAACACCCTTGATATTGATGTCGATCATCCGGTCCCATTCATCCACTTTCAGCGATGAAAGAGGGGCCTGAGCCATCAACCCCGCATTACCGACCATGACATCCACCCGCCCCAATCTGGCAACGACATCATCGACCAACTCCCTGACCTGTTTTTCGACCGTCACATCGACAGTGTAATACAAGGCTTTTCCACCGGATGCATTGATGTCACCGGCAATTTTTTCCAGCCTGTCCTTTCTTCTCGCTGCCAAAACAACGATAGCGCCGTCAGCCGCGAGCTTGCGGACTATCGCTTCACCGATTCCGCTGCTGGCACCTGTGACGATAACGACCTTATTCCCAATATTGTCCATTATATTTTCCCTGAAAATAATGATAATTCAACCATTTACGGATTGATATTCGAGCGCTTTTTCAACACCTCGCCAAATACTTTTCCGGCAAACGCACTTTCATTTTTCCCGACGTCCTTCTCCAGAACCGAAATGATTCCCGCCAGTTGTTGCTGGCTCAGGCCGACGTTCATGGCGGCATTCAAATGATACTGAAGCTGGGCATCCGTTCCGCCCAGAGCGGCGAGAGCGGCAACCGTCGCGATTTCCCGGTCGGAAAACTCCAGCACACCACGCCCGAAAATATCGGCAAACAGATGTTCCTTCAAAAAGACATCGATCCCCGGGGCGAAAAGCTGGTATCCGCTTTTTGCCGGAACCTCTGTCACGCCGGACAATCTCATGCGAACCGCTTCACCATAGGCATCCCGATTCGTACCGGCCGGAAGTGCTGTCCCTTGTGCACCGGCGGGATCGGCAATACCGGCTTTTTCCCGCTCATCCATAACCGTCATGAACGTCTGGATACCGTTCAGGCTTCTCGGAAAACCAGCGTAAGCATACAACTGTATCAATACCTCCTTGATCTCATTGACCGTCAAACCGGCATCAAGGCCACCGTTCAATGCCGTTTTCAGTTCCGGCAAATTGCCATTGGCCGTGAAAGCCGCGATCGTCACGATCTTTTCCTGTCTGGCGTCAAGCGCCGTTTTAAGCTTTTCCATGTCATCCGCCCTTGCCAGATTGCCCAGACACAGCAGGGCAAACATTACCGCTGCCAGTTTCGAAAACGATTTTCCTGCCATTTTCTGATCCTTCTTTAAAAGACCGGGTTCCCGCCAATACGGTTCCCGGAAAAATCAGCCTATCGGCTGATCATCCTTGCGTATTTTTCCGGGTACCTGTCGCCAACCAGACTGATTTTCGACGCGGCATAATCGATTTCCAGCAAATCTTCCGCCGACAGTTCGACATTGACCGAACCGATGTTTTCTTCCAGTCGTGCCTGTTTCGTCGTACCCGGAATCGGAACCATCCAGGGCTTTTGCGCCAAAACCCATGCCAGTGCAATTTGCGCCGGAGTCGCTTTTTTCCGTTCAGCCATTTTTCCAACCAGACCGGCCATCGCCTGATTCGCTTTCAAGGCTTCCGGTGTAAAACGCGGCAACGTATTCCTGAAATCGGATGCATCGAAAGTCGTTTTCTCATTCATTTTCCCCGTCAGAAAACCTTTTCCAAGCGGACTGAATGGCACAAAACCGATACCGAGTTCTTCCAGTGCCGGAATAATTTCCTTTTCCGGTTCACGCCACCAGAGCGAATATTCGCTTTGAAGGGCGGTAACAGGGCAAACGGCATGCGCACGCCGGATGATATCGACACCGGCTTCGGACAGGCCGAAATACCTGACCTTGCCTTCGGCAATCAGATCCTTAACCGTACCGGCCACATCCTCGATCGGCACTTCAGGATCGACACGATGCTGGTAAAACAGGTCGATCACATCTGTCTTCAGGCGTTTCAAAGACGCTTCAGCCACTTCACGGATATGCCTGGGACGGCTGTCCAGTTTCGTCCATTTTCCGTCGTCACCGGCATTGGCGACAAAGCCGAACTTGGTGGCTATCGTCACGTCTTAGCGGAAGGGCGCAAGCGCTTCACCCACCAGTTTTTCATTCGTGAAGGGCCCATACACTTCCGCCGTATCGAAAAAAGTCACTCCATGTTCGAATGCCGAACGGATGACGCCGATCATGTCGTTTTTATTCCCGGCAGGCCCATAGCCGAAACTCATACCCATGCAGCCAAGCCCGAGAGCCGAGACTGCAAGGCCACCGGTTCCCAATTTTCTTTTTTCCATAACCATCGACCCTTCTTATTTTTTTTCAGTTTCAAGCGTGGCCATATCGATCACAAAGCGATAATGCACATCGGAACGCTCCATCCGTTCAAAAGCCGTGTTGATCTCGTCCATCCGGATGATTTCGCATTCAGGCAGAATGTTTTTACGGGCACAGAAATCGAGCAATTCCTGCGTTTCACGAATGCCACCAATCGGTGAAGCCGCTATACGTCGACGCCCGAACAGAAGAGGCGCCGTATTGACCTCGGCGACTGGCCCGACCTGTCCGACGATGACAAGCGTGCCGTCGATATCCAGTAACGGGGTGTACGGGTTCAGGTCGTGTTTGACGGGAACGGTATCGATAATCAGGTCGAAAGACGACTGTGCCTTGTCCATCGCAGATGCGTCACTCGAAATCAGGAACTTGTCGGCACCCAATTCCATCGCATCAGCCCGTTTGCCTTCCGAGCGGCTCAATACAGTGACCTCAGCTCCCAGCCCGACAGCCAGCTTGATCGCCATATGGCCGAGACCACCCATGCCAATCACCCCGACACGGCTGCCCGGGCCGACATCCCATGTCCTGAGTGGCGAATACGTCGTGATACCCGCGCATAAAAGCGGCGCGGCACGAGAAAGATCAAGTCCGTCCGGAACACGCAAAACGAATTCCTCACGGACGACAAGATATTTTGAATATCCCCCCTGAGTCACGGTATGGTCAATCCTGTCCAGGCTGCTATACGTCATCGTCATGCCCTCACGGCAGAGCTGTTCTTCCCCGTGATGGCACTGGTCGCATTCCATACAACTGTCGACCATGCAGCCGACCGCAACGGCATCACCAGTCTTGTATCGAGTCACCTTCGACCCTACTGCAGTCACCCGTCCGATAATTTCATGCCCCGGGACAACCGGATAGACCGTCATGCCCCAATCGTTATGGGACATGTGCATATCGGAATGGCAAACACCGCAATACAGGACTTCCATGGCAACGTCGTTATCGCGAAGCTCGCGTCGTTCGAAAGAATAGGGAACCAGCGGGGAATCAGGAGAATGCGATGCATAAGCAATTGTTTTCATGGCAAACCTCATCAAAATGTGAACAACGAATTTCTGTCAGGACAGAGACGATTTCCGTCAGGAAAATCCTGTTGCCAACGTCCTGCGATGCCTGAAATATAAAGCTTTGCCGAATGCCGGATATAGATACGAAACTGCCTTCTTATTGCCTATTTCTCTCAACCATCTACAAAAACGGAAGACAATCTGGTAAAAAGACAATGTGTTTTCAATCGTTTATTGACGTAAAAGGGAATTTTCATCATGGGACAAGACAATCAAACCGGCTTTGAAAACAAAAATGACCCGATCAAGGAAAAACTTTTGAAATGGCTGCCTGAAAGCGGTGAATACCAGACACCGGTCAACGGTTTCTTTCTTTTCAGGAAGAACGAATGTGAATGTCCGGAAAACTGTTTCTATGAACCTGCCGTCGGCGTGATCATCCAGGGACAAAAGCATTCGTACATCGGCAGCAGGGAATACCGTTACGGGGAAGGATATTGTCTCGTCAATGGAATCGATTTGCCAGCCAAAAACACTATCCTCGACGCCACGCCGGACAATCCATTCCTCGGCATGGGCATCAGACTCGACAAATCGCTGACAACCCAGCTGGCTGCCGAAATCCCGCCACCACCGAAAACAGGCAATGAACCGGACTGCGGCCTGTCCCTGACCCGGACCGATCCGGACATTCTGGATGCATTTGCCCGATTGCTGGATCTGCTTGAAAAACCCGAACAGATACCGGTCATGGCCCCGATGATCCTCCGTGAAATCCATTACCGCCTGCTGATCGGGCCACAGGGCTCGTTTTTAAGGACCGTCAATACATTCGGAACGCAGGGAAATCAGGTGGCACAAGCCATTTCATGGTTAAGAAACAACTATAAAGAACCCGTACAAGTCGATGAATTGGCAAAAAAAGTCAACATGGCAACGTCGACCTTTCACCGGCATTTCAAACAACTGACATCGCTTTCCCCGCTCCAGTTTCAAAAGCGCCTTCGGCTATACGAAGCCCAAAGGCTGATGCTGGTCGAAAATGAATATGCCGCCAATGCCTGCATGGCCGTCGGTTACGAAAGTCCGACCCAGTTCAACAGGGAATACAAACGGCTTTTCGGCGAACCGCCATCGCGCAATATCAATAAAGTGCGGGAACTGCGCATGTAAGCCGCCGTTCCTCAAGACATGCAGCCCTGAAGGAAAACATTATATTTTTTAGATAAGGTAAAAGCGGGTTTGAAAAAAACATGAATGTCCACATGTTGTTTATTTAGGAAAGTTCCCAGCCAATTTATTGACTTTCTTTATTTCTTCCCTAGAATTTTGTTATGGAAGAAATTTGTCTCCCATGCAACAAAAATCCGGAATTGGCTTTTAGACAATTTTTCCGATTGCCATCGGGTGAATCAGTGTCGATAAACCGATATCGCCCGATTCAGACAGTCACTTCGTGATGGAAAGAAATATGACAGATCAATCCAGGGATTCACTCATCTGGACAATGGCAGAAATGCTTGTTGAAAAACAGGTAGACACCGTCATTATCAACAAGTCTCTCGATTTGATTTGCAAGGCTTTTTCTTTTGATGGCGCCCTTGTTTATGAAGCAGACCAGGCCCATGATTTCAATCTGATGGAACGCCATCTTCTTCATGAGTTTCCCTTGTGCGAAACGTTCGCCATCAACTCGATCGACCCTGAATTCCGCAGCCATATGGCGAAATCGGTCGTTACCTCAATCGACAAAAAGGAAGATAACACCACAGGCGAAAGACAATTGCTTGAAACGCTATCTGCAACGCATGTGACCGCGTTTTCTGTCGTGGACGAAAATGCACGCATCTTTGGCCTGATTGTCTTTCTCAAAACCGGATCAGGCAAGGCACTGCCGGATGAAGATCATAAAAGGATCTCTGTTTTGCTCGCCATGCTCGGCAGGTATATCGGCGTCAGGGTCTACCAGAACAAGATTTCGTTTGCAAAAAATTCGCTGGAAAGCATTCTGGACAATACGGGAATCGACATTTACGTCAATGACTTTCATACCCACAAGGTCTTGTGGGTGAACAAGTCCATGGCAGCGCCTTATGGCGGCCCATCGGCCTTTCTTGGAAAAGTGTGCTGGCAGGTTTTGTTTCCGGGCCAGGATGGCCCGTGCGAGTTCTGTCCCCAGAAAAACCTGCTTGACGAGGACGGAAATCCGAGCAAAGTCTATATCTGGGATTACCAGCGGCCTTTTGACGGTTCGTGGTTCAGGGTGTTTTCCGCCGCGTTCCGATGGGTTGACGGCCGTCTTGCCCATGTTGTCAGCAGCGCAGACATCACCGATAACAAACGCAATGAAGAACTGATCGAGTATCTGGCCAATTTCGATTCACTGACCGGCCTTCCAAACCGCAGGAAACTGATCAATGACTGTACGATCCTCATCGATCATATTCAAAACCGTGGCAATGGCTATCTGCTGTTCTTCGATCTGGATGGTTTCAAGGCCATCAATGACAATTACGGTCACGATTCGGGCGATGAATTTCTCATCCAGCTGGGGGAATTTTTCCTCGGCATCCCGATGCTGAAAAACCGGATGTACCGGCACGGTGGCGATGAATTCGTTGCCCTGATCAACGGTTCTGTCATGAAAGACAATATCCGTAGTCTGGTCAATTTCATTCACGAACGGTTCAAAAAACCCTGGCCCCTGAAAAAAGGGAATGTATTTTGCAATACCAGCGTTGGCGTGGCCTGTTACCCTGAAGATGGCAATACGTCAGAGGAATTGATCCGCAAGGCAGATCACGCCATGTACGAAATCAAGAAAAAGGGCGGGGCCGGTATCTGCTTTTATGAAGAAATCGAAGCGTTCGATAGCCCGGCCAATAATCCGGTGCTTTTACAAAAAAGCTGAACACAAAAAACCAATATGGCAATAATCCATCATTGTTTCCATATCTTTTGCCGAACCTTTCCCGATACATCAAAACCGGTTTGACTGATTGACGGTAAATTACCGGTAAAATCGCATGCCGCAAAGCCCGGCTTTAAGGACAGACCCGCTGGAAATCATCGCGGAAAAGAGGTTCTTTCCCGCTTGATCATGCCTTTGATTGTATGCATAATCACCTGAGTCAATTGACAATACATTGCCGTTTCAGACAACCATAGAGAGCGTTTTTCCATGAAGCGATCTTTCCAGTATTTCCTTTTCGCCGTACTGGCCGTTTTGACGGCAATCCCATCCGTTTATGCCAGCGAGGCTGGTCAGCCTGAAGACAAACTGGTCAAAATCGTCGTGTTAAGCCGCCACGGTGTACGGTCTCCGACACAAAACCGGACAACACTGGACCAATGGTCCAACAAGACCTGGCCCCGGTGGCCGGTCCGATATGGTTATCTGACCGAACGTGGGCACGAACTGGTCACGGCTCAATGGAAAGCCATCCGGCCTGTTTTGACGGAGCAGGGGCTCTTGCCTGAAAATGCCTGTCCGGCTTCTGCCAGCTACACTCTCATTGCCGACAGGGACCAGAGAACCCGCGAGACCGCAATCGCCATTTTCGACGGGCTTGCTCCCGGTTGCGGTGTCCGTCCACAATGGGGCGAACAATATGACAGCCTGTTTCATCCTTCCAGAAACGATCTGGCTGCCCTGAACACGGAAAAAGTCCTCTCCGTGCTGAAAGGAAGGATCGAGAAGCTGAATGACGACCCGGACGCCATTGCCGCATTGAACCGGATACAGGACATCACCGATTGTTGCGGTCCGGCACTTTGCGCCAGAACGGCCCACGAAAACAGCTGTGCCCTGACGGAATTGCCGAACCGGACAAGTCTCGACCAGCGCAAAAACAAACCTGAAATCGGAGGCAAATGGGCAATCGCCTCCAGCATTGCCGAAATCATGCTGCTGGAATACGGCCAGTGGCCCGGGAAGAATGCCGGGTGGGGGCAGGTGGACGAGAGCGTCCTGAGACAAATTGTCCCGCTTCACGACAAGGTTTTCGATGCCGTCAACAGGACGCCGGCGCTGGCGAAAGCGGGCGGAAGGGAACTTTTGAAAACAATAGAAAGCACCTTGCTCTCCGATACGTCTGCGCAGCTGAACTTCCTTGTCGGTCACGATACCAATATCGCCAATATCGGCGGACTCTTGAATATTGACTGGAATATCCCGGAACAGGGAAAGAATCCAACCCCGCCCGGCGGTTTCCTGACATTCGAACTCTGGCAAAAAGCCGATGGCACCCGTGAAGTGCGAGTGAACTACAGCGCACCGACTTTTGCTTCCCTGCATGCACAACCTGCTCCCGTAGCCAGACCCGTACAGGTTCCAGTCGATCAGGGCATCTTCACGCCTGACGCCTTTTCACTGAAGGTACGACAACTGGTCCAGCCATGAAAAAACGCGTCATGCATAAGGAAATGACGCGTTTTTCAAACGGCGATCCAAACCGGACAATGGTTCACAT
>OGXI01002580.1_pt1 | contig 13445 bp, 9 predicted proteins | sample 1576221 | NCBI WGS metagenome assembly OGXI01 (sample SAMEA3541523, study PRJEB24748) | human gut metagenome | biome: human gut; feature: human-associated habitat; material: faeces | place: China | collected 2012
AGTTCCGCACTGTCTTCTATGGTGATCACCCGCTCTTCCGCCGAAATATAGCCGGACAGAACATTTAGGAATGTTGTCTTGCCGCTTCCCGTTCCTCCACTGACAAAAATGTTGTAGCCCGCCTTCACCAGTGTCTCCAGGAACTGGGCTGCCTCCAGCGAAATGGTTTCCAGACCGATCAGCTTCTGCATGGTGACAGGCTTGTCCGGGAATCTCCGGATCGTGACGATCGGACCATTCAGAGCAATGGGATTCATGACAATATTTACTCTGGAACCATTATTCAACCGGGCATCTACGATGGGTGACGCTTCATTGACCACGCGATTACACCCCGCCACAATCTGCTGAATGACATCCTGTAATTTTTCCACGGAATCAAAGGCTCGATCCAATTCCCGCAGTTGTCCATCCTGTTCTACAAAAATGTGATCCATGCCGTTGATCATGATCTCTGTAACAGAGCTGTCCTCCACAAAAATCTGCAGAATATCCAGTCTTCTCAGGGAATCAAACAATTCCTTACGCAGACGTCTCCGCAATTCTACCGGGCATAACTCCAGACTTTCCTGCTCCATCAGTACTTCATCGATCGTATCCTCCACTTCTTCATCCGTATAATCTCTTCCATAATCCAGTCTTTCCTGTACCATCTGACGAAGTTTTCTTCTCTGCTCTAAATAATCCATTTGTCCTTCTCCTATTCTACTCTTCCAATGTCTCTATTTCTTTTCTCACATAATCTGCCAGTTCCCCTCTGGTATACTGTTCCATTTCCACGGGAAGTCGCTGAAAGTATGGCAAATTCAGCTTTCTGGTCTTCCCCTTTACTTCCTCTTTCTCGCATAGTGACAATAGCTGTTCATATTGATCCAGTTTACACTGTGACATCTTGTCCTCTCTGGTCAGCGTAAATACTTTGATACACATCTGCAGAACATCCAACAGCCCCTGTATGCTTTCACTCAGATCCAGAATGACATATTCGTATTTCCCCAGCTCCTCGATCCTCTGGAACAGACTTCTCCATTCTTCCCAGGTGATCCCCAACAGGTTCTGTCCGTTCCGCATGGGTGGAATATAATCCAGATTGCCTTTTCTCTGAATGACCGTCTGCATGCGAAGAGGAAATTTTCCTTCATCTCCTGCTAAAAAATAGAGCAGATCTGCCAGATCCCGGTCCTGTCTCTCCGGAAGCAATTCTATGATCCCCACATAATGTTCGAAATTCAGATACAGCGTGGGATGTTTTTCTGCCATCAGCTGTGCGAAAGACAATGCGAACGTACTTTGAAGGCATCTGTGAACCGGAGAGTACATTCCGATAAAACGGGTCTTATATTCCGCACATAACAGCGGCATCCGTATCCCCGTCGTCTCTACATACAACGCCAACAGTTCCTTCCACACCTGTCCCGCTTCCTGATATTTGTTAATATTGGGAAACTGATGAAAGCGGAGAGTTCCGCTCTCATTTAAAATTGCCTGACATGTCGGCTGTAATGTGTTCAATGCCTCCTCACAGGAGGATTCCGCCACCACCAGCATTGTTACCTCCCCGCTTTTCTCTCCCGCCAACAGTTCTTCCGCCCTGGTATAAGTATGGATCTGCCAGGGCAATTCCTTTTGCCTCTTCAGGTATTCTGAAAAAAGCCGCGCGTATTCTTCCTCCCGGTCATACAGAACCAGAACCGGTTCCTTTTGTTCCATCAATACATTCCTCCCATATACATCAATGCACTGCAGAACACCGGTCCCGCCATGCAAATCCCTGCTCCGGCACCTTCCCGTTCTCCGGCAAAATAAAGTTTCCATCTTCCACACCGGAATACGTCCCATAAGTACTCTCCCAAATAGTACAAACGGTCTTTCATATTGCGTTCCAGATACATTTTGAAAAGTGCAATTACTGCTGCAATCATGAGCGCGAAAAACAGAAAATAAAGTACTTTATTCCAGGGAAAAAAACCGGCACAGACTCCCAACATCTTAACATCACCGGCTCCTATGGCTCCGATCCAAAAAACAAAATAAAGTAATATCGTTGTCAGTAATGCACTTGCCAGATATTCCAAAACGCCTTTGTGCCCGCCGCTGATCAACCGATACCCCAGGCCTGCAAACATGCAGCATACGATCAGCCAATTGGGTATCCTGTGCGTTTTGTAATCAAAACAGCAAGCTATTGCCAAAAGTATACATAATACCCCAAATATCTCATCTCCTTCTCCTGATTTCACATTCTTTTCCTGCGTATAGTCCTGTCGTCACCTTCCTCCCAACTATTCAAGATCAGTCTTCTGGTAATGCGGGATGAATCTATCCCAAAATAGAAATTCTAAAAGATCTTATAAGATGCTCTGAACAACCATCGCGATTGGTTGTAAGATGAATTATAAATGCTCACTTTCCGTCTGGCAATACCTTTTTCGTAAAAAGATAAACTTTAGTACATTTTAACAAACAGAATTGTTTTTCATATTTTCAGTCATCCTGAAATACGCTATTTTACACGCTTTCCGTATGTCAAAACACCTTTTTATAATATTTCATAAATACTTAGCCCGTACAGCATCACAATGCCCGGAATTCCAAGGATTCCCGTTGTCAAAATACTTACTGCATTGATTCCAACCACTGTAGTAAATCCAAGGAAAGTCACACCCATATTAATAAAATAAATGGCAATGGTTCCCATAATGCCCCGCAATGCAAAATTGAGGAGCCACTCTGCCTTTTTCCCCAAAAAGCTTATGAGCAGCAATAATGCCGCCACTGCTAACAGCCATAATAAATTTTCCGGATGTTCCACTGTTGTTCTCGCATTCCCGACAATTCTTTATCCTAATCTATTCCTCTTTCCGTGTAAAAATGTCTTCCGTTTTCCTCCATGTCAGGTATATTTTTCCTTTTTTGTTCCTATACTGTTAGCAGAAAGGACGGTTAATGTTATGAAAATCTTTTTTAGTCAGGCAGATGCCTCCCCGGAAATCATTGAAGAGGATTTCTCTCCCATAGATCTGAAAGAATCCATAAGAAAAACCCGCCAGGCGTTGGAAATCGCCTATGCGGGTTTCGATAATGCTTTGGAAAGTGATCTCATTGACAGTTACATCTATGAGATCAATGCGCTGCAAAAAAGGTATCAGCATCTCACAGAGCTGGCCGCTCTGCAGCCGGCGGATCGGGAAAAAAATCTATACCAACATTCCCCGATTCGTGCCCTGGTCAGCCATGTTTTCGGTTAACTGGTTCCTGCCGTAAGTCAGTCCGGCATATACTGTCTGAGAATTGTTCATCACCGGGCCGGAAGTATCCTGATCCTGGATCTGCCTGTACGCATCGCAGAGAGGTGCGATCACTTTGCGAATCTCTTCCAATATTGTGCGGTCTCTGCGGACTTCACATACAGCAAGTCTGCGAAGGCAGAACAGGTACAGTCTGGAAAGCTCTCCTGCCGGGCTGTATTCTCTGTGCAGAGAGTTCAGGAGCTCTTTGATACATCCCCTGGCTCTGTGAACAGCTTCCACCAGTCCGGCATCATCTACTGCCTGCTCTCCGTCTGCCAGATATTGTAAGGTCATTTCATACAGGATCACGATCAACTGCGTGGAATTCGCCTGTGTAATCCGAAGTGTAAATTGTTGTTTGCATTCTTTTGTCATTCTGCCATGTCCTCTTATTCAGAACTTTCCTACTGTAACAACTGCAGTACCTGAGACGGTCTCTCGTTGGCCTGTGCCAGCATGGAGGTTCCTGCCTGTGCCAGGATCTGATAAGTCGTATAAGAAGTCATTTCTTCCGCCATATCTACATCCATGATACGGGAATATGCGGAAGTCATATTTTCGCTGGTAATATCCAGACTGTTGATCGTAGATTCCAGACGGTTCTGGAATGCACCCAGTCTGCCTCGAACGGAAGATACATATTTGATGGCGCCGTCTACGCGATCAATGGCATCGTCCGCACCTTCTGCAGTGCTGACATCAACATTCTCAATTCCCATATTTTGCAGGGAAACAGCCGGAATATTTACTTCCAGCACCTGATGCTCATTGGCTCCGATCTGTAAACGCATAGCGCCGATACCTGTGGCATCGATCGTCAGATTCTGAATCGTTGTTACTGTTTGTGCTCCGGTCAGTGCGCCGCTCACATCAAGTCGCATCTCAAATCCGTTTTCTCCGGTGATAGTCAAAAGATCATCCTTCAACTCAGTCTTTAGTGTCTTCGCATCCGGGAAACCATCTCCAAACGTCACATCTCCGTTCAGCACAATATTGCCGTCCGCATCCTTTGTCAGCGGTATAGACTTTATGGTATATTCTTTTACCGGCACGTCGGTAGAATAGTAGTTCACCTTAACTTCCTGCTTGTTGGTATATCCCTTCAGATCGTACTCCCCATTCAGCAGTTTCTGTCCGTTGAACTCTGTTACGTCAGAAATTCTGGTGATTTCCTCTTTCAGTTGCTTTACTTCATCCTGTACGGTAGCTCGGTCATCATCCGTCATTATACCGTTGGCAGCCTTGACGGAGAGCTCATTGATTCGCTGCAGCATCTCACTGATCTCGGTCATGGCGCCATCTGCAATCTCGATAATGGATACGCCGTCGCCGGCATTCTGGTTTGCCACGGACAGGCCCTCGATCTGGGCATTCATACGTTTGGACATTGCCAGTCCTGCCGGATTATCCTTTGCATGATTGATCTTTAATCCGGAAGAAAGTCTCTCTAATGATTTGGACAGCAGGTCATCATTGGTAGATAAGGCATTGTTGGATAACATTGCCGATACATTGTAATTAATTCTCATGTGTTGTTACTCCTTACTTTCCGCTGCTGTCTGCGACAGCCTGCAGGAATCCTTTTGCCAGGCGGTACAGTTGCGCCGCATCTGCCCGGCTCTCTATTGTTTCTGCATTTTGCGTCTCACCGGCAGCCATCCTTGTCATATCCCGGGAGCTGACAACAGAAAGCTTTTCCGCTTTCCAGTCTGCAGAGGTATCTGTCTGAATCCATTCAAGGAATATATCGGAGGTCTTTTCCAGTTTCGTAACCTCTTCCGGGGTATTTCCTACGAGATAACCTTCGATGTGTTCTCCGTTGACCTGTAAATGCGCTTCCAGCTGTTCGTCTCCCGCATCTACCCGGATATCCACAGCCGAGGTCTCTCCGGTTCCCTGCTGTAGGGTAAGATGCACTCCTGCCAGCTGGTCTCCCAGATACATCGGTAGGAAATACTCCTGCCTGTTCTGAAGATTTCCTGCAAGGCGCAGCTGTTTGTGTACCAGCTGTAACTGTTTCACATCCAGATGGCTCTCTGCCTGTTCCAGACTGATCGTCTCTGTCTCCTGTAAAGCATCCTGAAGCATGGTCCGGTAATCATCTGCAAAATTCTGCTGATCCAGCTGTTCCCACAATCCGGAGGCTTCTGTTCCGGCAGGCTCCTCTCCGGTTGCCGCCACAGGTATTTCTTTCTCTTTGTTGTATTTCTTACGATAGCGTTGCAGGTCGCTGAACAGTTCCGCCGGATCCTCCAGCAGAGCCTGAGCTGCCAGCAGGTTAGAAGTACTGGTATTTACCTCTCCCCTTTCCAACATTTGTGCTGCTCCCGGTTCGGTCTCTACCGCTTCCCGCATCTGCTGCAGACATTCCTGATAATATGCGTCTCTGCTCTCAGTGTCTTCTGACACATCTGTCAATATTTCTTTTGCCATCCCTACAGAAATCTGCTCTGAAATATTGTTCTCCGATAAACGTACTTCCTGTGTCAGTCCGGTATCATCCGACACTTTCCAGTCCATATGGGAGGTTCTTCTGCTCCTGGCAGCTGCCAGAAGTGTGGAAAATTGCAATTCTGCGCCGGTATTTACCACTGCGCCTACTGCGGCACCATCTTCTCTCTCAATCTGGTGTACCATACGATAGATACCAATATAAGCTTTCCGCTCATTCTCCGTGATATCTTTCTTTTGTTCCAGCTGATACAGGAAACGGCTGTAGTCCTCCGCCTCTTCCTCATAACTCTGAGGATTTTCGGCAAAATAGGACTCCAGTTCCCCAAAAGTCTTCTCCAACGGATTTACGCCGTCCCGGATCATCTGCAATACATTCTTCGGTGTCAGTTTCTCAATCACTGCAGTGACCTGTTTGTCTGCTTCTTTGACTCTTTCGATATTTTCTGCAGTAATCTCCATCCGGTTATACGCGAGGATGCGGACCGACCGCTGGTTCTCCGGTGTTTTATCCAATGACATATCTGTCAGAATGTCATCTACATTGGAAAATGCCTTGCGGATGCTGTCCCCCAGATCTCTTCTGGGGGCTGTCATCAGTGTCTCATAACGTTCATTTGCTTCTGTATAGGCCGTCTGCAACGCCTTACCTTCGCTGTGAAATTCTGCCACGGTCTCCTGAGAAACTTTCTGTTTCAGGCTATAGGGTCCCAACACGCTGACCGGCAGTCCCGGCAGTTCGTTTGTCACCTGTACGGTCTGTGTATAGATCTCATATTTTGCCACGGCATCCGCATCGTTGGGGAAATACTTATCCGCAACTTCTGCCTCCGCTCTACGCAGTGCTTCGATCAGCTGCTCCATAGGGGCCGTATCAATGGAAAAATCACTCTGTAAGAGTTTCACATTCACTTCCGCTGTCATGCGCAGCCGGATCTCTTCCAGTTGTTTTCTGGCCGCCAGATTCTCCGCCGTGACATCCCATTTTGCATCCGAGAACCAGTCCTGTACCATTTCTGTGGCTTTCTCGTATATATTTTCCTGCCGTGCCAAATTCGCATGAACAGGGGATTTCCCCTCCGCGAGTGCCGATGCCGCTGCCTGTGCAAAAGCATCCTCACTGACGGGATAGTCAATCGTATCCAGTTCTGCCAGCTGCTGCAAGGTATCCGTTGTCAGCGGCAAACCTGCTCCCACCAGCCACTGCGCTTTCTGGCGGTTCTCATCATTGACCGGCAGGCCGGCATCCGTGATCACCTTATCCATCTGGTCCTGCAATTCCTGCGGTACGGTATTCTGCTGTACTTTCGCACCGCTGTTCTCTGCCACATACAAGTTCCAGATCTCCGGCTCCAATCCATTATCTACAAGATACCCGACCTCGCCTTCCTGGGGCTGCTGCAGAGAAGATGCCAGCTCCCAGGCGGTTTTTAATTCATCTACATTTTCAGGAGTCAGAGGTATATCCGTTGCCCGGAACTGTTCTTCAATACTTTGTGCCAGTGTATCGCTGCCCACAGCTGCCGCCAGGGTGTCCAGATCTATGTCGTCCGTGTATCCGGCAATGTTCTGTCCGGAACGCACCAGTTCTGCTTTGATCCTGTCCACGATGGTAACTGCGGTATCCTGATCCAGTTCTCTGGGGTCAAATCCGTCCTCACAAGCCTTCGCATAATCCTCCTGGGACATAGTATGTGACAGTAGTGTCATGTAATCCTGCTGTAATGCCACATTGGTGTTCCCGGCATCCTGCTGCAGTTCAATCAGGGATTTTCCCTTATTATTCTCTTCATTTCCCACAGGCATTGGGATCTGCCCACTCTCGTATACGGCTCCAAAAGTATTTGCATTCACACTTTTTTTATTGCGCTGTATTTTATCTCTGCCCCAGGTATTTTTCTCCGTCTGGATACTTTCTGTTCTATTTTCTGTATCAGTTACCGTCTGATTCTGAAATGTTATCTTCACGCTTGTCGTCCTTCCTGGTAATAACTCTTGAAATAACTATTCAGAGACTCATTCGCAAAATCGCTCTTTCAGAGCTTTCCTTTTGCCCATTGAGGCTATATCGCCCTATAAATATCACTAAATCCTCTTACGAATGCAAGCATTCAAAGAGGCCTTAGTGATATTTACATGTCTCTGAATCGTTAAGAAAAAAGATGAGTGCACCTTTTGGTCACACTCATCTTTTATTTCGGTCGTTTCTTATAATTTCTTAACCGGACTTAGAACAGAAATACAGCAGCTCCATAAGGGGGCAGATCAAAGCTGATAGAATAATCCTTGTAATGGTAAGGCTTTTTCTCTGCCATGATCTCTGCGGGAATCTCATTGCCCCAGCCGCCAAAACGTTCCTCATCACTGTTGAGCAGCAGCTTATATTTCTTCTTTTTCGGCACGGGTACGGTATAATTCTCCCATTTCATCGGAGTCATATTCAATACAAACAGCAGATTGTTCTTGCCGCTGGAACATTTTCTCACAAAGCAATAGGTGCTGTGTTCTGCATCATCCGCATTCATCCACTCGAAACCGTCCCAGGTATTGTCGATCTCATACATTGCAGGATACTTGCGGTACAGTTCCAACAGTTCCTTTACATAGGTATGTACGCCCTGATTCAGCTTCTCACCTAACAGATACCAGTCCAGTTCGCGCTCTTCACTCCACTCACGCTCCTGTCCGAAATCCTGTCCCATGAACAGCAACTTTTTGCCGGAATGTCCGAACATGTAGGTATAGCCCACACGCAGATTTGCGTATTTATCCGCAGTATAACCTGGCATCTTATTTACCATGGAACACTTCAGATGTACCACTTCGTCATGAGACAGGGGCAGAATGTAGTTCTCACTGTCATTGTAGCTCATGGCAAAGGTCATAGCGTAATGATTGCCCTTACGATACAGAGGATCCAGCTTCATGTATTCACAGAAATCATGCATCCAGCCCATATTCCATTTAAAGGAGAAGCCTAATCCCTCGCCTCCGATATCACTGGTCACATTCGGCCACGCCGTGGATTCCTCGGCAATTGTCACAAATCCGGGATACGTTCCACGGATGACAGAATTCAGATGGTGGAAGAACTCAATGGCCTCCAGATTCTTGTTGCCACCGAATTTATTCGGCAGCCACTCACCTTCTTTTTTACCATAATCCAGATATAGCATGGATGCCACCGCATCTACACGGATGCCGTCCACATGGAACTCTCTGAGCCAGAACAAGGCATTGGCTACCAGGAAGTTCTTTACTTCATTTTTGCCGTAATTGAAGATTTTGGTTCCCCATTCGGGATGCTCTCCCAGACGGGGATCGGGATGTTCAAAAATGCACTGACCGTCAAATTCAGCCAAGCCATGGGCATCAGTTGCAAAATGCGCAGGTACCCAGTCCAGAATCACGCCGACTCCGGCCTTGTGCAGTTCGTTGATCAGGTACATGAAATCTTTCGGCGCTCCGTAACGGGAAGTCGGTGCATAGTAGCCGGTCACCTGATATCCCCAGGAACCGTCAAACGGATGCTCTGCAATACCCATCAGTTCTACATGGGTATACTTCATCTCCTTCAGATATTCTATGATCCGGTCCGCAAACTCCCGGTAATTGTAGAATCCTTCGGCGGTACCGTTGTTAGGATGCTTCATAAAAGAACCAATATGGCATTCGTAGATCGCCATAGGCTCTTTATTCATATCCTTTTTGTCCCGGGCTTCCATCCACTTGGAATCTCTCCAGTCAAAGCCTGTAATATCGGTAACGATAGATGCCGTACCCGGCCGGTACTCCGCATAATTGGCAAAAGGATCTGCTTTGTAGAGCTTTCTGCCATCCCTTGCATAGATCAGGAACTTATACATCGTTCCCTCTTCCACGCCGGGAATGAACAGCCCCCAGATACCGCCTTCTCCCAGCTTCTGCATGGGATGGGATTCCTCATTCCATTCATTGAATGTGCCAATGACATTCACCTGTGCTGCATTTGGTGCCCATACTCCGAAATAGACTCCCTGCACGCCGTCTTCCACCGACAGATGTGCACCCAGTTTTTTGTAAATATCATAATGGGTCCCCTGGGCAAAAAGATACTGATCTGCTTCGGAAATAAATACCTTCTCCTTCGTCATGACCGCGCCTCCCGCTATAAAATTTAACTGTTCAGAATCCCATTCGCAAAACCGCATTTGCAATGCTTTCCTTTTGCGAATGTGGTTACTTCGCCCTATAAATATTGTCAAATGGTCTTACGAATGCAAGCATTCGACACCCATTTGCCAACATTTACATGGCTCTGAATAGTTATACAAAATCTTTCTCGGTGAGGATGATCATATCCTCATCGTCATATCTCTTGGCAAACAGGACATCGAAGAAATGCTTCAATGTCTTTTTATTTGCATGAGCGATCGCTTCATCCACGATCTGCTTTACATCCACTACCGTAACCACATGATCTATCGTCTGCATATCTTCGATTCTGGTATGTAACGCCAGCTCTCCGAGTTCGTCAATAGAGTATTCCATCTCCCGTGCATACTGTTTGCCGAATGCCACCAGTGTGTTATTGCTGAGGGCTTCCACATCCATTCGTGCGGTAAAGCACTCTCTCAATTTTTCATGTTTCTCGAGGAATTTATCAATATCCCTCTTCGTATCTTCCAGAATAATTACGATTCCCTGACTCTCCTGCTGCAATGCCTTGTGAAGTACATTTGCCGTAGCATCGTTCATTTCGGATGCCTTGCAGATGATCAGCGCGCCGTTTTTCAGCTTGGATAAGGTATCTGCAGTATCCTTTTTATTCAATGCATGTCCAGAGATCTTTGCCACTTTTCCGGAGAAATTGCTGTCGGTTGCCTGAATTTCGCGAACCATGTTCTTCGCCAGAGATAAGGTATCCATACCCTCTTCTCCAGTGATGATCACGTTGCCGGTGTAGGCTGCCAGACTGATATTATCAATGGCCTTGACTAACTGCTCTCTGGCAGATCTGCTCTGGATAAAGGGTGCGTACAGCTCTCTCTCTTCTCTGGTAAGCGCACGAACCTTTGCTTTGTCTCGCTCTACTGCGGGGCGCTCCGGCTGTTCCGGTGCTTCCCCGGCTTCCGGCGTTTCCTCAGCCGTCAGTTCTATCTCTTCGCTGGCTGTTTCCTCATCTACCGATTCTACTGCTTCCGCCGTGGGCTCCTCTACAGGCTCGTCATCCATTGCTCCTTCCGGTTCTGCCTGTTCCTCGTCTACGATTTCTTCCTGCTCATAGATTTCTGCTTCCGGTTCCGCAGATTCCTCAAATTCTTCTGCTTCCGGCTCATATGCAGGTTCTTCCGCGAGTTCTTCTACAGTATCCTCTTCCGGAAGCTCTTCTACAGGCTCTTGTTCCGCTTCCTCTGCAGGAGCAGCCTCCGTCAGTTCTTCCACGGGTTCCTCTGTGGCAGGCTCTTCCGTGATCTCTTCCAGCTCTTCTACCTCATCGGTATCTGTTGTATCTTCTGCCACGGTATCTGCCGTGTCCGCAGCTTTTTCTTTTTCCAGTTTTTCCAGCAATCCGTCTCTTACCGCCTGCTCAAACTCCGTGAACATGGCTCCGGTCTGCTGTAATACATGTTGGCGAACCTCTTCTTCTCTCTTCTCCAGATTCTCCTTCTTCTTGCGTTCCCACTCTGCCAGAATATCCTCGATATTCATCTGGCCGGTGATCTGTTTCTCAATGCTCTCTGCCTCCGGCATTACCAGGCTGATCTGACCGTCGGATTCCTGTGCCAGCACATCGGCCAGTTCCTTGGGCGGCTCTACGGGAGCTTCCGGTACTTTCTGTGTTTCCGGTTCCTTCACGATTTCCTGTACTTCCGGTGTCTTCTGTACTTCGGATAGCTCCGGTACTACATCGGTTCTTCTTGCAACAACAGGCTCTTCCGGCAGAATCTCTTCCGTCTCTACCTGGGGCACCTGTGACAGATCGCCGATTTCTCCGGTCTCCCCAAAGAATACTTCCGAGCTCTCCATCTGCTCCGTCTCCGGCTCCAGATCGTCTTCACTGACATCTGCGATCTCTGGATAATCCAGAGACTCCGTATCGGAATCCCCGGGATCGATCATGGGTGCCACGATAGAACGGGTAATGGAATCCGAAGTCTCCTTCGCATGGTCCTCACTCAGTACCTCCCGCAGGCCTGCTGCCAGTTCTGCCTGTAGATTGATCGTATTATATTGTCCCACATCCATGGTCTTCACATGAATGTCGAAATCATCTTCCGCCGGCTGTGCGGGTGCCTGCTGGGGCTGCACCGGTTCATAGACTCTGGTGTCATCAATCACCTGATCATAAGCCCCCTCCTGCACATTGTCCGGATTGGAATCGTAACTTCCATCCTGTGCATAGCCCTGGTTCGGGTCATAACTTCCGTCTTGTGCATAGCCCTGGTTCGGGTCATAACTTCCGCCCTGTGCATAGCCCTGATTCGGGTCGTAACTTCCGTCTTGTGCATAGCCCTGATTCGGATCATAAGTTTCGTTCTGTCCATAACCGGGATCCTGCGCATAATTCTGAGAATACTGCTGCGTACCGGGCGCGTCAAAACGATGATCGTATTTTTCCTGCTGTTCCGGTGTTAGCGGCTGATGGAGCATTTTCAGCTCCATTGCCTTGATAACGTATTTGCCCTCGCCAAACCAAAGGATCAGCTCATCACATTCCTCTACACATCTGGCAGCAAGTCCTACTCTATGATATAGATAAGCCAACTCATATGCCCATTTTTCTCTGTAATCTCTCTTTTTCAGTTCTTCCAGAACAGCAATGCGCTCTTCCAGACTGACATCCTGCGCCTCATATAATTTGTACTGCAAAATATATCTGCCGGGATCCTTGGGCGCTACCTGCACAAACTCTTTGTAATACTCGATAGCCTGTACATACTCTTCCATTTTAATGGAAAGTTCGCACAGAGAATAGCAGATCGTCCTTCCTCCCGGACGGCGTTCATATGCCAGAAGCAGCATATCTCTGGCATCCTCGTATCTTCGATTGATCTTGTAAAGGTCACTGATAGTGCACAGCATCATAACACTTTTGACTCTGCGCCAGTCAATGGTATCCGCAATCTCCGCAGCCTGCGCATACTCCCCACGGCTGATCAAGTCTTTGATTTCTTCCGCTCTTAATTTATATTCACTCTTATCCAAGGTATTTCGCTCCCTTAACCTTTTCTTATCCTAAGCTTCTCATTTCCCCGGGTACACTACCCCACTTTTTTCTTATTCAGTGTACCATAGTACCCATTGATATGTCAAAATCAAACTGGGTAAAATGTATGGAAATCTCCCCTTCGGAATACTACCCACGAAAGTGGGATGACTTCTTGGGCTTTTGACGTTTTTTCGCCTGTCGGATTGCTTCTTTGCGTCGGTTACGAAGGTCCTGATCCACCGAACGATACCGGGATCTGGAACGATTTCTTCTGCGGTTAAATCTCCAGGTCAGGCGGGTACTGCGGTGGGCAAAATGATAATTCTTGAAAAACGTACGTAATAACAGTGCAAGGAAGATCAATACCGCAATTCCCACGATACAGAAAAATACTTTTACCACATTAATGAAAATAACCGCAGGACCGCCGGAAGTGCTGTTTTCCTCCTCCGGGGATGTCTCCTGTGCAGCCGTTGGAATTCCACCATTGTTTCCGGTGTTATCTCCTGCTG
>OGXI01002586.1_pt1 | contig 13433 bp, 14 predicted proteins | sample 1576221 | NCBI WGS metagenome assembly OGXI01 (sample SAMEA3541523, study PRJEB24748) | human gut metagenome | biome: human gut; feature: human-associated habitat; material: faeces | place: China | collected 2012
TTCGCGCCCGGGCCTGCGCCAGATTATGCCCACGCTGGTGTTGGCGGCGTTGGCCCAGTGTATTGGCTTCCCTGTTCAATTCCTGCAACATGAAATCCATGCGCTTGCCGACCAGACCGCCCTTTTCCAGAATGCTTTTTGTTTCTTCGAGATGGATTTTCAGGCGTGCCAGTTCTTCCGCCACATCGATACGCATTCCATAAAGCGTCACTTCCTGACGGATACGTTCGGACGCTTCCTGCTGTGTCTGCGATGCATTGGCATTATCGGCAATAGCCATTCCAAGCGCTTCCTGCATGCGTTCAACCGCTTTTTTCTGGAACTGGGCAACCAGTTGTGGAATCAGGGGTTCAATACGCGTAACGATTTCCTGCATGGCATGAACACGTTCCACCAGCGCTTTCGTCAAGGCAGCCCCCTCACGCTCGCGTTCGGATGTAAACGTTTTCAGCGTATCATCCATCGCCTGTTTTACCTGCTGCTGCAAGGTTTCCTGATCCGGTGCGACATCCTCGATCATGCCGGGCCATCGGAGCAGTTCATTGACCGACATGACATTCGCTTCAGATGACTGGTGACGGATTTCATGCTGGAGTTTTAACAGTTCCTTCAGCAGGGACTGGTTCAGGGTCAATGTGGACGCTTCCTGCGTGCTTCTGGCAAACGACAGGCGACATTCCACTTTTCCCCGTTTGACGTTAGCCATGATCGCCTCACGGAAGAATGGCTCGTAGGCACGGAACTCGTCGTTCATTCTGAACTGGAGATCCAGAAAACGGGAATTGACGCTCTTCAGTTCAATCGTCAGCGTTCCTGCCACCGTTTCCACTGAAGTCGTCGCATAAGCGGTCATGCTTCTTACAGCCATCCTGTTTCCTTTCATAAATCCGTCAATAAACTGCCCGTTACCTTAACATCAAAAAACGGAAAATGGTTTTAATTGGCGCAACATGCAAGCATGTCGCAATCAATAAAAAACGGCACGCTTGTGCGTGCCGTTTTTGTACAACAAATTTTTATGGCAGCCGTGCTGCCTGCCATTATTTGGCGCGGCTGCGATATTCACCGGTACGGGTATCGATTTCGATCTTGTCGCCCTGACCGACGAAAAGTGGAACCTGCACCGTGAAACCGGTAGCGATCTTGGCTGGTTTCATGACTTTTCCGGAAGACGTATCGCCCTTGACTGCCGGTTCGGTATAAGTGACTTCACGAATGACGGTATTAGGCAATTCAACGGAAATGGCTTTTTCGTTATAGAAAACGACTTCGCAAGGCATACCGTCTTCAATGTAGTTCAAGGCATCGCCCATGTTTTCGGCTTCGACTTCATACTGATTGTAGTCGGCATCCATCAAAACATAGAGAGGGTCGGCAAAGTAGGAGAAAGTGACTTCTTTTTTATCCAGAACGACGACGTCGAACTTGTCATCTGCACGATACACGGATTCCATATTCGTGCCGGAAAGCAGATTCTTCATCTTCATTTTGCAAACCGAGGAATTGCGACCGGATTTGGTATATTCGGATTTCAAAACCACCATCGGTTCATTGTTGACCATGACAACGTTGCCGGCGCGTACTTCTTGTGCTGTTTTCATAAATTTGTAAAAAAATAATTAAAAATCAAGGCTTCAGTTCTGTCTGCCGGTCATTTTCGAGCCGACTCTGAAAAAGCGCTACGTAAAAAAAGGCCTATTTTAACGCAAAGTATTGATAAATCGAAGCAAACGGCAAGCCAAATCGTCCTGAACTGTCAGTTTTTTGAACCAGTCCGTCGCATATTGGCTCCACTCCGGAGCGATTTCGCCCAGATTCAGGCGGTTTTCCGAAACGGTTTTTATATTTTCCCGGTCGTTCCACATAGCCCAGAAACGGCGGATATTATCTGCTGCATCCTTTGGCAAACCGGACAGATACATATCGAGAAATGCGTGCAATTTGACCATATGGGCCTCTTCATCCTGAGGATAAATGTGCCACACAAACGGTCTGGCCGCCCATTGGGCACGAACGAACGAATCTTCACCCCGAATGAAATTGAAATCGCACAACCATAACAGGCGGTCAAAATCGTCCTGTTCGATCATCGGCAAAATCTGAACCGTCAGATTATCTTTCTTGAAACGCGTCCCTGCTGCCGCTGCTTTTCCGATGAATGAACCGACCTGCTCTGTTGCAACCCCTTCCGGAATCAGGCATAACACATTTTTTTTATTCTCTGAAAGGCTTTTCAAAAGTGGGGTGACAGGTGCATCGGAATAAGAGAATATTGAAACGATCCATTGTTCAGGAGATGCTTTTACACCGAGTTTCGACAAAAAACGAATCGCATTTTGCCGGTCGGCCTGAAAATTCTCACGCTCCGAAACAAGCTGTTTTTCACGGATCAATCCCCCCGTCCGTTCAGTGAAGCCCGGGAAATAAAAATATTTCGTCAAGGGTATCCATGATTGGGGCGAAGGCATCAAATGACTGTCTTCAACCCAGGATTCGGCAGAGAGGTATTCCAGATTGATCCAGACAGGCTGGGGTAAATTTTGAGCCATCTGGCGCACGTAGCTCTCTGGCAAGTGTGCGCCAAATCCTTCAATCACGACGTCGGGAATATCGCCCAGTGGCACGCGTGGAAAATCTTCCCGCCACAAACGGATATCCACACCGGAGACCGTTTGCCTGTCGAAATCGGAATCGACCTCTGGACTGATCCGTTTCAACACGGAAGGCTTGTCTATCCATAAGGTGACCCGACAGTTATGTTCATTGACAAGCTGGCGTGCCAGACGCCAGCAGACACCGGCATCGCCGAAATTATCGATCACTTCACAAAACAGATCGATTCGCAGCGACGATGCCATATTTCAATAAGAAAGAAAAAGTTAACGCTTAAATCGCCGATTGCAGCAACGGAAGCATCTGGCCGAAAATTCTCGGGCTGCCTGCCACGATATTGCCGGATTTCAGATAAGCAGCTTCACCGTCGAAATCAGCAACGATACCGCCTGCTTCCGAAACGATCAGGGAACCCGCTGCAATATCCCATATCTTCAGATTCTTTTCAAAATAACCGTCGTAACGGCCACAGGCCACATACGCCAGATCCAGCGCAGCCGAGCCCGGACGACGCAAGCCCTGTGAATTCAGGGTCATCACTTCGAACATCCTCAGGAATTCTTTCAGCGCCTTTTCATCTTTGTTACGGTTGGCAAAACCGGTGCCGAGCAATGCTTTTGAGAGGCGATCGGTCTTGCTGACGCGGATACGCTTGTTGTTCAGGAATGCACCACCACCCTTCGTGGCCGTAAACAGGTCGTTATGAACCGGATCATAAATAACGGCTTGTGTAATGACTCCCTTCTGTTGAAGGGCAATCGAAATACAGTACGCCGGGAACTGGTGAATGAAATTGGTCGTGCCATCCAGCGGATCGATGATCCAGACGTTTTCGCTTTCGTCATTCAGGTTGTTCGAACCACCCGATTCCTCAGCCAGAACGGCATGGGTCGGATAAGCCGATATCAGGACATCGATAATGGCCTCCTCAGCGGCTTTATCGACTTCAGTCACATAATCGTTTGGCGCTTTTTGTTCAACCTGAATCTGTTCGAGATCGAAGGACGCGCGATTGATAATCGTAGCGGCACGACGGGCGGCTCTGACCGCCGTGTTAAGCATTGGTTGCATAGTGCTTCCGTAAAAATGGCGACAACACGCATATCGGAAAATCCGGCGCGGTGTCATAATAAATAATTAAAAAACCGGTGGAACAAAGAACCTGACTTTATTGTAGTCGATTTGAATACTTTGTTTCCCAAAACCTGATATTGTAAATGAACCAGCGAAAAACCGACACATCCGTTTTTTCAACTTTGCGTTTTATATTGGTCGGAACCAGTCATCCCGGCAATGTGGGCGCTGCCGCCAGAGCCATCAAGACAATGGGATTTTCCCGGCTTGTTCTTGTCAAGCCCCGTTTTGGAGATGTCCTGAAACAGGAAGAAGCCATCGCATTTGCCAGTGGCGCACAGGATATACTTGAAAATGCCCTTATCGTCGAAACGCTGGAAGAAGCTCTTGAAGATTGCCACTTTGCGGCAGCCCTTTCCGCCCGGCTTCGGGAATTTTCTCCTCCAATTTTTACACCGAGACAATTTGCAGACAATATCTTCACAGGTGAACATGCCAATTGCGCTCTGGTATTCGGAAGCGAACGCTACGGCCTGTCCAACGAAGACGTGGAACAATGCCACGCCCTGATCAACATCCCAGCCAATCCGGATTACAGTTCCCTGAATCTGGCTCAGGCCATTCAGATACTGGCCTATGAATGCCGGATGGCCATACTGGACAAGGAAAATTTGCCCACACGGGACGAACACATCGGTTTTCACGGAGAGCCTGCTTCCGTCGATCAGATCAACAGGATGTTCATCCATCTCGAAACGGCACTGACGACTATCGGCTTCCTGAATCCGGACAACCCCAAAAAACTGATGCCACGTCTGCGACGCCTGTTTTCACGCTCCAGTCTGGAAACGGAAGAAGTCAATATATTGAGAGGGATTGCCCGGCAGATTGAGAAACAATCTACCGGCAAGAAATGAACGCCTGTTAAAAAATCTTATTGCCAGGTACGCAAAAGACCGACTACCAGCCCCTCGATCTGGAAGTTATCGGATTCCCTGTTGACCTTGATCGGAGCAAAATCGGGATTTTCGGAAATCAGTTCAACGGACTGCCCGACCTTTTTGAAACGCTTGACGGTCACATCGTCGCCCAGACGTGCCACGACAATCTGGCCATTTCGCGCTTTTTCCGTTTTCTTCACGGCGATCAGATCACCTTCCAGAATACCGATGTCGCGCATCGACAGGCCACGCACTTTCAACAGATAGTCCGGCTTGTCAGTAAAGAGCGCCGGATCGAGTTGGTAATTCTTTTCAATATGTTCCTGCGCCAGAATCGGGGACCCGGCAGCGACACGCCCGACCAGCGGGACAGAATACTGGATCTGGTTTTCACGGGCGACAAAAGGCACGGCCACATCTGTCTGAACCAGACGAATGCCCCGTGAAATCCCGGGAACCATTTCGATGACGCCCTTGCGTGCCAGCGCCTGCAAATGCTCTTCAGCGGCATTGACGGATTTGAAACCCAGTTCGGCCGCAATTTCGGCGCGGGTGGGAGGAAACCCGGTCTGATCAATCGATCTGGCAATCAGATCCAGAATTTCCTGTTGACGGACAGTCAGCTTGATCATAGGCGCCTCACTTGAAAAAATCGGAAAACTGTATATTTTTATAGTCTGTTAATTTAACCAGTATTTCCGGTTTGAATCAATAACCTCCATCAAACATTCCGATTCTTTTACGCCACACCCTCAAGTCCTTAATTAACAACAGGATATTGCACTAAATCATTGTCCGAAGTAAAATAGCTGGTTTTCTTCTTCCTGCACCTGACTTGACGCCGGGGCAGGCAATTTTATTAATGTCCATAAGGAGCATACATGCGTCACTATGAAATCGTATTTATCGTTCATCCGGACCAGAGCGAACAGGTTCCGGCCATGATCGAACGTTACAAAAACAGCGTAACGACCCGCGGCGGCAAAATCCATCGCGTCGAAGACTGGGGCCGCCGTCAACTGGCTTACATGATCAACAAATTCGCCAAGGCTCACTACGTATTGATGAACATCGAATGCGACGGTGAAACACTGAACGAACTGGAAACCGCATTCAAATTCAACGATGCCATTTTGCGTCATCTGACCGTCAAAATGAAACATGCTGAAACCGGTCCTTCTCCAATGATGAAATCGGCTCAGAAAGAAGAAGCTCCAAAAGCAGCTGCTGAACAAGCTTCCGCCTGATTGATAACCGACAGGAGACCTGACTGAACCCTGAAAACCTTTTTCATCTGATTGCCAGACCGATAGAACGTGAATCGATCCGTTATACACCCGCTGGCATTCCTGTGATCGCCGCCAGACTCTGGCACCGTTCGCAGCAGATGGAATCGGGAACGAACCGGAACGTGGAATTCGAAATGCCAGCCATCGCTATCGGCGACATTTCAAAAGAATTCGAAAAACTGTCCTCCGATTCTTTCTATCTTTTCAAGGGATTCATGGCAACGAAAAGCGCCAAAAGCAGAAGTCTCGTGTTTCACATAACCGGCATTTCATCAATTGAATAGTCCAAACCTTTTACATACAGGAGCCTAAAATGGCATTTGGTAAAAAATTTGACAAGAACAAAAACAAAGATAAACGCAAACAGCAAAATCCTCTGTTCAAACGTAAAAAATTCTGCCGCTTCACCGCTGCAGGCGTAGAACAGATCGATTACAAAGATATCGATACCCTGAAAGATTTCATCCAGGAAAACTGCAAAATCATGCCAGCACGTCTGACAGGAACCAAGGCACATTACCAACGTCAGGTAGACACCGCCATCAAGCGCGCCCGTTTCCTGGCCCTGCTGCCATACACTTCCCTGCATTCCGCCTGATCGCTGACGGATAATCTAAAGAATACTGGAGAAAAACATGCAAGTTATTTTGATGGAAAAAGTCGGCAATCTCGGTAACCTTGGCGAAATCGTCAAAGTGAAAGACGGATATGCCCGCAATTATCTGATCCCGCAACGTATGGCCCGCCGTGCAACCCAGGCTGCCATCGAGGAATTCGAAGCAAAACGTGCCGAACTGGAAAAAGCCGCTGCTGAAAAACTGGCTGCCGCTCAGGCCCAGGGTGAAAAAATGGATGGCCTGACCGTTCAGATCCTGCAGAAATCCGGTGTTGACGGTCGTCTGTTCGGTTCCGTCACCAACTTCGACATCGCAGAAGCATTGACCAAACAGGGCTTTGACATTCACAAGGCTCAGGTTCGTCTGCCAGAAGGTCCATTCAAGACCGTTGGTGACTTCCCTGTTTCTATCGCCCTGCACTCCGACGTTGTTGTCGACATCACCGTTTCCGTTCTCGGCGAACACGTTTGATTCGAACTGCGCTCAATAAAAAATCCCGGACGATGTCCGGGATTTTTTTTGCCTCATTACCTGTTCAGTCCCTATTCAATATCACTGACCAGGACATCCCATTTTTTACAGTGAAAAGACATCATGAAAAAACGGCAGGCTCTTTGACAAGCCTGCCGTTTTACCTGAATAGAAACGCTTATTTTTTCTTCTTCATATGATGAACCAGAACAGGAATCTGACACAGGTTCAGCACTTTGGTCGTCACGCTACCCAACAAAAGTTGCCCCAGACCGGAACGGCCGTGGGAACCCATGAAGATCAAATCGCATGCCTGTTCCGTTGCCGCGTCGGCAATCGCCGAACCGGCGGTATTGGAAAACAGGATCATGCTGGTGAATTTGACGCCCGCTTTTTCAGCCGCTTCCCTCATCGGCTGGAGATATTCCATACCGACTTTGCGCATCAGGGCGTCGTATTCTTCTTCGATCGGATAAGTCGGCGGAATGATTTCAACGTAAACCGGATATTGATATTCAGGTGCGACATAGACACCGATCACTTCGGACTTGTTGTCGGCGGCAAAAGCGATACCTTCCAGTGCAGCGGCTGTGGAAGGATCCGAGCCGTCGGTTGGAATCATGATTTTATTGAACATAGCGATCTCCCCTGGGAACTACCAGCAGTTTTAATATATTTATCGGACTTTGACGCCTGTTTGACGCTATCGGCAAAACAGCCCCTGATTCATAGACTAAATCAAGAGTTGGATTACATCAATTCTTCAAGTCGTATTTTTGTCACTTTTCCCATGACCGTCGACAGATTTTCCACTTTTTCTATCGCGGCATCCATATTTTTCTCCTGAGTCAGGTGAGTCAGGATAATGATGTCGACCAGCGTTTCACCTTCCTGAGGTTCTTTCTGCAGGAATGCATCGATGGAAATATTGAGATCGGCCAGAATACGGGTAATCTCGGCGAGAACACCCGGCTGATCCTTGACCTGCATGCGCAGATAATAACTTGTCGTCACTTCGGACATCGGCAAAACCGGTGTATTCTTCATCGCATCCGGCTGGAATGCCAGAGGCGGAACACGATGTTCCGGATTGACCGATTCCAGACGGGCGATATCGACCAGATCCGCAATCACGGCTGACGCCGTCGGTTCCGAACCGGCGCCCTTGCCGTAATACAGGGTAGCGCCAACTGCGTCACTGTTGACCAGCACCGCATTCATCGCGCCTTCCACATTGGCGATCAGACGCTTCGCCGGAATCAGGGTCGGATGAACGCGCAATTCGATACCATCGGGCATCCGCTTGGTGATACCCAGCAATTTGATCCGGTAACCGAGCTGTTCAGCATACTTGATATCGATCGCGTTGAGCTTGTTGATGCCTTCGACGTGCGCCTTGTTGAACTGGACGGGAATGCCGAAAGCCAGCGCGGACATGATCGTGACCTTGTGGGCGGCGTCGTAGCCTTCGATATCGAAAGTCGGATCGGCTTCGGCGTAGCCGAGTGCCTGCGCTTCTTTCAGAACCGTATCGAAATCCAGTCCCTTCTCCCGCATTTCGGAGAGGATGAAATTGGTCGTACCGTTGATGATCCCGGCAATCCATTCGATACGGTTGGCTGTCAATCCTTCACGCAAGGCCTTGATGATCGGAATGCCACCGGCGACAGCGGCTTCGAAAGCGACGATGACTTTCTTTTCCTGAGCGGCCTGAAAAATTTCATTGCCGTGCAAGGCCAGCAAGGCCTTGTTGGCGGTAACGACATGCTTGCCATTGGCAATCGCCTTCAGGACAAAGTCTTTGGCAACGTCGTAGCCGCCGATCAGTTCAACGACAATATCGATATCCGGGTTGTTGACAACCAGATTACCGTCCGAAACGACTTCGCAATCGCCACCGACGATTTTCCGTGCCCGTTCGACATCACGGTCGGCAACCATGGCGACTTCAATACCGCGACCCGCGCGACCCCGGATTTCTTTCTGGTTACGCTTCAATACATTGAACGTACCGGAACCGACGGTTCCCAATCCCAAAATTCCAACTTTTACAGGCTTCATATTTCCTTGATGAATAAATAAAGTCTTAAACGATTCTCAATTCTTTTTCTTTTTGAGGTTTACCATATTTTCGCATTGCCAGTTCTTCCGTACCGTACTTCTTGCGATAAAAATCGAGGAAGCGCGCGATACGTTCGATGGCATGTGTCAGATCGTCCGAATTCGGCAGGAAGACGACACGGAAGTGATCCGGAGCCACCCAGTTGAAACCGGTACCCTGGACGATCAGAACCTTTTCCCGTTCCAGCAAATCGTAAGCGAACTGTTTGTCATCCTCGATCGGATAGATTTCCGGATCGAGTTTCGGGAACATGTACAGGGCGGCTTTCGCCTTGACACAGGTCACACCCGGAATATCGGTCAACAGCTTGTGCGCCAGATCGCGCTGCCGGGTCAGTCTGCCGTTCGGAGCGACCAGATCGTTGATACTCTGGTAACCCCCCAGTGCGGTCTGGATGGCGTATTGTCCCGGCACATTCGAGCACAGGCGCATTGAAGAAAGCATATCCAGCCCGACAATATAATCCCTGGCATATTTCTTTTCACCGGACACGACCATCCAGCCTACGCGATAGCCACAGGAACGGTAATTCTTGGAAAGGCCATTCATGGTGATGAAAAGAACATCGTTGGCAAGAGACGCCATTGACGTGTGCGTAACGCCGTCATACAGGCATTTGTCATAAATTTCGTCTGCGAAAACGATCAACTGGTGTTCACGGGCCAGATCGACGATTTTCTTCAACAACTCATCCGGATACAGGGCACCTGTCGGATTGTTCGGGTTGATGACGACGATTGCCTTCGTGTGCGGCGTGATTTTCGCCTCGATATCGGCGATATCGGGCATCCAGTCCTTTTCTTCATCGCACATGTAATGCACGGCCTTGCCACCGGCCAGATTCACGGCAGCGGTCCACAGCGGATAATCAGGCGTCGGAACCAGCACTTCGTCACCATTGTCCAGCAACGCGTGCATGGAAAGCATGATCAGTTCGGAAGCGCCATTGCCGATGTAAATATCGTCGATCGTGACGCCTTCAATGTTTTTCTGCTGCGTATACTGCATAATCGCCTTGCGTGAGGCGAACATCCCTTTCGAATCCGAGTATGGCGCGGCATTTTGCATGTTCTTGATCATGTCGCGGACAATTTCATCCGGTGGATCGAAACCGAACGCGCCGACATTGCCGATGTTCAGCTTGATGATCTTCTGTCCATCCGCTTCCATCTCCCGCGCTCTTTCGAGAACAGGTCCACGGATGTCGTAACATACATTTGCCAACTTCTTCGATTTGTTAATTAGGTGCATTGTGTGCTCCCGGAGTTCGTTTAAGGATGGTGCCCTTTTCAGCCAGGACAATATATCATTCTGACCAATACTTCAGCGGGAATCAAGAGTGATGCCGCCAAATAGTAAAGCCTATCACTTTATGAGGAATTAGGTAAGAAAAAAATCGTTTGGTTCGCTTTTTGCCAAATTTCATAGCCCGCTTTCACTAATGACAGTAACATTCGCATCATATGAATATCGAACCCGAAAACACCGGCGCTTCCCAGACCGTTACCGCCGTTACCGATGAAACCATTACGATTAATGGCACCGGCTACACACACAGCCTGATTGTCATGCCGGACATGTTGCCCGTCTTATGGCCCATTCACTCATTCGACGAACTGACACTGCCAGATCTGATTGAACTGGAACAATACAAACCGGACATCATTGTACTGGGAACAGGACGGAAAACCCGCTTTTTAAGGCAGGAAGAAACTTTCCTGCTACTTGAAAAAGGCATCCTGATCGAATGCATGAACAACCGTGCCGCCTGTGGGGCGTACAACCTGATCGTGGCAGAAGACCGACATGCCCTTCTCGCCCTCATTATGGAAGAGATGGAAGAGATAAAACAGTAAAAAAAGGTTACACTGTCGTCGTAGCGTTTTTTTGACCGCATATGGCTTTTCCCGCCATAAAAAACATAAAAGAAAGCAAAAAAAATGTCAGAAGAAACCGTCCAGCTTGACCAGATCATCCCCGACTTCACCGCAGAAGCCACCATCAAGCCATTCAAACTGTCGGATTACAAGGGTAAAAACCTCATCATCTATTTCTACCCCAAAGACAATACACCCGGCTGTACGGCCGAAAGTATCGACTTCCGCGAATACTATCCTGAATTTCAGAAGGCCAATACTGAAATCGTCGGCCTCTCGCGGGACAGTATGCGTTCGCATGAAAACTTCGCGAAAAAATTCGATTTGCCTTTTCCCCTGATTTCAGATCCTGAGGAAACCGTCTGCAACCGCTTTAACGTGATGAAAACCAAGATCCGTTACGGCAAGCCGGGACGTGGTATCGAACGCAGTACTTTCCTGATCGACCGGGACGGCAAACTGGTGAGAGAATGGCGCGGCGTCAAGGTAGCCGGTCATATTGAGGAAATTCTCGAAGCAGCCCGGCAATTGAACAAATAAACGTTCTTTTATAAACGGACAAAGCAGTGGGACTTTTAAAGCAGTAAATTATTTCAAACCAGACCGGACTCATCGGTCAAAGCTGCTGGATCATTTGAATACCCATAACGAAACGAGGTTCTGATGCCATTACCGAAAATGCCAACCAAGCCTGCGGATACCATAACGCAAAAAGACATGGCAGCCACCAAACTGCCAGCCAACGCCACACCCAAAGCAAAGAAAAAACCCGCAACAAAAACGGCAGTAACGGCCAAGCCGGAAACAACGACAGCCAAAGCATCGACATCCGCTGCCAAAGCGGCACCGAAAAATGGACAAAAAACGGCACAGCCTGTTTCAAAGGCAAAACTGCCTCCGCGTCCACCCCGCAAAAAACTGGTTGAAACAACGAAACAGTCGCCTTTGTCCCGCGCCGCCAGCCAATCCGGCGAAACAAAACTGTTCGTACTGGATACGAACGTCCTGATGCATGACCCGACCTGCCTCTTCCGTTTCGAGGAACACGATATCTACCTGCCGATGATCACGCTGGAAGAACTGGACAACCACAAGCGCGGCATGTCCGACGTCGCCCGAAACGTCCGGCAGGTAACCCGTACACTGGACCAGCTCGTTGCCGACGTCGACGAAACGGAACTGATGGAAAAAGGTATTCCCCTAAACAAGCTCGGCAACAAGGAAGCACAGGGACACCTTTATTTCCAGACCAAAGTGGAAGCGGCTCCACTTCCGAAAGATCTGGCTTCCGACAAGGCCGACAACCAGATTCTCGGCGTCATGATGGGGCTTGTGGCAACGCATCCCACCCGTGCCATCGTCATGGTGTCCAAAGACATCAACATGCGCATCAAGGCACGCGCCCTGGGATTGTCTTCCGAAGACTATTTCAACGATCAGGTTCTGGAAGATTCCGACCTGCTTTATACGGGTACCCTGCAACTGCCGGCGGACTTCTGGGAAAAACACGGCAAGAACATCGAAACCTGGCACGAAAACGACCATCATGGCGTCAGCCAGACTTTTTACCGCATCAGCGGCCCTCTCGTTCCTTCCATGGTCGTCAACCAGTTCGTCTATATGGAGCCACAGGACGGCGAAACACCCTTTCAGGCACAGGTAAAGGAGCTCAACGGAAAAACGGCCGTGCTGGAAACGCTGCACGACTACATGCACAGCAAAAACAATGTCTGGGGCATTACCGCACGTAACCGGGAACAGAATTTTGCCTTCAATATCCTGTTGAATCCGGATATCGACATCGTTACCCTCGTCGGTCAGGCCGGTACCGGCAAAACCCTCCTGGCACTGGCGGCCGGACTCGCTCAGGTACTGGAAACGAAACGCTATAACGAAGTCATCGTCACCCGCGTCACCATTCCGGTCGGCGAAGACATCGGCTTTTTGCCCGGCACCGAAGAAGAAAAGATGTCACCCTGGATGGGCGCACTGGACGACAACCTTGAAGTCCTCTCCAAATCCGACCAGAGTGAAGGCGGTGAATGGGGTCGTGCCACGACACAGGAACTCATCCGTTCACGCATTTCGGTCAAATCCCTGAACTTCATGCGGGGCCGTACCTTCGTCAACAAGTTCCTGATCATCGATGAAGCGCAGAACCTGACGCCGAAACAGATGAAAACCCTGATTACCCGTGCAGGCCCGGGAACCAAAATCGTCTGTCTGGGCAACATCGCGCAGATCGACACGCCTTACCTGACGGAAGGTTCCAGCGGCCTGACCTATGTCGTTGACCGCTTCCGTGGGTGGGAACACGGCGGCCACGTCATGTTGGCCCGCGGCGAACGTTCACGACTGGCTGACTACGCCACTGACGTTCTTTAACTGGCAAGAGCAATCTCGAGAATGGGCGCGTCCACGACCTGCGC
>OGXI01002591.1_pt1 | contig 13412 bp, 7 predicted proteins | sample 1576221 | NCBI WGS metagenome assembly OGXI01 (sample SAMEA3541523, study PRJEB24748) | human gut metagenome | biome: human gut; feature: human-associated habitat; material: faeces | place: China | collected 2012
CCTTTCTCGTCCTGCTTAAAATATCTTGCTTTTTTTGCAAGTATTTCATAATTCATATCGTCCGGATCGGTACATGAGAAGTCGTGCATTAATTTCCCAACTTCATCATCTCCTCGATATTTCCCGTTCACATATAGAATATGCGAACCGTCCCCAAACAATACTTTCTCTTCACCAATCGTAATATATCTCTCTACCGGATATATCGGCTGTTTTCCTTTCATTACATCGTTTTCTGTAATAAAAATCACATAAGTGTCAGGAATATTTTCTGTATCTTCCCCTGGTTTTAGTATATGCGCATCCAGCAAACTGCTGTTATGTCTGGCTCTTTTTACTCCTGCTCCCTTATCTGACCTCTGAATTTCACAATCGAACTCTTTACCTGTATTGTCAACTGCATGAACATCTAAAATAGCAGAACGCCCTTGCAAATTTTTCATGGAATCTTGCACCCGAATCGATTTGATTGTAATATCCTCTTGCCCCAAAACAATTCGAAGTATAAGTTCTACAGCCTCATAATTATCTTCCAGACAGGCAGTCATAAAATCATCATCCATATATCGAAACAATTTCAGTCGCTCTAAATCCTGCTGATGTGTCTGTTCTGTTGTACTCAAACCTTCACCTTCTTTCGCTATTCTAATTATACATCAGACATGAACTTTTGAAAACCAGCTTTTTTAAAAATTTTAGTCCTACTATCTCGTAGTACCTGCAATCTCATGAAAGTTCGTATTAAACAACTGATACAATTCACTATCTTTTTTCATGGTATTATCAAAGGGAACAATCTTATCCCCAAAACGGATGAGTCCCATTCCGGGGTCTGCACCATTGACACAGGCAAGCTGTTCCGCTGATATGTCAAACAAATCTTCCACAGCTTCTTTGTCCATCGTCCCCTGATCCAGTAAAAGCATAAATTCTGAGTTGGATACCCTCGTTTTTGTGGAACGATTGCGCTGTGCGTCAATGAGGTTCTGGCTCATACCGGTACAAATACCACCACGCTTACGCACCTCACGCCACATTTTCTCCAGTGCATGAAGACTATACTCCTCTCCCCATAACTCATGCATTTCATCCACATACGCCCATGTAGCAACACCATCCGACTGGTTATACTTGATTTTGGCAGTGATACTCTCAATCATCACAAGCATTGCCATGGCTCTCATACGCTTACCAAGTTCCGAGAATCCATACACGGTAAATCGGTTTTCTTCCGAAATAGACTGCTCTCTTGCGAAAATATCTAAGGTTCCATCCGCAAACACTTCCAACTGCTCTATCAATTCTATGGCAGAATCATTCCCCTCACTTCTTTCCGCAATCCCATCACGCATGGTACGAATTGTTGGAGACTCCAGTCGTGTCTTCCGTTTTCTCCGTCTGTCATTTTTCTTTTGGAAATATTCCGAATACATGTCCCGTACCGCCTTGTCAATGACGATAATGTCATCCGTTGAAAAGCACAGGACTTGTCCCATCTCCGATTTTTCATTATAGGATTTTCTCGAGCGGGGAACACCAAACACCATCCCATTTCCGTTCTTCAATAACTTCCGGTTTCCAATGATAAGGTTTTTGGACACCTTATTAAATCCATAGCAGTATCCCAGGTTATCGTTAATCTCCTGCACATTAAACGGAATAAAAATGGAAAGTTCTTCGGATGTTATCGTCCGCATGGTATCCACAAATCTCGCTCCTGTGGGCAGAGAAGTATTCAATGCATCCAACTGTTTATGGGAATGTGGCACAATGTCCATGTTGTGGGTCTGACCGATGATTTTAATCTTCTCGGTACGCTCCTCCAGTTCTTCTATGGAGTTTGCTTTTACCACAATCGTAATTCCCACATACAAAAGTCGCTCATCAAAGGAGGAAATCCGGTCTAACATCTCTTCCGTATCTCTTTGCTGTTTTCGCCGCTCATAATTGATATTGGTAGAATAATCTCCATTTTCGTTTTTCATTTCCTGTTCCCGGTTAATACTTCTCTCATTAGCCATATACTTTTTCATAATCATCTGGTAAGCCACGTTGTTATCCAACGGCTCTACATCCATGGTATAGATAATTGGAAAATTCATATTGGTAAGTTCATTGAGAAACTGGTCGGTTAAACCATTGGGGTACTTTCTCACAAACATGACACACGCACAGGTTCCACCCTCCATCTCCAGATGTTCCGGTTTTTCCCTTAACGAAGTATTGATAATGTCATTTCTCCAGTCTCTTTTTAAGTGCAGATACTCATTCCAGTCAAAAGAAAAAGATGCCTCTTCCCCCATGCGATAATAACTATGTAGTGCTCGCAGGCGTTCCGTGGCATCCAATGGTATCAGGCAACTTCCCAACCGGTGGAATAATTGCTGAATGGAAAATTCAATGGTATTAAAATAGGTCTTTGCACTTTCGTAATCCGGCTTTCGGCAGCTCACAACAAAATATTTGGATTGCAGCAAGCCGCCCCGCCCTTCTTCCAAACGCTCCCCTATCATTTTGTGATATTCCTTAGCTAGAGGTTCCATCTCTTTACTGACCGCCTTTTGAAGAATCTCTTCCCGCAGTTTATTGTTGTCGGCATAATGATTCGATACAATAATCTTGTAGCTGACATTCATGGAACGCAGAAGCGTTTCAAACTTGGAACAGGTATCTTCCTTTTCTTCTTCATCCTGTGTTGAAAAATTAATATCCTCAAACAGATACATCCGGTCAAACTGGTGTATTCCCTTTTTTGAACCGGATGTTGGTTTTTCTAATTCAAAGATTCCATTTTCCGCAATCCGATAAATGGGTATGGTGTCCTGAATACACAGCGGAACTTTGTAAATCCGTTCTGTCTGTGGTGTATGTGTTTCCTTTTTTAATAGTTTTAACATTGTTTTAATCCTCCTTTTTCTTCATCAAAAAAAGAACTACCGAAGTAATTCTTTTTTAAGCAAAATATCAATTTGCAATATCAATCCCAATCATAAGTGGTTCGATACTCTTGTCTATTCAATAACTCTACTTTTTATAGCAAATATTCTAGGCATTTTCCTGCGAAGAAACAAATGCTCTAATCTCTTCCAATTTATTTCTAATTGCTTCCATCTCTTTTTTAAGAGACTCTTTTGAAATATCTATGGCTGGTTGAAATATATTCATGTTTCCTTCAAAGTGATTAAACTCATTGAGAAGTGTCTTTCTACTTGTAAAAAATACTCGATACTCTCTCATTCTTTCAAAATTCGGATCATTTTCATTGCATCTAAATGCTTTCTGAATTATTTGATTTAACATCATCATATCATCTGTACGAAGATGAAAAACATCAACCAGTTCCTTTTCAACTTTCATACGTAAATGATAATAAATAAGTGTCTGTTCAAGAGTATCTGACAATAATGGATATTGAGTCTTATCAAGAATATCCAAAGCACTATAATCAACTTCAAGAATATCAGAAACACTAATTATTTCTTCACCATCAAATATATTTCCAAAAAGCGAATTGTAAACGGAAAGAACATCCAAGCTATTATTAGTTCCATACCCATGCATGATTCCCGAAAGTTGGCCATAACGATCATCTGAATCCAAACTAATATGAGCATACCCACGCATAAATGGAACCATCGCCATCAAAAAATGTCTTCTATTATGTATATTATCTACCAGTTCATTGTTTTTGTTTTGAAAAAAGGATACTAAATCGTGAAGATTAATTAGTAACTTCTTTTCTTTCTCTGAAACTGAAATAAATCCATTTGTCCCATCCAAAATGTTATTCATTATATACAAATTGAAACAATTGTTAAGTTGAACATCTAACAAACGAATCAAATCCGTATTATGAGTAAGAACCAGTTGTTTCTTATTTTCCAAAAATTTGATAATGCAAAATGCAATCTTATTTTTATAAACAGAATCCAAACTTGATATGGGATCGTCCAAAATGACATATTCTTTATCCGAGTGTCTTGCAAGTAAAAACTCAAAAGTCAAAGAGATAAAATTTTGTTCCCCCCTACTTAGTTCCATGTCCTTTGGATCCGTTCCGAGCAAAGCTTTATCCCCTATCATTAACTTATAGTTCCTATCATTTTCTTCGTCTCGAATAATAGTAATATCTTTTCCTATGTTCTCACTTATAATATTCTCAATAAACATGAGTTCCTCGGAATCAAGTTCAGGTTGGCTCTCTGTCAATTGAGCATGTTCATCATAGTCACTAAAGAAATTTGTATCGTCAAAACAATGGCACAAAATGTTAATCATTTCGTCACCTATTGTAATAATATGCCGTTTTAGATTTTCTTGCAATTCAATTAGTTCAGTTGGTTCTCCATCTGCAATAAACGCACTAACAATTCTTTTAATTTCGAATGGGTCTTCGTTATTTAAAGAACTATCGCAGACAACTTTATCCAAAATTTCTTTTGTTTTTGAGTCAAGATTATTGTATATGTTATTTCTATTTTCTTTCTTGCTTTCAAGAAGTTCACTCCCGTCGGATATGTGACTGTCACAAACCACACATGAATCGAGTTGATGATATTTCTTCAATATACCAATTGCATCATCATGCCGCTCAATTAAGATCGTATTTTCATCTGGCAAAATTTCATATGGATGAATTGAAATAATTTTCTCTATTACTTTCGGCTTGGCAAGATCATTAATTACAAAACCTCTTTTATCAGCATCCAGTTCTACAAGATTAGGAATATTGGCTTCATCTCGAATAAATTCAACAAACTTATCTTTATCAATGTCTTTTCCTCTTTGCCGAGAATTTACAATACTACGGATAAACGGATAAGCTGTTTGGTGTACCGTATCTTGCAAAGACTGCATGTGTACGAGTATACAATCTCCTACTTTCGACACCTTGTAATCTGTTTTATATTTAGAACTGAGTTGACTAAATGCATTTTGATATGCCACACTAAGCCTATCTCTTAATTCATATTCTCTACGAATTTGTGCACCTATCAAATAGTCCGTAGTTTTTCCACGAATTACGTTTCTATTTAATTGATCGTGTATAACATGAAAAGTTCCCGTCTCAGGTTTAATTTCATTTCCATACTCATCCGCAGCAACAAATTTCCTACTCTCATCTGTTACTTCTGTATCAAGCAAACTAGCCAAACTTGATTTTCCTGTTCCATTAGGTGCATATACAACAGCAATTCCGCCTGCTGTTTGCATATGTTTAAACTCAATTGTTCCATTTAAATCAGTAAGGCAAAGGAAATCATCACAAAATATTTCGCCACTTTTAATGGTTGAAAAAGTTATTTTCATCGAACCCCTCCTTATATCGGTATTATGTTATGTTTTTCTCACATATGTTTTTCTTCTATAGTAACATATCCTTTTCAGCACATACTAAAAAGGATATGTCCTGATTTGCTGCTTCTGCGTCTCCACTCTGTTCAACTGCTCCTCAAACCATATTGAAGCTTCTTGAATAATTACAATCACCTCATCTCTAATTCTCTTTGCCTCACCATAACTTAAGTCTTTAGATGTAATTTTTTTCTTTAATTTGATAAGTTCTTTTTTCTTTTCGTCGAAGTCAAAATCAATCTTCTTTAAAAATTTCCTTAAAATAAAGTAATCAAGTTTTTTTATTTCCTCAACATATTCAATACCGGCATTGATTGTCACATGTGCACAATTTGAATAATTACAAGGCTCTTCATTGATTACGTTAAGGGATCTGTCTGGAAATGAATCATATACTTTTTTCAAAATATTGTATAAGTTCGATAACTTCTTAACTTTTATTGCAATATTCTCCTTTGCTTGACTTCGAACATTTCCTAACACAAATACTATCATGCCTGTAAGAACTCCTGCACCACATGATTGTAATAATGACGCCCACCATTCAAGGCGAAGGAATTTGAACAGAAAATAAGATATCCCGAAACATCCTATTGCACAAAGAAGCAATGAAATGTACCACTTAATAATGGGTAATTCCATATAGCTTTTTTTTCGCTCTTTTCTATAATACTTTAATATAGAGTTTCGCATTGAATTTTTCTTTATAATTTTTTTAATCATACTGAGTACCTCTTCTCCTGCATTTCCTATTCATATATCTGCTTATATTTCATAAATCCCACTTTATTTTTTGAGGGTCAACATGAAACCAAGACATTAAATATGTCTCCAACTCTTGTATATACAATCTCAGTTCATCAAAAAAACAACTAGAAGATTTCCCATCAAAGCAGCTTTCAACTAATCCGAAAAATTTCAATTTCTCATTATAATACTCTTTCGAAATAGCTGGCACACCATCATAGCACAAATCATAATGCATCATACAATTCCGAAAATTTGACGGAAACAGTTTCTTTCCATTTTCCAACAAGATAGATACATCATCCGAAAACAAGTTTGAATTGCTACTATCGAAATGTTGTTTGATTTTTCTAAGCCCTTGCCATGCGTAATGAGCAACAATATATTCTATACGCATAAACCATTGGTCGTCACAAGACACTCCCTTTGAGAATAAATGTTCAACGCAATTAATCGTAGATAAAATATGGAGAATCAACAGATTTACTTCCTTTTTATTCGTCTTTGCAAAAAAAGAATTTCGTCTGTTTGTATTTATGTCTTGATATCCCAAACGGACTGAAACATTACCTTTCTTTTCCCAAAGCTGAATTATATCCATATTGGAAACGGCTGTCAATGTATTGGCTAAATTTTCCGCCAACATTTCTCCCATTTCAAAAGCAATTTCTTGTTGAATTGTTAAATTCACAGTTGGAACATTCAAAAAATAATTCAGCTGTTGTGAATTACCAATAATGCAATTTCTCTCATCAAAAAATACCCCTAAATTATAATGAATGTTCCAGTTTTTCATAAACGAAAATCTTAATCGGTTCCTAAAAATCTCATCTTGATGTTTATCGGACCGCAATACTTCTCGTACTCCTTTGCTATACCTGCCCGAATAAAGTTTCAACCCATTTCTTATATCTGATATTTTTTCGTCTACTTCATCGTTCATTATTTTTTCACCTAAAAAATCCTGTGCAGAACGACAATATAATGCTATATACGGAATTATTGATAATGAAACAATGGAATTATTACAATATACTCCTAAAAGCTGAGTTATTGATTTACCATCTAACTCCACTAATTGTAAAGCCTTTTCATTTAATAACTCAGACAACGAATCTCCTATGCTCATATCTTTCCTCCAAAATATGCATATTATCACTTCTTACAGTTAGGCTCATTCCATTCCTATAAATTCCAACTTTTTCAATGATATCGTCAATATCTCTTTTCTATTATACACCCATCCACCCCCAAAAAAAAGAACTTTATCTCTTCCTTTGCTGTAAATGCTCCTCCTTTTTTTCTTGGATTTCTCTCCTGGCTTTGATAACTACCGGGGCAACATCCTGATTTCCATATTCTTCCTGATAACAGATATGTTCTGCCAGTTCCCTGCTGCGATTCATGTCACGAAACTGGAGGGCATATTCTTCAATTAACACCCTCTCATCCTCTGAAAAAATCTCTTTTTCCGGGTCTAGTTCATATAGCATCATCTGCAGAGAAAGTTCATACGGGATTTCCCCAATCACGCTAATGTCCGGCAAATGACTTGCCAGCGCCGCAATCATCACTAACGCCCGCTTATCATTTCGTATCGCGGGATAATAACAAAGCATGTCAAGGTCAAGAACCTTTCTTGTCACCAAATCAACCTGCTCATCTTCCAAAGAGTTTTCTCCCGGCTTGTGTGCCAAGATTCCAATGGAAGCCACACCGTTTAGGGGACTATCCTTTAACTGCTCCCATTTTTCGATTGCCTCCTCTACTGTAGTGATGTCATCATAATATTCTCCCAACTGATGGAATTCTCCACATTCTGCTACAGTAAAGGTAAGCAGTGGCTCTACCTTGCTTTTTCGTTCCAGTTCATCCAGAAATTCCTCGCAGTTCAGAGGATTCAGTTTGGATTCTGCCGTGATTGCTCCCTTTGTTCCATTGGTATCCGGTTTCTGTTTCAAATCCTCTACGATATCATTTACGGCTTCATAAATGGAAATGTCCGGATTGTCGTAAACACCGCCATCCAATTCCTTCCCATCCACATCATAAATGGTATAATCATACCCCTCATCCACAGACTGAATCGTAATAAATCTATCCTCAATACGAAAAGCCAACTCCTGCTCCATGTATTCCTCTGCTCTTATCAACCGTTCGGATAAGTCGCCGGATTGTTCTTCTGTAACCGGATTGATATCGACCTTTACCTCTCCAATGCAAAAATCATCTTCATGCAGAAGATTGAAAATATCATCCTCCCGCCTTGCTCCGGCATATTCAAATAAAATATCCAAATCCGAGTCTGCATTTTCTGTTCCCCGGCTTCGGCTTCCATATACCATCACTTCCCGAATCTGAATCGGCAAGTGATATTCCCTGATTTTCATTTGGATATATCCCCGAACCTCTTCTTCTATACGATCTGCGGTCATCCCCTCGAACGGTCGAAAATACTGCTTTGTCTTTTCCCGGAAGCGACTTACCGCCTGTTCTGTCTCTGCCGAGTGATATTTTTTCTCTTCCAAGAAATCTGCCACTTTCGTAAATCCAAAGGAATCCACATAGTAAGCCGTTTTTTCATGTTCTTTTTCAATCACAATCACATCACTGACCGACATGGAATGCCCGGTAAAATCATCCGGATGATAAAGGTTGAATTTTTCATACAGAGTATCCAGTGTTTCTCCTTCTTTCAATTCCCCACGATACACCGATTCATAATCGTTTTTGTCTACCACCAGCTTATTATTCTTCACAAAGTCCATTCCCATGAACTGATATGCTTGCCCGTTTCCTCCTTCCTTAATCTGGAACAATTCATAGGTAGCCAAACGTTCGGTATCATAAGAGTTTTCTCTTTCTTCCACACCATCCGCCACTCGGACAATCGCATTGGCATAAGTGCTCTTATCAAATATCTCTGGGTAAGTTTCTCTTATGCTCAGTGTGTCCCCGGTTCTTCCTGCTACAATGATGTGGTCTAAAATCTCGATATCTAAAAACAAACTGGCATACATCATCTTTTCTGTTACCATTCTGTCGGATTGACTCATCTGGAGTTCCGAAGAAGGGTGATTATGCAAAAGAATCATGGAGGCAGCGTTTGACAGGATAGCAGACTTAAAAAGTTCCCGGCCGGATACAAAGGAAGAATTGAGCGTTCCAATGCTTACCACATTGAAATTGATGGGATGTCCTTTACTGTCCAGATTGATGACACAGACCTCTTCTCTGTCTAGTCCCGCCATCACATCGGCCATTACGGAAATGGCTTCTTCTGGATTTGTAATGGGTTTATCACTGTATACACCATTCCCCTCCACCAATTTCAAACGCACATCCACCTGTTTTAATTCATCACTCATCATCCGGCACCTCCAAACTCACGCATATCATCGTGTCTTCTTTGGCAGCATTTACTATCTCCTGCAGTTCCGTCACAGAACGTGCTTCTAATTCTGTGACCGTTGTTTTTTGTACTTCCATATCTTCCCCCGCTTCCTAATGTCCCTTGTGCTTGATTGGTTCATGTGTATGGTTCGGAGTAGTCGAATCATATTCCTGTTTGTTCTCTGCCGTGGCAAATAGTTCCTTAACTTCCATATTATTTGTCATTCCTTGTGCCTGCTTGTAGGTAAGCTCCGGTTGCTTGTCGCACCGACTGAAGGTATGGCTTTTGGAATCGTATTGATAGACACCATCAGACAATACTTCTTCCTCTGAAACACACATTGCATTGACATCCTGTACCATAGTCTGCAATCTCTGAAAAGACATATTTTCGCTCTTAGGCAGAATCAATGTCTCGTGCACCGATGACGGAAGAATATAATAATCCCCACCGAGTTTTTCTGCCACCATCTGCTGAACATCCTCACGCATGATATAAACTGCTCCATTAACATTTACTTCATTCGTCAAACAATACAAATCCGGACCATCGTTCGGAATTGACGCTCGGATTAAATCTTTTGCTTCTTCTAACGGAATTCCTTCTTCCTGTGCAAAGTCAGATGCCATCATCTTTACCATTGTTTCCTGTATTGACTCAAACTTAAGTGGGGATATTTTATCCATGTTATTCATTGCCTGCTCATGGAGGGTATCCATGTCAATACCGTACATTTCCATCAAATCATTGTTGATGGTAATCGACCCCATGGATTCCTCATTTCCATTCGCCCAGATATGATAGGTAATTGCCAAATCTTCTTTTTGCGTATATGGAATATTCGATAACCGATTTACATTACTTTGAAGATTGGATACATTAGGATAAACAAAGTCTTTGACTACCTCATAGTTTTTCACTTCCTGCAAATCAAAGTTAAACCGATACTCCTCTCTTGGTTCGATATGTTCAATATAGGAATCTGCGATTTTTCCAACAACCTCTTCGATATCCATGCCTTGCTGATATTCCTCATAAGCCGCATTCAGATATATGGTAGGTGACATATTCCCATTGGGATTAAAAATCGTTAATCCGTCCAGTACTACATCATTGTTCTTAACCGCTTGGCGAATATCCATATTGGCATTTTTATACTGTTCCGGCAAATAATCTAATACATGTTCTTTGACATAATCCTTAAATTCATTGTAATTCATCTTTTTTACCTCATTCTTTCCGGACTTATTGTCCTTTTTTAGTGTTTCTTTTCCTTTTTTGCTTCCTCACGAAAGGTTTCCGTATGGTACGTCATTTTTTCTTCCCCGACTGCCATAAGCCCTTGCAAAATCCCCACATGATTAAACGGCTTCATGGTCTGAAGAGAAGAATCATATTCATAAGCGGCATGTGTGGTAACTGCCTCAGATGTCAGTATGGAAGAACCCAAACGGCCAAGTACCGCCTGCAGATAAACAACGGTATCCTGTTCCGTCTTTGGTGCAATCAGATAATCACTTTCCGATATGGGAATGGCATAATAATCGCCATCCATATATTCCGCCATCTGCTTTAGCATTTCCTCATCATCCAGACTGGCACCATTTAACTCCGTGGAAAAACAGACAATTTCGTCCTCTTCTTCCGATACCATATCCGCAAGAAGTTCTCTTGCACGTTCTTCCGTGATTTCATTCTCTTCCATGAATTCCGGCATCAAATGCTCAACCATCCACTCTCCCAAAGGCATCACCTTTGGTTCTTCATCCAAAACAACATCCTCTCCTTTCTCATCCATATTTAACAAAGCATCCAAGGCTGCTAACCGCTCCATCTTTTCCTTTAATTCCTGCTCGGCAGGAAAAGGTTTTTGCACTTCTATCTTCGCTGTTTCCAACTGATGACTCACGTTCTCTAACTTTGTTCGTGCTTCCGCCAGTTCCTTATCCATGTTTTCAAGCACGTTGTTGATTCGGGTAATATTGCCGAGTGCGTCCGAACCGATTTCCAGATTGTGACTGATTTCTCCTTTGAGGCTCATAACAAATTTACGATTGAAGGAATCGAAGGTAACTTTCATCGCAAATCCGGCGTACTCTCCAACGGGTACTGTCTGCCCCATAGCGTTCATCTGTTTACACAGTGCAATAAGGGCTGTCCCAGCTTCCTTTTTGTCATAGTAAGTCCGGCTTCCCACCTTCATCACGAAACTTTCCTTATCCTCCGGCATATGTTTATGAGCCGTTTCGATATCTGCCTCAAATCCACGAATACGCTCCTTCAGCGTTTCGATCTGCTTTGGATAATGCTTCGCTATGTTATCCTCCAGCCGGTAAATCTGACTGGTATGGTTTGCCTTCATCAGTTTCAACTTGGAAACCTGGATATCTAAATCCATCTTTTCCTTGATATAAGGATTTCCGGTAGCCAACGCTTTCACTTCCGCATAAGTAAGTGCTGCTTCATCCACATCCTCACAGCTTCGCACCGGTGATTTGCTGGTCATGATCTGACTGATAAACTTCTGCTTATTCTCAATCACCTGCCACGAATAACTGTCAAAAGTTCCTTCTGTGACATAGCGGAAAATAGATACGGTATCATTCTGATTCCCCTGTCTGAGAATACGTCCCTCCTGCTGCTCAATATCCGATGGGCGCCATGGTACATCCAAATGGTGCAGCGCAATCAACCGGTCCTGCACGTTGGTACCGGCTCCCATTTTCTGTGTAGACCCCAACAAAAAACGAACCTGTCCGCTTCTTACTTTGCCAAACAGCTCCGTCTTTCTTAATTCTGTATTCGCTTCATGGATAAAGGCTATCTGTTCTTCCGGAACACCTTTCCGTATCAGTTTCCTTTTGATATCATGGTAGACATCATCAAACACCTCTGCTTCCACTGTTTCGCCTTCAAACGTGGCTGTGGTTTTCCCTATCTCCTTTGGCGTAGACAAATCACAAAAGATAAGTTGTGCTGACCGATTCTCTGATGTCTTTTCCCAGATTTCATAGGCTTTTTCCACACAACTGTTTACTTTGGAACTTGGGGAATCCGGCAGCATCGGATTGATTAACCGCTGATCCAGTGCTAACTTCCTTCCATCATTTGTGATTTTCAGCATATTATCTTCATGCGGCTGTACCCTGCGGTCACGAACTGCCTCTGCCCTCTCTGCAAGAGAAGCCACCATATCCTTTTGATAATCACTTGGTTCCAGTACCACATTTTCATACTCTGCTTCCGGTACCGGCAAATCCAGCATATCCGGTGTTTGGATATCCGCACATTCCTTAAAGAGAGAAATCAACTCCGGTAAGTTATAAAACTTTGCAAATCTCGTCTTTGCCCGGTATCCGGTTCCCTCCGGTGCAAGTTCAATGGCTGTCTGCGTCTCTCCAAAGGAAGATGCCCAGGCATCAAAATGTCCCAGTCCCATTTGCTGCAGCGTATCATACTGCAAATATCTCATATTGGTATATAACTCCGTCATACTGTTGGAAATCGGTGTTCCCGTAGCAAAGGTAATTCCCTTTCCTCCCGTAAGTTCGTCTAAATACTGGCACTTGGCAAACATATCCGAAGACTTCTGTGCTTCCGATTGGGCAATGCCTGCTACGTTCCGCATTTTAGTATGTAAAAACAGGTTTTTGTAATAATGACTTTCATCTACAAAAAGCCTGTCCACACCTAACTGCTCAAAAGTGACAACATCGTCTTTCCGGGAAGTATCGTTTAACTTCTCCAATCTTGTCTGCAGCGTCTTTTTTGTCTTTTCCATCTGTTTGATGGTATAACGCTCTCCCTTGTCTGCCTTTGCATCCTGAATTGCCAGTGTGATTTCTTCAATTTGGCGCTCAATGATGGCAACCTGACGCTCTGCCGACAGAGGAATTTTTTCAAAGGACCTGCTTCT
>OGXI01002603.1_pt1 | contig 13370 bp, 7 predicted proteins | sample 1576221 | NCBI WGS metagenome assembly OGXI01 (sample SAMEA3541523, study PRJEB24748) | human gut metagenome | biome: human gut; feature: human-associated habitat; material: faeces | place: China | collected 2012
GAAAGATGCTGCCCACAGGCCGCCGCGGAGGGGTCAAGACCCCTCCCTACAAGGCAAACCTGAAAAGGGGGATGCCGTTAGGCAGCGGGCCGCATATATGCCGCCCCTACAAAGCGGAAGAAAGCCCACGTCGCTTAATTTTATTAAGTTTACGCTTGCTAAACAAAATTTCTAAACGTTTTTCTCTTAATTTCCGTAAAATCTTCTGCTTCAGGATTGTAAAGCGGCGGCATCTATGGTATGATGCAGACAAGAACAAAGACGTTCCCACAAGGGGCCTGTGTGCCCTGTTGGGAGCGTCTTTTTTGTTTATCCCGCCCGCGCGGCAAATGTGCGACGCTGCGCGGTTTAACGGGATCGGGAAAGGAGCAAACGAGGTATGGAAAACTTTACCGAGCGCAAGACCCCCGCCGGGCTGTACAGCCCCCGGTTTGAGCATGACAACTGCGGCATCGGCGCTGTGGTGGACATTAAGGGGCGCAAGAGCCACAAAACCATTGACGACGCGCTGCAGATCGTGGAGCATCTGGAGCACCGCGCGGGCAAGGACGCCGAGGGCAAGACCGGCGACGGCGTCGGCATTCTGACGCAGATCAGCGACAAATTCTTCCAGAAGGCCGCTGCCGAGCAGGGGCTGACCCTGGGCGCAGAGCGGGAATATGGCATTGGCATGTTCTTTTTCCCGCAGGATGAGCTCAAGCGCAACCAGGCCAAGAAGCTGTTTGAGATCGTCTGCAAAAAGGAGGGTCTGCCCTTCTTAGGCTGGCGCGAGGTTCCCACCTGCCCCGAGGTGCTCGGCCACAAGGCCATTGCCTGCATGCCCAGCATCTGGCAGGGCTTTGTGGGCAAGCCGCAGCGCGTCGAGGCAGGCATTGCCTTTGACCGCCGCCTCTATGTGGCGCGCCGCGTGTTTGAGCAGTCCAGCCCCGACACCTACGTTTGCAGCCTGTCCAGCCGCACCATTGTCTATAAAGGTATGTTCCTCGTCAAGGAGCTGCGCCTGTTCTATCCCGATCTGCAGGACGCCGACTATGAATCCGCCATCGGCATGGTGCACAGCCGCTTCTCGACGAACACATCCCCGAGCTGGAACCGCGCCCACCCCAACCGCTTCATCCTGCACAACGGCGAGATCAACACGATCCGCGGCAACGTGGACACGATGCTTGCCCGCGAGGAAACCATCGGTTCCAACTATTTAAAGGACGATATGACGAAGGTTCTGCCCATCGTCAACCAGGGCGGCTCCGACTCTGCCCAGCTGGATAACACGCTGGAATTCATGGTCATGAACGGCATGGATCTGCCGCTGGCCGTCATGGTCACGATCCCCGAGCCGTGGGACAACAACAAGTCGATGGACCCGAAGAAGCGCGACTTCTACCAGTACTATGCCACGATGCTGGAGCCGTGGGACGGCCCCGCCAGCATCCTGTTCAGCGACGGCGACGTGATGGGCGCAGTGCTGGACCGCAACGGTCTGCGCCCGAGCCGCTACTACATCACGAAGGATGGCCGACTGATCCTTTCCAGCGAGGTCGGCGTGCTGGACATTCCCGCTGACGAGATCGTGCGTAAGGACCGTCTGCGCCCCGGCAAGATGCTGCTGGTGGATACCGTCAGGGGCGAGCTGGTGGACGACGAAAAGCTGAAGGCCGACTACGCCAGCCGCCAGCCCTACGGCGAGTGGCTTGACCGCAACCTCGTCCCGCTGTCCAGCCTGAAGGTGCCCAACAAGAAGGTGCCCAGCTACACGAAGGATCAGCTTGTCCAGCTGCAGAAGGCGTTCGGCTACCGGTATGAGGACGTCTCCACGATCATTCTGCCGATGGCCAAGAACGGCGGTGAGCCCGCCGGGGCCATGGGCAGCGATACTCCGCTGGCCGTTTTGAGCCACACCCGCCCGAATCTGAGCGAGTATTTCAAGCAGATGTTTGCGCAGGTCACGAACCCGCCCATCGACGCGCTGCGCGAGAAGATCGTCACCTCGACCACCGTCTACGTCGGTGCGCAGGGCAATCTTCTGGAGGAGGACGCCGACAACTGCAAGGTCCTGAAAATCGAGAACCCGATCCTGACCGAGACCGACCTGCTCAAGATCAAGGCCATGGACGTGCCCGGCTTCAAGGTCGTGACGCTGTCCATCTGCTACTACAAGAACACCGACCTGGAAAAGGCCATTGAGCGCCTGTTTGTCGATGTGGACCGTGCCTACCGCGACGGCGCGAACATCCTGATTTTGTCGGACCGCGACATTGACGAGTACCACGTCGCCATTCCCAGCCTGCTGGCCGTGGGCGCGGTCAGCAAGTATCTGGTCCGCACCCGCAAGCGCACCGCCATGGCGCTGATTCTGGAAAGCGGCGAGCCGCGCCTGGTACACGACTTCGCCACGCTGCTGGGCTACGGCGCAGCTGCCATCAACCCGTATCTGGCGCAGGAGACTATCGGTGAGCTGATTTCCGACGGCCTTCTCGACAAAGACTACTACGCCGCTGTCAGCGACTACAACAAGGCCGTGCTGGCGGGCATTGTCAAAATCGCGTCCAAGATGGGCATTTCCACGATCCAGTCCTACGCGGGCAGCCAGATCTTTGAGGCGCTGGGCATCTCGAAAGAGGTCATCGACAAATACTTTACGAACACCGTCTCCCGCGTGGGCGGCATCACGATCCAGGACATCCAGAATGATCTGGAAGCCCGCCATCAGGAAGCATTCGACCCGCTGGGTCTGGACATCAACCGCGAGCTGCCGAGCCTGGGTGCGCACAAATTCCGCGGCGGTCCCGCTGCCGAGCAGCACCTCTACAACCCGCAGACCATCCACCTTTTGCAGCAGGCCTGCTGGACCGGCAATTACGATACCTTCAAGCAGTACACCGCCGCCGCTGCCAATGAGAACGGCGACGCGATGCACCTGCGCAGCCTGCTGGACTTCAATTATCCCGAGCAGGGCGTGCCCCTCGACGAGGTCGAGAGCGTTGACTCCATCGTCAAGCGCTTCAAGACCGCGGCCATGAGCTACGGCGCACTGTCCGAGGAGGCCCACGAGTGCATGGCTATCGCCATGAACCGTCTGGGCGGCAAGTCCAACACCGGCGAGGGCGGCGAGGCCGAGGACCGCTACGGCACCGAGCGCAACTCCGCCATCAAGCAGGTGGCATCCGCCCGCTTCGGCGTGACAAGCAAGTATCTGGTCTCCGCCAGTGAGATCCAGATCAAGATGGCGCAGGGCGCGAAGCCCGGCGAGGGCGGCCAGCTGCCCGGCGGCAAGGTCTACCCGTGGGTCGCCAAGACCCGCAACTCGACCACCGGCGTCGGCCTGATCTCTCCCCCGCCCCACCACGATATTTACTCGATCGAGGATCTGGCGCAGCTGATCTACGATTTGAAGTGCTCCAACCGCAAGGCAGCCATCAACGTCAAGCTCGTCAGCGAGGCCGGTGTCGGCACGATTGCCGCGGGCGTTGCAAAGGCCGGTGCGGAGGTCATCCTGATTTCCGGCTTTGACGGCGGCACGGGCGCAGCCCCCCGCAACTCCATCCACAACGCAGGTCTGCCGTGGGAGCTGGGCATTGCCGAGGCACACCAGTGCCTGATCATGAACGGTCTGCGCAGCCGCGTCCGCATCGAGGCGGACAGCAAGCTGATGAGTGGCCGCGACGTTGCCATTGCCGCCCTGCTGGGTGCCGAGGAATTCGGCTTCGGCACCGGCCCGCTGGTGGCCATGGGCTGCGTCATGATGCGCGTCTGCAACCTTGACACCTGCCCCATGGGCATCTGCACCCAGAACCCCGAGCTGCGCAAGCGGTTCAAGGGCAAGCCCGAGTACATCATGAACTTTATGCGCTTCATGGCCGAGGACCTGCGCGAGTACATGGCAAAGCTCGGCGTGCGCACCGTCGATGAGCTGGTGGGCCGCACCGACCTGCTCAAGGTCAAAGCCGCGCCCGCAGGCTCCCGCGCCGGTGAGATGGACCTGACCGCGCTTTTGCAGAATCCGCTGGTCGAGAACTCCAACGTACACTTCAACGCGAAGGATGTTTACAACTTCCAGCTGGAAAAGACCCCCGACATGCGCATCCTGATGAAGAAGTTTAAAAAGAGCTTCGACTCCGCCGAGCCGAAGCCCAGCACCGTCACGCTGGACGTCGGCAACACGGACCGCGCGTTCGGCACGATCATTGGCAGCGAGATCACCGCCAGGTTCGGCAACACGCTACCCGACGACACGTTTCATGTCGTCTGCCACGGCTACGGCGGCCAGAGCTTCGGCGCGTTCATCCCCAAGGGCCTGACGCTCGAGCTGATCGGCGACGCGAATGACTACATCGGCAAGGGTCTGTCCGGTGGCAAGCTCGTCGTCTACCCGCCGAAGGACGCCGCCTTTGACCGCAGCGAGAACATCGTCATCGGCAACGTGGCACTGTACGGTGCTACGGGCGGCACGGCGTTCATCAACGGCGTGGCCGGTGAGCGCTTCTGCGTGCGCAACTCCGGCGCAACTGCCGTTGTGGAGGGCGTGGGCGACCATGGCTGCGAGTACATGACCGGCGGTACGGTGGTCGTGCTTGGCAAGACCGGCAAGAACTTTGCAGCCGGCATGAGCGGCGGCATCGCCTACGTGCTGGACGAGGACTGGGACTTCTACCAGCGCGTCAACAAGGACATGGTCAGTCTGGAGCCTGTGGAGCACAAGTACGATGTATCGCTGTTGAAAGACCTGATCCGTGAGCATGTGGAGCTGACCGGGTCGCCGCGCGGCAAGGAAATCCTTGACAACTTCGGCGAGTATCTGCCCAAGTTCAAGAAGGTCCTGCCCCACGACTACGACAAAATGCTGCGCCTGATCGCCCAGATGGAGGAAAAGGGCGAGGACAGCGAGCAGGCCCAGATCGAGGCGTTCTACGCCATGAAAAGCGCAAAGTAAGGGAGGCAGAGTACCATGGGCAAACCGACAGGATTTATGGAAATTACGCGGCAGACCAGTTTAGAGCTGCCGCCCGAGGAGCGCATCCGGAATTTTAACGAGTTTCACGTCCCGCTGCACACCGACGAGCAGCAGGCCCAGGGCGCACGCTGCATGGACTGCGGCGTCCCCTTCTGCCAGAGCGGCGTTCAGCTGGGCGGCATGTTCAGCGGCTGCCCGCTGAACAACCTGATCCCCGAGTGGAACGACCTGGTCTATCAGGGCAAGTGGGATCTGGCCGTGCACCGGCTGATCGCCACGAACCGATACCCGGAGTTCACGAGCCGGGTCTGCCCCGCCCTGTGCGAGGCGGCCTGCACCTGCGGCAACGTCACGGGTGACCCGGTCACGGTCAAGGAAAACGAGCGCGCCATCGTGGAATACGGTTACGAGAGCGGCGCCATTCATGCCGTGCCGCCCCCGGCCCGCACGGGCAAGACCGTGGCGGTCATCGGCGCAGGTCCCGCGGGCCTGTCCGTGGCCGACCTGCTCAACAAGCGCGGCCATCGCGTGACCATCTATGAGCGCGAGGACCGCGCGGGCGGCCTGCTGATGTACGGCATCCCCAACATGAAGCTGGAAAAGTGGGTCATTGACCGCCGCGTGAAGATTTTGCAGGACGAGGGCATTAAGTTTGTTTTTAACGCCGACGTCGGCAATACCGTCAGCGCCGAGGAACTGAAGGCCCGCTATGACGCCGTGGTGCTGTGCTGCGGCGCGAAGCAGGCCCGCGACATCCAGGCCCCGGGCCGCGACGCGCAGGGCATCTTCTTTGCGGTGGATTACCTGACCAGCGTGACCCGCAGTCTGCTGGATTCCAACTTTGCGGACGGCAAGGCGGTTTCCGCCGCGGGCAAGCGCGTGCTGGTCATCGGCGGCGGCGACACCGGCAACGACTGCGTCGGCACGGCCATCCGCCAGGGCTGCGAGAGCGTCATGCAGCTGGAAATGATGCCCTGCCCGCCCGCGGCCCGCGCCCCCGGCAACGACTGGCCCGAGTGGCCCCGCGTGCTGAAAACCGACTACGGCCAGCAGGAGGCCATTGCCAAATTCGGCTTTGACCCCCGCGTCTACCAGACGACGGTCAAGGAGTTCTACAAGAACGAGGCCGGGCAGGTCTGCGGTGCGCTGATCTCCAAGCTGAAAAGCGAGGTCGTGGACGGACGCCGCCAGATGGTGCCCACCGGCGAGGAGTTCACCGTGGACTGCGACCTGGTGCTGATCGCGGCAGGCTTTACAGGCTGCGAGCCCTATGTGGCCGATGCGTTCGGCGTTGAGCGCACGAAGCGCGGCACCGTGGCCGATGTGAAGTACGCCACTGCCGACCCGAAGGTGTTCGCCTGCGGCGATATGCGCCGCGGCCAGAGCCTTGTCGTCTGGGCGCTGCGCGAGGGCCGCGACACCGCCGCCGTCGTGGATGAAAAGCTGATGGGATATACGAACCTGTGACCTACTTTCTTTGAAAAGAAAGTAGGCAAAGAAACTTTAAAACCTTAACCCATACATGGGCCGCCCCGTAGGGGCCGGGCATGCCCGGCCCGCAGGCTTTAGAGGGGCTGCCCCTTTAACCCATACATTGTAGGGCGGGGCACCCTCACCCCGCTGCAGCGGCCTGAGGGCAGGCCGCTCTACATACTGCCCTGCGGGGCGTCGAGGACGCCGCCCCCTACAACATACAGCATAGCACAAAAAGGCACCTGCCCACACGGACAGGTGCCTTTTTATATCGTATTACCGCTCACACTTCCAGAAATGACAGCTGTACGGTTCCAGCGTGCTGCCGCCGCCAAAGTCGTGGTCTGCGCCTGTGATGAGGTCCACCGCGCGGCCGCAGCCCGCGTCAAAATGGGCATCATACGGATTGCCGTCCGCATTGATGGCCACCAGCACCCGCTCACCGTCGGCGTAGCGCTCAAAAATCAGCTGCTTAGGCTGGACCAGCACATTGCGGTAGCTGCCCCGGCACAGCGCCTTGCTGCCCGTGTGGGCGTGGGCCAGCGCCGCGATCCAGGCGGTCAGGTCGTTCTCCTCGGGCTTCTCCACCGCCGGGCGCAGCGTCGGGTCGCCGTTGCGCTTGTCGCCCTCCATGCCCCATTCACTGCCGTAGTAGACCGACGGCACGCCGGGCATACCGAACAGCAGACCGTAGATGGGGCGTAGGCAGCCCTTGTCCGTCAAAATCGTCGCAATGCGCGTTACATCGTGGTTATCCACAAAGCTCAGCAGATGCTTGCCCGTGTACAGGCACCACTGCTCGGAGCCGAACTGGCGGTTCAGGCTGTAGCTGATCTCGTGCATGTTGCCCGTGTTGAAGCTCGAATACAGGCCCTTGTAGCACTCGTAGTTCGTTACGCTGTGGCAGGCGTGGTCGTTCATCCAGCGGTTGTAGTCGCCGTGCAGCGTCTCACCCACCAGTGCGAACTCCGGCTTGATGCTGTCGGCCAGCCCGCGCAGCTCGGCCAGAAAGCCGAGGTCGAGGCAGTAGGCAACATCCAAACGCAGGCCGTCGATGTCGTAGTCCCGCACCCAGCCGCGCACAACGTCAAACAGGTAGTTTTTCACCGCCGGGTTCTGCAGATTCAGCTTGACCAGTTCGTTGCAGCCCTCCCACGCTTCATACCAGAAGCCGTCGTTGTAGTTGGTGTTGCCGTCAAAGCTGATGTGGAACCAGTCCTTGTACGGGCTGTCCCAGCGCTTCTCCTGCACGTCCTTGAACGCCCAGAAGCCACGGCCCACATGGTTGAACACGCCGTCAAACAGGATTTTTATGCCCGCCGCGTGCAGCGCCGCGCAGACCTGTCTGAGGTCGTCGTTTGTGCCCAGGCGGCAGTCCACCTTATTGTAGTCGCGGGTGTCATAGCCGTGGGCGTCGCTCTCGAACAGCGGGTTGAACAGCACGCAGGTCGCGCCCAGGCGCTTGATGTGCTCCACCCAGTCCAGCACCCGCAGAATGCGGTGCTCGCCCGCCTGCGCCTGGTCACCGTCGTTTTGCAGCGGTGCGCCGCAAAGCCCCAGCGGGTAGATCTGATAAACTACTGCCTCATCGTACCACATGTTGTTTTCCTCCCCGAATTAAAACTTCTTTTTCAGTTTTGGCTTGAGTATGACGTGGTAATACCGCGTCAGTGCCGCCAGTGCGCGGTCACACAGCCAGAACGACAGGTTGCCCGCGGCCAGCAGTGCTGCCAGCATCCCGATGCCGTCGGCCAGAAGCTCGTCCAGCACGGCGGGCCCGAGCAGCGCAAACAGCAAAAGATACACCAGCACCGTGCCCGTGTTGAACACCGCGAACTTCAGCACCCAGCGCAGGAGCGTGCTTTTTACGCCGTTCAGCTTGACGCGCAGCACGGGGTAATACCCCATGACCAGCACGTAAAACAGCGCCAGTTCGGTCTCCGGCACAAAGAGCACGGCCAGAATTGCCACGCAGACGTAGAGGGTCAGCGCGTAGCGCGTGCCGTATTCCTCCAGCACCGGGATGAGCAGGAACGCCGCCAGCATCGGCGCGGCATAGGTGCCGATCTGCAGTGCACTGCCCAGCAGCAAAAGCACCACCGAAAGCGCCCCCAGCATACCGCAGAGGGCTATCTTCTGGCTTTCCGTTTTGCGCATCGTTCCGCCTCCCACCGCTTTTCGATTCTTGTACATTATACCCTATTTTGTTTCACATTGCAAGGCATCCATCTGTGCAACCGTACAAAAGGTGTAGCCCTGCTCCCGGAAATAGGCGATCATATCGGGCAGGGCCTTGACGGTCTGACCTGTTGCTTTTGTATCATGCAGCAGGACGACACAGGTGTCCTGACCATCAGCATCGCGGCGAATGTTGCGCAAAATCTGCGCGGCATCCGGGTGGCTGGCGGTGGCGTCCTCGGCGCAGACGTTCCAGTCGATCCAGTGGTAGCCCTTGTCCTCGGCCTGGGCCTTCAGGGCCTTCATGATGCCGTTTCCGCCGTAGCGGTGGCTGACTGTGTTTGTGCTGCCGCCGGGGAAACGCAGCCAGTCGATGGCCGCCACATCCACATACGGCTCCAACGCCTGGCGCAGCGTTCTGATGTCCTGCCAGAATGCGTCGGTGCTCGCATAAATTTTGGAGTATTGATGCGTCGCGCTGTGCAGCGCGATCTGATGCCCCGCCGCCGCAATGTCCGCCACAAGGGGCAGATATTTTTCGTTGGCGTCCTGCGCGCAGACAAAGAAGGTGGCCGGGACCTGCTCCCTATCGAGAATTTCCAGAATTGGCCGGGTGTTTTTGCTGGGGCCGTCGTCAAAGGTCACCCTCCTTTATTATGTTTGATATCCTCATATTATCTTTTTCGCCATTTTTCAGCGTGCATATTTCTGTTCCATTCTTTTCTTTCATAAACCTTTGTTTCAAAAAGCAGATGCAGGTTTCGAATTTGAAACCTGCATCTGCTTTTTTCCTTTTTTATTTAATTGCTTTTGTTTTCCATTTTCCTCTTTTATAGAAGAAAGTAGTAATTAACGCTCCGATCACCCACGAAATAACAAGTGACAGATAAATATATTCACGTTTTCCCTGTGGGAATGCTGCACTTCTGGACGCATATACAAGGAGATATGCCAGTGGAACACGAATTACAATTGTCTGTACAATCGAAATCCACATCGGTGTCATCGTATCGCCGGCGCCTCTCATAATTCCAGACAGCACCTGTGTAACTGACATAACCAGATATCCTACCGCAAGAATCTGCATTAGATGATAACTTAAATCTACCAATTCTGATGTACTTGTAAAGATTCCCATCAACGGCTTACCAAAGATTAAGATCAACCCTGTGATGACCGCCGATGTTCCGACTCCCATAAAGAGTCCCTGTTTTGCTCCCTTAGCAACACGTTCATACTGGTTTGCTCCGACATTTTGTCCTGCATAAGTCGTCATTGCATTACCAAATGACATATTCGGAAGCATCGCAAATCCATCCACACGCATCGTAATTACATTTGCTGCAATAAACTGCTCTCCAAAACTGTTCGTCAATGACTGTACGATCAACATCGCCATTGAGATCATCGCCTGTGTCACTCCTGACGGAACGCCCAGTCGAATGATATTTCCTGCATGATGTTTATTTAACCTGATATATTTCCACTTCAGATCAAAGAGCTCAGTTAATTTTGAAAGTCTTCTCACACACAAAATTGCTGAAATTCCCTGTGCGATTGCAGTTGCAAGTGCAACCCCGTTTACTCCCATGCCAAATTTTACTACAAAGAGTAAATCTAACACAATATTTAACCCACTTGCTACCAGCAGATATAAAAGGGCTGACATCGAGTCTCCCAATCCCCGAAGTACACCACTTAAAATATTATAAAACGCAAGCCCTGCTGCACCTAGAAAGAGAATTCTCAAATAAGATGTACACCAGTCTAAAATTGTCTCCGGTGTATTCAGCAATTCCAGGAGTGGTCTTGCTACCAACGTAGCAACTACCATAATGATCAATGATGCAATTGCCGTTAATACAATACAAGTTCCGATTGTTCCCGATAACGCCTCTCTGTTTCTGGCTCCAAGATATTGGGATACCATAATGCTTGCTCCTACCGAAATTCCGACAAACAATACAATCAGCAGATTTAAAATCGGACCTGCACTTCCAACGGCAGCCAGTGCGTTATCTCCTACAAATCTTCCAACCACGATGCTGTCAACAGTGTTATAAAGCTGCTGTGCAATGTTTCCTATCAGCATCGGTATCGTAAAGATTAGAATATCTTCCCATGGTCTTCCGACCGTCATATCCACCGGTGCGAATAATCGTTTTAACTTATTCACTTTTCGTTCCTCTCATTCCATTTTCCCTTTTATTTCAGTGCTCCAAAATTATATGTTTCTAATATTGATAGTGAATGTCCAGCACTTTAATCTCATGTGCTTTTAATTTTGTCTCAATACGCAGAACGTTGTCCTCCACTGTAATCCTTCTCATATCTACCTTCGGGTTTGCACTTCGTTTCATATACTCAACCTCTCCTTTGGAAAGATTGCCGATATAATCCATGTCCTTCCATATATTTTGGATACTTCCATTATCTTCATTCACATAAAAAACGCGCATAACATAGTTTCCATTTTCTACATTATTAATCTGAAATTTTAAATGAATCGAATCTGTATCCTCATATAAACTGTCAATATCATCTACCCGAATATCTTTCTCATCCTTCATTGTATATCGATAATTGAATTTTTTACAGTTATGGCACGCAATAGTATATACACCTCGTCCATCTGTTGTCAACAACGCATTTTCTGTTTTACCGAGTAAGCCCTTTTTTAAAAATTTCAGAAAATGAAATGCATAAAAGGATGGCTTTTTGATTCCATCTCTTGTCAGAAGACCATTATCCCCATACAGAACAGCATCGGAATCATAATATTCTGTGTGCAAATCCGAACCATGCCAGTACCCCATCATATCTGCTTCGCCAATCGATTCGATACACGTTTTCACAATGTATGCTCCCTGTGCACAACTATCATTGATGCAATTTCGATTTGATATTGTAAAATTCCATTCTGTAATATGTAGTTCATCCGGCATAAAATCTTCTGCTTTCAAAACATCTTTGAATAATTCCAGTTGATTTTTCACAAAGCTGTTATCAAGCGAACGCTTTCCAAAATAAACCCCGTCCTGCTGCAACAATAAATAAGAATACGAGTACACACTGATAAAATCTGGTCTGACACTTCTTGTTTTCCAATTTTGAATCAAAATACTGTATTGATATCTATCGTATCCAAGTGCAAATCCAGCTCCTCCTACCTTAATTTTTGGCGATATCTTCTTTAATGCATGATACCCAATCTCAAAACAGTCAAAATACCACCCTTTCGCATCCAGCATATTGAGACGGTCATCTTTCCAAAGTTCAAAATACCAGCTCTCGATTTCATTTACCCCATATCGGTTTGCAATATGTGATGAAAACGCCTGCATCACCTCTACATAACTTTCTCTGTCATGAAATATGATTTCATTATATCGGTCTCCGACAGACGAATTGATTGTATAATTTACATCTGTTGGTTTAAATGAGAGTTCTATATATGGTTTCAAATTATGCTCTACCAAGAAATCCAGCCCGCGGTCTATTCTGCTGAAATTATATTTGTTATCTCCGGAAATATTTTCATAATACATATCCTGCATAAATATATTGTAAATCCGGACATAGGAAAATCCGATTTCTTTCTGCATCATAAGCAGCTGACTCTGCACATCGTAATTGAGCAGCGAATCAATATTTCCCATATTGATGATTTTATCCCATGGCTTTTCCCACTCTGTAGTATTCTTTGCATCTACGACATACAGATTCATATTTCTTGTCGCTGTATTATCCGCCACCGGCTCTTTGCCTGTCAGATATTCTTTCACCCTTTTATCCAGTTCTTGTTTTGCCTCTTTATTCTCATTCAGATTTTCTTCTTTATGAACAGTCGAACGATATGCCGACGGAGTCATATTATAGATTTCTTTAAAAGCCTTATTGAATGCTGCTGTTGTAGGAAATCCATTGTCCAGTGCAATTCTTGTAATCTTTTTTTCGCTATAGACAAGCTCATCTACTGCATGGAACAGACGAATATTATTGACATATTCCAAAAAACTAAGTCCAAAATGTTTCTTAATATATTTGGATAAATATGCATTCGATAAATACAATTTCTGTGCCAGATCGTTCAGACTCAGTTGTTTTTGATAATTTGCCTGCACGTAATTCTGTATCTCAAATATTCGCGAATTATCCGGGGTAAAATTCTCTTTCATTCTTACATCGTCCGCTTTTATCATAAAGTAAGCTACTAACAAATAAATAGCTTCATAATAAATGCTATTGAGATAAATCGCCCCTTCTTTTTCTTTATCATAAGAACGATTCAGCATCTGATCCAGCACTCGTTTCAACTGTTCATAAGACTCATTTTTATCAACCGTTGTATTACACCAGAATAATAACTGATTTGTTCCCATATATTCTGCCAACATAGTAAAATTAATCTGAAATGATGCAAGAAGGATTTTTTCTTCTGTCGCCCTCCAAGAATGACGCTTGTTCGCATTAATAAGTAAAAAATCACCTTTTTTCAAATTATAAGTTTCTGGTTCAATCTGTACTTCCACACTGCCTTCCAGAACATATACAATCTCCAGATTCTGATGAAAATGTGTATTCTGTACTTCGCTAGTATCAAATTCGAAGTCCATAATTGTTCGCATATTATCCATTCAAGTACTACCTCTCTTTTGTGGTTTCTGCTTTTTAGTCACTATTTTTAATTTTAATAGGTGATAATATTTTCGTCAAGCATTCACCAAAACAATTTCAGCTTCAAGCCATTTAGGGACGGGGATTAGTG
>OGXI01002607.1_pt1 | contig 13360 bp, 18 predicted proteins | sample 1576221 | NCBI WGS metagenome assembly OGXI01 (sample SAMEA3541523, study PRJEB24748) | human gut metagenome | biome: human gut; feature: human-associated habitat; material: faeces | place: China | collected 2012
GACGAAAACATTCCTGAGGTATACAACGCTTGCGTTGTATACGTCAGGAATGTTTTCGTCAGGCAAAAGCATCATGATGATGTCGGCATCCTTGACGGCTTCGTTGACTTCCTTGACTTTCAGGCCAGCGCCTTCAGCCTTGCTCCAGGAAGCGCCGTTTTTGCGCAGGCCAACCGTAACGTCAACGCCGGAATCATGCAGATTCAGTGCGTGTGCGTGACCCTGGGAGCCGTAACCGAGAACGGTTACTTTCTTACCTTTAATTAAGGACAGATCGCAGTCCTTGTCATAAAAAACGTTCATTTATGTTTCCTAATCAAAAATACAAAAAATAAAACTGGTTAAACCTTCAGGATGCGTTCACCGCGTCCAATGCCTGAACCACCGGAACGGACTGTTTCCAGAATGGCGGTGCGGTCGATCGATTCAATGAAAGCGTCCAGTTTGGCTTTATCGCCGGTTAATTCAATGGTGTATGCACGATCGCTGACATCGATGATTCTTCCACGGAAGATGTCTGCGGTACGTTTGATTTCCTCGCGTTCCTTGCCGACGGCACGGATCTTGATCATCATCATTTCGCGTTCGACGAAATAACCGTCCGTCAGATCGACGACCTTGACGACTTCGATCAGACGGTTCAGATGTTTGGTAATCTGTTCGATCACATCATCCGAACCGATGGTGACGACCGTCATGCGGGACAGGGTCGGATCTTCGGTCGGCGCAACGTTCAGGGTTTCGATGTTGTAGCCGCGTGCAGCGAAAAGTCCGACAACACGAGCCAGCGCGCCTGCTTCGTTTTCCAGAAGTACAGAAATTATGTGTCGCATGTTATTTGTCCTCCAGACTCATCACCATTTCAGTCAATCCTTTACCCGCCTTGACCATTGGCCAGACGTTTTCGGTCGAATCTGTCAGGATGTTCAGGAAAACCAGCTTGTCTTTCATCGAGAAAGCTTCTCTCAAGGCGCCTTCGACGTCCACGGCTTTTTCTACTTTGATGCCGACATGACCGTAAGCTTCCGCCAGTTTGTTGAAGTCGGGAAGCGAAGCGACATAAGTTTCCGAATAACGGGATTCATAATCCAGACGCTGCCACTGGCGAACCATACCCAGAACACCGTTGTTCAACATGATGATTTTGGGTGTCAGGTTGTATTGTTTGCAGGTAGCCAGTTCCTGGATATTCATCTGGATGGAACCTTCGCCCGTGATGCACGCAACCGTTGCGTCCGGGTTGGCCATCTGGACACCCATTGCATACGGCAGGCCGACACCCATCGTTCCAAGACCGCCGGAATTCAGCCAGCGGCGTGGCTTGTCGAACGGATAGTATTGGGCTGCCCACATCTGGTGCTGGCCGACGTCGGAAGCGACGAAAGCGTCACCCTTGGTGACTTCCCACAGTTTTTCGATAACGTACTGGGGCTTGATGACCTGATCGGTTTCTTCGTATTTGAGGCAATCTTTCTTGCGCCATTCGTTGATCTGTTTCCACCATGAGGCCATCGCCTGAGGATTGGTCGATGCGTTTGGCGCAGCGTCGAGCTGGGCCAGCATTTCCTGCAATACGTCCCTGACGTTGCCGACGATAGGAATGTCGACCTTGACACGTTTGGAAATGGAGGACGGATCGATGTCGATATGAATGATCTTGCGTGGAACCCGTGAAAAATGGTCCGGGTTGCCGATAACACGGTCGTCGAAACGGGCACCGATCGCGACCAGTACGTCGCAATTCTGCATGGCCATATTGGCTTCATACGTACCGTGCATGCCGGGCATGCCGAGGTGTCTTTCACTCGAGGCACGATAGCCACCGAGACCCTGCAGCGTAGTGACACAGGGAATGTCGAGACGGTCGACGAGCTGGTTCAGTTCCGGTGCGGAGTCCGACAGGATAACGCCGCCACCGGCATAAACCAGAGGACGTTCAGCCTGAAGCATCATCTGGACGGCTTTGCGAATCTGTCCGGTATGGCCTTTGTCGATCGGCTTGTAGGAGCGCATTTCGATTTCCTTCGGATAATCGTAAAGGCCAGCCTGCATGCTGACGTCCTTCGGAATATCGACCAGAACAGGACCGGGACGGCCTGTCGAGGCAATGTAAAATGCTTTTTTGATGGTAACGGCAAGATCCTTGACGTCTTTGACGAGGAAATTGTGCTTGACGCATGGACGTGTGATACCGACCGCGTCGCATTCCTGGAAAGCGTCCGAACCGATTGCATGGGTTGAAACCTGACCGCTGATCAGAACGAGCGGAATGGAATCCATGTAAGCGGTTGCCAGACCGGTAATCGCATTCGTTACGCCCGGGCCGGAGGTCACCAGTGCAACACCGACTTTGCCGGAACTGCGTGCATAGGCATCTGCAGCGTGAACGGCAGCCTGTTCGTGACGAACCAGGACATGTTTGAATTTGTCCTGTTTGTAAATGGCATCATAAATATAGAGAACGGAACCACCCGGGTATCCGAAAACGTGCTCTACGCCTTCATCGGCCAGACTTCTGACCAGTATGTCAGAGCCTGTCATTTCTAAACTCATACTTCCTTCCTTTCAAGGTCCACTGGAAATTGATCGGATGCTCTTTCCTGACGAATTCGAGTGTATTACGAAACAAATTTCACATTTTATTGTGAAATTTGAGGAATAAACATCGATTTCTCGTACTTGTGGCACGGGTCAGAGCAAACAGCTTTCAAAGTAGCAAAGCATGTCTTCACGACAGGCGGCATTATGAGCACCATGTGAGAAAACCATTCCGCCAGAGGGTATATAAAGCGGATAACAGATATCAGCCTGCGCTTTTTGGTCAAGCCATACTCAATTACAAATGTACAACACTTCAACAATTGTATAAAGTGAATAATTTTACACTACATCTGCACAAGAAGGCCTTTTCTTGTTAGCATTTGCACCTGATTGACACTTCACAGTGTGTTTTTTTTAATCCGGTAAGGTTGATCCTTCTGCCAAAATAGAATGGCAACTGACAAAGAATTATCCGATTTTCTGGCTGGCGTTGAAAAACGCGCATTCAAACAGGCAGTCTATGCCGTGCGCAAAGATGAGTCTGCGCTTGATATTGTCCAGGATGCCATGATCAAACTCGCAGAAAAATATGGCGACAAGCCATCTGCCGAGTTGCCGATGCTATTCCAGCGCATCTTGCAGAACACGATCAGCGATTTTTTCCGGCGTGAAAAGGTCAGGAATACCTGGGTCAGCCTGTTTTCCAGCATGTCCACTACTTCTGATGGTGAAGATTTCGATGTTTTGGAAATTTATCAGAACGAATCGGAAAACGACACCGTAGAATCGTCTGCAGAAAAGCTCGAACGCGCTGAAGTGTTGGGAATTATTGAAGAAGAAGTAGAAAAGTTGCCTGCGCGTCAACGCGAAGCCTTCCTGATGCGTTACTGGAATGATATGGATGTAGCCGAAACGGCAGAAGCGATGAAATGTTCGGTGGGAAGCGTCAAAACGCATTGCTCCCGCGCAACACATGCATTGGCAAAAGCCCTGAAGGCACGAGGGATTGAATTATGAATATGAATGAACAAGATTTTGCTTACAAGGTGCGACATGCCTTGAATGAGCGACTGGAGGATTTGCCGGAAAATATTTCCGCACGACTGGCTGATGCGCGCTCGATGGCGGTCAAACGTAAAAAGAAAAGCAGGCCTCTTTATGTCAGCCTGTTTCAACAGATGTTTGCAGGCGCTTCTGCCGGTACGTCGGGACATGTTTCATGGACAGGCCGTCTGGGGCTCTCCCTGCCCATTCTGGTGCTGGTCGTCGGTATGGCCGGTATTTTCCATCATGAACAGCAGCGGCAGATCCGGGAAATCGCAGATATCGATATTGCCGTGCTCTCGGATGAATTGCCTCCGTCCGCATATGCCGATAATGGATTCCGGGCATATATTGTCGACCGGACCGGAGTCTGATTGATGCGGTCTGACTATCCCGAAAAAAAGTCGGTTCCGAAATGGGTAATGGCGGTCGTTGTGACGATCGTCATCGCCTTCGGGCTTGTTTACGCCATTTTGCCTGCGGATAATCTGAAAGCGTTTATAGGGATGGAGGATAGTCAGGCTGCCGCTGAAAATTCCTGGAATACCCTGACGCCATCGCAACAGGATGCACTGGCTCCGTTGCTAAAAGAATGGAACGGCATGAGTGCCGCACAAAAGAAAAAATGGCTGGAAGTCGCAAAAAAAGCCGAGAATATGTCTCCTGAAGACAAGGAACGTTTCAAGACCCATATTCAGGACTGGCTGAATCTGACGCCGGAACAGCGTCGTCAGGCTCGCCAGAATTTCATCGGATTCAAGAAACTCAACCCGCAGCTCAAGACTGAGCAATGGCAAGAGTATCAGAAACTGCCGGAAGAAAAGAAACGGGCACTGGCAGCCAGGGCCAAATCGAAGAGAAGACTCGCCAACCTGACGGGTGAACCGTCTTCGAACAAGGTGGTTGAGCCGATCAAACAGCCGGAAAAAACGTTGAACAATCAGCCTGCGCAGGAAGAAGTGCCGGAGTACTGGCGCTGACGATATCCTTTTCTTTTGCCAGCGTACGTGCGGGCATGTGCTTTCTGTAAAAAAACTAGCGGTCTTGCAAGCTTGTCCTGAGTCTTCTTGATTCTTGTGGAGTCGTTGAAAGAGGGCGATAAATTTCGATGCGGTCGTGCGCGTTCAGTTCGGTATCGAAAGGCCGTTTTTTTCCAAAAATGCCGACTTCGTTTTCCCTGATCTGACGTGACAGAAGGTCCAATATGCCACTTTTTTCGATAGCCTCGATTAGCGTTGTTTTTTCAGGAACCCGGATATCCAGAATGATCTGCCTGTCCGGCTGGACATGGCAAACCTGAACGGGAATCGTTTTTGAATCAGTCGAGGTTTCAGCCATAGACTTTTCTCGCGCGTTCGCAAAATGCATCGACAAGGCTGTTGGTGACAATGTCGAAAACCGGGCCGATCAGTTTTTCCATGAAAAAATGGGAAAATTCATAGTTCATGTGCAGCTCGACGCGGCAGTTTTTTTCGCCCAGACCCGTAAATGTCCACTGCCCGTTCAGTTTTCGAAAGGGACCGTTAACCAGTTTCATTTTGATGGATTCCGGCGCGACATTGATATTGTGAGTGGTAAAGCTTTGCCGGATGCCGCAAAAATTCAGGGAGAGGGTCGCAATCGCCGTCTGGCGGCTTGCGTCCCGCTGTACGTCGACACTGTCGCACCACGGAAGAAACGTTGGGTACGCTTCGATGTTTTCCACCAGAGCGAACATTTGTTCTGCACTATAGTTCTGCAGTACGGATTTGTGTACGATCGTCATCTATGAATGAAATGGTTTTGATAGAATCTCTATTTTATACAAGGAAGTTTTTTTCACTATGACTATTGCCGATAATAAAAAAGCTTTTCACGATTATTTTATCGAAGAGCGCTTCGAAGCGGGAATGGCTTTGGAAGGATGGGAAGTCAAATCCATTCGTGCCGGAAGGGTACAGCTAAAAGAGGCTTATGTCATCGTCAAGGGCGCGGAAATTTTTCTCTTCGGCGCGCACATCAGCCCGCTACCGACGGCTTCGACCCATATCAAGCCCGATCCCGTCCGCGACAGAAAACTGTTGATGCATGCTGACGAAATCAGCAAACTGATCGGCAAGGTCGAACGTGCCGGTTATACGCTCGTTCCGCTGAATATGCATTTTTCAAAAGGACGGATCAAATGTGAGATCGGTCTCGCCAAGGGCAAGAAACAATACGACAAACGCGAAACTGAAAAAGAACGGGACTGGCAGCGGGAACAGCAAAAGATCATGAAACAGAATATCCGCTGATCCCGGTATTCCTTGTTTTTGCGTCTAGTCTTCGGCTTCCCTGATCCAGGCCATCAGAATGGCTTCAAGGACTTTTTCGTTTGAACGGTTGGGGTCGTCGTCAAATCCGTCCAGTTTGCATATCCAGTCGTGCATGTCGGTAAAACGAACGCTCAAGGGATCGACATCAGGATATTGGTCAACCAGTTCTTCGGCGATTCTTTGGGTGTCGGACCATTTCATAATAATATCCGCTTGTTAAATCAGCGTTCGCTGACAAGGTTGATCGTGTATTTCGGAATTTCAACGGTCAGGTCTTCGTCACCGACTTTTGCCTGGCATGACAATCGGGATTCCGCCGTCAGACCCCATGCCCGGTCGAGCATGTCTTCCTCTTTTTCACTCATTTCCGACAGCGAGTCGTAACCTTTTTTGACGATGACATGACAGGTGCTGCAAGCACCGCATTTTCCGCAGGCATGTTCGATTTCGATGTGATTGTCCAGTAAGGCATCGCAGATCGACGTGCCTTCAGGAGCGTCGATATCGGCACCATCAGGGCAGAGTACGGCATGTGGCAAAACGGTAATTTTTGGCATTTTCGTTTTCCGTAATCGGTATGTTAAATGATGTCCCTGACGGTCTTTCCGGACAAGGCCTTCTGGATGCTCCGGTTCATCCGCCTTGCCGCGAATGTTTCCGTACCTTTGGACAGGGCTTCGATGGCAGCGTGAATTGCTGAGGTGGAATCGTCGTTCAGGAGCTTTTTAGTGACTTCCAGCAGGGCTTCGATTGCGGTGCGTTCAGTGTCGTTCAACAGGTCGCCGTCAGAATCGAGTGCCACTTGTGTCGCCTGAATGGTCCGTTCCGCTTCGACGATTTCTTCACGCAAGGCACGTTGTTGCATATCCGTTTCGGCGCTTTTGCCGGATTCTTCCAGCATTCTCGCAATCTCTGTATCGGTCAGGCCGTAAGACGGTTTGACGACAATCGACGCTTCGACGCCTGAATGCGTTTCACGTGCCGAAACGGAAAGCAATCCATCGGCGTCGACCTGGAAGGTTATCCGGATGCGGGGAACACCGGCTGCCATCGGTGGAATGCCACGCAGCTCGAACCGGGCAAGTGACCGGCAATCGCTGACGAGTTCGCGTTCGCCTTGCAGGACATGAACGGCAAGTGCTGTCTGGCCATCCCTGAATGTCGTGAATTCCTGCGCGTAAGTGCAGGGAATGGTGGAATTACGCGGAATGATCTTTTCCACGAGTCCACCCATCGTTTCGATGCCGAGGGAAAGCGGGATGACGTCGAGCAGCAGCCAGTCGTCTCCGGGAGCACGGTTTCCGGCCAGCATATTGGCCTGAATGGCGGCTCCCAATGCGACGACTTTTTCGGGATCAATTGTGGCGTGCGGCTTTTTCCCAAAGAGTTTCTGGATTTGTCTTCGGACATGAGGCATCCGTGTCGCACCGCCGATCAGGATAATGCCGCTGATATCGTCGATTTTCAGTTTGGCGTCGCGTAGTGTTTTTTTCACTTGTTGCATGGTTTTGCAGACAAGATGATGCGTCATCTGTTCGAACGCTTTGGCGGTCAGTTCCAGATTGATTTTTTCGCCTGAGGAGAGCAGGGCATTGATCGTGACGCGAGCCCTGACGGAAAGGCGTTCCTTGGCTTCACGCGCCTTGGTCATCAACAGGCGTGTATCTTCTGCTGAAAGGGGCCTCAGTCTGGCTTGCTCGATAATCCAGCAGAAAATACGATGATCGAAATCATCGCCGCCCAGTTCGGAATCGCCTCCGGTCGCCAATACTTCGAAAACACCCTTGTTCAGCCTGAGAATGGAGATGTCGAAGGTTCCGCCACCCAGATCGTAGGCGGCAAAAACGCCTTCGGCGCCATTGTCGAGCCCATAAGCGATAGCGGCGGCAGTAGGTTCGCTTAACAGTCGCAGGACATGGATGCCTGCCAGTCTGGCGGCGTCTTTAGTGGCCTGACGCTGGGCATCGTCGAAATAGGCAGGTACGGTAATGACAGCTCCGGCCAGATTTTCATCGAAAGCATCTTCCACACGCTGTCTCAATGTAGCGAGAATTTCAGCGGAAACTTCAACCGGGCTTTTCGGGCCTGCAACCGTTTCGATTTTGACCATGCCCGGATTGTCGAGAAACTGGTAGGGCATGCTTTCACGGTTGGAAATGTCGGCCAGACCCCGGCCCATCATGCGCTTGACCGATACGATCGTATTTTTCGGATCGGTATTCTGGGCTTCCCTGGCGGCATAACCGATCTGTGCATGACCGTCAGGGAAATAACGGACGACCGATGGCAGCAAAGGGCGCCCCTGTTCATCGTCCAGCACTTCCGGGATGCTGTTTCGGACGGTTGCCACAAGCGAATGAGTCGTGCCGAGATCGATTCCGATTGCCAGCCGGAATTGATGGGGGGCGGTGGACATACCCGGTTCTGCGATTTGGAGAAGTGCCATTTATTTAATTTGTTGAATCAAGTTCATCGAATGCCAGACTGATTTCTTCGTTGAATTTTTCAAGAAACATCATTTTCCGGATATCTTGCACCGCTTTGTCGAACTGTTTGTCGTCCAGATGCTTTTCAACGATGTCCATTTGTTCTTTGCGCAGGTTTCGTTGTTCTTCGTCCAGTTTTTCAAGTCGGGCAATGTCCTTGTCTTCGCGTGCGTTTTCCAGCGATTCCCGCCATTCTATCTGCTGCATCAAAAATTCCGGGTCCATCGTCACGTGTGTTTCGCCATTCAGGTTATACCCGTTCAGTTCACACAGATAAGCCGCTCTTTTGAGCGGATTGCGCAGGATATGATAAGCGTCGTTTGCCATGGCAGCCCATTGGATGGCAGTGCGTTTTTCCGCTTCGGTTGCCGTGACGAAACGATCTGGATGAACCAGATTTTGTATTTCCTTGTAGGCTTTATCCAGTCCCTGCCGGTCAATGGAAAATTGTACCGGCAGCTTGAAAAGCTCGAAATGATTTTGCATAAACGACCCAGTCGAATGTCAGACCTTGAAACTGTTTCCACATCCGCATGAATCGGTGACGTTCGGATTGTAGAATTTGAATCCTTCGTTCAGACCTTCGCGGGCAAAATCCAGTTCGGTGCCGTCCAGATAGGGCAGGCTTTTCGGATCGACGAAAACCTTCACGCCGTGGGATTCAAATATGACATCCCCGGCATCTGGTTCATCGACGTATTCCAGCTTGTAGGACATGCCGGAACAGCCGGTTGTCTGGACGCCGAAACGCAAACCGATGCCTTTGCCGCGACGCTGCAGAAAACGGCTGATATGGTTGGCCGCTTTTTCAGTCAAAGTGATAGCCATGTAATCTCCTGATTGAATTCCATTATGCCTTGTTCTTGTTTTCCTGCCGTTTCTGGTAATCGTCGATAGCCGCCTTGATCGCGTCTTCGGCCAGAATGGAACAGTGGATCTTCACGGGTGGCAGGGCCAGTTCTTCCGCAATCTCCGAATTCTTGATTTGCAGGGCTTCGTCAAGCGATTTGCCCTTGACCCATTCAGTGACCAGAGAGCTGGACGCGATCGCCGAACCGCAGCCGTAAGTCTTGAAGCGTGCGTCTTCGATCATGCCGTCCGCATTGACCTTGATCTGCAGTTTCATGACGTCACCGCAGGCAGGTGCGCCGACCATGCCGGTGCCGACCGAGTCGTCGTCCTTGTCGAAACTGCCGACATTACGCGGGTTTTCGTAATGATCCAGTACTTTATTGGAGTAAGTCATTTTTTATTCCTTTACACATCGGCTTAGTGAGCGGCCCATTGAATGGTATTGATATCGATGCCGTCCTTGTACATATCCCACAAGGGTGACAGATCGCGCAGTTTGGCGACCTGCGTCTTGACGAGGTCAATGGCGTAATCCACTTCTTCTTCAGTCGTGAAGCGCCCGATCGAGAAACGGATCGAGCTGTGAGCCAACTCGTCGCTACGGCCCAGCGCACGCAAAACGTATGACGGTTCGAGGCTGGCGGAAGTACAGGCAGAGCCGGAAGAAACAGCCAGGCCTTTCATTGCCATCATCATCGATTCGCCTTCGACGTAGTTGAAACTGACGTTGAGGTTGTAGGGGATACGATGTTCCATATCGCCGTTGAATACGACGGCCTCGATCTGGCTCAAACCATCAGCCAGACGTTTTATCAGCCCTTTCACGCGGGCGATTTCTTCCTTCATTTCTTCCCTGGCAATGCGATAAGCTTCTCCCATACCGACGATCTGGTGTGTCGGTAACGTACCTGAACGCATACCACGTTCATGGCCGCCACCGTGCATCTGGGCTTCCAGACGGACGCGGGGACGACGCCGGACAAACAGGGCGCCGATACCTTTTGGCCCGCAGATTTTATGCGCTGTCATCGTCATCAGGTCGATTTTCGTTTTTTGCAGGTCGATTTCCATTTTCCCGACAGCCTGTGCGGCGTCGCAATGGAAAATGATCCCCTTGCTACGGCACAGTTCGGCAATTTCATCAATCGGCTGGATGACACCGATTTCATTGTTGACCATCATGACGGAAACCAGAATGGTGTCCGGACGGATGGCCTCTTCAAGCGCTTCCAGCGTGATCAGGCCGTTTTCCTGCGGGTCGAGATAAGTGGCTTCGAAACCTTCGCGTTCCAGTTCGCGGAACGTATCCAGAACGGATTTATGTTCCGTCTTGACAGTGATGATGTGCTTGCCCTTTGTCTTGTAAAACTGGGCGGCGCCTTTCAGTGCAAGATTATTCGCTTCGGTCGCGCCAGACGTCCAGACGATTTCACGCGGGTCGGCATTGATCAGGGCGGCAACCTGAGAGCGTGCTTCTTCAACGGCTGCCTCCGCTTCCCAGCCATACATATGGCTGTTGGAGGCAGGATTGCCGAATTTTTCGCACAAATAGGGAATCATCTTTTCAGCCACGCGGGGATCGACCGGCGTCGTGGCTGAATAATCCATGTATACAGGATGAGAGGAATCCCGCGAGATTTCCTTCAAAATGCTGCATTGGCTTGGTGTGGATGGATTGGTCATGCTCTTTTCCTTTTATTCTGCCGGTTTTGCAAAAAGTAACGTACTGTCCGTGCCGTTTTTCTTCTTCGCTGTCGATGGCATCGTTTGTGAAAGCTCAGATAAAGGTACCGACTCCAGATAGTCAATAATTTTTTCGTTCAGGCTGGCCCATAAATTGTGGGAAATGCATTTGATGCTTCCCCTGGCGCAATTGCCGTTTCCACCGCAACGGGTGACGTCCAGCGGTTCATCGACCGCAAAAACGATATCGGCTACCGTAATATCGGCAGCATCGTTTGCCAGAATATAACCACCTCCCGGTCCGCGTATGGATTTGACCAGATTTTTTCGGCGTAGTTTTGAAAAAAGCTGCTCAAGGTATGCGACGGAAATATCCTGTCGTTCGCTGATGCCGGCAAGGGAAACAGGGCCTGTTTCCTGATGGCGGGTCAGATCGATCATGGCAGTAACGGCAAATCGTCCTTTGGTTGTCAGTCGCATGGTATACCCGATTAAAGATGCGTATTCTCGATTAGTTGAATATTTTAGTCAAGTATATCAAAGGTGGGAAAATGTTGCTGAAGTTGATAAAGCCATCCCATGTCGTTGTTCTGTCTGTTAAAGACGACAAAAAAAGGACGCATTCAAGCGTCCTTTTCAGGGAAACCGGTACTTAAGGTGCGAATGAAGAACCACAACCACAGGTAGAGGTGACGTTCGGGTTCTTGATAACGAACTGGGCGCCGTTGATGTCTTCCTTGTAATCGATTTCGGCGCCAACCAGATACTGGTAGCTCATCGGGTCGATAAGCAGTTCGACGCCGTCTTTCATCATGGAGGTGTCGTCTTCGTTCACTTTTTCATCGAAAGTAAAACCGTACTGGAATCCGGAGCATCCTCCGCCCTGTACGAAAACGCGTAGTTTCAGGTTTGGATTGCCTTCTTCGGCGATCAGTTCGGCCACTTTTTTGGCGGCGCTGTCCGTAAAGTTGATCGGTGCTGGCACGTCTTGATTGTCACTCATTTTTTACTCCGGTATTTAAAAGATGGTGTTTATTATAAACACGATCGGAAAATCCTGTTTGTCACGCCTCATGGCAAGACGGGGACCTGTTTCAGGCCAGTCGTTTCATCGAGGCCGAACATCAGGTTCATGCTCTGGACGCCCTGGCCAGCGGCGCCTTTGACCAGATTGTCTTCCACGACCAGAATGACCAGCGTGTCGCTGTTTCCGGGACGATGCACCGCAATACGCAGGTAATTTGACGCGCGAACGGAACGCGTTTCCGGATGCGAACCGGCAGGCATCACGTCGACAAACGGGTCGTTGCGATAATGGTTTTCATACAGGGCCTGAAAATCGATGTCTCTGGCTTCCGGTGTCAGGGTGGCGTAAAGCGTCGAATGAATGCCACGGATCATCGGGGTCAGATGCGGCACGAAGGTCAAACCGATATCCCGTGTGTTGCCTGTCAGGGCTTTCAGGCCCTGAACGATTTCAGGCAAATGGCGATGTCCCTTGACGCCATAAGCGTGGAAATTGTCCGATGATTCAGGGAAAAGAGTGCCGACAGCGGCCCTTCGTCCTGCACCGGAAACGCCGGATTTGCAATCGGCGATAAGGGCGGATTCGTTGACCAGCGCTTTTCCCTGTGTCAGCAATGGCGCGAAGCCAAGCTGCACGGAGGTAGGGTAGCAACCAGCCAGCCCGACGACACGCGCTTTTTTGATCGCTTCACGATTGACTTCAACGAGGCCGTAAACCGCTTCTGAAAGAATGTCCGGGCAGGCATGGGGCATGCCGTACCATTTTTCGAATTCGGCCGTGTCTTTCAGTCTGAAGTCTGCGGCAAGATCGATAATTTTAACGCCAGCGTCCAGCAGTTCTTTTGCGTGCGACATGGCAACGCCATGAGGGGTGGCGAAGAAAACGACGTCGCAATCTTTCAGGTTCGATTCTTCCGGAGCGACAAAAGCCAGATCGACGATGCCGCGCAAGGACGGAAACATGTCGGCTACTTTTGTGCCGTTATCGCCTCTGGCGGTAATGGTGGTTAACCGGACTTCCGGATGGGCTGACAGTATGCGCAGCAATTCGACTCCGGTATATCCCGAGCCACCGACAATGCCGACTTTGATCATTCCGACCTCACTCTAGAAAAGAAAACACGAACAGTATTGTAACGGGATTAGTCCCGGTTTGCCCGCAGGAAAAAATCAGAAAAAAAGTCGCCTGACCGAAGCCAGACGACTTTGAAAATACGAATATGCGGTTAGAACCGATACCGTAAAGTAGGGTATTAACGTTTGGAGAACTGTTTGGCGCGGCGGGCTTTGCGCAGGCCAACTTTTTTACGTTCTACTTCACGTGCGTCGCGGGTAATGAAACCTGCCTTGGACAGTGCTGATTTCAGGGCTGCGTCGTAGTCAACCAGAGCGCGACTGATACCGTGACGGACTGCACCTGCCTGACCGGATTCA
>OGXI01002609.1_pt1 | contig 13352 bp, 10 predicted proteins | sample 1576221 | NCBI WGS metagenome assembly OGXI01 (sample SAMEA3541523, study PRJEB24748) | human gut metagenome | biome: human gut; feature: human-associated habitat; material: faeces | place: China | collected 2012
TGTTTCGCATGCAAAATATTTGTATTTGATATGGCAAAACGCAGGAAAAGAGTCCGGGTTCAAAATCGCCATGCGGGACCTGGAAATCCGGGGGGCGGGCAACCTGCTGGGGCCCGAACAGTCCGGGTTCCTCATGAGCGTGGGGTACGACCTCTACCTGCGCCTGCTGGAGGAGGCGGTGCTGGAGGAGCAGGGCAAGCCCGTGGTGCGGGAGACCCTTTGTACCGCGGACTTCGCCGTGGCCGCGGCCATTCCGGAACGGTATATCCCCGCCCCGGAACAGCGGATGGACCTCTACCGCCGCATCGCCCGGGTCCGCACCCAGGAGGAGGGGGACGACATCACCGACGAGCTCATCGACCGCTACGGCGATCCCCCTGTGGGGGTGGCCAACCTCATCGCCATCGCCCTGCTGCGGGCCCGGGCCGCCGCCCTGGGCATCACAGAGCTGGTGCAGAAGGAGGGCAGCCTGCGCTTCTCCCTCCCCCAGCCCGACTTTGCCAAGGTGGCGGCGGTGTGCGGCCTGGAAAAGTACAAGGGCCGCCTCCTCTTTTCCGCCGGCGACAAGCCCTATCTGTCCCTGCGGCTGAAAAAAGGGGACGACGTGCTGAAGCTGGCCGGCATCGTCCTGAGGGATTTTGAGGCCGCCGGCTGAGCTCTCCCAAACACAGACCACCCGCCGGGCGTTTTTGCCCGGCGGGTGGTTTTTCCCCCTGCTCTTTTTTCTGCTCCCCTGCATTTTCCTTGCCTTTTTCCGCCGTCCTGCGTATAATGAAAGCATTCTACCCCTGCCAAACAGAAGGAGAACCGATGCTATGAACAAGAAGAAACTCCGCAATATTCTGCTCCCCATTGTTATCATTGCCGTCATCGTGGCCTGCTATGTGGGTTATTTCATGCGCACCCAGCCCCTCCTTGACTGCATGACCGGCACCGACATCCCCTCCACCGGAGAAATCACCCGGTACGATGAGGCCCACAAGGACGGCGTCTCCCTGGCCGTGACCAGCCCCGACCAGGTGTCCGGCCTGTGGCAGGCCATCCAGGACACTGAGGTCCGCTTCGTCCGGGGCCGGGGCACCGCGGTCGCCCCTCCCGGCGGGGTTTACTATGAGGTCTCCCTGACCAGTGCGGACGGCGCCTCGGTCTATGGTTTCGGCTGCAACTCCAACGAGGACCTTGTCATCCAGGGCTCGGCCTACGTCATTGTGGGAGAGAGCCAGATTCTCCAGGCTTTGGACGCCCTCTTCCCAGATTCGGCGGAGTAACCCGCCGGGCCGCCAAAAAACTTGGAAATGCCCCGGAAATTTTCAAAAATACAGTTGATTTTTGCAGGCACGGCAAGTATAATGTTGCGGTAAATGTACGCTTTATGCATACCTGTTAAACTTTTTTGGAGGTACGATCTATCATGAGAGACGTATATGTCATCAGTTCCTGCCGTACTGCTGTCGGCACCTTCGGCGGCTCCCTGCGGGATGTCCCCGCCGCTGACCTGGGCGCCACCGTCATTGCCGAGGCCCTCAAGCGCGGCAACGTCAAGGGCGAATGGCTGGACGAGGTTATGTTCGGCAACGTCCTGTCCGCCGCTCAGGGCCAGAACGTGGCCCGTCAGTGCATGGTCAAGGCCGGTGTGCCCCTGAAGGTGCCCGCCTACACCGTCAGCATGGTCTGCGGCTCCGGCCTGAAGTCCGTCATCGAGGGTGCCCGCGCCATCCAGTGCGGCGACGCCGACCTGGTGATGTGCGGCGGCACCGAGAGCATGAGCGGCGCTCCCTATGCCATCCCCACCAACCGTTGGGGCGCCCGGATGGGCCACACCCAGATCATCGACACCATGATCAAGGACGGCCTGTGGGACGCTTACAACAACTATCACATGGGTACCACCGCTGAGAACATCTGCGACATCTGGGGCATCACCCGGGAAGAGCTGGACGAGTTCGGCTACAACTCCCAGATGAAGGCTCTGGCCGCCATCAAGTCCGGCCGCTTCGAGGACGAGATCGTGCCTGTCATGGTAAAGAAGAAGAAGGAGACCGTGGAGTTCAAGGTGGACGAGCATCCCAAGGACACCACCCTGGAGAAGATGGCCAAGCTGAAGGGTGCCTTCCCCACCTCCGCTGACGGTGCGCTGGACAAGGTGGAGATGACCTTCGAGGCCACCCACATGACCCCCTCCGCCGACAACACCGGCGTGCAGCGGGTCACCGCCGGCAACGCCTCCGGCCTGAACGACGGCGCAGCCGCCATCATCATCGCCTCCGAGGAAGCTGTGAAGAAGTACGGCCTGAAGCCCCTGTTCAAGGTGGTCTCCTGGGGCCAGGGCGGCGTCGATCCCAAGATCATGGGCACCGGCCCCATCCCCGCTTCCCGCCAGGCTCTGTCCAAGGCCGGCCTGACCATCGACGACATGGACCTGATCGAGGCCAACGAGGCTTTTGCTGCTCAGTCCATCGCCGTGGCCCGTGAGCTGGGCTTTGACATGTCCAAGGTCAACGTCAACGGCGGCGCCATCGCCATCGGCCACCCCGTCGGCTGCTCCGGCGCCCGGATCATTGTCACCCTGCTCCACGAGATGATGAAGCGTCCCGACGCCAAGAAGGGTCTGGCTACCCTGTGCATCGGCGGCGGCCTGGGCGTGGCTGCCATCTTCGAGAAGTGCTAATACACTTCCATTCTCTGGCAGAATCATGTAATTTTGGCGGCGGTCCATTTGGACCGCCGCCTTTTTTCCCTCATGCCGGAAAGCCGCTTTGCCCGACTATCCGCATCGCCCCATGACAAAAGCCGCCGGAGAACCTCCGGCGGCTTTCATCCACTCCCTTTCCGCCTGACGTCCGGGGAGGCCAACCATCCTCCCCAGACCGGCCGGAGAAAAACAAAATGCCGTGCAGGGGCAGATCCTACACAGCATAACAAACGACAGCATCGTCTTGGTACGCACAACGCGCCGCAGGGATGTTTTTCTTCCGCCCTTTTCTCTCCACTCAGCCGGGAGTTTCCTTCCATGCCACCGCCCCTCGGCGGGACGGGGAAAAGGACTTGCCAGCTCACCGGCGGCCTGCGGCCGTCCGTCGCGGTATCGTCAACCGGCGAAAGTTATACGTATTTTCCACGAAAAATGGAAAAAGGAAGGTTGGTTTGTTCCCGTTGAAAGGCAAGAAACCCTCTTGCATACGGGGTGAAAAAACGGTATAATCATCTTGCGGTGCGGCCTGGTGGCCGTTGTGTAGGTGCTCTGTTCACCTGGACAGGTTTCCGGGAGTTGCCGCTCCCGGAAACTGCCGCTTTTTTTGTTTTTCGGGTTTATTGTAACAATATTTGTCGAAAATAGCAAGAGGGAAAACAAGAACTTTTGTGACTTTCCCGGTCGGCCGGGCTGTCTTCCCCCTTTGCCGCGCTGCCCCAGGGCAGCGTTTTTTACTGGGTTTCTCCCTGGATTTTTGGGCGTTTCCGGCGGATTTCCAGCGGGGACGGAATTGACAGGAAAAAACCGCCGTGCTACACTAAGGCTCGTTGGTTAGCATTCGCTAATCACCTTCTGCCGCCTCTGCGGCAGAAGGCCCTTTTCACCCCAAGAATTAGCGTTAGCTAATCCCATCCATAGGAGGAACACAATGAGAGACAAGAACCCTGTTATCATGGGGTTGATAGGGGCTCTGCTCCTATCAACCCCTGCTGTGGCTGCCACAGCAGACGACTTTACGGATTTTCCGTCGGACTGGTCGGCCCCGGCCCTGAGCCAGGCCGTGGAAAATGGACTGCTGAACGGTTACGATGGAAAAATCAATCCCACCGGCCTGCTGACCCGGGCCCAGATGGCCACCATGGTCAACCGGGCTTTCGGCGCCACAGCCACGGCCTCCCTGTCCGGTTATGAGGATGTGGCACCCACAGACTGGTACTATGAAGAGCTGGCCAAGGCCGTGCAGATGGGGACCTTCCAAGGGGACAACGGCGCCTTGCGGCCCAATCAGCCCATCACCCGGGAGCAGGCCTTCGCCGTGCTGGCCCGGGCCTTTGTGCTGGAGGCGGAGGACACCGACGCGCTGAACACCTTCCCGGACAAGGGAGAGGTCTCCTCCTGGGCCGCAAACGCGGTGGCCGCCCTGGTGGAGAACGGCTACGTCACCGGCTCCAATGGCAAGCTCAACCCCAAGTCCCAGATCACCCGGGCGGAGTTTGCCCAGGTCATCAGCAATCTGGCCGGCACCTATGTGGACCAGAGCGGCCCCGCGGCCCGGATGGTGGCGGGCAATGTGATTGTCCGGGGGGACGCCGTCTCCCTGGACCACTTGACGGTTCACGGGGACCTGATCCTGGCCGATGGCGCGGCCAACGTCTCCCTGGACAACGTCCGTGTAACGGGACGGATCGTCATCCGCGGCGGCGGAGAGGGCGTCCAGCTCACCGGCACCTCCGCCGGCAGCGGCACCGTGGTGGCAAACCCCAATGGCACCACCCGTCTGGACGCCTCTGCCTGCGATCTGGGGACGGTCACGGTTCAGTCTGACCTCTCCATCGACGGTAAGGTAGACCGGGTACTCGTGTCCGAGTCCGCCCACATCACCGTTGAGAAGGGGGCCGCCGTGGACGCCATTACCGTGGCGGCCGAGAACACCCGGATCACCGGCAACGGCAAGGTCTCCTCCGTCCAGGCCAATGCCAGCCAAGTGACAGTCTCCACCCAGGGAACCAAGGTATCCGCCGCTGACGGGGTCACCGGAATCAAGGCTGGCGACAAAACCGTCTCCCCCGGCAAAACGGAAACCGTTCCCTCTTCCAGCGGCGGTTCCGGCGGAGGCAGCTCCTCCGGTGGGGGCAGTTCCTCCGGTGGGGGCGGCGGCACCACCCAGCAGGACCTGGTGGTGGCCAGCCAGACCAAGCTGGTGGACCTGGGCTGGAGCCAGTTCGTGGCGGTGCGCTTCACCGACGGCAACAGCCTGGAAAACTGCACCGTGACCGTGGATGGCACCGATGTCACCAGCGCCTGCACCCCAGTCACCGACGACGGTTCCCTGGTCAAGTGGGAGATTACCGCCCTGAACCCCGCCAAAGTGGTGATCTCCAAGGGCAGCCAGCGCCAGACGGTTGCCCTGACCGACAACGCCAATCCCACGGCACCGGCGGTCGGAGAAAAAGCAGAGACCTATTACTTCCTGACCAACGGTCCGGTCTATGTTTGGGACTATCATCTGACCAATTACGACGCCGCCGGACAGGTCCGCGTCAAGCCCGGCAAGACCACCTTCAGCCTGACCAACCAGGACGCGGATGCCATTGCATACTACTCTCCCGATGCGGTTCTGAAGAAGGACGATTCCGCCGGAAACATCTATAACGTAAGCGGCACCGTGGAACTGATGTTCAACTACGCCAACGGCACCGAGGCGGAAAAAGCCTGGGTGGACGGGATCACCAACGTGGCCCTGGTGGCCGCGGATGAGAGAAACAACACCCTCAACGAGAAGCTGGACTACACCCTGGACAAGGCATACCCCCACAACGGCGGCACCGTGGCCTGCATCCAGGTCCCCCTGGGACAGAGCAACTTCTTCTCCAACGGCCGCTATCAGCTGCGGGTCACCTCCCAGGGAGAGAGCAAGCTCTTCCCCATCCACGTGGTAAACGAAACCGTCCCCTCCATGACCCTCACCGAAGCCTCGGTAGAATCTGGCAAGAATGTCCACTTCCAGGTCCAGGATATGACCTACGGCATCACCATGCCCATCTACCGGGTGGACCTGACCGACCCCGCCGGCAAAACCACCACCCTCACCAAACTTGACGACTGGTACCTGATTGGCGATACCTTCGTGCTGTACAACGACAAAACCAATCATATCCCCACCAAGGGGACATACCAGCTGACGGTATACGCGGACGGGTTCCAGTCCTTTTCGAAAAAATTCGAGGTAACGAAAGGAACGGACCCGGCCTCCGCCAACCTGCCCAAGGGGCTTGCCATCGACGCCCTGTCCGGCTCCACCAGCAGCGGCGGCGCCACCTCCGGTTCCGGGTCTGAGGGCGGCAGCAACACCATGAACGCAAACCTGGTCTTCCAGGCAGACCTGCTGATCAACGCAGAAATTATGACCGAGCTGAAAACCGGCAACGCGTCCGCCCAGGCCATTGTGGAGCGCTGGGACAGCATGACCCACGACGCGGTCTATCTGGAAGGGGCAGAGGAAGTCTACACAGCCAGCGGCTACTTTGACGCCGTCAATACCGCGCAGAGCAGAGGCACATACCTGTCCTTTGCCGAGTACATCCAAACCGGCAGTGCCGTGACCACCCTCAACCGCCCCTACGCGGTCAAGCAGGTCCTGGAAGACAACCTGCTGGGAGAAACCACTTCCTTCAGCGAGACCGCCAGCAAGCCTGTGCCGGACCTGACCCTGGTAAAGGAGGAGGACGGCCAGTATACCGCGGTCTCCCACGTCACCGAGGGTACCGATCCTATATTCCTGTGCAAGGATAAAGCATATCTGACTGCTCTGGCAGAACAGGGCAAGCTCTACCTGAATGACGCCACGTACAGCGGCGCGGAACTGGACACGGACGCCTATACCATTGACAAAGCAGCGGGCACCATCACCCTGGACCAAGAGAAGCTTGGAACCAAGCTGGAGCTGGGCGCCAACACCCTGACCCTCTCCGTGGAGGGCTACCAGACCGCCAAGCTCACCTTCTCGTATCAGAAGGCGCTGGAGGAGGTTTCTCTGAATGCGCCGGCAGAGCCCATTGCGCTGGGAGAGGCTGTGGTAATTACCTGCAACGGCCATCACAGCGGTGACACGTGTGATTTCTTCGCCAGCATCACTTCTGTAAAACTGACGGGGCCGAATGAGCAGGAAAGATCCGTCCTCCCTGAGGGTCAGGAAGGCACAGGCTATGGCTATTCTTTCAACGGAACCACATTAACGCTCGGTAAAAATCTGTTTACGGAATCGTGGGCAAACGTAGCGGGGACATATACTCTGACCCTTTCCGCAGCGTATGGCTATGAGAAACAGACGGTAACCTTTACGATGAAAGAAAAAGAGGAAACCCCGGAGCCCACAGCAAAAGAGCCCCCAACGGTTCAGGAAATTACCCATCAAACAGGATACGATGAGTATTATCGGGTGTCTTTCCGCGATAACGATGACGATGTGAGTGCTTATCTGAACGCAGTAACCTCCGCCACCTTAAATGGTGATCTGTGTGAAAAAACATCTTTTCTTGATGACGATGTGAAAGGCTTCAAAATCGGCATTGGCAGTCAAGGCGCAGCCTACCTCGATTTTAGTGTAGCCTGCTTTCCTTCTGGAGAAGAGGTAGCTGTCACCGTCTCGGCAACTGGCTACGAAGATTTGACCTTCACTGTGGGCAGCGATGGAAACCTGGTGACAGATAGTACAGACCCGGACCCAGGCCCCGAGGAACCTTCTATTTCTGTTCCCACCACGGCGCCCAGTATTGAAAAGAAGACAAACTCTTCTGGCAATACTTATTATGAACTGAAATTTGACGAAGCGGATCAGGCATGGGTGAGCAAGATATCTCGTATAGTAAGGAATTCTACGGCGGAATACTCTTTTGAAGATTCCCTCGATGATATTGGCATCGGGAACACCTGTTATTTAGACAAAGAAGAAAACGTTGTAGCAATGGCGTTTCCGAGTGATCTTTCAGCTGCAACATATACTATTGTGATTTCTTCTGACCAATCAGCAGACCTGACCCTGGAAGTCACCATTCCTGGATTGTTCGGAGGGGCCCTCAGCGTAACAATTAAAACCGCAGATTCCTAAAAGAAGAAGTGTAATACTTCCTATCCCCTCCCAGGGCACGGCCTCCCGCCGTGCCCTGGCCTTTTTCCCCTCCTTTCTCCAGAGAAATCTCCCTTTTGCGGACATTCATCCCCCTGAGAAAGTACAAGCAGAGGGCAATTTGCCCCCATTTTTTCACAAAATGCCAGGCTCCCCTCCTCTGGTTTTTTTGAGAAAATTCTAAGGTTTGCAAAGAAGGTCCCTGGATTCTTGACGGGGTCGGTTTAGACGGATATAATAAATAAAATCGGGATAACTCCCATTGCCGTCGCCCGGCAATGGTTGCTCTGTTTGAAATTAGAAAGGGGTAATTCTTATGGCAAATGATCGTGTTTTCAACTTCTCGGCAGGTCCCTCCATGCTGCCCTTGGAGGTCCTTCAGCGGGCCGGTGCGGAGATCACCAACTACGGCGGCTCCGGCATGTCCGTGATGGAAATGAGCCACCGCTCCAAAATCTTTCTGAAGATTTTTGACGAAACCCAGGAAAAATTCCGGAAGCTGCTGGGTGTGCCCGAGGGCTACAAGGTCCTCTTCCTCCAGGGCGGCGGCACCATGCAGTTTGGGATGATCCCCCTGAACCTCATCGGCAAAACCGGCCAGGCCGACTATGCCGTGACCGGTCACTTTGCCAACCTGGCCATGAAGGAGGCCAAGAAGTACGGTCAGGTCACCATCGCCGCCTCCTCTGAGGACCGCAAGCATGTCTACATCCCCGCCCAGGAGCAGCTGAAGCTGAACCCCGATGCCTCCTATTTCTACTACTGCTCCAACAACACCATTGAGGGCACCCAGTGGCAGTACGTCCCCGAGACCGGCTCCGTGCCCCTGGCCTGCGACATGTCCTCGGACATCCTCTCCCGCCCGGTGGATGTGAGCAAGTTCGGCCTGATCTTCGCCGGCGCCCAGAAGAACCTGGCCCCCGCCGGCCTGACCATTGTCATCATCCGGGAGGACCTGGCCGGCCAGGAGTTGCCCATCCCCCCCGCCATTATGAATTACAAGTCCATGATCGACAAGGACTCCATGTACAACACCCCCCCCTGCTGGTGCATCTACATGCTGGGTCTCATGTGCGACTGGCTGGAGCAGCAGGGCGGCGCGGCCGGCATGGAGAAGATCAACCAGAAGAAGGCCCAGATGCTCTACGACGTACTGGACAATGCCAAGCTCTTCACCGTCTCCGCCGAAAAGGGCTCCCGCTCCCACATGAACGTGACCTTCCGCTCCGCCTCCGAGGAGATGGACGCCAAATTTGTGGCCGAGTCCGTGAAGGCGGGCTTCACCAACCTGAAGGGCCACCGGTCCGTGGGCGGCATGCGGGCCTCCATCTACAACGCCATGCCCACCGAGGGTGTGGAGAAGCTGTGTGACTTCATCCAGAAGTTCGACAAAGAAAATTAAGACCCGCTTCGCTGGGCTCTCAATTTTTCGGTAGATTAAGAAAGGAAATGCTGTCGTTATGTACCATGTTAAGACGATGAATAAGATCTCCAAGATCGGCCTGGCCGAGCTGGACGACCGGTTCGAGATCAGCGACACCATGGAGCACGAGGACGCCATTCTGGTGCGTTCGGCCAAGCTCCACGACTATGACTTCCCCGCCGAGCTGCTGTGCATCGCCCGGGCCGGGGCCGGGGTGAACAACATCCCCCTGGACCGGGCCGCCGAGGCGGGCATTGTGGTCTTCAACACCCCCGGCGCCAACGCCAACGGGGTGAAGGAGCTTACCATTGCCGCCCTGCTGCTGGCCTCCCGGAAGATCTCCCAGGGCATCACCTGGGTGAAGGAGCAGGCTGCCGCCGGCGCCGACGTGGCCGCCGTGGTGGAAAAGGGCAAGGCCGCCTACGTGGGTCCGGAGATCCAGGGCAAAACCCTGGGTGTGGTGGGCCTGGGGGCCATCGGCGTGCTGGTGGCCAACGCCGCCGCCGCCCTGGGCATGCAGATTGTGGGCTATGACCCCTTCCTGTCCGTGCAGCACGCCCTGAACCTGACCCCCGGCGTGAAGGTGGTCTCCACCCTGGAGGAGCTCTACGGCCAGGCCGATTATATCTCCCTCCACCTGCCCATGACCCCCGAGACCAAGGGGACCCTCAACGACGCCGCCTTCGCCGCCATGAAGGACGGGGTCCGCATTGTCAACCTGGCCAGGGGTGAGCTGGTGGACACCGAGGCCCTGAAGGCCGCCCTGGCCTCCGGCAAATGCGCGGCCTATGTCACCGACTTCCCCAACAGCGAAACCGCCGCCATGGAGGGTGTGGTGGCCATCCCCCACCTGGGCGCCTCCACCCCGGAGAGCGAGGACAACTGCGCCATGATGGCCGCCCGTCAGGTGAGAGATTACCTGGACAACGGCAACATTGTCAACTCCGTGAATCTTCCCGTCCTGTCCATGGCCTGGGCCGCCAAGAACCGGGTGTGCGTGCTCACCAAGGGGGCTGACGCCGCCGCCATCGCCGCCGCGGTTCCCGCTGTGGCCTCCGCCTCCAAGACCCGGGGTGAGTACGGCTACTTCCTGCTGGACACCGACGCCCAGGTAGACACCGCCGCCATCGCCGCCCTGCCCGGGGTCCTCCGGGTGCGGGTGCTGCACCAGTAAGGAGGTCCCCCATGCCAAAGATCCATCCCACCGCCTGGGTGGCCCCCGGGGCCTTCGTCCGGGGGGACGTGACCATTGACGAACAGGCCAACATCTGGTACAACGCCGTCCTCCGGGGCGACCAGGAATCCATCACCGTGGGCAAGGCCACCAGCGTCCAGGACAACTGCGTCCTCCACGGGGACGCGGGCTGCAACGTGGTGGTGGGCCAATACGTCACCGTGGGCCACGGGGCGGTCCTTCACGGCTGCACGGTGGAGGACAACTGCCTCATCGGCATGAACGCCGTGGTTCTGGACCACGCGGTGATCGGCGCGGGCTCCATCGTGGGCGCCGGGGCCGTGGTGGCTGCGGGCACCATCGTCCCCCCCAAAAGCCTGGTGGTGGGGGTACCCGGCAAAGTGAAGAAAACCCTCACCGATGAGGACGTGGCCGGCAGCATTGCCAACGCGGAGAGCTACCTTGGCCTCATGGCCAAGGGCATGGCCGACCCGGAGAACCAGAAGTGATTCTCCCTGGCGCCCACTGCAAACAACCCTGGGGGACGGATCATTCCGTCCCCCGGTTCTGTTTCACGGAAAGGAGGCCCTTGTTATGCCCCACAGCTTGACACACCCGGAACGGCTGACCATCACCGGCCCCCAGGGGGAGACTTACCAGGGCGGGGACCAGGAATGGTACCGGGACCTCTGGCAGCGCCGGGCGGGCTGCGGGCCCACCACCGCCGCCGCTCTGCTGTCCTATCTGTCCCAGACCCGCCCCGGGCTCCGCCCCATGGTACCGGCGGCGGCCAGGACCCAGGCGGGCTTTCTCCGCTACATGGAGGCCCTCTGGCCCTACGTCACCCCCGGTGCCCGGGGGCTGGACAAGCCGGAGAGCCTGGTGCTGGGCTGCCGCTCCTTCGCCCTGTCCCGGGGATGCCGTCTCCAGGGGCAGGTGCTGGAGATCCCCGCCCAGCGGGAGGCCCGGCCCTCCCTGGACCAGTGCCGGCAATTCGTCGCCCAGTGCCTGGACCAGGACTGTCCCGTGGCCTTCCTCAACTTCTCCCACGGAGCCCTCAAAAACCTGGACAGCTGGCACTGGGTTCCCCTCACCGCCATGACCGAGGGAGAATCCGTCCTCCTGTGCACCATACTGGATGAGGGGGAGGCGCGGGTGATCGACCTGGCCCTGTGGTGGGAGACCTCCTCCCTGGGCGGGGCGCTGGTGGGGCTATTTCCGGACATGGAATCGGACCAGACCGACGGCTGAGGGCCGCCCCTCCCCTTCCATCCCTTGACCCGGCCCCTTTTCAAGACCCATCCTGCCACCGGAGGTGACCATGGAACGCATTCTAAACTATTTAGACCTCCCGCCCCAAGAAAGAGACGCCGTGTGCAAGCAGCTCCGTTCCCTCGGTTGTTCTCCCGCGCATGGGACGCGAAGAACCATGAAAAAAGAAATGGAAAAATCCCGGCCGGGAACGCTGCCCCAGTATCTTTTTTTGTTCCGAGACCACACGCTGATCGGCTATCTGTTCCTGATCGCTGAAAAAGAGGGGTTCTGCAGAGCATTTCCTTGGTGGGCCGTTCACAATGCGGACGAGCTGCCACGAAACACCGCCCTTTCATTCCTGGCCCATGGAATCCAGCTCTCCTTGGACTGCGGCTGTCCAACTTTAGCAAATCGGTTGCAAGCACAGTTGGAGGACCAGAAAAAAGGGATCGGACGCCGACCGGAAGAGGCCTGCCGTTAATTGCCCGCGGGGTTGCAGGCGTATGTACCAACAACCTTTGAAACCACAGCGTCCCACAGGGCACCTAACACAGTGCAAAACCAGATTGTCCCTTGATCGCGCATAAAAAGCTCCCTGTTTTCTTGAAAACGGGGAGCTGAATAAATATATCGGGCGATTTATAAAGAAAGAACCCTCAAAGGACAAAAATACCTCTCATCCATAGGAACACAAGGAATTATTCACGATATATCTTGCGCCAATATTCCCCCTTCCCTGTCCCGCAACCTTGTTACACAACAGAAAGACATACTGATATCAGTATAGGGACAAAAAAGGAACAAATGATACCATTCAAAACAGACAGCACCACCGTTTCCTCATTGGTATATTTCAACATGACGGGTAACGTCGTGTCTTCACTGGTCGCGCCAGCGGGTGCAATACAGGTATAGTATCCAAGGTGAGCCGCTAAAAATGGAATAATAAAAAACGAGAAGAGTTCCCTCATAAGGTTGCTCAGAAACGCGATACTCCCCAATTCCGCTCCCGCTAATTTGCTGATTGTCGCACCAGCAAAACTGTACCATCCCAATCCACTTGCAATAGCCGTTGCATGGCCGACGGAAATTTTGAATATTGCCGCGCAAAGCAGTCCCCCGAAAAGCGAACCCAGTATAATCCCCACCGGAATAATGAAAATTTTAACATGATACTCTTTCAGTTTCTTCATTATCCCATCGTGCATTCCTATGCTTATGCCCACAGAGAACATCAATACATACAAAATGACCTGCGTATTTTGGGAAATCATAGAGATAAATGTATTCTCAACGTCCAAATAGCCGTAGGCAATCCCTAAAACCAAAGAAAGAACCGTTAAAACGACAATCACTTTGCCTCTTCCCTTTCCTCAGAATTTTTTTCTTTTTTCATAAAAACTTTTGTTAAGTAATAAACCAGTATAATGGAGAATCCGGTGGGAAGCAAAAAGAACAGAAAACTTGTGAATCCCAGAGATGACAGTTCCTCAAAAAAGTTCTCTTTCTCCCCAAGCATAACACCCATAGCAAAAATTAGAAGAAATGTACAGAGCAAAGAGAGACCTTCATTTTTCTTTTTCATCCGGCGCAGCAAAGGAAGCCTTCCCACAAGAATTCCAATGCACATAACAATGAGTATATCCATATCCTTAACTCCTTTCCCTATCACAGAATCGCCCCC
>OGXI01002613.1_pt1 | contig 13333 bp, 10 predicted proteins | sample 1576221 | NCBI WGS metagenome assembly OGXI01 (sample SAMEA3541523, study PRJEB24748) | human gut metagenome | biome: human gut; feature: human-associated habitat; material: faeces | place: China | collected 2012
AAAATCTATGATAAAAATATATTATGACTACCTATTTTGACAAAGATGTTGCAATACAGGCGGTGTTATACGCGGCAAAAGAGTCAAAGGATAGGAAGGATATGCATCGAATTTTCAATATCTTGTATTTTGCCGATCGTGAGCATTTGTCTCGCTATGGACGTAGTATAACAGGTGATGTTTACATAGCCATGTCATACGGTCCTGTACCGTCTAAGATAGATGATATATTCAAAGCTGTACGTGGAGACAGTTTCTTTTCCACCTATGCGGATGACTTGAAAAAGTGTTTTCACTTTGTGAATAAGTTTGTAATAGCTTCAGATTGTGATCCGGATATGGATTACTTATCAGAAACGGATGTTGAATGCCTTGATTTTGCCATAGCAAAATGTAATGGAAAATCTTTTGGAGAGTTAACGGAAATGTCGCATGATATAGCTTGGAACAACACAAAAAGAGACCAGAAAATATCTGTAAAAGATATTCTTCGAGAGAACTCAGAAACAGAAGAATATGCTGATTATATATCGTCAAAATTAGAGATGGAAAACACGCTTTAATAGGATATCCCTAAGTAGTAATAAACATTATAGTTCGTTGTAGGCTATATAGGTGAAGGCAGTATAAAACCTGTCCTTCGCCTTTTTCTTTTCTATCATTACTTTAGCTTCAAATTTATGAAGCTATGATAACTGATCAACTCATCAAAAAAACATTTATACATAATGTTGTTTCCAATGGTTTCAAGGAAATCAAACGGATACAACAGGAAGTCATATCGGAAAACTTGAATGTCATATCCGGCGATCTGCTCAAATCAGTTCAAAAAAATCCGTTATCGCTCATCGGAACAGAACGTCAGGTATATTATATGACTGTTCTTCCTTATATGCGTTTCTTGGATATCCATTTTCGACAGGATATGCAACGTAGAAAAATTTCCATCTATAACCGTGTCATTTGGGGTGTACTTTATGGAAAAGTGCTTCCTGCTCTGCGCTATGGCTTTACACAAGATATACGTAAGTACATCACCCGGCAACTTCAAGAAGAATCGGATATTAATCAATTAGATATTTTAAAAGATTGGTAATTATGGGGAAAAAGCTATCTGAAGACGAAATAAAATATATTTTGTCAGTTGAGTCTTCTAAAGCTCAACAGGAAATTTACAAATTCACAAAAGAGACTAAAGAATTAAACAAGACCAATAAGGAACGTCGGTCATTGATGCGCGAATTGGAATCATTGGGCAAAAAGGAATCGGATGAATACAAACGTCTTGATAACGAAGTTAAAAAAAGTAATGAGACTATTCAGAAAAACAATAAACTCATTAAAGAACTGGAGAAAAAACTTGATCTTACAGGACTTACGATGGTCCAGCTTCGAAAAAAAGCCAAGGATCTTCGTGCGCAGCTTGATCAGACAGTCAAGTCCACCCACCCGGAAGAATATGCAGAACTTGAATCAGAATTGGCTAAAGTGACCAATCGTATGGAAGAACTGCGTAATACCGGAAAGTATGCCAAGCAACAGCTTTCTTCTTATGATAAAGCGATGGTCGCTGCAAAAAAAGCAACAAAAGCTTTTATAGCCGTAGAATTCGTTCGATATCTTAAAGACATAGGTATGAAGGCTTATGAAACCCGTAAAGAGTATGCACGTTTTGAAGCCACTCTTCGAAATGCAACCGGTTCTTCCAAGGAAGCTGCAACTGCAATGAAGATGTTGCAGCAGTTGGCAAAAGAGACTCCTGCCAGTGTAGCAGAATGGAATGAAGCCTACATCAAATTAATTAATCGCGGAATTAAACCGACTTCTGAAGAATTGATTGCCATGGGAGATATCGCCATGTCGCAAGGTAAAGATATAGACCAGTTTATTGAAGCGTTGCTTGATGCCATGACCGGAGAGAATGAACGTCTAAAGGAATTTGGCATAACTGCATCAAAAAACGGAAAAACTACTGCATATACATTCAAAGGTGTTACAACCGAAGTAGATAATACCGACACCGCCATAAAAAATTATATTCTGTCTTTAGGCAAACTGCAAGGTGTACAAGGTTCAATGGCCACTCAAATGAAAGAATTAGCAGGGCTGGAATCTAATTTAGGCGATCAAATAGACTCTATTTACAATAAAATAGGAAAGAAACTTGAACCGGGCATCAAATCATTTATGGGGACATTAGGCCGTTTTATGGGAAAAATATCCGAATCGCTTGAATCTTCCGGCGAAAAATTTGACACACAATTAAACAAGGTGGTCTCTTTACAAACAGGATTGGTTCCTCTACTCAATCGTTATGATGAATTAAAAAATAAAACAAATCTAAGCGCTCAGGAACAAAACGAATTAAATCTATTAATATCTCAAATTGCTCAAATAATACCAGGAGCAGTATCAGGATTTGATAATTATGGAAGAGCATTATCCATCAGTACCGATTATGCTCGCGAATGGATAAAAACAGAGAAAGCTAGATTAGCATATATCAATAAATCACAAATCGAAGAACGAAAAAGCGAAAAAAAGGACATTGAAGAAAGAATAAAAAGTCTGAAGCTTCAGGAAAGTATCGGCAAAAGACTTTATGGAGTTGACAAAGAAGGTAATGTGAAACACGTTGCTACTTCTAGTGGACGCATGGGATATGGACCTAATGCGGAACAAATGAAATATCGAAAAATGACTGTGGATGAGCAAAACCAATTTAAAGAAGAAATGAAGTCCTTATATGAAGAATTATCAGGAATTGATGCGGAACTTTCCCGATTACAAGGTACAACTCTTGACGATATGATTAGAACACAAACCGAAATGACAGAAAATCGAAAAAAATTTAATGAAATGAATAAAGAATCTCTGTCCGCTTGGATTGCGGACGAGAAAAATGCCACCAACGAATATCTTAGTATGGCTAAAGAGATATACAAGAATAGATTTGAAAACAAAGTTGTAGACCCCAAAGATATTGAGGAAGCTGCTAAAAAAGCCAAGCAAGCAGCTCAAAAAGAAGCAAAAGCTGTATTGGAAACTGAAAAAGATGTATTAAAATCTCTTGAAGAAATGCGTGAAGATGATCTGCAAAAAAGAGACGAATGGTACAATAATGAATTGAAAAATATTCAACAATCTCTCTCAAAGAAAAAAATAACACAATTGCAATATAATATGCAATTAGCTTCATTGACAAAAAATGATTTGGAAGCCAGATTAATCTTGGAAAAAGGATATTATGATGATATTACATCTTTGGCTGTTCAAAATGAAAATATTAAAAGTGAAGCACTTCGTACTTCTAACCAACGAGTCTTAGAAGCTGATAAAGCTTTCAATAACGCTAGATTTGAAGAAGAAAAAGAATTCTTAAAAATATTCACTCAATACGGAAGTGAATATAAAGCCATGACATTACAAGAAGAAAAAGAAATGAGAATTCAGGTTTTAGAAGAAACATATAATAAGCTAAAAGAAATTACGAAAAATAATAATGGAGATTTATTACAATTAGAAAAAGATTATCAGAATGAGAGCAAAAGATTAAACGATAGCTTTGAAAAAGAAAAAGGAGACATTAGAGAAGAATTGGGTCTTACAACAAAGAAAGAGGCACCGGCATGGACGCCGAGCTTGTCGAGGACGCCGTCGCCGCCACAAAACGGCTGGCGGGGGAGCGCCCCACGATCCTCGTTACCCATGACCGCACCGCCGCCGACCTGCTCGGCTGGCCGGTGAGAGAAGTATAAAAGTACAAAAAACGCACATGCGGAAATTTTCCGCGTGTGCGTTTTTTGCTGAGCCAAAAGGCTTCCCCCTCGGGGGAAGCTGTCACCGCAGGTGACTGATGAGGGCGGACTCTCCCGCGGCAGCTCGTTACCGGGCAATTCCGGCAGCTCTGCCCTCATCCGGCCCTTGCGGGCCACATTCCCCCTGGGGGGAGGCTTTGCTTACATCAATTCCTCCAATATCGCATTCTGCACGACCATCCCGGCGGGGGTCAGGCGGAACACCTCTCCGTCCCACACGGCGTACCCGTGCCCGACGCACTGCCGCATAAAGACGCGCTGTGCCGCCGTAAACCGTCCGCCGCGGCGTTCATACGCAGGGATATTCAGCCCGCTGACCAGCCGTAGCTGCATCAACAGATAATCCTCCGACGTGCAGTCGCCCTCGCGCTGCTCGGCCACGGTACCCGCGATAAATCCCTGCACGTCGTCGGGCCAGAACTGCCGCACATTGCCCACACAGCTGTGGGCGGCAGGGCCGACGCCCCAATAATCGCTGCAGTTCCAGTACAAAAGATTGTGCCGCCCCTCGTGGCCCGGGCGGGCAAAGTTGCTGATCTCATACTGCCGGTAGCCTGCGGCCTCGAGCTGCTGCACGGCATACAGGTAAAAATCTGCCGCCGCGTCGCCGTCGGGCAGACCCGCGGGCGGATTGCGGTAAAACGCCGTGCCCGGCTCTACCTTTAATAAATAGGCTGAAATATGCGTGCAGCCGCCGTCCCGCAGCAGGGCCAGCGTGCGGTCGAATTCAGCGTTTGTGTACTCCGGCAGCGCCAGCATGATGTCGCCGCAAATTTCAGGAAAGCCCGCCTCCCGCGCCCATGCCAGCGCCTGCGCGGCCCCGGCGGCGGTGTGGGTGCGGCCCAACCGGCGCAGCTGCGCGTCGTCGGCGCTCTGCACGCCAAAGCTGATGCGGGTCACGCCTGCTGCCCGGAAGCCCCGCAGCGTCTCCGGTGTGACAACATCGGGGTTGGCCTCCAGCGTGATCTCCGCGCCGGGCAGGGGATTGGCAGCCTCGATCAAAGCCGCCGCCTGCGCGGGCACCAGCAATGCCGGGGTGCCGCCGCCAAAGTACAGTGTGTCGGGGCGGCGGGTGTTTTTCGCCAGTTCCCGCAGCAGCGCGTCCACGTAGCTCTGCGGCACGCCGTGCGCACCGGGGGCCGAATAAAAATCGCAGTAGCGGCATTTTGCCTTGCAGTAGGGAATGTGCAGATAGATGCCGAACGGTGTTGCTTCAGACATGGTGTACCTTATGCTTCCGGGATGCCGTCCTTGAAGAAGCACAGCATCTGATTTTCAAAAAAGTTGACGCGCTCATGCACGTATTTGGGGTAGAGCTTCCACTGCTTAGGACAGGTCAGGCGGTTGTAAATCGCGGCCTGACCCTTGGGCGGGGCGTACTCGTCCATCAGACAGGTGCCCAGCAGCACCTCGGCACGGCAGAGCGGTGCGAAATTCGCTGCATCCAGCTCGTCGTATCCGGGCAGACCAAGGCCGGCAAAATCCCCCGGCAGCGGATTCAGCGCTGCGCAGCGGGACACTGCAGGGCAGAGCGACGCTGCCAGCAGCGCCAGTCCGCCGCCGAAGCCCTCGCCAAACGTGTACACGCGGCCTGTATCCGCCCACGGCAGCGCCAGCGCAGCCTTTGCCACGGCCAGCGCGTCGAGATAGCGCTGCCGGAAAGCCGCCTGTGCGGGCTGCACCTTCCAATCCTCCCGGAACGGCTCGGCCTCCGGCGCGACAACGCCGAAGCCCAGCGCCAGAAACCGCGTCATATGGTGCCAGCCGCGCACGCCGCGGTTCAGGTCATGGTACATCAGCAGCAGCGGATGCACTCCGTCTGCGGCGGGGCGGATGACCCGGGCCGTGACGCTGTGCCCGTCAAAGGTGACGGTCAGCCGCTCATACACGCCGCAGGGGTTGCCGAACGCGACGGGCGCACAGCTTACCGCGGGGTGCAGTGCTGCCGCAGTCTCCTGCCAGCGCTGCGCAAAATCAGCGGGGGCTTGTGCCTGCCCGGTGTAGCTGCGCAAAAATGCCTTTTGCTCTGTGATGGTCATAGCACAGCCTCCTTGCTGGTGAAAAAGTCCAGCAGCATATCGTCAAATTCCGGGATCTCCTCATGCCCGTACCCGGGGAAGAGATACCGCTTCTTGGCGCAGTGCAGATTGTTGTACACGGCGCACTGGGTCTGCGGCGGGCAGATAACATCATCCAATCCCGTGCCGAACAGCACCGGGCAGCGGATCATCGGCGCAAAGTTTTTGCTGTCAATGTAGCCCAGCTGGCGGAACCACCGGTCCTGCTGGTGCTCGTCGGCGTCAAACCAGCGGGCGTAGTAGCGCAGCCCCTCATAGGCGATCTCGTCCGCGCCAAGGTCCCACACGAGCTTGAAATCGCTCAAAAACGGGTAGAGGATGGCCGCGCGGTCAATAAGCTCCGGGTTCAGCGCCGCACAGGCCAGACCCAGCCCGCCGCCCTGCGAACCGCCGTTGACAAAGACACGGCTCGTGTCGATGCCGTCCAGCTCCCGCACCAGGCGGCAGAGGATGCGGATGTTCTGGTGCAGCCGCACATAGTACATCCGCTCCGGCGGGCCGTCCAGCCCGGCAATGATATGCCCGGACACGGTGGTGCCCAAAAAGCCGCCGACATCCTCACTGTAGCCGGCCTGACCGGGGCAGTCCATGGCGATCAGCGCCATGCCCATGCCCGCGAACGACGCCTGCTCGGCAAAGCTGCGGGATGCGCCAGGGTAGCCGTGAAACTGCAGAACCATCGGCATCGGCTCGCTCCGGCGCGGGCGTAAAAACTTAGCGTAAAGGCGTGCGCCCTCCATGCCGGTGAACCACAGGTCCAGAAACTCGCAGCTGTCCCAGCTCGGGACCTCCTGCGCCTGGGTGACGGTGTAGTGCAGCGGCACCGCGTCAGCCTCGGCCATCCGCGCCTGCCAGAAGCTCTCAAAATCGTCGGGGCGCGGGGTGGCACCGTAGTAACCGCCCAGGGCCTCGATTTCGGCTGCTGTCATAAAAATCACATCCCTTTATATAAATGTAAACGGAAAGCATTATTTGCTATTATAGCACAGAAAGCACTGCCTGACTATAGTTTTAAAAAGAAGCAAATTTCACAATTTCTTGATGATTTACGGTGAAAAACACGCTATAATACTGCCTAGAGAAAGGGGATTGCAACTATGAATCGCAATTATTCTGATATTTCGTATGCGGAAAGCCCCTTTGGTACGCTTTCCGAGTTTATGTCCAAGACCTTCGGCTGGATGTTTGCCGGTCTGCTGGTCACGTTCCTGGTCGGCATCGGCGCAGTGACGACGGGGCTGATCTACCCGCTCATCACCTCGGGTCTGTTCATCCTGACCTCCATCGCGGAGCTGGTGCTGGTGTTCGTGCTGTCGGCCCGGGTGCAGACGCTGCAGCCGTCCACGGCCACGGGCATCTTCTTCGCCTACGCGGTGCTCAACGGCCTGAATCTGAGCTCCATCTTCCTCGCGTATGACTTCGGCAGCCTGATTCTGGCGTTCCTCGTCGGTGCGGTCTACTTCGGCGTTATGGCGGTGTACGGCAACGTCACCAACCGTGACCTGACCGGCTGGGGCCCCAAGCTCATGGGCGGTCTGGTTGCCCTGATCGTCTGCGGCCTGGTGGGCGGGCTGTTCAGCTTGTTCGGCTTTGGCTTCGGCATCATGGACCTTGTGCTCTGCGCCGTCGGCCTGCTGATCTTCATGGGCCTGACCGCCTATGACACCCAGATGCTGAAATACTACTACTCCTACTTCGGCGGCGACGCGGCCATGCTGCACAAGTCCTCCATCATCGGTGCGCTGAACCTCTACCTTGATTTCATCAACATCTTCCTGTATATCCTGCGTATGCTGGGCCGCAGAAGCAACGATTAAAAAATCCTAAAATAATTTCAAAAAACCGCTTGACATTTGAAAAACGGTTTGCTATAATAAATGGCGTCGTCAGGAGCGCACGAAACACAAACGCTTCGAAGCGACGCCAGCTATGGGGGATTAGCTCAGCTGGGAGAGCGCTTGCATGGCATGCAAGAGGTCACCGGTTCGATCCCGGTATTCTCCACCACAAAGACCTGTCAGAGAAATCTGACAGGTCTTTTCTTTTAGTTTAAACATGCGGAAAAATCAAAATCCGTCGATCAGCCGCTCGGCAATGGGGGAGATGAACAGCACAAAAAACAGTACGCCAAGCCCCGTGATAAGGCTGGCTGCGTCGCCGCCGATGTACCACCCCAGCGGGAAGGTGAGCAGCAGAAGCCCGGGCACGGCAAAGCAGTTCAGCAAAAACGCGGCAAACTCCCCGCGGCTGAACATCCACCAGACCTCAATGGGCTTATAGGGGCTGCGCTCCGGCGGCGGATGGTGCCAGCGGCGGCGGTCCACGCCGACAAGGCGCAGATGCTGCGTGTACAGCTGGACAAGGCCGCACACAAAGACCCCGATGAAATAAATGCTGATCCAAATGACCATCCCGGCACCCCCGTTGCTCCCATTGGAAACACTTCACAGTATCGTCTCTGCCTGTATCATAGCACGTTAAAAACACACCTGCAACGATAAATTTTCAAAAACCCCTTGCAATTTGCGCCGGGGTATGGTACTATACTAAGGCAATACACACGCATTGCGCTGTTTTTTTGTGCCTTTTTTGCGGTAACACGTCAAAAAGGTTAGAAAACAGAAACCCCGCAGTGCGGAGGGTACAAACTAAATTTTTTGGAGGAAACAAACAATGGCAGTCGTATCTATGAAACAGCTTCTCGAGGCCGGTGTCCACTTCGGCCACCAGACCCGCCGCTGGAACCCCAAGATGGCTAAGTACATCTTCACCGAGCGCAATGGTATCTACATCATTGACCTGCAGAAGACCGTGAAGAAGCTCGATGAGGCTTACAACTTCGTCCGCGACACCGCTGCACAGGGCGGCGAGATCCTGTTCGTCGGCACCCCATGACTCCACCCAGGATGCAGGACGGGAGCCGGAAGAGGGACAGGACGCCACAAATAACAATAACAACAGCAATAACAACAGTAACAGCAATAACAGCAGCAACAACCAGAACAACAGCAGCAACGGTGGCGGTACCACCAGCGGCAACAGCGGGACCGGCGGCACGGGGGATGGAAACCAGACCAACGGCGGCACAGGGAATACCACCACCGGCGGGACGGGCGGCACAGCCGATGGCGGCGCCACCGGCGGCCAGGGAACCGGCGGCACAGACGCCGGGACCGGACAATAAGCCATGCAGAGCGCGGACAGGTCCAACCGGACCTGTCCGCGTTTTGTAAAGGGGCGGACAAACAGGAGGGAACCAGATGAAAAGCATTGGATGGATTGGCGTGGGCATCATGGGAAAACCAATGGTGCGGAATTTGCAGAAGGCGGGGTATACACTCCATATTTATGCCCGGAACCGGGAGAAGGTGGCGGACGTAATCCAAGAGGGGGCCATATTTCACGACACCATTGGGGACTGTGCCCAGGGACGGGACGCGGTGATCACCATGGTGGGCTTTCCCAAGGATGTGGAAGAGGTCTATTTTGCCCCGGGAAATATCCTGGACCGGGCAGACCCGGGGACCTATCTCATCGACATGACCACCACCAGCCCTGCCTTGGCCCAGCGGATTTTCCAGCAGGGCCGGCAGCGGGGCCTGCGGGTTTTGGATGCCCCGGTGACCGGCGGGGACATCGGGGCCCGGGCGGGCACCCTCTCCATTTTGGTGGGCGGGGAGGCGGCGGACTACCAGGCCTGCCGGCCCCTGCTGGCGGCCATGGGGACCAACCTCAGCCACCAGGGCCCCGCAGGCTGCGGACAGCATGCCAAACTGGCCAACCAAATCATGATTGCCGGGACCTTGTCCGGTCTCTGCGAGGGACTGCGCTATGCCCAGGCCAAGGGGCTGGACGGCAGAAAACTCCTGGGGGCGCTGGCCACGGGGGCGGCGGGGAGCAAGCAGATGGACGCTTTGGGGGGAAAAATTCTCGCCGGAGACCATGCCCCGGGGTTTTTCCTCAAACATTTTGTCAAGGATATGACCCTGGCCCTGGGGGAGTCCCGGGACAGCGGCCTGTCCCTGGAGGTGCTGGGGCAGGTGCTGGAAAACTGCCGGGATTTGGAGGAACGGGGGCTGGGGGACCTGGGAACCCAGGCCCTTATGGTTCATTACCGTCCGGAGGAGTGACCGGCCTGCTTCGGCGGAGAGAGGACGGAGAGAAAAGGAGGCGGGCCCCATGGCGCGGCGGCGGGCGTTTGATATGTGCCACCCCAGTGTGAATTTACTGTATTTCCTGCTGGTGCTGGTCTGCTCCGTGGGCTGCATGCACCCTGCCTGCCTGGGGATTTCCCTGGGCGGTGCCCTGGCCTGCGGGCTTCTGTTCCGGGGGCGGCGGGCCGTGGGACGGCTGCTGGGCCTGCTGGGGCCGGTGGCCCTGCTGGCGGCGGGGGGAAACCTCCTTTTGGTCCGCCAGGGGGAGACGGTGCTGGCCCGGCTGCCCGGCGGGCGGCCGCTGACGCTGGAAAGTGCCCTCTATGGCCTGGCGGCTGCCTGCCTGCTGGGGGCGGTGGTGCTCTGGTTTGCCAGCTGGCAGGCGGTGCTCACGGCGGATAAGATCACCTATCTCTTTGGACGGATTGCCCCTGCGCTGGCTCTGCTGCTCTCCCTGACCCTCTCCTTTGTGCCCCGGCTGCGCCGCCGGCTGGAGGAGACGGACCGGGCCCAGCGGGGCCTGCTGGGTCAGCCCCGGCGGCGCTTGGACAAGGTGGGCTGGGGCGCGGCCCTGCTCTCCAGTCTGCTGGGCTGGAGCCTGGAGAACGCCATAGAGACAGCGGACACCATGAGAAGCCGGGGGTACGGCCTGCCGGGCCGCACCTGCTTCTCCATCTACCGGCTGGACCGCCGGGACAAGGGACTGCTGGGGTGGCTGGCCCTCAGCGGCGGTTATGTGGTGGCCGGCTGGGCGGCGGGGGGCCTGTCGTATACCTATTATCCGGCCTGCCAGGCCGCTGGGGGCCCAGGGAGCCTCAGCCTGCTCACCGTGTATCTGGCCCTGTGCCTGACCCCGCTGGCACTGGAGGCATGGGAGGAGAGACAATGGAAGAGAACAACCAAAAACACTGGTCGGTAAGGGAGAGCCTGTCCTTCCAGCGGCAGGTTTCCGAGACCATGCGCCTGGGCATTCTATTGGCATTGTCTGGAGGGCTGATGGACGCTTATTCCTATCTCTTTCGAGGGGAGGTCTTTGCCAACGCCCAGACAGGAAATATCCTGCTGTGCAGCGTGGCCCTGTCCCAGGGGGAGTGGGGGGTGGCGGTGCAGTACGCCTTTCCCGTGCTGGCCTTTGGCCTGGGGATTTTGATGACCTTTCTGATTCGCCAGCGGTTCCGCAACCGCACCAACCGGATTCACTGGCGGCAGCTGGGGGTGCTGGCGGAGATTTTGCTGCTGACTTTGGTGGCCTTTCTGCCGCAGCAGGCCAATCTGTTGGCCAACAGTCTCATCTCCCTGGCCTGCGGCTTTCAGGTGGAGGCGTTCCGAAAAATTCACGGCAACGCCATCGCCACCACCATGTGCATCGGAAACCTGCGGGCGGGGATTCATGCCGCAGCGGAATTCGGCTTTTCCAGGAAGCGGGAGGACCGCAACCGGGCCATCACCTATTTTACGGTGATTCTGGCCTTTGCCCTGGGGGCGGTTTTGGGGAACCTGGCCATTGCCCAGTGGGGGACCTGGGCCATTCTGGGCAGCAGCGCCCTTCTGCTGGTTTGCTTTGGCCTGATGTTTTTCCAGGGAAAGGAAGGGGAAGGTCATGGCACAGCTTGAGCTCCACGACCTGACCGTGTTCTACCCCGGGCAGGAGACCCCCGCGTTGAGAGGGGTGACAGCTTCCCTGGAGGCGGGAGAGTTTGTGACCTTGTGCGGCCGGTCGGGCAGCGGAAAGTCTACCCTTCTGCGCTGCTGCAAGCCTGCCCTGGCGCCCCAGGGGACCCGGCGGGGGGAGATTTTCTGGGCGGGGAGGCCCCTGTCGGGGCTGTCGGACCGAGCCCAGAGCGCCAGCATCGGATATGTGGGGCAGTCTCCCGAGAACCAGATGGTCACGGACCGGGTTTGGCAGGAGCTGGCCTTTGGCCCGGAGAATCTGGGCTGGGACCCGGCGGTGATCCGCCGCCGGGTGGCGGAGATGGCCTCTTTCTTTGGCATCCAGACCTGGTTTCACCGGGAGATATCCACCCTCTCCGGGGGACAGAGACAGCTGCTGGCCCTGGCGGCGGTGATGGTGCTGGAGCCAGCCTTGCTGCTGCTGGATGAGCCCACCAGCCAGCTGGACCCCATTGCCGCCGGGGATTTTTTGGAGATGGTCCAGCGGATCAACCGGGAACTGGGGACCACAATTCTTTTGGCGGAGCACCGCTTGGCAGAGGCGGTCCCCCGGTCGGACCGGCTGCTGGTGCTGGAGGGCGGCCAGCTCCTGTGCCAGGGAACCCCGCGGGAGGTGGGGGCGTGGCTGCGCCGGCAGAACCACCCTCTGGCCGCCGCCCTGCCTGCCCCCATGGAGATTTGGGCCCGGGTCTCTCAGTCAGGGCCCTGCCCGGTGACGGTGGGGGAGGGACAGATCTGGCTGGCCGAGTATGCCCGGTCACACCCTCTGGGTGACCTGCCCCCGGTGTGTCTCCCGTCCCCGGGAGAGACGCTGCTGCAGGCGGAGAGCCTCTGGTTCCGCTATGACCGAAACGGGCCTGATGTGGTCAAGGATTTCTCCCTGTCGGTGGGACGGGGGGAATTGCTGGCCCTTCTGGGAGGGAATGGAACGGGGAAAACCACGGTGCTGCACTTGCTGGCCGGGCTCCGGGCCCCCCAGAGGGGGAGGCTGCGGAGGCAGGGGCGGGTGGCGATGCTGCCCCAGAACCTCCAGACCCTCTTTTGGAAGAAAACCCTCCGGGAGGACCTGCTGGACCAGACAGCGCGGATGGACCTGCCGCCGGCGGAGGGGGCCGCGGCGGTGGCGGAGATCGCGGCACTGTGCGGCCTGGAGGGGCTGCTGGACCGTCATCCCTACGATCTGTCTGGGGGAGAGCAGCAGCGGGCCGCCCTGGCAAAGGTCTTGCTGACCCGGCCGGAGGTCCTGCTCCTGGACGAGCCCACCAAGGGGCTGGACTGGCGGTGGCAGGAGGAACTGGCCGCCCTGCTGCAAAGGCTCCTCTCCCAAGGGGCGGCGGTGATTCTGGTCAGCCATGATTTGGAGTTCTGCGCCCGGCACGCCCACCGCTGTGCCCTGTTTTTTGACGGTGCTGTTGTGGCTCAGGACCAACCCCGGGCCTTTTTTTCCGGGAACCGGTTCTATACCACCGCCACCAACCGGATGGTCCGGGCATACCTGCCCCAGGGGATCACGCCGGAGGAGGTCATCTCCGCCTGCGGCGGGGAACCCAGTGGGGAGAGGAAACCGCTGGCCCGCCCTCCTGAGAACCAGGCGGCGCCGGAAGAGGCAGGG
>OGXI01002623.1_pt1 | contig 13307 bp, 13 predicted proteins | sample 1576221 | NCBI WGS metagenome assembly OGXI01 (sample SAMEA3541523, study PRJEB24748) | human gut metagenome | biome: human gut; feature: human-associated habitat; material: faeces | place: China | collected 2012
AGCTGTCGCACCTCGCTCGCCGTATCGGCACTTAGAATTATGCGGTATTGCCTTAATTATATCGTTCTGTTCTGGGGTGGATTGCTTCAGCGCTGTGTCACGCGCGTTTTGTCCGGCACAGCGCGGGCATAGCACAGCGGGGCCAGGGTATCCCCCAGCAGGGCATGTTCCTGCACGGCAAAGCCGCCCGCCTGCAAAAACGCCAGATATTGCGGCACCATCCAGCTGTTATAGATTTGCAGCCCCGCGCACCGCATGGCAAGCATGCGCAGCCGGGTGCGGGGTACCTCGCCATGCACAAAGGTTGGGGCAAACAGCTGGCCGCCGGGCTTGAGCACCCGGTAAATTTCTGCCAGAGCCTTTTCCGGCCGGGGCATAATGTGCAGGGCGTTGGCGATCAGCACCGCATCAAAGGTTTCGTCCGCATAGGGCAGGCTGGTGGCATCCTGCACCGAAAAGTGCAGCCCCACCCCGCGGGGTTTCAGCTTTGCCTGGGCGATCATTTTGGGCGAAAAATCCGTAGCCTCCCAGTCCCGCACCAGGCGGGAAAGCCGGAAGCTGAGCTGGCCGGACCCACAGGCCAGTTCCAGCACGTTCATTTCCGGCGTCAGGTGCGGCTGCATCTGCTGCGCAATGGCAGCATACAGCGGCTCGCTGCTTTGCATCAGCGGGCCATAGCAGCTGGCCCACCGCTGCCAGAATTGCTTGTTATCGGTTTGTTTTGACATTGAGCTTTTTTGCACTTCCTTGGTCAGCAAATGTTAGATTCGACTAACATTTGATTCATAAAAACGGCGGTACGTTGCCGAACCGTCGCAATTTTTTCTGGGGAACGCCTTGTTTGTTTTGATCAGGCGCCATTAGTTTATCATAGCTAACCCAAAAAGTCAAATGCTCTGCCGGGGTCCCGGTGCTGCGGCACCGTTATTGCTCCGGCAGAGCGTTTCGATTGTTCAAACCAGGCCGCTGTTCCCTGCCAGCCACACCCCAGCGGCCAGCTGTGCGGCCAGAATCAGCGGCATACCCACCACAAAATACCAGTGCTTGGTTTTGTGGTGGAACAGATACATGCCCGCCCATGCCCCGGCGCTGCCGCCCAGCAGGGCTGCGCCAAACAGTGCGGCTTCCGGCACGCGCCACTGGTGCCGCTTGGCTCGGCGTTTGTCCTCCGCCATCATCAGCAGCGCCGCCGCGTTGATAATAACCAGGTACCCCGCCAACATTGTAATGGCCATGGTCTTTCCTCTCTCTTTCTCATGGTTCAAGCCTTGAGCGGCTCTTACCGGTGTGCCTGCTCCCAGGTTTGCATGGCATCTAGCTGAGCCGGGGTGTGGAACCAATGCTCGCCCGGTTCGTATACCGTCAGTTCCGCATGGTGTTTTTGGGCGAACGTCGTCACCGTGTCCCGGCTTGTCATGGTGTCCTGCCCGGCGTACAGGATTGCTGTAGGGATCTGCCAGCCATCCAGCGGGTGTTGGCGCACCCAACACAGGTACCGCCACGAAAGGGTCTGCCCAAATTCTGTGGTGATCTCACCTTTTTCGCAAAGCTGCTCCGGCGTTACTTTTGCCCACTGCATCATATCACAGATCAGCCGCTCCATATCCACAATCGGCGAAACAAACAGCGCTTTTTCAATCGTTGCCCCGGCAAAAGCCAGCATGGAGAAATAGGCCCCGATGCTGTTGGCCCGCAGCCGAATCCCCTGCCAGTGCTGCTGCAGATAGGCCAGCACCGTTTGCAGCTCCGGCACCACCTGCCAGGGAGTAAAGTCAGTTTCCCCCGTGCGGTCTCCATGTTCCGGCAGGTCAATGCCCAGCACCTGCCAGCCGGTTGGGGCGGCAAGCGCCGCAAATGCTGCGGCTTCCGTTTTATTACCGCCCTGGCCATGCACGAACAACCAGATGTTGGGGGCCGGTTTGCCGTACAGTACAGCCGGAATTGTGCCAATTTTTAATTCTTGAGTGCACATTTGTGGTTTTCCTCTTTATGTGTTGGACAACACTGTAAAAAACGTTTGAAAAAAAGGGGGGGGCGGATGAGCTCGTCATTTTTTAGCAATACAACAAAAAAAGCTGTGACATATTTTTGCCACAGCTTTTTGGTGGGAGCTGGTGGATTCGAACCACCGAAGCATTAAGCAGCAGATTTACAGTCTGTCCCCATTGGCCACTCGGGAAAGCTCCCATATTCATTTGTGCCTCTGCCTTAACAGCGCTTGATTATTATAGCAGGATAAGATGGAAAAAGCAAGCCCTATTTCAAAAATATTTTTGTAAACGGCGGAACGGGAAACGGACGGCTGCGGCGGCAAGTGCCTTGCAATCCGCCCAAAACAATGCTACACTGAAAGAAAACAATCAGGACTACAAGGAGATCACCATCCAGAGCATTCAGCGCATCCAGCCGTTTGCCTGTAAGACGCTGGACGCCGCGGGCAGCCGTGCCTTTGCCAACGCCCACAAGAAGCTGCTGCTGGAAGCCCGAAAGGCTCCGCTTGGGATAGAAAAGGCCCGCTGTTACGGGCTGGATATGCAGCCCGTGAGCGGATATTTTACCGGCGAGCAGGAAGGAGGCGTTCACATCCCGAATTTCAGCACGCCTCACATTGCAATACACAACCATCCAAGTGGGATGACCTTTTCGCCCGAGGATATTCTTGGCTTTGCGTGCCGAAATTCGATGCAGATGCTGACGATTGTCGGCAATGACGGCAGTGTATATGCACTGGAAAAGACCGCCGCAACCGATTCTGTATTGTTCAAAAAGGATTCATTGGCGTTGCACGACGCTACAAAGGAACCTTCTTTGACGTCACAGTCTAAAATAAATCTTGTTTCTAATTTTCTTGAGGAGATTGCGCAATATGGAGTCAACTATTACGCCGGAAGAGATTGAACAAATGAAGGCGTTCCTGAAAGAGCACCCTGTTGACCCACAGTATGACGGGCTATTGGATGGGGACATCCCGACAGAACAGGCACATGCCCAAATCTACACCTCTATCCTGAAAGATTTGGGCGAATTACCCGAATAACCCACTAACACTTCAACCACGATGCACACGCACCGTGGTTTTTTCATGCCCATTTTTAGGAAAACGCAATGAAGAAAATAAAGAAGCTGCTTGTTTTGATGCTGGCCATGCTGACCGCAGTGACCGGCCCGGAACAGTTCAAAATGAATTCTATCTGCCCGCGCCAGTACCGGCTGTGCTTTTACACGGACGTTTTGCCCTGCGTGGAAATTGTGCCGTAAAGGTCGCACCAACATTTGTTGAAACCACGATGCACACGCACCGTGTTTTTTTATGCCTGCCCTGTATGAGGGGCAGGCGGGCTGTTCGCAGGGCATTCAAGCACCGGGCAAACCACTGGTATAATGAGAGTGATTCCACCGAGGATGACGAACGCACGGCATCCTCGTTCCGCATCGGCCATCGGGCTGGTACTGCGGTACCGCCGCCCTGTTCGACGCCTCGGCAGCTCACGAAGCACCAAAACAAAAACACCCGCCGGGGTACGGCGGGTGCTTTTATTTTGGTGGAGCTGACGGGAGTCGAACCCGTGTCCGAAAAGAAAGCGGTTAGAGTATCTCCGGGCGCAGTGCATTTATTAAGATTCCCGCAGTGCGAGCGAGTGCACACGCTTGACACATTGGTAGCTTCATAAATTCATGACGGGCGGCAAAGCTTAGGCCCGTGCACGTTCAGTACCTAGTCGACGCCCTGACCCTGTGCGGTACTAAAACAGGCAGGACGGTCGTGCCTAATTAGGCAGCGACGGCAACAGTATAATCGTTGTCAGTTAATTTTGTTTGGCGCTTTTAACGTGGTGCACCGCCACGGCCCGCTGCTCACGCCTCTCTCTCCCCGTCGAAACCATTACAGCCCCCTATAAACGCTGTGCGGCAGAACCACACAGCGTGGGAAAACAAAAGTGTGTGCGCGAAAAAATTATCCTCTTGTTTTGATCGCGCGGTCAATATCGCGCTTGGCGTCCCGTGCGGCGGCATCAGCACGCTTATCGTACAGCTTTTTGCCTTTGCACAGGCCCAGTTCCACTTTTACACGCCCCTGCTTGAAATACAGTTGGAGCGGCACCAGTGTGTACCCCTGCAATTTGATCTGCTGCTGCAAATGGCGAATCTCGCTTTTATGCGCCAGCAGGCGGCGGGGGCGGCGGGGGTCTTTATTAAAGATATTCCCCTGCTCATATGGGCTGATGTGCATGCCTTTCAGGATGATCTCACCATCATCAATATCCGCCCAGGAATCCTTCAGGTTGACCCCGCCGGCACGCAGGCTTTTGACCTCGGTGCCGACCAGTTCAACGCCGGTTTCCAGCGCTTCGATGACGAAATACTCGTGGTGCGCTTCACGGTTTTGGGCAATCACCTTTTTGCCGGGCTTTTCCTGTGCCATCAAGCGCACCTCCTTTCAAAGCCGTCTCCCCCTGCAGCACGCAAGTCCATTCCGCTAAGGGGTATACAGTATAACGCAGTAAAATCGTTTTGTCAAGCCAAATCGGGCGTCACATTTCGCCGCGGCCTTCCATAGCGCGGTACAAAGTGGTTTCATCAGCGTATTCTAGGCTGGAACCAACCGGCAAGCCATAGGCAAGGCGGGTGGTTTTGATGCCCAGGGGCTTGATGAGCTTGGCCAGGTACATGGCGGTCGCCTCGCCTTCCACCGTAGGGCTGGTGGCCATGATGACTTCCTTCACGGTGCCGTCCAGGCGGGCCAGCAGCTCCTTTACGCAAAGCTGATCCGCGCCAATGCCGTCCATGGGGGAAATCAGGCCATGCAGCACATGGTACAGGCCGTTGAACTCATGGGTGCGTTCAATGGCTTTTACATCCCGCGGGGATTCCACCACGCAGATCACGGAGCGGTCCCGTTTGGGGGAAGCGCAGATGCTGCACACCTCGTTGGCGGTATAATCCTGGCAAAGGCGGCAGCGGTGCAGCTTGACCTTGGCGTTTTCAATCGCCTTGGCCAGCTCCATGGCCTGCTCATTGCTCATGGACATTACCTCATAGGCCATGCGCACGGCACCCTTGCGGCCAATGCCGGGGAACCGGGCAAACTGGTCCGCAAGGTTTTCAAGGGGTTCGGCGTTCTGCATGCAGCGGCCCCCGATCAGCCCAGGCCGGGGATATTCATGCCGCCGGTCATTTTAGCCATTTCTTCGTCAGAATCCTTATCCACTGCGGCAACCGCGCTGTTGACAGCTGCAGCGATCAGGTCTTCCAGCATTTCCAGATCATCCGGGTCTACGGCTTCGGGCTTGATCTTGATGGCGGTCACTTCGTGCTTGCCGGTCATGGTAACGGTAACCATCTCGCCGCTGGCTGTGCCGGTGTATTCACGGGCTTCCAGCTCGTCCTGCTTTGCGCGGATCTCATCCTGCATTTTCTGGACCTGACGCATCATTGCCTGCGGGTCGGGGCGGCCATAGCCTTTGGGAAGTCTTGCTTTCATAGGTAATTCTCCTTATTATCCATATTGTTATCACCCGGCGCTGCCGCCGGGCGGCACACCGCAACATTGCGGTTGACAGCAACATTATTTATCTTCTACCACTACATCCACGCCAAGGTCTTTCATCTGGCGCAGGGTCTCTTCCACATCGGCCGCGGGGGCGTTGGATACAGCTGCAGCGGTTTTTTCATACGGGCCGATGCCGCATTTGATGTGGGTGACCTGGTAGATATATTGTTTGATGTTTTTGCTGGTTTCTTTGCTGCGGCGCATAAAATCGCGAAAATCATCACTGCACTCGATTAGCACGCGGCGGCCATCGTAATAAGCCTGGGTTCCGCGCAGGTAAGAGTTCAGCATGGGGTCGTTTTCCGCAATCAGCTCCAGCACCGCCTGCCACTGGGGGAACAGCTGCGGCTCTTTGGCCACGGTGCGCACCGGTTTGGGAATGGGCACATCCGCCGCGTACACCGGCTGCTGAGCCGGGGTGGGCTGCTGCACCGCCGGGGCGGCGGGGGCAAGCTCCGGCTCAAAGGGCGGGGTCTCCCCTGCTATGGGTGCGCTGAACGGCGGCTGTTCCACGGTAGGCGGAACCGGCTGGGCTGCCACAGGCGGCACGGGGGCCGATGCCATTTGCACCGGGGGCACCTGCTGCGGGGCGGCGGCAAAGGGGGCCGGACTGGCTGCTGTAACCACCGGACGGGCGGGCACGGCGGCAGGCAGCGCAACAGGCACTGCTTCCGGCTGGGTGAGCGAGAAAACCGCCAGTTCCAGCTCAATGCGCTGGTCCGTACCGCGGGCCATCTTTTCCAGCGCGGCGCCAAACGCATTGACGGCGCGTACCGCTTCCGCCTGGGGGAAATCTTTCCGCGCAGCGTAGGCAGCTTCTTCTTCGGGGGAAGTTCCCGTCAGCAGGTCGGTGCCGCCGGGCAGGGCGCTGAGCATCAAATTGCGGTAATGCCCGGCCAGCTCCATACAAAGGCGGCGCATATCCACGCTTTGCTGGCGCAGGGCGGCAATCTCCTGCAAGGCTTTCACAGCGTCCCGCGCGGCAATGGCATCACTGATCTCAAACAGATATTTGCGGTCCGTCACGCCCGCCATGCGGCGCACCAGCGCTTCATCCACAGTGTTGGAAACACCGGCGCAGGTATCCAGGATAGACAGTGCATCACGCATGGCGCCATCGGCCAGGCGGCCGATCAGCTCGGCGGCGTTATGGTCCAGCTCAATGTTTTCCTGCCCGGCCACATATTCCAGCCGACCGGCAATTTTATCCGCCGTAATGCGCTGGAAGTCATAGCGCTGGCAGCGGCTGAGGATAGTAGCCGGAACCTTTTGCACTTCCGTTGTGGCAAGGATAAAGATCACATGCTCCGGCGGTTCCTCCATGGTTTTCAGCAGGGCATTGAACGCCGAGGTAGACAGCATGTGCACCTCGTCGATGATATATACCTTATACTTGCACACGGCAGGCAGATAGGCGGTTTCATCGCGCAGGTCACGGATGTCATCCACGCTGTTGTTGGAGGCGGCATCAATTTCCGATACATCCAGAATGGTGCCCTCATCAATGCCTTTGCAGACAGCACATTCACCGCAGGGGTCCGGGCTGGTGGTATCCAGGCAGTTGACCGCTTTGGCAAAAATTTTGGCGCAGGTGGTTTTGCCGGTGCCGCGGGTGCCGGTAAACAGGTAGGCATGGCCAATGCGCCCGGCGGCAATCTGGTTTTGCAGGGCCGTTACGATGGCTTCCTGGCCAACAACATCCGCAAACTTGCGCGGACGCCACTTGCGGTACAGCGCACGGTACAATGCAACCACCCCCTGTAAAATATTTTGCGGCATAGAAAAAGGGACAAGGCCCGCGCGGGGTGTGCCCCGCGGCTGCGCTGCTTTGCATACGAATGCGGACTGACCGCAGCACCAGGAGACCACCGCTTAATGCTGCTCGGTTCCCCGCCTGACATGGTTCACAGGGCTCCTGCGCACGGGGCCCACATCCGTACCGTTTCTATTCTCGGATAAGCAAAATGACGTTTGCCATTGATATGAAAAACCAGACTGTCCGGCCAGAAGTCCACACCATACACATTGAAGTCGTCACGGTTAATGGGAGCAATACCTCCATGAGGCGGATTATTCTCAATACCCAATGTATATGTATAATGTGAGTGTACCGTCTGATAGGCAATAGAATCATTATTCAAACGCTCCATTATATCCACCTCACCCCCTGTAGGCCAATGGTACTTATCCGTCTCATAAGGCAAAGTCCAAATAGCAGGCCATGCTCCACGCGCTCCATGCAGCTTGGCACGTACCTCAATGCGTCCGCGATGAAAAGCATGTTTGCCTTTCGTCCATACACCTCCGGTCAGATAAGCGGCTGTATCCGCCTCCCGGTTATCATTTACAATACCTTTTAGGATGAGAAGTCCGTTACGCATTTCATAGCAACGGTCATCGAAAGATTGTGTGTTCTGCCAGTCTGCCCTGCCCCGAGGGATACGGCTCCATACTGTGGTATCCAGTTCCATACCGTCAAAGTTCTCTTCCCACACCAATTTCCATCCGGGCTTATGGCTGCAAGAGAGCATAACGAAGACTGTAAACAATAAAAGCATAATTTTTTTCATAATACTTTAATTTAGATTCACAAATTATCACTTTATAAATTATGGAACAAACGTAGCTGTTTTGTACCAAAAAGGACTCAAAAATCGTATCAAACGAGTCAAATCTTGTCCAAACCTTCCATTATTCACCTCTAAGGCACCCTTTTCCACAAAAAATCAGAAGAGGATGATTGCACAACTGAAAGAAAAATGTATTTTTGCCTAAAAATACAGTGACCATGTATCGGACCTTAATTATTATACTATTCCTGTTTTTTGGAAAAACCGTTTCTGCAACCAACCACAACACCGGTTATTCATTTACCCAACTTTCCATACAGCAAGGCCTCTCCCAACCGACCGTGCAATCAATCTTATTGGATGAAAGGGGAACGCTATGGATAGGAACTAAAAATGGATTGAACATTTATACTCAAGAAGGATTAAAAACGTATCTTCATCATTCAGAAAACCCATATTCTCTGCCCGGCAACTATATCAATCATATTGCCGAGGACTCTATCGGCAACATTTGGGTAGCTACCCAAAAAGGATTGAGTATGTATAATTATGAACAGAACAATTTCACAACTGTTACCCCCGACGCAATGTATTCTTCCATTTGTGTAAAAGGGGGCATCTGGTTTGGCGGCGATAACACCATCTGCTATTACGATTATAAAGACAAAACGCTGAAAAATATCCCGATAAAGAAAGAGGATAAAGAAGCCAACCCGGTAGACTACAGAGTGCAAAAAATGCTCTACCTCGAAAAAGACAAGATACTGATAGGCACACGGAGAAAAGGAATGTACCTATATGATTGCCGCACACAACAGCTAACCGACTTCATTTCGGACAAGCAATATCTGCTTACGTCACTCTACATCACTGCAGACAAACACATCTATGCAGCCTTTTACGGACATGGTTTATACTATTATGACTCCAATGGAAATATGCAGGGACATTATGATAAAAGCAATTCACAGTTACAAAACAATTATATCCTCGACATAACGGAACATAACGGATACTTATGGTTGGCAACAGACGGAAGCGGAATATTCATGCTTGCCCCCCAATCCCACCAATTTTCCCAATTATATCACATTGTCGGTGACTACTCCTCTCTGCCTGTCAATTCCATTACCGTATTATATAAGGATAAAGAAGACGAACTATGGGCAGGAAGCGTACGTGGAGGCATATTCAGTATCAAAGAAACTTATATAAAGACTTATAAAGATGTAGCTTTAGGCAATACCAATGGACTGAGTGAAAAATCGGTCATCAGCCTTTATGAAGAAAAAAACGGTAATCTATGGATAGGAACCGACGGAGGAGGAATCAATCTGTATGATGCGCGAACCGACAAGTTTACTCATTTTCCATCCACCTATGGAGATAAGGTCGTTTCCATTTCGGGATTTTCCGAGAACGAACTATTAGTGTCCCTCTACACGAAAGGACTATTCACATTCAATAAACAGACAGGAACCTACCACCCTTTCATTATTGTAGATCAAGCTACAAACTATAAAGAATGCTTTTACGGTTATCTTCCACTGGCCAATCAGGTGGCAAACGACAAAATATATATCATCAGTAGTAACGCTTATGCTTATCACACCCCTACCCGCACATTTACCCGAATGTGGATGGATAAGGAATACGACCTGTCAAATGACGCTCTGTGCCTTTCCTACTCCAACGACAAATTCTCGCTGTTGAAGTGCGCCAACCAAGCTTTCATCGTCAACCAGAAAAATGACAGTATCAAACTCCTGTTTGAATTGGACAAAAAAGAAACAATCACGTCAATGTCTTATGACGGTGACCGCATGATATGGATCGGCACAGACAAGGGGCTAGGCTGTTTCGACATGGAAAGAAAAGAGTACCACATTATCCATACCAAATTATTCAATAACATATCTTTTCTGACAACTGATGGCAAAGGACGGTTATGGATTTGCGCCCAAAATATGCTGTTTTCATACATCATCAAAGAAAACAAATTTACCCTATGGAATAGTTCCGACGGTTTTCCGTCCAATGAAATCCTGTTTGCCTATCAAAAGCCTTTCAACCGTGATTTCATCTATTTGGGAGGAGCTGAAGGATTAGTCAAAATCAATACAAATATCCCTTATTCCGAAGTAAAAACACCGGAAATATATTTATCCGATATTCTCTTCAATGGCAGCCCTTATATAAAAGAGCTCCAAAACAATACAATCGAGATTCCTTGGAATTACAATTCACTCTCGGTCCATTTTCGAATAAAAAAGAAAGATATTTTCCAAAAGAACCTGTTGCGATATACGGTTTCAGGCCGGGGAAATCAAGAAATAGAATCATACGACCCATTCTTGAATCTGTCCTCCTTATCGCCGGGAAAATATGCGATATGGGTATCATGCAATATGAAAAACGGAAACTATACCACTCCTAAACGCCTGGTTGACATCATCGTTACACCTCCATGGTACAAGACCGGATGGTTTATAAGTATAATTATCCTCATTTTCATATCTGTAACCACAAGTACAGGATATATCATTTTCCGACGAAAAGAGCAAAGCATGAAAGGCAGTATGAGCCATTTTCTACAAGCTATCCTGAATGATATTCTAAAAAATAAAGAAGAAAAGTTTCAAGCAACAGAAGAAGAACTTCAAAACACTACTATTCCATTAACAGTCTTATCGGAACAAGTGAAAGAAAATAATAACGAACCGACGCAACAGAAGCAAACTGTTACTAAAGAGGATGAAGATTTTATTGATAAACTAAACAAACTCATCAATGACAATATGGCAGGTGAAGAACTCTCTATCAAATTCCTGACCGATAATATGGCTATGAGCAGAGCCTCTCTTTATCATAAGGTAAAAACACTGACCGGACTGGGTGTGAATGACTACATAAACCGATTACGTATAGAGAAATCAGTATACCTACTCACAAATACCAATCTCAATATCAATGAAATATCCTATGAAGTCGGGTTTACATATCCCCGTTATTTCAGTACCTCTTTCAAGCAAATAAAAGGGATGACTCCCACACAGTTTAAGGAAGAAAAGAAAAAGAACAATGCCGACTCAAAATAAAAAAGAGCGATTTTCGGTCGCTCTTTTACACATATATTATATATACAATCGCCATTAACAAGCCTTGAAACTCATATCCAATCCTTTCACAGAATGGGTCAATGCTCCGAATGATATAAAGTCTACTCCTGCCTGTGCATAAGGTAACATCGTCTCATAAGTGATGCCGCCGGAAGACTCCGTTTCACAACGTCCACCTACAATCTCTACTGCCTTACGTGTGTCTTCAGGAGTAAAGTTATCAAACATAATACGGTCTACCCCTTCTGCCAATGCCTGATTCAGTTCATCAAAATTGCGAACTTCCAGTTCTATCTTCAAGTTTTTGCCTTTGGCCTTACAATATTCTTTAGCACGAGTAACCGCATTGTGTATGCCCCCTGCAAAGTCCACATGATTGTCTTTCAACAAAATCATGTCGAACAAACCGATACGGTGATTGCATCCTCCACCTATCTTTACAGCCATTTTCTCCATAATACGCATACCCGGAGTAGTCTTACGGGTATCAAGGACACGAGTTTTGGTACCTTCCAACTTTTTCACATATTTATGGGTCATAGTAGCAATGCCGCTCATACGTTGCATGATGTTCAGCATCAAGCGCTCTGTCTGAAGCAAGGACTGAACTTTACCTTCAACCACCATCGCCACATCACCCGGTTTCACGTGACTTCCGTCCTGAATGAATACCTCTACCTTCATGGCAGGATCAAAACGATGGAATACCTCCTTAGCTACATCAATACCAGCCAATATGCCTTCCTCCTTAATCAATAATTTTGATTTGCCCATAGCATCCGCAGGAATACATGACAAGGTAGTATGGTCTCCATCACCTATATCTTCGGCGAAAGACAGGTCTATCAGTCTGTCTATCAAATCTTTTACTACTAATTCATCCATTGTGTTATCGTTTTTTTTGTAAATTGATAGGCAAAGGTATAGATTTTCCCTATTTTTGCAAAGTAAACCGAAGAAAGATATGAAACTTGAAAACGAAAAAGCACTTATAAGAACAATAGCCGAAGGAAACACCAAATCTTTTGAAGTGCTTTTCTATTCTTATTATCCTCGTTTGAAAGGTTTCATCTGCGACTTATTGCAATCACCGGAAGAAGCTGAAGACATTTCTCAAGATATTTTTACTACTTTATGGCAAAACAGAACATCCCTTGATAAAATAGACAATATAAGCGCTTATTTATTCCGCATCGCCAAGAATGCCGTATATCGGCACATCGAACGAAACATGCTATTCAAAAATTATCAGCAAAAACAAACCGAATCTATTCCAAATGTAATTGAAGATAATGAAATTTATAAATATATTGATGCTAAAGAGTTAGAGCTGCTGATAACAATTGCCGTGGAAAGAATGCCACCACAACGCCAAAGAATTTATAAAATGAGCCGCGAACAAGGAATGAGCAATGATGAAATAGCAGCATCTTTATGTATCAATAAACGAACAGTTGAAAACCATCTGACTCAAGCGTTAGCAGATATCCGAAAATTATTATCACTGATTTTAATTATATTTTTTTAAGTTACGACTGTGTGTTTGATTAGTCTCACGTATCTTATATACCAGAACCTATCAAAAACACGTATATGTCAAATGCATATAAAATAATACATTATTTCATTTCCGGCGCATCCAGCCGAGAAATAAAAGAAAAAGTATGGAAATGGCTTATTGATTCACACGGACAACCGGAGAAAGAAGCCGCATTAAAACAAGTGTGGGATGAATCCAGCTACAAAGCAGATCAAAGCACTGCTGAGTCTTATCGTAACTTCTGCCGCAAAGCTGCCTTAGTGCCTCCTTCCAAGATAACTCATAACCGTTTCTATAGAATTATGCGGGCGGCTGTCGTCCTGCTTATTCCATTATTTTCCATGCTAGCTGCTTATCTATACACAGATACCTATACCAAGAACATAGAACAAGTAGAATATCTGGTACCTCAAGGCAAAAAACATGAAATTATATTGCCCGACGGTTCGCATGTTTACTTAAATGCCGGAACACTATTAGTTTACCCTAAGAAATTCATCGGCAAAATGCGTACAGTATATCTAATG
>OGXI01002625.1_pt1 | contig 13299 bp, 8 predicted proteins | sample 1576221 | NCBI WGS metagenome assembly OGXI01 (sample SAMEA3541523, study PRJEB24748) | human gut metagenome | biome: human gut; feature: human-associated habitat; material: faeces | place: China | collected 2012
GAGATTGACAGGGAGAATCAGATCATTACAGATTTGCTTACATTGGTGAAGATGGATAAAACGCAGGCGAATTTAAATATTTCCTCTGTAAAGATTAATGATCTGTTAGAGGTGTTGTTAAAGAGGATTTCTCCCATTGCGGAAAAGAGAGGCATTAAGATTCGTTTGGAGACGATGCGTGAAGTAATCGCAGAAGTAGATGAAGTAAAGCTTTCTCTGGCATGCAATAATCTTATTGAGAATGCTGTAAAGTATAATGATGATAACGGAAGTGTAGATGTTTCACTGAATGCGGATCATAAGTTCTTTTATATTCGTGTAAAAGATACGGGATGTGGTATTCCGGAAGATTGTCAGGAACAGATTTTTGAACGTTTTTATCGGGTAGATAAGGCACGTTCAAGAGAAACAGGCGGTACCGGTCTTGGTCTTGCTATAACAAGAAATGTTATTTTAATGCATAAAGGTTCCATTCGCGTTCACAGCAAGGAAGGAGAGGGTTCAACATTTATTATCCGTATCCCTCTCAATTATATTGGATAGGAGACAGACACATGAGAAGATTAAAGAGAAAAGGATATCTGTTATTTTTCCTGAGTCTGCTTTTATTAAGTACTTTGTGTGGATGTGGTGGCAATACGGCATCTTCCGCAGCATCAAAGGAAAAGACGGACAGTGGGGAAGGGATAACAACAGAAGCGGCAGAAGATAAGAATACGATCAACTTATATTATCTGAATGCAGAAGAAGATGGGTTTAAAAAGGTTCCGTATACTTTACAGAATCCGAATGATTCGGTAAAGGCATCTTATGAAGTACTTTATAAACTTTCCGATACGGAAGGGAATAATACAAGTGAGTATAAGGCATCCATTTTTGATGGGATTGCAGTAAATGATGTTTCGCCTTTGGAAAACGGAAAGGAGAACATAGACTTTGGTGCGGCCTATGGTCAGCTTAGTCATGTAAAAGAAGTATTACTTCGTACATCTGTTGTGAAGTCGCTGCTTCAGATTAAAGGAGTTGAAGGGATTACTTTTTCTGTCAATGGTTCTAGTTTATTAGATACAGATAAAGTTCCGGTAGGGCTGATGAATGAAGATACTCTTTTAACAGATGATGGAGAGAAGAGTATTTATTCAGAAAAGAAAAAAGTAAAACTATATTATACGAATAAGACAGGAGATAAGCTTATTTCCTGTTTTAGAGAAGTCAAAGTAAAGGATAATGTTCCACTTGAAACGCAGGTTCTTCTTATGCTGAAGAATCCTCCGGCTTCAAAGAAGAATTTGAAGAGTCCGCTCTCACAGGATTTTCATGTGAATCAGACGCAGATTATGAATAATACCTGTTATGTGGATTTGAGCAGTGATATAGAGAATGCTGTAGCAGATGTAAAGGAAAAGATTACGGTGTATGCGATGGTGAATACTCTTACTGATCTAGATACTGCTTATCAGGTTCAGTTTACGATTGATGGGAAAAGAGTCAGTAAGTTAAATGAATTTGAAAAGTTCGATACACTTCTGACAAGTAATTTTTCTTTATGTAAATAATATGATGTCAGGGTCAAAAGGTCAAAACGCCGTTCGTGCTTGTACGATAAGGTGTTTGACTTTGGGACCCTAACATCATAATATTGACCGCAGATCAGGTATACGTATAGGTGATTTGCGATGAACCAATAAAGGGAGAATAAGTGAAAAGACCATTTTTTCTGTTTTTTATGGGGCTTGTGCTTGGAGAGGCTGCAGCCATTTCTTTAAACAGGATAGGTTTTTTTGTGATGGCTTTGTTTCTTTTTATTCTTATTTTAATCTGTTTTGGATTGTATCAGAGAATAAAAAGAAAACGGAGCCCTCTTTTTATATATGCAATTATATTTTATGGTTTATTTTTTGCCGGAGGTCTTTTGCTTCTTAGAGCAGAATACCCGGATACGGCAGATCAGATACTTGCGAAAAGAGAGATTGATGGTACATTAAGCGGAAATGTAGAGTTTGTAAAGAAAACAGCGGAAGGGGAGTACCAGCTTACATTAAGTGAAGTTTCATTTTGGGAAGAAGAGAAGGGTTCTTTAAAGGATAAAAAAGGAAGTTATTTTTTTGAAAATTATAAATTAAGGGCGAAATGCCGTATTTTAAAGATTAAAGTATCTGAAAAGAAGATTTATCCGGGAGATCAGATCAGTTGTACAGGCAGACTGAGTGCAATCAAAGAAACTTCTAATCCAGGAGAATTTGATGCAAGAACATATTATTATTCCTTGGGAATCCGCTATCAGTTCTTTGGAAAGGCGATTAGCAGAAAGAAGGAACGGCCTTTGTCAGTATATCGGATGGCAGGCAGGGTAAGAGAAAGAATGGATGCAGTTTATCACTATATACTTTCTGAAAATGAATATGGTTTATTAAAAGCAATGTTTCTGGGAGATAAGACAGAACTGTCTAGTGAAGAAAAACGTTTATATGAAGAAAATGGAGTGGCGCATCTGCTGGCCGTTTCCGGTCTTCACGTTTCTATCGTTGGAGGAATGTTGTTTCGTTTTTTAAGAAAAAGAAAGTTTAGCTATGCTGTTTCATGTATCTGTTCAAGCTTTGTTCTGTTATTCTATGCGATTATGACCGGTTTTGGAAATTCTGTTTTCCGGGCGGTCATTATGTTTTTGATTTTTTTGCTAGCACAATATTTCGGAGCGGAATATGATATGGTTTCTTCTATGAGTCTGGCGGGAATATTAATGTTATATGACGGTCCGCTGAGAATTCTGGAAAGTGGATGCATTATTTCATTTACTTCTATTTTTGCCATTGGAATGATTGTTCCTTTTATGAAAGAACTGGAGGAAAAACGAAGAAAAAGTAAATTGATACCGGGTGAATTCTTAATAGAAAGCAAGTGGAAGAAAAGAATAAGGCAGGCTTTTTTTACAAGTGTTATTATTTCTATGGTAATTGGTCCGTTATTGCTGCGGTTTTATTATCAGTGGAGTCCATATAGTGTTTTGCTGAATCTTTTTGTAATTCCGGCAATGAGCCCGCTTTTGCTTAGTGCGATTACAGGTGGAGTCGTGGGATTGTTTCAGCTATGGGCAGGCATGGCAGGATGTATCCCCGCAGTCCTATTGTTAAGAGGCTTTCATGTGATATTCCAGTTTATTCATAAGATGCCGGGTGCCGTTATTGTAACAGGGTGTCCATCATGGTGGAAGATTCTCCTTTTTTATCTGGCAGAGCTGTGTCTGTTTATTTGCTGGTATTATCGTTTATGGAGTGTGGGATGTGTTTTTATACTTATCTTGATTGCAGGAAGATTCTGCAGACCGGTGCCTCCTTTACAGATCAGTATGCTTGATGTAGGTCAGGGAGAATGTATTTTTTTAAAAACCCCTGCAAACGAAACCATATTGATTGATGGGGGCAGTACATCGAAGAAACATATCGCAGACTATACGATTCTTCCTGCCTTGAAATATTATGGAACAGATCATCTAGATTATGTTATAATAACCCATACGGATGAGGATCATATTTCGGGGATAAGAGAATTGTTAGAAGAAGAGTATCCTGTGAAAAATATTATTCTTCCGGATACGTTAGCGATGCGTTTACCTGAACAAAAGACAGGAAAAAGGGAAGTACAGGAAAAAGACAGAGAAAGCAAGAAAAATATACTGGAAGTTATAAAAAAGAGTAACGCCAATGTTTTAAAAATAAGTAAGGGAGATATTCTACAGCTTGACAGAATAAGCCTACCTTGTCTTCATCCAGTAAAAGGATGGGATGATGAAGATGTTAACAGCGGTTCTATAGTATTTGCTCTCTCATATGAAAAGTTTACGATGCTGTTTACAGGTGATCTGCCAGGAGAACAGGAAGCATTGTTCATGAAAGAGGTACCGTCACCTGTTTCTATTTTAAAAACAGCGCATCATGGCTCAAAGAATTCTACGACAGATTTATTCTTAAAAATGGTGCATCCTCAAAAAGCAATATTGTCAGCCGGAAATCCCCGGCAGCCCGCAACGCGGACTGCCATCAAAGGTTTTACGGCTTTTCGGTTTTTCCGATTTAGGTACACCTGAAAACCGCCGTCAGCTAAAACGGGTGCACCGAGAAAAAGACCAGCCCCGTAAAACCGCCGTTTTTATGGTGGCTGTCGAAAAGGAGTGAACGCCGATGGGCAAAGAAAAGAAAATTCGCATTCCTCTGTGGATCTACCCCTCTACAGAAGAAAAATTACAGAAGAATTATGAAGCAGATAACTGTAAAAGTCCCAGTGAATTTATAGAAAAAGCGATTTTGTTTTACTGCGGTTATCTTGCCAGCGAGGAATATAAGCAGTACCTTCCGAATGTTGTTGTCTCCACCATGCAGGGCAGCCTCGATGCCTTTGAGGATCGCATGGCAACGCTGCTTTTCAAAATCGCCGTGGAGCTTTGCATGATGCTCCATGTGACCGCAGCGACCAATGAGATCGATACGGATACGCTCTCCCGCCTTCGGGGACTATGCGTAGAGGAAGTAAAACGCCTGCGCGGTGCGGTGCGCTTGGAGGACGCTGTGAAATTTCAAAACGGCGATGAATAAGCATGGCAAAAATCATTTTAAAAAGCCGATACCTCCGAGCTGGCAGCCGTCAGCACTCGGAGCATCTCATTCGCTATATTGCCAAGCGCGAGGGCGTACAGAAAATCGATGACACATGGCAATCTCAGTCTGCTACAAAAGAACAGCAAAAACTGATTGAAGAACTTGTCCGTGACTTTCCCGAAACAAAAGACAGCTTTGAGTATCGGGACTATATTTCTAAACCGAGTAAAGGTACCGCTTCGGAATTCATCTCCCGCGCTATCGATGACAATGTAGATTTGATCGGCAAGCGTGAAAACTATGTCTCATATATCGCAAAGCGGCCTCGCACAGAGCGTCATGGTGCTCACGGTTTATTTACGGATGCGGATGTTCCGATCAATCTTTCCAAGGTGGCAGAGGAAGTTGCGAATCACGAAGGCAATGTGTGGACGCACATCATTTCTCTGTGCCGTGAAGATGCTGCCCGGCTTGGTTATGACAACGCCTACGCATGGCGAAACCTCCTGCGCTCGCAGGCAGAAACCATTGCCGAGAACATGAAAATCCCGTTGACCGATCTGCGCTGGTATGCTGCCTACCATGACGAGAGCTATCATCCCCATGTTCACATGGTGGTCTACTCCGCAGGAAAAGAACCGTATCTCACCAAACTTGGAATTCGGAATATCAAAGCGGCATTTGCCCGTCAAATTTTTCGCCACGATCTTTTGCAGGTATATGTAGAACAGACCAACCACCGAAACGAGCTGACGCAAAAGAGCCGTGACATTCTTTCGGATATTATCGCCCGCATCAATTCCGGCAACTATGACAATCCTGTGGTTACCGATCTGCTTCTCAAACTCTCCGAGCAGATGAAGCATTACAAAGGAAAAAAGGTCTATGGGTATCTTCCGCAGGCAGGACGGAATCTTGTGAACGCCGTTGTGGATGAGCTGGCGAAGGACAAAAACATTGCCGCCCTATATGATCTGTGGTACGAACAGCGGGATAAGATCACCGGCACCTACAGAAACACACCGGAACAGCGTATCCCGTTATCCCAGAACAAGGAATTCAAAGCAATCAAAAATGCAGTGATTCAAGAAGCAATGAACATTGCCGCTGGCCATATCGAGATGGAAGAAACACCGGAGGACTCTCAGCCCGATGTAGATGAGCCGGAGATCAGCAGGGATACCGACTGGGACGAAACGGAACCGACAGAGCCGGATCGCTTCTATGGCGGCGGTAGTGGCAACAAGAAAAAGAAATCATGGTGGACTGATGAGTATAAAAAGGCTCGTCAGTTTTTTTATGGCACAAAAGAGATGCCGCCTGATTTTGATGCCGCCTTTTCCCTGATGCAGACCGAAGCCCAAAAAGGAAACGGCTTTGCCATGCACGATTTTGGAAAAATGTACCTCTCCGGCTTCGGCTGTGAAAAGGATGAAGAACAGGCGCAGGCGTGGTTCACAAAAGCGTATCATGCCTTTATTGCCAAAGAAGTCTTGTCAAAGAAAAAAGACTATCTGCAATACCGCATCGGCAAGCTGTATGCTTTCGGATACGGCGTGGAGCAGGACTATGGACAGGCGGCTAAATGGTATGAAAAAGCAGTGTCGGAAGACAATCCCTTTGCTGCTTATGCGCTCGGCAGTCTGTACCGCCGCGGTCAGGGCGTGGAGCAAAACGATGAAAAAGCTTATGAATTGTATTGCATGGCAGCGGAGCATTCGGAAAAGCCAAACGCCTATGCCGCATATGAGCTTGGACGGATGTGCAGGGACGGGATCGGCACGACTCCAGACAAGGCAGCATCAGAAGCATGGTACCGGCGGGCATATCAGGGGTTCCTCATGATCGAGCAGAACATGGCGGACGACAAGCTGTACTACCGTTTGGGACAGATGAATCTCAATGGGATCGGAACGGCGGTAGATCTGTTACAAGCCAAAAGATATTTGGAAAAGGCTGCAAATTTTGACAATCCCGACGCTCTATATGGACTCGGCAAACTGTTCCTGCGGAAAGACTCGGAATATTACGATCCCAATAAAGCGGTGGACTGCTTGCTTCAAGTAGCGCAGAAAGGTCACGAGTTTGCAGCATATACGCTCGGCAAGCTGTTTCTCAAGGGTGATGAAGTGCCGAAAAATGTGGACTGCGCACTGCGGTGGTTAGAAGAAGCGGTGGTAAAAGAAAATCAGCATGCCGAATATCTGCTTGGAAAAACATTGCTCATGGGCGTGGATACCGAGCAGGACATTGAGCGCGGTGTCCAGCTGTTGACCGCATCGGCCGGGCAGAAAAACTGCTGCGCTCAATACATCCTCGGCAAAGCCTATCTGGAAGGAGTTCTGCTGCCGCAAAACATTCCCGAATCCATCCGCCTGCTCACCGAATCAGCAGACAGCGGCTTCACTCCGGCACAGTACCTCATCGGGAAACTGTTGTATCAGGGACAGATTGTTCCGCAGAATTTGCAGCGCGCCATCTTCTATCTTGAACAAGCGGCAGAAAAAGAAAATGCCTATGCCGCTTACCTTGCAGGCAAGATACTGCTCACCGAGGAATCGGTCAAGGATGTTCATAAGGCGGTGTACTTTCTAAAGATCGCCGCCGCCCAGCAAAACAGCTTCGCTGAGTTTCAGCTCGGCTTATTGTATCTGCGGGGCAAGGATGTGATACGAAATGAACGGGAAGCGATCCGATGGCTGACTTTGTCTTCCGAACACGGCAATCCATATGCCGCCCAGCTTCTCCACAGCATCAAATCCAATCAGAACTGGTCGGCAGCATTGGGAGCGCTTCGACTGTTACAACATCTTTCTCGCATGATCCAAAACCGCCTGGAGGATGAACGGAAAGGAACAGCCGGTATGACCGAGCGGAAGCTCAAACGAAAGATTGACGAGAAAAAGCAGGCGCATGGTCTACGTCAGGGATAGGAGGAATTATTTTGTCTCAATATATTCATTTTACGGAACAACAAAAGACACAGGCCAGACAAACCGATATTGCGGAACTGCTCCGCAGCCAGGGGGAAACCCTCAAGCGCTCCGGTTCAGAAAGCGAATGGATGGACGGCGGACAGAAGGTCACCATTCGAGGAAACCTGTGGTATCACCAATATGAACAGGTCGGTGGCGATGCGGTGGACTTTGTACGCCGCTTTTACAATAAGTCCTATCCGGAAGCGATGGAATATCTGCTGGGTGGATCGGGTGGGACACTTGCCGTTTCTCCATCTGTACAAAAGGAAGAAAAACCGTTTGTACTGCCGCCGAAGAACGACAATATGCGGCGGGGATTCGCCTATCTCCTGAACCGCCGGGGTATCGACCGTGAGGTACTGTATGCCTTTGTTCATAAAGGCATGATTTATGAATCGGCAGACTACCACAACGCAGTCTTTGTAGGCTTCGATTCCAATGGAAAGCCAAAGCACGCCCACAAGCGAGGGACTGGTTCCGAGAGCAGCTACAAAGGCAATGTGTCTGGCAGCCACCCCGAATTTAGCTTCCACTGGAGTGGGCAAAGCGATACACTCTATCTCTTTGAAGCACATCCAGAAAGAAGAGCTTTCCGATTTGCCAACCCACATGCCAAGAACTTCCTTCAGGCCGTTCTGTTTCAGTCCGACGCAAAGGTAAACGGTCTTGTTTATGATCTTGCCGTTATCCCGTACCTTGAAGACAATACCGTCCATCCAGACTATCAGGTAAACAGGATCAAGGGGACGGTTCTGCCACTCCTGGGCAGCCTGATTGACTTTGTTGGTAATGATGGAAATGGCCGATGTAGAGAGCTCTATTTCATAAATCTCACGCATCTCTTCCTCTATGTCAGAAACGCTCATTCCTTTGGCGTATAGGGAGATAACGAGCTTTTCTATAGAAAGTCCACGACTTTCATGTTTGGGCACTGCTATCGGCTCAAACTGGCCGTTACGGTCACGTGGAATAGAAATGACAGACTCTCCATGTTCGGTCTGGATTTTCTTCGGATAACTGCCATTCCGGGAGTTGCCGGTATTGTTCCCTGTCACAGAATTCTTTTCATAGCCCAAATGGGCATCCATTTCGCCTTCAAGCATCTTCTCCAGCACCTGGGCATGCAACTGTTTCAGAAACTTGCTCACATCCGCTTCTGTCTTGAACCGGCTAAGGAACTCCTTGCTTAATACCTCATCGGGCACTACTTGATTCTTTTCTTTCATAATCTTCTTCATTTTGCAAATCTATAAAATAAAAAATACGAGACTCAAACTTGAATCCCGTATTTTCCATTTACACAAAATATTTTATAGTGCCTTCTTTTTATATAGTGGCATAAAAAAATGCCACTATATAATTACTATAATGATTTCTCTTTGATAGTACCAGTCCGGTAGGCAACAAGCAATTTCTTCAGATCATTTATCTGTATGCTTAATTCTCGCCCTTTATCGGTGTCTTTTACCATCATACGTTTACTGCTCATTTCCACGATTTGAGTTGTTGATTTAATATCAAGCCCTTCTTCTATCGCTTTTTGAGTGGAAGTAAATGGTTCGTGTTGTACTAGTTGGAAACCGCGTGAGTGATAAACAAGTGTATATCCCGCAATACCGGTTTCTGGCTGATATGCTTTAGAAAAACCTCCGTCGATAACCATCAGTTTTCCGTTGGCTTTAATCGGTTTTTCTCCTTTTACAGCTTTTACAGGTACATGACCGTTGATGATGTGGCGATGTTCGCCTTCTACACCGAATTCATCCATAATCATATCGCATATATCTTCCCGATCTCGTAATGTATAATAGAAACCTTTTACTTCTTTATGCGTTTCTTTGTCAGTTAGGAAATAGCGTTCGAATGTGGCCATTTTACTTTTATCAAATGCTGGAGAATTTTTTCCACACCATAAATACCATACATAGTCAAGAGCAAAGGCCTTTTCTTCGTTGTCGTTTTCTGCAAAATAAGCTGTGCGTATTAATTCGCCTACTCGGCTCAATAATGCTTTGCCTTTATATTTCTTCCCTAGGATGTCTACTTCCTTCAGAGAGCCGTCTTCGTTGAGAGGCATGGAGGCATGAAACAGTAGGTTAGAGTTGCATACATTATACATACAGCCATAGCGGAACAGACACTTCATATGTTTACGAAGCTTCTCACTTCCGGTGAATGAATGATGTAATTTTTGTACTATATCTCTTTCTTCGTCGGTTAGCTTATAAGGATCTGCCGGATCGATAGTCGGGAACAAACCATCACGCAGGGCGTATTCTTGTCCATCTAATGTGATGACCTTACGTTCGAAATCTATATGGTGCAACAATAATCTGTCTTCCATTTCAAATTCCGGACGGCGGCGGATAATTTCTGCTTCCAGTTTAAACTGGATGATACTGATGGCCTTATGCATTTGGGCAATCAGACGGATGGTTTTATCATTGTATGGACTTACTGCCTTGTCTATTTTTGGGGTAAAGCATTTACATGGATCATCGGCATAAGTTTCCATGGCAAATGTGGCCAGAGGAAGCAAGTTGATACCGTAGCCATCTTCCAAAGCCGAGAGGTTTCCATAACGCATGGCAAGTCGTAATACGTTGGCTATACTACAGTCGTTTCCAGAAGCTGCTCCCATCCACAATATGTCATGATTACCCCATTGAATGTCAAAATTATGGTAGTTGCAGAGAGTATCCATGATGATGTGAGGACCAGGACCACGGTCGAATATATCTCCCAAAATATGTAAGGAGTCGATAGTTAGCTGTTGTATCAGATTACACATTGCAACAATGAAATCATCTGCTCGATGTGTGTCGATAATAGTACTGATAATAACATTGATATATGCTTGCTTGTTGGGCTCCATACTGCTTTCGTGCAGTAATTCTTGTATGATATATGAAAATTCTTCAGGCAATGCTTTACGTACTTTGGAACGTGTATACTTGGATGACACATTCTGGCAGATTTTTACCAGCTGATTTAACGTAATAACATACCAGTCTACAATATCGGTTTCGACATCTTTTACTAATTGCAGCTTTTGTTCCGGATAGTAAATCAGTGTACAGATTTCCTTCTTTTCAGATTCGCGTAATGTATTTCCGAATATTTCGTTGACTTTCCGTTTGATAGCTCCTGAAGCATTTCTTAAAACATGCTGGAATGCCTCATACTCTCCATGTAAATCGGCCAAAAAATGTTCTGTACCTTTAGGCAAATTCATGATTGCCTCCAGATTTATTATTTCGGTACTGGCCGAAGCGATTGTAGGAAAGCTATGTGAAAGAAGTTCCAGGTAGCGGATATCTTTCTGTATCATTTCCAGTGTAATCTGTTTATAGATTTTCATGTTATTTATTTAGGTTAGAATGGTTAGTTATAAGAATATCATTAAAATAAGTTGCGCAATGATTACACGTATAAACATACCGAGAGGATAAACGGTTGCATAACTGATTGCCGGATTATCATTCGGGATTATATCGTTTGCATAATTCAGAGCCATTGGATTTGCCATACTTCCACATAGCATACCACAGGTGTTGCCAAAGTCCATTTTACAAAGACGAAGGGCTACCAGTGCCATAATGACTACAGGAATAAAAGTAATGAGAAAGCCTATGCCTATCCATAATGCTCCTTCGGGACGCATTACTGTATCAAAGAAATGGGCTCCAGAGTCAAGTCCCAGGCAGGCCAGATAGAGTGACAGACCGATTCCTCTAAGCATCAGGCTGGCACTACGGGTAGTATATGTTACCAAATGTAGGCGAGGTCCGTATGAACCTATCACTATACCTGCAATAATCGGTCCTCCAGCAAGTCCTAATTTTACAGGAGAACTGATTCCCGGAATTGCAATAGGGATAGATCCTACAATCAATCCTAAAACAATACCAATGAAAATAGAAGCCAAGTTGGGGTCTTTTAAGGTTTTTACAGTATTACCCAATACTTTCTCTACATTTTTTATAGCAGCGGCTTCGCCGACAACAGTTAGACGATCACCTAGCTGTAATACTAATTCGGGGGTAGCCAGTAGTTGAACTCCGCTACGTAATACACGGCTGATATTTATTCCATAGGTATTTCTCAGGCGTAGTGAACCAAGTTTTTTCCCGTTTATTTCCGGGCGGGAGATGACAATATGCTTTGAGATCAATTCACTGTCGATGGCATTCCAGTCAATGTCTTCTTTGTTCCAGTCTTTTTTTTCTTGCTCTCCGAACAGAATTGTCAGAGCCTGTACATCTTTCTCTGTTGTGATGACCAATAACCGGTCATGTTCTTTTAATATTTTCTCAGAAGTAGGGATAGACACTTGTCCGTTTCTCCACAAGCGTGATATTACAAATTTGATGGTGCTTATATGTACTAAATCTTGGATGCTTTTATTGTATATTGCTGGATTGTGCACTTGAAAAGTTGCAATATATGTATGATTGGGATCTTCGTGTTCATGCTGCTCCATATCAGCGGGCCGAACGAAAAGCTTCTTTACTACAATAATAGCCAGAATAACCCCAACGACACCTAACGGGTATGTTACAGCACAGCTCAGTGCAGCTCCACTTGTTGATTCTCCTAACTGTTTTAGTGTTTGTTGTGCAGCACCCAGAGCAGGAGTGTTGGTTGTAGCTCCACATAAAATACCTACCATATCGGGCATAGATATAGGAGTAATCGCTGTCAGTGCCACAGCCATAATCGTACCCAATAAAATAACCCCTAGTCCTAACATATTTAACTTATATCCGCCTTGTTGTAAAGAACTGAAAAAACCAGGACCGACTTGTAATCCTAGGGCATATACAAATAACACAAGTCCGAAGCTTTCGGCGTAGGTAAGCATCTGTGGGTCAATAGCAAATCCGAGATGTCCGGCTAATATACCCATGAAAAAAACAAATGTCACTCCTAAGGATATCCCACAAATGTGTAATTTCCCTAGTCCAAGGCCAGTAGATATAATGAGGGACAGTATGATTACTGCCTGTAAGGCTGTTTGTTCAAAAAATAAATCGTATAACCATTCCATGTTGTAAAGATACATAAAATAAAATTATTATCGCCACAAAGGACACAGAGTGACACTCTAAACAAGTAAAATTTGTCTTGTGTACAACTCTGTGCCCTTTGTGGCAAGAATAATTTGTTTATCGCACGAATAATAACTCGCGATACTTCGGCAATGTCCACATCTGGTCGTCGATAATCAATTCAAGCTTGTCGATATGATAGCGGATCTGTTCCAGCATTGGAGCAATATTATCATGGTAGGCGATAGCTTTTTCTCTTTCGGTGGTGATACGGTTAGCTACTTTACGAGCTTCCACCATTGCATCTACATGGTCTTTGATAAATGCTGTATGTTCTGCTATTTCCTTGATTATTGCTAGATTTTCAGCTGACAATACGGCTGCTTCATCAGCTGGGAAAAGTGATTTCATCTTGTAGGCATTATCTATCAGTTTTGTCTGATATTCAATAGCAACAGGAACCACATGATTCATTACTAAGTCGCCTAGAACACGTGCTTCGATTTGTATCTTTTTAGTATACATTTCCCATTTCACTTCGTTACGTGCTGCCAGTTCTTTTCGATTCATGACTCCGGTAGATTCAAACATATGGATTGTTTCCGGTTTCAGATAATTATCGAAAATGCAGCGATGATAAGAGTAAAGAGCGAAAGATTGTTTATATTCCACAGACAT
>OGXI01002630.1_pt1 | contig 13268 bp, 8 predicted proteins | sample 1576221 | NCBI WGS metagenome assembly OGXI01 (sample SAMEA3541523, study PRJEB24748) | human gut metagenome | biome: human gut; feature: human-associated habitat; material: faeces | place: China | collected 2012
TGCGCTATTTCACCGGGAATAAGGCGCTGGACATCACACTGACCCAAAAGTCGGCACTCTGCGGGCAGGCAGGTATTCAGCTGGTCTGCTCGGCAGACGGCAGCTGTCTGGAGAATATGAAGCACTACCACATTTACTCCCTGCTGGGCAATGCGCTGGACAATGCCATTGAGTGTCTGACGCAGGTAAGCGATGCGTCTAAGCGGGTCATCACACTGGACATCAGCCGCTGCCGTGACATGGCGGTCATCCGCGTGCAGAACTACACCCCCGCACCGCCGACGCTGCGGGACGGCGCTATCGTCACAACCAAACAGGATACTGAGGAGCATGGCTACGGCATAAAAAGCATCAAAAGCATTGCCGAGCTGTACGGCGGCACGGCAGACTGCTTTGTGGAGGACTCGATTTTTTACCTGGTGGTCACCTTCCCCTGCGGGAAAAGCCAAAAAGAAACTGCATAACCCAAAAGCGACTGCCGAAAGGCGGTCGCTTTTCTTCTTTGTCATTTGTGCCGTGTTTTTTGACGTTTACGCCAACTGCATTGACCCCGGTCAACACTTCCCTTTATGATAGCTTTGTGAAAAAGATACGAAAGGCTTCTGCAAAAGGGAAATGCGCAGCCCTTGGCAGCAAGCGCATCGGATCATTCATCTGTGACAGTTTAGGAAGGAGAAAAACCTATGGCACAAAAGGAAACCTCAAGCAAGTCCCGCCGTTGGCTGGGCTTGTCCGGCGCGGCTGTGCTGGTGGCCAACCTTGTCCTGACCGGAACGACTATTGCGTTCCAGCAGGAAGGCGAAGTCAACCATGCACTCGGCATCGAAGGCTCTGACGCATCTTACGGCGGCACGGAGTTCTCCGCTGACGGCACCCTGTCTGACGCAAGCTACGAAAAGTACATCGAAGCCGCTTATCAGTTCTGTGAGCAGGAGGAGGAAGAGGGCAGCGTGCTGCTCTACAACCGCAACAACGCCCTGCCGCTTTCCGAGTCTGAGCGCAACGTCACGGTCTTTGGCCGCGGCAGCATCGACCCGGTGTTCCGCAGCACGGCAGGCGGTTCCTCCACGAACCCGGATTACCAGAAAACCCCCGTTGACGCCCTGCAGGATGCCGGCTTCAACGTGAACCAAACCGTGCTGGACGCCTACGCTTCCGCCGCCGCGCCGAAAGAAAGAAGCGTTTCCAGCGTGGGAGAATATGACCCGGCGCTGTTCACCGGCAGCGTCACCGACTCGTTTGCGTCCTACGGCGATGTCGCGTTTGTTACGCTGTCCCGCTTTGCCACCGAGGGCAACGACCTTGCGATGGTCAACGACGAGGGCAAGCGTATGCTGGAGCTGGACGACAACGAGAAGGCAATCTTCCAGAAAATCAAGGACTCCGGCAAATTCAAGAAAACCGTCGTCCTGCTGAACTCCGTCTTTGCGATGGAGATGGACTGGCTGGACGAGTACAATGTTGACGCTGTGCTGTGGGTCGGCAACCCCGGTTTCTACGGTATGCCCGGCGCCATCCGCGTTGTGACCGGTGAGGTCAACCCCTCCGGTCACACCACCGCCACCTTTGCCGCCAACTCCCTGTCCGCGCCCAGCGCCGAAAACTTCGGTCTGCACGCCTACAACTACGGCAGCAAAACGCCCCGCGCGGCAGGCGACAGCTTTGTCAGCTATAACGAGGGCATCTACGTCGGCTACCGCTACTACGAGACCCGCTACGAGGACACCATCCTCGGTCAGGGCAACGCCGATTCCACGGTTGGCACCAAAGCCTCGACCAACGGCTGGAACTACGCCGAGGAGGTCTGCTTCCCCTTCGGCTACGGTCTGTCCTACACGAACTATGAGTACAACCTTGACAAACTGGACTACAACAGCGACACCGACACCTTCACGGCGACCGTCACGGTGAGCAACACCGGCGACAGGGACGGCAAGGCTACGGTGGAGCTGTACGCACAGTCCCCCTACACCGACTACGACAAGCAGAACAACGTCGAAAAGTCCTCGATCCAGCTGCTGGGCTATGACAAAATCGACGTGGCCGCAGGTGCATCCGAGACTGTCACGGTCGATGTGCCCGGCTACTTCCTCGCGTCCTATGACGCCAACGGCGCGAAGGGCTACATCCTCGATGCGGGCGATTACTACTTCGCCGTCGGCAACGGCGCACACGAGGCACTGAACAATGTGCTGGCCGCCAAGTGCGGTGACGCCGTTGCGGGCAAGCTGATCGATCAGGACGGCAATGTCGTCACCGGCAACACCGCCGCCGTGGCCACCTGGACCGCCCCCAACACCGAGGTCGATACCCAAAAGTACCGCAACTCCCGTTACAACAGCGATGTGGAAGTCACGAACACCTTCGACGACGCCGATGTGAACTACTGGGCGAACGACGACGAAAAAATCACCTACCTGTCCCGCAGCGCGTGGGATACGACCTACCCCACCACGCTGGAGACCCTGACGGTCAACGATAAGCTGTACAACGGTCTGAATATGCAGACCTACGTCAAGGCAGCCGATGCCAAGAGCGTTTCCGACTTCAACCTCGGCGTGGAGCTGGATGAGAAGATCAACTTCAGTGATATGATCGGCGTCGCCTTCGACGACCCGAAGTGGAACGACTTCCTTTCTCAGCTGACGCTGAGCGATCTGCTCATCAACATGGGCGACTCCAAGGGCATCAAGGCTGTCAAGGCTGTCAACAAGCCCGGCTGCACCATCGTCGATGGTCCCGAGGGCATGAACGGTCAGTTTAAGTACGGCGACCGCCGCAACTGCACCGGCTGGGCTACGCTGCCTATCGTCGGCGCAACCTGGAACCACGATGTGCAGACCCGCTTTGGCGAGATGTACGGCGAGGATGCGCTGTATGCGTCCATCCCCATCGCCTACGCGCCCGGCGCGGACACCCTGCGCTCTCCCTACTCTGGTCGTACCTCTGAGTATTTCTCCGAGGACGGCGTTCTCAGCTACTATGCTGCCAAGGCCGTTTCCCGCGGTATGCGCAACAAGGGTCTGATCGGCACGGTCAAGCACTTCTTCCTGAACGAGCAGGAAGCCGGTCGTCAGGGCATCTCCACCTTTGCGAACGAGCAGTCCATCCGCGAGATCTATATGCGCGCCTTTGAGGGTTCTCTGGCTGAGGGCGATTCTCTCGGCGTTATGACCGCTTACAACCGTATCGGCGTTATGTACGCTGCCGCCAACCAGGGCATCCAGCACATCCTGCGCGACGAGTGGAACTACGGCGGCTACATCATCGACGATGCACTGACCGCGTCCGAGTATTCCTCTGCCCCCGAAATGCTGATGGCAGGCAACAACATCTTCTGCCTGGATACCGCCCGCCCGAACGAAATCGAGAAGCTGATCACCAGCACCGATGACGGCGACCTGCTGCAGAAGGTCATTGACTCCAACCATTATCTGTACTACATCATGCTGCAGTCCTCTATGGGCGGCTCCGGCGCGGAGGACGTTGTCGTTTCCGACGCAGCCCCGTGGTGGCAGACGACCCTGCGCGCCCTCGATGTTGTGTTCTGCGCACTGGCCGTTGCCGCTGTCGTGATGTATGTGCTGCACACCTACACGGACGTTTTCTCCGAGGAAAAGCGGAAAAATCGTGCCGCCAAAAAGAATTGATGGAGGTGGAACCTGATGAATAAAGGCTTGAAAAATAAAGGGCTGGGCAGCTGGTTCTGCCTTGCCGCAGCGCTGGTCGCGCTGATCACCGGCATTGTATTCCTGCTCACACAGGCCACGGCTGCCCCTCTGGGTCACTCCGGCACGATGGCCGGCGTGGTGCTGCTGGTCGGTGCTGCCGCTTCGCTCATTTTCTTCTTTGTTTCCGTTCCGTTCAGCGCGCTGATTCAGGCGGTCATTTATAACATTGCCCTGTATCTTGTTATTGTGCAGTTGTATTTCGTCTTTGCCGACGTCATCAACCATGTCACCTTTGCGGGCGGCAACGCCGGTCTGTGCGTGTTTTATATGGTCGGCACCTTCATTGCCTGCCTGCTCAGCGTGATTGCCTGCTTCTGCAAGCAGACGAAAACCGGCGAGGCAAAAGCCACCGGAAAACAGTTTGCTGCCGCCGGTGCGGTGGTCGTGGTCGCTGCGGTCTGCGTGGGCGGTTTCTCCCTGCAGAGCAGCAGCCTGCCCTCGGCCGACAATGCGGAGGTTGCCCCCGATGCGGCGCAGACTTCTGCCGATGGTCCCGTTATGAACTACAACGACAACGAGTACGTCTCCAAGACGCTGGATGACCTTATTGCCATCCCGCAGGAAACCTGGGAAGCCAAGGAGCCGAACGGAGAAGTCGCCTACTTCTTCGAGGGCCAGTACACCGAAGGCTTCGGCACCTTCGTGGATCCGGGCTGTCTGGATATGTACTGCTACACCGACGGTTCGATGTGGGGTTCCTTCAGCGGTCCCAGCACCTCCGTGGGCAGCGACTCTATCTCCCATGTTTACGGCTACTGGTACAACTACGATGAAAACGGCGAGAAGAACTTCGTCATTCATCTGCTGGGCAATCAGGACGCCGACGGCACTGTGCGCCCCACCGATGTGGAGGGCGGCGCAGATGCGGATGTCTTCATCTTTGACACCGACCACGGCGCATACAGCATGGAAGCCAGCCTGAGCTATGGCGTTTGGGGCGGTAGTATTACCCGCAACATCAACATCTACGGTCAGCCCTATGCCCCTGCCAAGAGCCTGACGATCGATGCCTCCAACCTGCGCACCTTCTACACGGGTGACACCTTCAACCCGGGCGAGCTGGTTGTGACGGCTACCCGCGCCAACGGTGCGGAGGAGTCCATCTGGGGCGGTCGCTTGACCTTCACCGGTTACGACAGCGACACCACAGGCACCAAGACCGTGACGGCCTCCTTCCTGGGTGCGACCGCTACGTTTGAAGTGCAGGTCGAGGATCTGGTCACCGAGCAGTACACCGGCAGCTATGAGCTGGTGCAGGGCGAGACGCCCACCGCAACGGATGCCGTGCTGCTGGTGGATTACTCCCACAAGGTCTGCACGCTGACTGCCGCCGACGGCTCTGCCTCCATCACCGGCACGCTGGTGGATGTGCAGGACGATGCCCTTACCATGACCCTGAACGGCAGCGATGCCCTGACGGTGCCCATCACCAAGGGTGAGGACGGCAGCAAGCAGCTGACCATCCCCGCCCACGACGAAATCGTTTCCGGCTGGGGCTCCAGCACCACCTACTCCATCAACGAGGCTGTGGTCACGCTGGCGGCAGAGTAAGCATTCTTTGCTCTAACAACGGTATTTGCTGAATAAAAGCCGCGTCTGATGTCTGCTTGCAGGCGTTGGATGCGGCTTTTCTTATGAGAAGGGAAAATATATGCAAAATACAGAACTTTTGCTGAAAGAATTGACCTTGGAAGAAAAATGCGCGCTGCTTTCCGGCGCGGAAACCTTCAAAACGCGGGGTATGCCCAAACACGGCATCCCGCAGATCTGGCTGTCGGACGGCCCCCACGGCTTGCGCAAGCAGGCGGGGGAGAGCGACCACTTGGGGCTGAACCCCAGTGTGCCCGCCACCTGCTTCCCCACGGCATCCGCCATCGCCAACAGCTGGGATGCCGCGCTGGGCGAGGAAATCGGCGCAGCCTTGGGCGAGGAAGCCGCCGCGCAGGAAGTGTCGGTGGTGTTGGGACCGGGGCTTAACATGAAGCGCAACCCGCTGTGCGGGCGCAGCTTTGAGTATTTCTCCGAGGACCCGTATCTCGCGGGCAAGCTGGCGGCGGGATATATTCGCGGCATCCAGTCCAAGGGCGTAGCCGCCTGCCCGAAGCACTTTGCCGTCAACAGTCAGGAAACGCGGCGTATGGCTTCGGATTCCATCGTGGACGAGCGCACCCTGCGGGAAATTTACCTGACCGGGTTTGAAATTGCCGTCAAAGAGGGGCATCCCCGCAGCATTATGTCGTCCTACAACCTTGTGAACGGTACGTACGCCAACGAGAATAAGCACCTGCTCATGGAGATCTTGCGCGGTGAGTGGGGCTTTGATGGCGCGGTCATCACCGACTGGGGCGGAAGCAACGACCACGCGCTGGGTGTGAAAAACGGCTCCACGCTGGAAATGCCCGCGCCCGGCGGGGACAGCGTGCGCGAACTGCTGGCGGCGGTGGAAAGCGGGAAAATCTCTGAATCCGACATCGACGCCCGCCTGTCAGAGTTGCTGCCGCTGGTGTTTGATACCAAGGCTGCGCTGGACGCTGCCCCGCGCGAGTTTGATGCGGCAGCCCATCATGCGCTTGCCCGCCGCGCCGCCGAGGAAAGCCTTGTGCTGCTGAAAAACGAGGGCTCTTTGCTGCCGTTGGCGGCGGGCAGCAAGGTGGCTGTCATCGGCGACTTTGCCAAAAATCCGCGCTACCAGGGCGCAGGCTCCAGCATGGTGAACTCGACACAGGTGGATGTGCTGCTGGATAAGCTGCTTGACTCCGAGTTGAACGTCATCGGGTATCAGCAGGGCTTTGACCGCCACGGTAAGCCGGATGCTGCTTTGCAAAAATCCGCCTGCGAACTGGCGACACAGGCGGATACAGTTATTTTGTGCATGGGTCTGGATGAAATCGCTGAGAGTGAGGGGCTTGACCGCAGCAATCTGCGCCTTGCGCAAAATCAGGTGGATCTGCTGCAGGCTGTGGCGGCTGTCAACCCGAAAATTGCCGTGGTATTGTACAGCGGCAGTGTAGTCGAAACGCCGTGGCTGGACAACTGCCAAGCCCTGTTGTACGCCGCCTTAGGCGGTCAGGCGGGGGCGGGCGCCGTTGCGGATGCGCTGACCGGCAAGGTCAATCCCTGCGGCAAGCTGGCAGAAACATGGCCGTTGGCCTACGCCGACGTACCCAGCGCCGCCGACTTTGCCACCCGCCGCAAGACTGTGGAGTACCGCGAGGGGCTGTACATCGGCTACCGCTACTTTACCACGGCGGAAAAAGCTGTGCGCTTCCCGTTTGGCTATGGCATGAGCTACACGACGTTTGCGTACAGCGATATGGTCGCCGATGAACAAGGGGTCAGCCTTACCGTAACGAACGCCGGCAGTGTGGCAGGAACGGAAATTGTGCAGCTGTATATTGCTAAAAAGAACAGTGAGCTTTTCCGCCCTGCAAAGGAACTGAAAGGCTTTGCCCGTGTAACGCTTGCCCCCGGTGAGAAACAGCGCATCACCATCATGCTGGACGATAAGGCGTTCCGTTTCTGGAATGTCAAGGCTAACCGCTGGGAAATCGAGGGCGGCGAGTACGAGCTGCTTGTCGGCGCAAGTGTGGAGGACATCCGGCTGTGCGAGAAAATCTCCGTGCATGGAACGGCTACCGTGCATCCGTATGAGGATAGGGACTTGGATTGCTATTATAAGGGCGATGTGCTGCACGTTTCCGATGCAGACTTTGAAAAGCTGTTGGGGCATCCCATCCCGAATGGCAAAACCAAAATTGACCGCAATCTGACCTTGGGCGAACTGAACCATGCACGCAGCCCGCTGGGCTGGCTTGTCTGGCTTGTGCTGACGATCCTGCTGGATGTCAGCTATAAACGCGGCAAGCCGGATCTGAACATCTTGTTCCAGTACAATATGCCCCTTCGCGCCCTGGCAAAGATGACGAACGGCGCCATCAGCATGGGCATGGTGGACGGCATTGTCATGGAATTGCAGGGCTTCTGGATCCTGGGTCTTGTGCGGGTGATTTATGAAGCAATTAAGAATGTGGTGCTGAATGCGCAGATGGAAAAGCGTCTGCGCGGCGCTTGATGGAGGTTGCATTATGCAGTTTTGGAATAATTTTGCGGCTAAACACCCTGCCGCAGCCAAGTGGGTGCGCGAGGGCGGTTTGTTCGTCATCGTGTCGAACCTGATTACCGTGTTCAAGTATCTGCTGCTGCAATTTCTGCCCGCTGCGTTCAGCAGTCTGCCGGTGGTGGATTTCGGCTGGCCCGGCGTGGATGTGACCCTGTTTGGGGAAACCTTCAAGTGGAACATCCTCGGCTACGATGCCGCCCACGGCGGTCTGCCGTACTTTTGCGCGTATATGATTGCTATGGTCATCGGCGAGTGCATCAACTTCCCGATCCAGCGCAATTTCGTGTTCCGCAGTAAGGGCAATTTAGGCAAGCAGATCGCGTGGTATGTGCTGGCTTTCTGCGTCATCACCTGCATCGTCAACTCCATCAACTGCGTATGGGTCGCCGTAGCCGGGCTGCTGGTGCCGGACTTTATTTATAACATCGGCACGACGGTTTTGAACGGCGGCGTGTCTATGGTGATTTTCTTCTTTGTCAACAAAATCATCTTCCCTGAAAGCGGGAAGTGATGGAAAAAATATCACTTTACGAGCGCTGCAGATAACGGATTGCAGTTTTGGATGATGAGCAAGCCCTGCTGATGAAATCCGTCATAGGTGGATTATCGCCGTGAATTGTGAACGTCTCGTAAGCAATTTGCGCTTACTATTGACCGACTGATACTGACTGGAGTAAAAAGAGCCCGGAGGGCCTTACCAAATCGGTAAGGTTCTCCAGGCTCTTTTTTCTCGCCGGAAAGTGCATGCAAAAGGGTTGCACAGAATAACGATACAACACGGAAGGGAAGAGAACTTATGATTAGACCAATTCTGAAAGATTGTACGAAATGCGCATGAGGACTGCCAAAGTGAATCAGAACTGATTCACTCCCACGCCTGCCCTAGCGTAAAAGGCATAAACGTAAAATGCCTGACAATCATTTCATAACCACCTGCATGGATGGTGCAGCCGAACGGGGATATATGTCTGCCTCAAGGCTTATACATTCTTCACAAGCAGTGCCTGATACGGTTCCAGTTCTACATCCGCCAGCCAGACGGACTGACCGTCTGCGGAACGGTAGCTGCCGCCCAAAGCGTCAAGACCGGCCCCTGCAGGGTACTCGGTAAAGTTGAACAGCCCCACCAGCGTTTCCTCGCCGTGCTTGCGTACCAGTGCCAGGACGCCGGGGTTGTGGGTGTCCCAGGTGGTTACCCATGCGTCCGGGGCAAAGCACTCGTCTGCCCGCATTTTGCGCAGTTCTTCCATGCCCTGCCACAGCTTGTTCGGCAGCGTACCCTTTTGGGTGCGCTGTTTTGCGTTTTCCCAGTTAAACGCACTGCGGTGCAGGTTGCGGCTGTCGTCTGCCCGATTGGGGTCGGACTTATAATCCCAGCCGTTGAGCTGGGCAATCTCGTCGCCGGAGTTCAGCATCGGAAATCCCTGCAAAAATGCCATGACGCTATGCAGCAGCAAGTCGCGGCGGACCGCGTAGTCCAGCGCGATCACATCGCCCGATTCCAGCGCCTGCTCCACGCCGCACAGGCTGGCGGTGGTGCCGCAGCTGCGGGCATCGCCGGTAGCGGGGTCGTAGTTGTACAGCTCGCCCTTTGCCCAGCTTCCGGGAAAATCGCCCGCATAAAAATGGTAGAGATACTCCTTGTGCTTTTGGGGGTCAATATCAAAACGGTTCTCAGCCGCTTCATCCAGACCCCAGCCGATATCATCGTGGCAGCGCAGATAGTTTACAAACCAGCAGTTGCCCGGCAGGGCGTGCAGGGCGTCCAGCTGTGCCTTCAGCAGGCGGGTGTCACGGCTTGCCAAGGCAGCCCACAGGTTGACCATGGTGGACACATTGTAAAGCATGTGACATTCCGGCTTTTCGGGTGTGCCAAAGTACGCCGCCAGCTCCTTGGGCGCCATGACCACTTCGCCCTTGAGGATGACCGCGGGACAGACACATTCCAGAACCATGCGCAGCATCCGCACGATGGTATGTACCTGCGGTAAATTGCGGCAGGTCGTGCCAAGCTGTTTCCAAATGTAAGGCACAGCGTCAATGCGGAACACTTCCACACCCAGATTTGCCAGATGCAGAATACTTTTGGTCATGTCCACGAACACCGCCGGGTTTGCGTAGTTCAGATCCCACTGGTAGTCGTGGAAGGTGGTCAGCACCCACTTGTGCATCTCCTCGCACCAGGTAAAGTTGCCGGGCGCGGTGTTGGGAAATACCTGCGGCACGGTCTGCTCGTATCGGTCCGGGATGGTGCGGTCATCAAACAGGTGGTAGTAGGCTTGAAACCACGGGTCGCCCGCCTTGGCCGCCATGGCCCAGCGGTGGGTGCTGGCGGTGTGGTTCATAACAAAATCCAGACACAGGCTGATGCCGGCCTTGCGCAGTTCGCGGGTCAGATTTTCGAGGTCTTTATTCGTGCCGAGAGCCGGGTCCACGGTATCGAAATCCTCCACCGCATAGCCGCCATCGTTGTGCGGGTGGGGCATCTGCAGTAAAGGCATCAGGTGCAGATAGGTCAGCTTTTGCTCCTTGAAATAGGGCAGCTTCTTTGCCAATTCTTTCAAATTTCCGGCAAACAGGTCGGTGTACATCGTCATACCGAACATACTGCCACGCTTGTACCAGTTCGGGTCGGCGGCGCGGGCTTTGTCCAGCGCCTTCAGCTCGGCGCTGCGGGCGTCGTAGGCGTCTGCCATCTCCCGTTCAAGAACCTCCAAGCCTTCCCGGTTGTTGTACAATTCCATGAACAGCCATTCCAGCTCGTCCTTATGGCGGGCAAATCGTGCGGAAAATTCCTGCGCCATGGGTCAGCCCTCCACTTCTGTCAGGGTGGGCATGGCGGGGATGGCACCGCGGCGGCTGGTGGTGATGCTGGCCGCCTTGTTGGCAAAAGCCAGAATGCTTTCCAGTTTGTCCGCCGTCAGGGTGTTCAAATCCTCCTTGCACAGCTTGGACAGCGCTGCCCCAAAGAAAGTGTCACCGGCACCGTTGGTGTCGCCCACCTTGCAGGGAACACCGGCTACATGACCGGTTTTCTCTCCAAAGCGGTAGAACACACCGTTTGCACCCAAGGTGATAAAAATCAGCCGAATGCCGTTTTGTGCCAGCTGCGCCGTGCCGTTTTCGCAGTCGGTGGTGCCGGTCAGCAGGGGCAGCTCCTCGTCCGAAACCTTCAGGATATCCACCAGCGGCAGGGGAGCTTTCATCTGTGCAATCGCTTCTTCCTCGCTGTGCCAAAGGTTGGCGCGGTAGTTGGGGTCGTAGGTGATGATTGCCCCCAGCTTTTTGGCACGGGCGGCGGCGTCCAGCGTAGCGGTGCGGGCGGGGTCGGCGGTCAGACTGACCGAGCCGAAATGCACGATTTTGGCTGCTTTCAGGGCTTCCTCCGGGATGTCCTCTTTGCACAGCATTACATCGGCGTTGGCACTGCGGTAAAAGCTGAAATCCCGCTCGCCGGAGGCATCCACCGAAACAACGGCCATGGTGGTAGGGTGGTCGGCATCTGTGACCATATAGCGGGTGTCGACCTTGTTTTCCTGCAAAACCTCGGTCAGATAGCGGCCAAAGGCATCCTCGCCCACCTTGCCGATAAAGGTAGTCTGTGCGCCCAACTTGGCGGCGGCAACCGCCAGATTGGCGGGGGCACCGCCGGGGTTTGCCGCAAACTGCGGAATGCCGCGTTCATCCCTGCCGGTCTGGGTCAGGTCGATCAAAACTTCACCAATCGTTACAATATCCATGTGTATCTCTCCTTGCTGAATGTATCGAACAAAAAGAAGCAGCTTTACTACTTCAAAAGATAGCGAATATAGGCAGCTGCGCGCTCCGGGTGCGGTGCATTTGCAATGACACCGAGGTAAACGGATCCCTCGAAACCGGCTTGTGCTATGAGGGGTGTGTCGGAAATATCCAGCGTTACGCCATCGGCAGACAATTCATCCAAGCTGCTGAAATCTGCATCCAGTGTACGCAGGTCAAGAAAATACTCTTCGTCTTGCAGTTGATCTCGCGCAGCGGTGTCCATTAGAATAACATCTAATTGCTGTGCGCTGACAGCAGCCAGCAGCTTCAGCTCAGAGGCATAGACATATTGTTCATCTGCATTGGCAGTTTCATTTATCATCAGTCCGGTCAGCAGATTGACCTGCTGCTTTTTTGTCAGATGCGCATATTGGGCAAAGCCGTCAGTAAGCTGCCCGGTCAAATCAGAACCGGCTGAAATGTTCACAAGGCTAACGTACAGTACAGCTTCTTTTTTGGTGAAATGCCGATAAGCGGCATATCCGAAAATGTACAAAACGATTAAAATTCCTATGATGGGGAGTTTGTAGTATGCCCAAATGTGCTCCCATCTTTTGCGCCCATGCAGAGCGCGCAGGGTGGCAAGATCAGCGCTCTTCATCGTGCGATTCCTCATCTGCCGCATCGGGATCTCCGCCGATAAGATGAATGATTTTTACCAAGAGGAAAGAACATAGCATGGCACACAAGCCCATTCCCAAAAGAAAGGCGGGCGCGAATACGCAAACTGTGATCCACCCCATGACAGCGTAAATGAACGCCATCAGCAGGGTGCAGAACAAATAGCGAACTCCGACGGCAAAGGAGGTCCTTAAAATGCCAAGCGTCGTATTTTCAAAACGTGCCAGCAGGGGAAATGCGTAGAGCAGTACAATGGCGTACAGCACGGCAGCACCGATCACCAGCGCTGTCAAAATCGTCCAGAATGCACTGGTGTTCCAAAGGCGGCTCAACACGAAGCCATCGACGCCCAAAAAGCAGCCAAGTGCCAGCAGGATAAGCCACAGCTTTGTGGCAGGCTTGAAATTGCTGCGAAACGCACGGAAGAACATACGGGTAAGACCTTCATCACGATCCTCAGCCATTTTCAATGTGCAGTAAAACAGCGCCGTAGTGGAGGCACCGATCGTAAAAATCGGCAGGCTGCATATAAGCCACAAAATGTTCAGATAGGCGCTGTATGTCAGCTTTGTCAGCACAGAAAACCACGGCTTGTCCCACAGGTCACGCATACTGTACCTCTCAATCTCCTGTGGATTCACGCAGGATCAGATTCGTTTCCGTATAAACAGTCCGATAATTCAGCGAGGGCTCCTCAATACGGGTCATAAGCAGATTGGCGGCGGCATACCCCATGATTTGCCCGTGAATATGAATGGATGTCAGCCGAGGTGAAAAATACGATGCCTCTTGGCTGTCATCAAAGCCGCAAATCCAGATGTCATCCGGAACGGAATAGCCAAGCCGATGCAAGGCGTTGATAAGATCCATTGCTATAAAATCATTAGCGCAGATAAAAGCGTCCGGTATGGTCGGGCAACCGCGCAGCGACTGATACAGATACTCCGAATAGTTTGGCTGTGTTTTTTGCGTTGCGCAGGTCGGCCAGTCGGTTG
>OGXI01002632.1_pt1 | contig 13259 bp, 12 predicted proteins | sample 1576221 | NCBI WGS metagenome assembly OGXI01 (sample SAMEA3541523, study PRJEB24748) | human gut metagenome | biome: human gut; feature: human-associated habitat; material: faeces | place: China | collected 2012
CCATTCGCAAGGAAGCCAACCAGGAGACCAAGTACGCCCGCCAGTCTGGCGGTAAGGGCCAGTATGGTCACGTTAAGATCAAGCTGGAGCCCAACCCCGGCAAGGGTTATGAGTTCGTCAACGGTGTCGTTGGCGGCGCTATCCCGAAGGAATATATCCCCGCTGTCGATCAGGGCATTCAGGGCGCCATGAAGTCCGGCGTTCTCGCTGGCTATCCCGTCGTCGATGTCAAGGTCACCCTGTGGGACGGTTCTTACCATGAGGTCGACTCCTCTGAAATGGCGTTCTCCATCGCCGGTTCTATGGCTTTCAAGGAGGCCATGAAGAAGTGCGATCCCGTCATCATGGAGCCCATCATGAAGGTCAACGTTATCGTGCCTGATGAGTACATGGGCAACGTTATCGGCGACCTGAACAGCCGCCGTGGTCAGATCAACAACCAGGAGTCTGAGGGTGGCACCGCTCGTGTTACCGCTCTGGTTCCTCTGTCTGAGATGTTCGGCTATGCTACCGACCTGCGTTCTAAGACCCAGGGCCGTGGCCAGTACTCCATGGAGCCTGATGAATATCAGCAGGTTCCCAAGAGCGTTGCCGACAAGATCATGAGCGACCGCGCTAAAGCGTAACTATTTCATAAATTTTACTTGATTTTTCTCGTAAAATCTTGTATTATAGCCTTACGCAAGGCAATTAAATTGTTTTAATTAAAGGAGGACACTTCCAATGGCTGAAAAGGAAAAATTTGACCGCTCTTTGGAGCACGTCAACATTGGCACCATCGGTCACGTTGACCACGGCAAGACCACTCTGACCGCTGCCATCACCAAGACTCTGGCTCTGAAGGGCGACGCCGACTTCATGGATTACTCCAGCATCGACAAGGCTCCCGAGGAGAAGGCTCGTGGTATCACGATCAACACCGCTCACGTTGAGTACCACACCGAGAAGCGTCACTACGCCCACGTTGACTGCCCGGGCCATGCTGACTACATCAAGAACATGATCACCGGTGCTGCTCAGATGGACGGCGCTATCCTGGTCGTCGCTGCTACCGATGGTCCCATGCCCCAGACCCGTGAGCACATCCTGCTCGCCCGTCAGGTCGGCGTGCCCAAGATCGTTGTCTTCATGAACAAGTGCGACATGGTCGACGACGAGGAGCTGCTGGATCTGGTCGAGATGGAGATCCGTGAGCTGCTGAGCGAGTACGACTTCGATGGCGACAACACCCCCATCATCCGTGGTTCTGCTCTGAAGGCTCTGGAGTCCACCAGCACCGATCCCAACGCCCCCGAGTACAAGTGCATTTGGGAGCTGATGGACGCTGTTGACAGCTACATCCCCACTCCTGATCGTGCTGCTGACAAGCCCTTCTTGATGCCCGTTGAGGACGTCATGACCATTTCTGGCCGTGGCACCGTCGCCACCGGTCGTGTCGAGCGTGGTACTGCCCACGTCGGCGACCAGATGGAGATCGTCGGTATCAAGGAAGAGAAGATGACCACCACCATCACCGGCCTCGAGATGTTCCGCAAGAGCCTGGAGTTCGCTCAGGCTGGCGATAACATCGGCGCCCTGCTGCGTGGCGTTGACCGTGACCAGATCGAGCGTGGCCAGTGCCTGTGCCAGCCCGGTTCTGTTCATCCCCACACCACCTTCGACGGCCACGTTTACGTCCTGAAGAAGGAAGAGGGCGGCCGTCATACCCCGTTCTTCAACAACTATCGTCCTCAGTTCTACTTCCGCACCACCGACGTTACCGGCATCATCACCCTGCCCGAGGGCACCGAGATGTGCATGCCCGGCGACAACGTCGATATGCATGTTGAGCTGATCACCCCCGTCGCCATGGAAGAGGGCCTGCGTTTCGCTATCCGCGAGGGCGGCCACACCGTTGGTTCCGGCGTTGTTTCCAAGATCGAGAAGTAATTTCTTGCTCTGAAAAGCAATACAAAGGGCGCTGTCCGCAAGGGCAGCGCCCTTTTTTGGTGCGCCCCTACGTCATAAAACACATTGCGCCGCGTTTGTGCACTCTACACAAACGCGGCGCAATTATTTTGCAGAAAAGTCAAATAAAAAGCCAAAAAACCTATTGACATTCTAGGTAAATAGGTATATTATACTGGCATCGGGTTTGAACAATGCAAACCAAAAACAGGAAAGGGGAATACCGCTATGTCCGCTATGTGTTGTTGTCGTATGCGCTGTCACCGGGCATGGTCTGTGGGGTCTACCAGAACCCCCATGTGTTGAACCTGACCTTTGTCCGGGAACCTTCGCAGAGAAGGCCCGGATTTTTTTGTACCTAAATTTGTTCGTGACCCGATAGGGAAGGGGAGACTTTTGTGGATTGGAATGTGGTCGCACAGTACCTGCCGCTGTTTGAAAAAGCGGCGTGGCTGACCCTGCGTCTGGGGCTGGCAGGTATCGCGCTGGCTATTGTCATCGGGCTGGTCTGCGCACTGGTCCAGTATTATAAGGTGCCTGTGCTGCGCCGCGTCGTCGGCTTTTACATCCAGCTCAGCCGCAACACGCCGCTTCTGGTCCAGTTGTTTTTCATCTATTATGGTTTGCCGAAGATCGGCATCAGGACTGACGCTGCGGTCTGCGGTATTGCAGGTCTGGCGTTTCTGGGCGGCAGCTACATGGCGGAGACGTTCCGCAGCGGGCTGGAATCCATCGAGCCGATCCAGACCGAGAGCGCCTACAGCCTCGGCATGGACCGGATGCAGACGATGCGCTACGTCATCCTGCCGCAGGCCATGTCTACCAGCGTCCCGGCGTTCGTCGCCAATGTCATTTTCCTTTTAAAGGAAACCAGCGTGTTCAGCGCTATCAGCCTGATGGACCTGATGTTCACGGCGAAGGACCTCATCGGCCTGTACTACAAAACCACCGAGAGCCTGTTCCTTCTTGTGGTCTTTTACCTGCTGATCCTGCTCCCGGTTTCGCTGCTGGGGTCTCTGCTGGAAAGGAGGCTGCGCTATGCCGGATTTGGGGCTTAACGTACTGCTCAAGGGCAAAAACATGGCCCGCCTGCTGGGCGGCCTGTGGGTGGCCCTGCGCATCAGCCTGCTTTCCGTCGCCATCAGCATCCCGCTGGGCATCCTGCTGGGCGTGCTGATGAGCGGCAAAAATCCCGTTGTAAAAGCCATCCTGCGGGTTTATCTCGAAATCATCCGCATTATGCCGCAGATGGTGCTGCTGTTCCTTGTGTTTTTCGGCACGACCCGTGCGTGGGGCTGGGACCTCTCGGGCGAGACGGCATCCGTCATCGTGTTTGTGCTGTGGGGCACGGCAGAGATGAGTGACCTTGTGAGAGGCGCGCTGATCTCCATCCCGAAGCACCAGTATGAGAGCAGCGAGGCGCTGGGCCTGACGAAGGCGCAGACCTATTGGTACATCATCATTCCGCAGACGGTGCGCCGCCTGATCCCGTTGAGCATCAACCTGATCACCCGCATGATCAAGACCACCAGCCTTGTGCTGATGATCGGCGTCGTCGAGGTGCTGAAGGTCGCGCAGCAGATCATTGAGGCCAATCGCATGGCCAGCCCGAACGCTGCATTCGGCATCTATCTGGTCGTGTTCCTGCTGTATTTCCTCGCCTGCTGGCCCATCAGCCTGCTGGCATCGTACTTAGAGAAAAAATGGAGGTAAGGAACCATGGCAGAACCGATTTTGACCGTAGAGCATCTGGTCAAGGGCTATGGGGAAAATACCGTGCTGGATGACATCAGCTTTTCCGTCCGCCCCGGTGAGGTCGTCGTGGTGGTAGGCCCCAGCGGCTGCGGCAAGAGCACGCTGCTGCGCTGTATCAACGCGCTGGAGCCCACCCAGAGCGGGCGCGTCCGCCTGGGCAATGAGACTGTTGCCTACGGCGGCAAAGGGCTGACGAGTCTGCGCCAGCGCATCGGCATGGTATTCCAGAGCTATGAGCTGTTCCCGCATCTGACCGTGCTGGACAACGTTATGCTGGCTCCGCTCAAGGTGGCCAAGCGTCCCAAAGACGTGGTACAGAAAGAAGCCGAGGCCCTGCTGGACCGCGTGAACCTGCTGAACAAGGCCAGGAGCTACCCGCGGGAGCTGTCCGGCGGCCAGAAGCAGCGCGTTGCCATCGTCCGCGCACTGGCGATGCACCCTGAAATTTTGTTGTTCGATGAAGTGACTGCAGCCCTTGACCCCGAAATGGTCCGCGAGGTGCTGGACGTTATGCTCGATTTGGCGAAGCAGGGCCGCACGATGATCATTGTCACCCACGAGATGCAGTTTGCCCGCGCGATTGCGGATCGTGTCATCTTCCTGGACGGCGGCAAAATCGTCGAAGAGAGCACGCCGGAGGCGTTCTTCGACCACCCCAAGACAGAGCGCGCGCAGAAGTTCCTGCGCACCTTCACCTTTGACAGTGTGAAGTAATCCCCCGTAAATGGCGCAAAGATAGTAGGGGCGAGCACTGCTCGCCCGTGCAGCTATACGCAGCCAAGCATTGTCCGGTTGGCCTCTTAATGCAGGCAATCGGGCAGCGGGCGGGCAATGCCCGCCCCTACAACATAGATTCCCTTTTGTGGAAAGAAATACATAGAGGAAAACGAAAGACGAAAAAAGGAGGATATCACCATGAAAAAAGCAACCAAATTGACCGCCGCGGCCCTGGCCGCAACCCTGAGCCTGTCTCTGGCCGCCTGCGGCAGCAGCGCCTCCACAGGCACTGCCTCGACCTCGGCATCCGCCGACGGTGTTGTTTACCGCACGCTGGACGAGATCAAGGCGGACGGCACGATCAACATCGGCGTTTTCTCTGACAAGAACCCGTTCGGCTACGTCGATGAAAACGGCGAGTATCAGGGCTATGACATCTATTTTGCCAACCGCCTGGCCGAGGATCTGGGCGTCAAGGTGAACTACGTCTCCACCGAGGCCGCCAACCGCATCGAGTACCTGCAGACCGGCAAGGTCGATGTCATTCTGGCCAACTTCACGGTCACGCCGGAGCGCGCCGAGGAGGTCGATTTTGCGCTGCCCTACATGAACGTTGCATTGGGCGTCGTTTCCCCGGACTCCAACGTCATCACGTCGCTGGACAGCTGGAATGCCGATGACCAGATGATCGTCATCTCCGGCACTACTGCAGAGACCTACCTGACCCAGAACTACCCTGACATCCCGCTGCAGAAGTATGACTCCTACGCCACGGCCAAGAGCGCAATGGAGAACGGCGGCGTGGCCTGGGCCAACGACAACACCGAGGTCATCGCGTTTACCCGCCAGAACCCCGGCTACACTGTCGGCATCCCGTCCCTGGGCAGCCAGGACACGATTGCCCCCGCCGTCAGCAAGGGCAATGAGACGCTGCTGAATGCCATCAACGACGAGATCAAGGCTCTGGGCAAGGAGAATTTCTTCCACGCCGACTATGAGGCCACTCTCGTTGACACCTACGGCACTGACTATGAGGACAGCCTTGTGGTCGAGGGCGGCGAGACAAGCGCACAATAAAAGTGAAAAGGCTTCCCCCTCGGGGGAAGCTGTCGGTAGCTCCGACCACTGACGGATGAGGGGCAGGTTTGTCTTGTGACCCGTAAATGGGGATATAATCGCAGACCCGCCCCCTCATTCGGCCCTGCGGGGCCACCTTCCCCCAAGGGGGAAGGCTTAGGAAAGCAAAAGCGGCAGACCACAAACGGTCTGCCGCCTTTTCTATGCCTTATTCCACGCCAAATTCCGCTCTTACCCGCGCGTACATCTCCCGCTGGGCGTTCGCTTCGTTATCGTCATCCACGCTGCCAAAGGCGCGCTTGGCGGCGCTGCCGGGGCCGGTGGAGCCGTGCTCACCAAAGCGGGCGGTCTTTTCGTTCTCGGGGTCACGCCAGTTGTCCCAGCCGTCGGCGCAGACCTCGTCGCTCAACGCGCAGTCCAGCCAGTAGCAGGCCGCGTCCGCGCGCCAGGGGCGGCCCAGATAGACGCTGCCGGGCGCACAGCTGCCCTGCACGGTGCAGTTCACAAACAGGTAGCCGGGCTTGCCTGCGGGCGTGCTGGGAGCCGTGATATAGCAGATGCCGCTGATGTGGTGCCACGGCTCAAGGCGGCAGGTGTCAAACACAGCGTTTGCACCGCCAAAGATAAAGTCGATGTTGCCGCGGATCGTGCAGTTTTTGTAGTACTGCACGGTGTCCAGCCGGGGCGTGTTCTCCCGCGGGCCGCGGAAGCCGTTCTGCTCGCGCTCCTGCAGGGGCAGGGGAGCGGTAAACAGCGTGTCCTGGTTGCCGTAGAGGTTCACATTCTCCATCAATACGCGGCTTGCGTCGGCGTAGACGGCCAGAGCCTGACCGGCCTTTGCGCCGTCCCCGGCGTTGTTCTGCACGGTCAGGTTGCGCACAACGGCCCTGCCGCCGCCCAGAAACAGCGTTGCGCTGCGGAAGGTGCCGGTCTTGACCTCGCCCGGCCACGGGTCACGCCCGCCCACAGACGCCGTGATAACTGTCGCGTTGCGGTACTCGCCCTCGATGACATAGTCCGCCAGCTCAATGAAGGGCCGTTCCTCGTAGATGCCGTGCCTGATGTAGAACCGCACCGGCTCGTCCGGCGTGGCCGCACAGGCAGCAACGGCCTCGGTCAGCGTGCGGTAGTCGCCCGCACCGCTCTCGTCAACGACCAATGTTTTGCGTTCCGTTTCGGTCATGCAAAAAATCCTCTCATAAATGCAATATCACTGGCAGCGCGGGCTGGCACAGCCTCCTCACGCAGCACGGGCAGAGCGTTCTGCGGCAGCTGCCGCAGCATGGCGAACGCGCCCGCGTAGTCGGTCAGGCTGTCCTCCAGGCTCGTGTGGAGCAGCCCGCCGTCCGGCGCAAAGGCCTGCCCTTTGAAGTGGACGGCCACGATCTGGTCGCCCAGCAGCTCGCCCACGTCGTTCCAGATGCGGTCCTGCGCGCCGACGTTCCCGGCATCCACCAGATTGCTCATGTCAAAGATGACCTTCAGGTTCGGGCTGCGCATCGTGTCCAAAATATGCCGCGTCGCGGCGGCGGAGTTCATGCTGTGGTAGGTCACAGGCTCTACGGCGACGGTCACGCCCAGCGCCTCGGCGGCGGGCAGAATGTCCGCCAGACTGCGGCAGAGCAGCTCCTGCGCTTCCTCGCGGGTCGTACCGGCAGGCTGCTTTTCCACGCTGGTCGTCTCGGTGCCGATGCACCCGGCACCCAGCGCCTTGCAGACGGCCAGCTGGCTCTTGAAGTCCGCCGCATTCTTCAAACGGCTCTCATCGTTGATGGCCAGCTCCACGTAGGTTCCCAGCACGGCCACCTGAATGCTGTGCGCCTTTTCGGCGGCGACGGTCTCGGCGACCAGCGCGTCGGTCACGTCCGCATAGCTCCTGACGGACGGCACACACTTTTTATAGGCCAGCTGCACAGCGGCAAAGCCGTCGGCGGCCACGCGCCCGAACAGCTCGTCCGGGCTGCCCTTGCCGTAGTCGTGCAGGCGGGCACCGACGATAAATTTCGGCATAGTGTGCCCTCCTTACTGCTTTTGTGCGGCCAGAATTTCCGTGTAGGCCAGCAGCAGCGGGCCTACGCCCTTGGCGTCGTTCTCGACGATGGGCTCGCTGAAATAGTACGCCAGACTGCCATCGCGGCGGGTCGCGCCGCCGAGACCGGCCACCAGACAGATGCCGCCCAGCTGCAAAGCGCCGTCCGCGCCCACGCCCAGATGGCGGTCACAGGTGCCGTAGAACGCCTTCTCACCGTAGGCCGTGTAGCGCTTGGGCAGGTAGCCCAGACGCACGCCCTTGAGCACGGCGTAGGCGAACAGTGCGCTGCCGGAGGTCTCAAGGTAGTTGCCTTCGACCCCGGCCTTGTCTACGACCTGCCAGAACATGCCGCTCTCGGCATCCTGGAAGGCGATCATCGCGTCCACCGCGTCCTTCTGCATTGCCATGATGGCGCGGTACTCGTAGTAAAGCTGGTTGTCCATCCGCTCCAACGTGTCTACCATGGCTACCAGGAACCAGCCCATGGCGCGCAGCCAGAAGTTGGCGCTGCAGCCGGTCTCGGGGTTCGCCCAGTACATCTCGCGGCTCTCGTCGTAGCCGTGGTAGTACAGGCCGGTCTTGGCGTCCTTCATGTGCTTCTGGATGTTCATGAACTGCTTGTAGCTGTCAATGCAGCCGTGCATCCCGTTGCAGCGTGTCTCATACTCCATGTAGAAGGGCTGGGCCATGTAAGTGCCGTCCAGCCAGACCTGGTTGGGATAGATCTTCTTGTGCCAGAAGTTGCCCTCCTTCGTGCGGGGCTGGGTCTCCAGCTGGCCGCGGATCGTCTCAATGGCGTCGCGGTAGCGCTGGTTGCCGGTCAGGTCGTACAGCGTAAACAGGTTTTTGCCCTGGTTGACGTTGTCCAGGTTGTACTCGGCGGGGTCGTAGGTCTCAATGACGCCGTTGTCCTTGACAAAGTAGTCCAGAAACTTCTTGGAGAAGTCCAAAAACTTCTCGTCGCCGGTGGTCTTGTACAGGCTCAGGCAGGCAGTGATCATGCAGCCGTCGATGTAATTCCACTTGTTGGGCTTGCCGCTGCGGACCTTCTCGATGTTCCAGAGCGGTGCCTCGGCGGTGGAGCCTGCGATCAGGTAGTCCACGTAATGGCCCAGCGTGGTCAGAATTTCTTCATGGGTCATGGTTCAGTCCTCCTCAAAGCTATCTACGTTTGTCAGCTGCAGGCGCTCACCCTCGTAGCCGGTGATCGCAACGTTGTGCAGCTCAATTTTATGCACGTTCTCGGCATGGACGCCCACCTTGCAGGAGGCATTCGCGCCGCACATCATGGCGGCCTGACCGGCTTTAGCGTTTGGCGCAAAGCTGATTTTTACGTTGTGCATCTTGACACCCTCGATCGGGTGCTCGGGCAGGCCGCTGAACCAGCAGCCTGCGTACTGGGCGTCGGTGGCCGTGATGTTTTCCATCTCCAGCGTGCCCAGTGTCGGGGTCATCTCGTCGACAGGCAGGGCCTCGTGGGTCTGCACATAGTCGCTGCGGCCATCTGGGTCGCAGAAATAGAACATGTTGATGACAAACGGCGCCAGCACGCCATCCATAACGACGTCACGGAACACCAGACCGTCGATGATGGCGTACTTGCCGCGCCCGCGGCGGGTCTTGACACGCAGACCCCGGTCCGTATGGTCCATCAGGCACTGGGTCACGGTGACGTTCTTGACGCCGCCGCTCATCTCGCTGCCGATGACAAGGCCGCCGTGGCCGCGGCTCAGGCAGCAGTTGCGGATGATAACGTTCTCACAGGGAACATGCAGCTTCATGCCTAAGAACAGCTTACCGGATTTCAGCGCGATGCAGTCGTCACCGACGTGCACATGGTTGCCGATGATGTTGACATTCTTGCAGCTCTCGGGGTCGATGCCGTCGGTGTTGGGGCTCGTGGAGCTGTTGCGGATGCGGATGTTCAGGATGTCCACATTCTCGGAGTAGGTCGGGTGGATGGTCCAGGAATAGCTGTTGCAGACCAGAACGCCGTGCAGCACGACGTTTTTGGCACCGCTGGTGAAGAACAGGCGCGGACGCCAGGCAATATTCTTTTCCTTCGGGTTCTGGTACCAGTCGCCGTTCTGGGCGTTGGCGTCAATCGTGCCCTCGCCGGTGATCGTCACGTTCTCGGCGCTGATGACGTTGATAAGACCCGCAAAGCTGTCCAGCGGGTTGCCCTCCCACAGACCGAGGTAGTGCTCGTCCTTCTCGTTATGGCAGGGGAGAACACCGGGCAGAATGGGGTAGTCAGTGCGGTTGATGCCGCCCAGCAGCGTGCAGCCCTTTTCGAGATACAGCGTCGTGCTGCTCTGCAAAAACAGGCTTTGGGTGCGGTAGGTGCCGGCGGGCACGTAGACCGTGCCGCCCGCGGGGCAGGTGGACAGCGCCGCCTGCAGCTTGGCCGTGTTGTCGGTCACGCCGTCAGCGACGAGGCCGTAGCGGGAGGCATCCACGAAGAAGCTCTCCTCCGCGGTGGTAAAGTCCAGCGTATCGGTCACGCCGTCAAGGGTGACGGCCAGCGTGTAGCTGCGGCCCGGCTCCAGCGAATAGAGTGAGAACACATTCGTATCGCCCTCACAGACTGTGGCGCCGTCCAATGAGACTGTATAAGGAGCCGGGGCGCGGTAGCAGCCGGAGTTGACCAGCTCAAACACTGCGCTGCGCGCCATAGAACGTACAAGCGTGATTTTCATGTGTGAACCCCCAAGTGTTCAAAAATAGTATAAAAATAGTTTGAAAAACAGCAAAAAATGTGCTATTCTAAAAAAGACAACAATAACCAATCGCCGGGTGCCCCGCACCACGGCAGTGAGGAGCAGCGTTATGGTTTCGGAATATGTCTACTCGCCCCACGTTGACTTTTTTATTGACCGCGTGGACCGTGACTCCGGGTATGAGATGGCCAACTTCCATATCCATCATAAATACGAGATCTATTATGAGATAGAGGGCAGCCGCCGCTATTTTATTGAGGATGCCGCCTATATCGTCAACGCGGGATGTGTGGTGCTGATCGGTGAAAACCAGATCCACAAGACTGCCTCGCTCGGCGACACAGCCTCGAGCCGTATCGTGATGAATTTCAGCCGCGAGTACCTCGACAAAATTATGGACATCTTCCCGGAGGTGGACTTTTTCTCCTTCTTGAGTGAGGAGCATAACCACCTGCTGTCAAATATCACAGTCAAGCAGCAGAACCACATCCAGGGCCTGCTGCAGCAGCTGCTGGCCCTGCAGGAGGAAACCTCCCCGGAATCCGATGCACTGCGCAAGATGCTGCTGGCCACGCTTTTGCTGGAGCTCAAGGACCTCTGCCGCCAGCAGCAGGAGCAGGGCGGCGAGAATGGCCGCGTCAGCAACCACATTGTGGATCAGATCCAGGCCTATATCGCCGAGCACTACGCCGAGAAGCTGACCCTGACCGGCATCGCCAGTCAGTTCTATATCAGCCCGTATTATCTGAGCCGCCTTTTCAAGAAGTCCATCAACCTCTCGCTCATCGAGTATATCAACGGCGTGCGCATCAAGGCCGCGCAGAACCTCATTGAGAAGTCGAACGAGAGCATCTCGGACATTGCGGAAAAGACCGGCTTTATGACGACGGCGCATTTCCGCCGCGTCTTTAAAGATGCCACGGGCCTTTCGCCCCAGCAGTACCGGCAGTATTATAAGAGAGTGAATAAGTAAGAACACGGAAGCGCTCCGCAAGGGGCGCTTTTTCATTAGGCTTCCCCATCGGGGGAAGCTGTCCGCGCAGCGGACTGATGAGGGCAAACCTTGCAGCCGCAGCCCGTACACGGGTAATAGCGGTACAGTCTCGCCTCATCCGGCCTCGGGCGGAGCCTCGGCCACCTTCCCCTCCGGGGAAGGCTTTCTATCATACAACCCCTCCGCCCGCCAGGGCAGGGGAGTCCGGTTTTCAAAATAAAAGCTGCCCCGTACCCCATTCCTGTGGTACGGGGCAGCCGTGTGCTACAATAGATTTTGGACTGCCAAAGCGGCGTTTAGCCCTTCACGGCGCCGGCGGAAATGCCGTCGATGAAGGCATCCTGTGCGCAGAAGAAAACGACCAACTGCGGGATGATGGAGATCAGGGACAGTGCCAGGATACGGTTCCAGTTGAAACCGCTGTCAGCGTCCATGGACAGCTTGACGAAGATGGACATCGGGTACTTGCTGGGGGTCTGGACGTAAAGCAGGGGACCCATGTAGTCGTTGCAGCTCCACATGAACTGGAACAGACCGCAGGCCACCAGAGAGGGGCTCAGCATCGGGGCGATGATCTTGTACAGGATCTTGACCGGGCCGCAGCCGTCGATGGCGGCAGCCTCGTCCAGATCGTGGGGGATGCTGCGCATGAACTGGACCAGCTGGTAGACGAAGTAGGTCTCCGTCGCAAACAGGGTGGGCACCCACAGGGGCAGGTAGAACGGGCTGTTGATCCAGCCGAAGGAGTTGTACATCAGGTACTGGGGAACGTTCAGAACGACCTGCGGCAGGAACAGGGTGGAGATCATGATGCCGAACAGCATATCGCGGCCCTTGAACTTAAAGCGGCTGAAACCGTAAGCGGCAATGACCGAGCTGATAACGGTGAAGATGACCTTGGGGATAACGAAGCTGTAGGTGTTGATGAAGGCGCGCCAGATGCTGATGTCGCCGCCGTAGTTCTGGGTGACGGCGTCAATGTAGCCCTGCAGCGTGGGGTTCGCGGTCAGGAAGCCGATGCCGGCGAAGATCTCGGCGTTGGACTTGAAGGTGGCACCCACCATCCAGACCAGCGGGTAGATCATGATGACGCCGACAAGGATCAGCACAAAGTACTGGAAGAAACGGCCGATTTTATGGGCGGTAGAAAGTTTCATTTTTCATTCCTCCTTAATCAGCGTAGTAGACCCAGTGCTTCTGGCTGGTGAAGGCAACCACAGTCAGCAGGGCAACGGCAATGAACATGACCCAAGCCAGCGCACACGCCATGCCCATCTCGTTGGACTTGAAGGCGTAGTTGTAGACCAGCAGGGAGACAAGCGTCGTAGCATTGCGCGGGCCGCCCTGGGTGATGATGTAGGGGCCGTTGAATTCCTGGAACGCCTGTGCGATCTGGGTAACGAGGTTGTAGAAGATAACGGGGGTGATCATCGGAACGGTGATCGAGAAGAACTGGCGGGGCTTGGTAGCACCATCAATGGTGGCGGCCTCGTACATAACCATAAATTCCACGCCTTTTTCCGCGTATTTCGCATCGAAGGTTTTCTTTTTGAAGCGGACCTGCGGGCCTAACAGAACGATGTCCGCCCCGTCGATCAGCTCGTCCAGCTTCGTGTAGGGATAGGCGTTGATCACGGCGTCGACGCCCAGCTGCTTCGCGGCGTCCTTCATCCGATCCGTCAGCATGCTTGTGCTGGCGCCATGTTCGCAGACAAGAATGATATTGACCATTATTTCACCTCCTCCCCGTTTTTCTGAACTTGCATTTTGAGCAGCCTTTCGGCAAATTCCCGGCTGACCTCGGCCGCCGTCAGATGATTAGACGCATGGATCAGCATCATCGTCATCGGCAGTGCAGCGGGATCGCGGGCTTCCTCCACCAACAGCTTCGTATGAATTTCATGAGCCTTGACGATCGCTTCATCAGCGACGGCCAGAGCCTGCCGCGCCGCTTCCCAATCGCCGCAGAAATTGTTCTTAAAGCAGAAACAGGCGGTATTAAAGAAAATCTTAAGGT
>OGXI01002634.1_pt1 | contig 13255 bp, 16 predicted proteins | sample 1576221 | NCBI WGS metagenome assembly OGXI01 (sample SAMEA3541523, study PRJEB24748) | human gut metagenome | biome: human gut; feature: human-associated habitat; material: faeces | place: China | collected 2012
GGACAGTGGCAACCCGAGAAATAACCCGCAGCAGTATTTCAACGGGCAAGTCGTGCCGAAAGGGCAGCATGTCAATCCGACATATGACCGTCGTCGATAACGGCCGGGAAGATTCTTCTCTGTTGTTCTCTCGCTGAAGTTCGCTTGCGATTTCAGCGATTGGAAGCCGGCGAACATTCGCCGGCTTTTTTTGGGGCTGCCATTTTTTTGGGTTGCCAGTCAGGCAGGTTTAAAGGAATGCCGGAAGATGAATGGCTAAGGGGATGCTACTGGATGGGTTCGGCTTCTTTTTTGAATTTTTCTTCTTTTTTGGTGGCATCCACTTTCTTCCAGTAGTCGCGGGCAATTTTGAATACGACCGGAGACAGCAAAAAGAGTCCGATCAGATTCGGGATAGCCATCAGGGCATTCAGGGTATCGGCGACGAGCCACAGGCTGCCCAGTTCGATATTCGGCAAGGTGCCGACAGGGATCAGAAGCACCCAGATCAGCCGGAAAGGTTTGATGGCTTTGACACCGAAGAGGTATTGTGTGCATTTTTCGCTGTAAAAGCTCCAGCCGATCAAAGTCGTGAAAGCGAAGAGCACCAGACCGATGGAAACGACGTATTGTCCGAATTGCGGGAGCGCCGATTCAAAGGCGACTGCCGACATCGCGGCACCGTTCTTGCCGCTTTGCCATGCTCCGGTCACGACGATGACGAGCCCGGTCATGGAACAGATCACTATCGTATCGAGAAAGACGCCGAGCATGGCAATCGTTCCCTGACGGGCCGGGCTGTCGGTCGTAGCCGTCGCGTGGGCGATCGGCGAGCTTCCCATTCCCGCCTCGTTGGAAAAAATACCGCGTGCGATCCCGAAGCGGATTGCACCCCATACGGTAGCGCCCGCGAATCCTCCTGCGGCGGAAACAGGCGTAAAAGCGCTTTCGACGATAGTCATTATGGCAGAGGGAATTTCCTGCCAGTACAAGCCCAGAATCACCAGTCCCGAGGCAATGTAGGCAGTTGCCATGATCGGGACCAGTTTTCCGGCTACGTCGCCTATACGCCGGATACCGCCCAGTAAAACGAGGCCGACAAGGATGGCTGTCACGATGCCTGTTATGACAGGATGGATGCCGAAGCTGTGATTCAGGGCATCGGCAACGGAATTGGACTGGACGGTATTGCCGATGCCGAAACCGGCGGTCATCCCGAAGAGAGCGAATGAAAAGGCCAGCCATTTCCATTTTTCACCGAGTCCCTTGCGGATATAGTACATCGGGCCGCCGATCATGTTGCCGAGCGCGTCTTTTTCGCGGAACCTGACAGCGAGCGAGGCCTCCGCAAAGGCCGTTCCCATTCCCAGCAAGGCGACGAGCCACATCCAGAAGAGGGCGCCGGGGCCCCCGAAAAAGATGGCGGTTGCCACACCGGCGATATTTCCCGTTCCGACTGTGGCGGACATGGCGGTCATCAGGGCATTGAAAGGAGAAATGTCGCCGGTCTGGTCAGTTTTTTTCCGGCCGTCCCAAAGCATTCGGAAGGCATAGGGAATCCGGCGCAGGGTTGTCAGGCGCAAGCCGATCGTCAGAAACAGACCGGCTCCGGCAAGAAGAGGCAACAGGATCGGGCCGCTGACGATGCCGTTTAATTGCCTGATAAACTCCGTTATGTTTTCCATGATGGGTCAATTCTGTCCGGATAAATAAATGCTTGCCATTGTAACAAGCTTGCCGGATGGAAATGACCTTTTATGCCAAAAATGAGCGGTTTCCGCCTTTTTTGCGACACAACAGTTATAAGGACGTCGGAAAAGAACGATGTCGGACATCAGGGAGGAGTCCGGCTTTATTCGTCTTGTGCATGCGGTTTTTCAACACGCGTCACGCGTACTTTCACGATGCGGCGTCCATCCATTTCGGTGACTTCAAAACGGTAGCCGTTATATTCAAACGACTGACCGACGTGCGGAACCGTTCCGAAGCGTTCCAGCAAAAAGCCGTTGATGGAAGAGTATTCCTGATCGTCATCGACGAGGCCGTCGGTTCCCAATACCTGCTCGGCCGTATAAAGGTCTGTCGCTCCCTCGATTTCCCAGACGCCGTCTTCCAGTTCCAGCACGGAAGGCTGTTCGTCTTCATCGGGGAATTCGCCTGCAATCGCTTCAAGGATGTCGATAGGCGTCAGAAGGCCTTCGATGGTCCCGTATTCGTCGGCCACGAGCGCGATCTGTCCGCGGGATGTCTTGAAAATGTCCATGGCCTGCAACACACCAGCGGACTCGGGCATGACAATGGCTTCGCGCAGGCTGTATTCGGCATTGATTCTGCCGTAGGTATGCAGGTCGTCCATCAGGTCCTGTGCACGGGCAACGCCCAAAATGTTGTCGAGCTTGCCACGGCAGACCGGGAAGAAGCTGTGGGGCGTGTTGCGCAACTGTTCCTGTATGCTGTCGGCCGTCTCGTCAAGATCGACCCATGAAACGTCGTTTCGTGGTGTCATGATGGAACGGATCGAGCGTTCGCCAAGCGTCAGAACGCCGGTGACCATATTGCGTTCTTCTTCGCCAAAGACAGGCTCTTCGTTAATGACGGTTTTTTCTTCCGGTTCCAGTTCGCGCGGTTCGGTACGCGATTTTCCGCCTAAAAGGCGCAAAACGGCGTCGGCCGTCCGGTCGCGCAAGGGGATTTGCGCCATATGTTTCATGAAATTGTGTTGCGCGATCTGGTTGAACATCTCGATCAAAATCGAGAAGCCGATACAGGCGTAGAGGTATCCCTTCGGAATATGGAAGCCGACACTTTCCGCGATCAGCGAGAGGCCGATCATCAGCAAAAATGACAGGCAGAGCACGACGACGGTCGGGTGTTTGCTCACGAATTCGGTCAGCGGACGCGACGCCCATACCATGATGAGCACGGCAATGACGACGGCTGCCATCATGACCGGCAAGTGGCTGACGATACCGACGGCGGTAATGACGGAGTCCAGCGAGAAGATGGCGTCCAGAATAACGATCTGGGTCACGACGACCCAGAAACTCGGGAATATTCTCGATTCGTCCTGATGGTGCGGGCGCCCTTCGAGCCGTTCATGCAATTCCATTGTGGCCTTGAACAGCAGAAAGACACCGCCGACCAACAGGATCAAATCCCTTCCGGAAAGGGATACGTTATAGATGGTGAAAAGGGGGCGTGTCAGCGTCACCATCCACGATAAAAGCGAGAGCATGCCCAGACGCATGACCATGGCCAGAATCAGGCCGGTCAGACGGGCACGGTTTCTTTCTTTCGGGGGAAGCTTATCAGCCAGGATGGCGATAAAGACAAGGTTATCAATGCCAAGGACGACTTCAAGGACGACCAGGGTCAGCAAACCGATCCAGATAGCCGGATCAAATAACCATTCCATAGATATTTACGGGATCAATATAACAATCTGTATTATCGCAAAAAATCGGGGACCGTGAACAGATGAATTTGTTTTTTTGTCAAATTAATGGCTATGTTCGCTTGATTTGCGCTTAAAATCAATAAAATTCTGCCAATTTCATTTATCTTTACTTTTGTTTTCGATTTGCTCATGAAAACGGATTTTTTGTGTCTTGTTGAATGCTTTCATGAATGCCAGAATAGCCTGGAAAAATGTCTGGATGATGATGGAAGGGAAAAATGAAAGCACAAACGCTGATTGAACGGTTTGGACTGGTGGCACATCCCGAGGGAGGGTATTACCGGGAAAGTTATCGAAGCGATGGCATCATCCCGCCATCGGGTTTGCCTGAGCCATTCACCGGCAGCCGCCATTTTTCGACTGCCATCTATTTTTTGCTTGAACAAGGACAGTATTCCCGTCTTCACCGCATCCGTTCCGATGAGATATGGCATTTTTATCTGGGCGGACCCCTGCGGCTGGCCATGATCCATCCGGACGGGAAAACGGATAAAATTATCCTCGGACAGGATATCGCCGCGGGACAAACTCTTCAATACGTCGTTCCCGCAGGCGTCTGGTTCGGTGCGACGCCTTGTGCGGAAACGGATTTTTCATTCGTCGGGTGTACTGTCGCGCCCGGCTTCGATTTCGCCGATTTTGAAATGGGAAAGCGAGAATCGCTAAAATCCGCTTATCCGAAAGCATGGGCGTGTATCAATGAATTCGGGATGTGACGTAAAAGCGGATTTGCCTCTCCTGATTTGAAAAGTATGCTCCTGATTTCATGCATGGGTCCATTTCAGGGGTGACCCCTTGAATAATCGCCGTTTCCGGAAATAGCCGGTCATCCTCCATTTTCCGGCATGAAGCCCGTACCTGTCCTGTTTCGATCCCGTCCCTGTCCAGTCTGGCACAGCGCGTGCAGTCTCCAGACCGGAGTCGTCCGTGTAGTTGAAATTACAAAATCAAATGTTTACCATGTATTCCATAACGATATCGGATATAAGCGGTAGAAATTAGTGGACAAGAACATTCAGAAGTATCAGGCTTTCATCAAGGCCGTGGAATACGGCAGCTTTACGAAAGCCGCCGAAGTGCTGTTTTATTCCCAGTCGGGGATCAGCCGCATGATCAGCGATCTGGAAAGCGAATGGAAAGTGACGCTTCTGGAGCGCAAGCGCGCCGGAGTCAGGCTGACGTCTGAAGGCCTGAAACTGTTGCCTTTCGCGAAAAGCGTTTGTGAAGAATACCGGAAATTGCAGATGGAAGTGGACGAGCTGAACGGCCTGCAATCCGGCCTGATCCGTATCGGCACGTTTTCCAGTGTGGCGACGCACTGGCTGCCGAACATCATCCGTGCTTTCCAGACGGATTATCCGAATATCGAGTATGAACTTCTGCCCGGCGATTATGCCGAAATCGAAGGCTGGATCGAGGAGGGGCGTGTGGACTGCGGGTTTGTCCTTTTGCCGACCCATCCGGATTTCGAAACGGTTTTTCTCGAACAGGACCGTTTTCTGGCGGTGCTCCCGGAAAACCATCCTCTGGCAGAGTATGAACGCGTTCCGGTCGCTGCCCTGTGCAAAGAGCCGTTCATTTTGCTGGAAAAGGGGGCCAACGACGACGTATCGGAAATTTTCCGGCAAAGCCAATTGACTCCGAAAGTACGTTATACCCTCTGGGATGACTACGCCATCATGTCGATGGTGGAAAGCGGCCTCGGGGTCAGTATTTTGCCGGAACTGATTTTGAAACGCATCCCTTACCGGATCGTCACGAAAGAGCTGGACGTTCCCGCCTGCCGCCATATCAGCCTTGCGCTGAGGGAGTCGAAAACGGCTTCCGTCGCTGTCAGGCGGTTTCTGGATTATTTAAAGTACAGATAGGCTTTTCCAGTGGGTTTTGCCACTTGTTCACCAAAAAAACAAACCGTATTCAGGAATTTTTCATGGGACGGTGATTTTTGCCTTTTTGACTGATTCTTTTGATATGGCAGTCAAAAAAATCCGCTGATTGATGCTTTATTACCCGTGAGAAAAGTTATCCTGTTTATGCACGAAAGCTGTGGACAAGGTGGTGGAGAACACTGTGAAGAGCCTGCATTCATGCGGTACGCATGAGTGCTGCCTTTTTTTTGGGCAATATGGGTTGTTTCACTCGGGAAAACGGTTCCGGCATGAGCCTGATGAATACCTCGTCAAATAACATAAATGCGCTATAAATTACCGATTCCGGAGTAAGATCGGATATGTTTTAAACGTATCCGGAGAAAGGAAATGAAGAAAATAGATCCTGAAAACTGGGAAGGCAGGGAAATGTTTGCGCAGTTTTCTGCCATGGAATGCCCGTTCTTTTCAGTGACAACACGGTATGATGCAACGGCTTTGCTGGAGAAGGCAAAAAAGATGGATGTTTCTTTTTCAAGTGTCTGCCTGTTCGCCGTTTCAAAAGCCTTGAACGAAGTCGAAGCCTTCAGGTATCGGGTGCTGGAGGGGGGCGATATCGTGTTGTACGATAAAATCGATACGGTTTGTCTGGCGATGCGGGAAGACAGGGCCATCACGGCGGTTCGTGTGCCGTTTCAGACTGATTATGTGGCGTTTGAAGAGGCTCGCAGGCAGGAAGAAGCCAAAACGCTGGCTTTGCCCGAGCCGTATTTTTACCGAGGATATGAACGCGACGTGTTTTTCATTTCTATCGTTCCCTGGCTCGCTTTTACGGGAATGACGCATCCGGTTTCTCTTGGAAGCCGGTATGATTCCATTGTCCGGATGACGCTCGGGAAATATGAATCCTCCGATGGTCGGGCGACAATGCCTGTCGATATCCATTCCCACCATGGTTTTGTGGATGGCTACCGGCACAGCCTGTTTTTCGAGGCGATGGGCAGGAGTGCACAGAATATCTGATTCACACGTCTGATAAGTCCGGCTTGCCGGCGAGACATTGACAGTACAAGACAGAAAGTTTTTTATGGGCAATACTTCTCCTTACGCCGCTGCCGATTACGATAATAATATCGAACGGACGGTCCCGTATTATTCGTTTTTTTACCGGCAGACGCTTGATCTCGTTGCCGCGCTGGGGCTGGATGCATTCCAGTGGCTCGACTGCGGGTGTGGTACCGGGACAATGGCGGAAATGGCTTTGACGATGTTTCCGCAGGCGCAATTCACGCTGTGCGATCCTTCCGAAGAGATGGTCGGTCTGGCGAAACGGAAGCTGTCCGGCGAAAAAAGGGTGAAGGAGTATCGGGTTATCGGCACGGAAGGCATCGGTTTCGAAAACCGTTTCGACGTTATCACAGCCATCCAGTCGCATCATTATTTCAGGGAAGACGAACGCGTGAAGGCAACGCAAAACGTTTATCGTGCCCTGAAGGCTGATGGCATTTACATTTTCTTTGAGAATACCGCGCCGCTGACAGAAGAGGGCAAAAAGATCGTCATGAAGCGCTGGGCGCGATACCAGCGTGAACATGGAAAGACTGAGAATGAAATCAACACCTACCTGTCACGATATGGAAAGAACTATTTTCCGATCACTTTGCATGCCCATCTGGAAAACCTGAAACAAGCCGGGTTCAGGATAGCGGAACCGTTCTGGCTATCTGTCATGCAGGCCGGTTTTTACGCTATCAAGTAAAGATTCGCCGTTATTTCCGTCGGGTGCCAACGATCCGGCATTGCAGCAGGCTGGAACCGTCTTCGTTGAAGAGCCGGTTTTCCCAGAGAAAATAATTGTCCCGGATATCGGAAAAGATCCATTTCATTTTGCCTTCGGCTGTTTCGGTCAGGACAATGTCGTCGCCTTCCTTTTTCGCTTCGAGCCGTTCGGCTTCACCGGTTGCGCCGTAAAAAATATCCCAGGCTTTTGTTCCGGGATTGAAAATCCTGAGTGTCGTTCCCCATGTCGCGTCCGGCTGGGGATGGATTTGCCTTTCGGCGCGTGACGGACAGATGAAAACGTCCTGAATGGCGGTTCCATCCAGAACCCATGAAAAAATCCATTCGCCTTTGACTTGCCTTTCACGTCCGGTACCGTGATTGTCACTGTAAAGAATATCCCATTCGCCGATCAGAAAGCCGAACCAGTCATATTCTTTCGGGATTTTGCCTTTTTTTCCAGTATCGATCAGCGCATCCGAAAATTCGTTCATTGTCTATCCCTTTTCAGTCTGGTTCACCTCTTCATTATGTCATTGCCAAAGCGGTTGAAAAAACGTTTTTACAAAATGAAAAACATCTTTTAGAAGCGTATTTTCGTTCTTCTGTCAATTCACACAATGGCAATAAATCTGCCATAAATATCCGGCCGATGTTGAAAACAGGGTTAATATTGGTGTACGGACTGAGCCGTTTATGGCTTTTGAAAGCGCAGTGATACATGAGTCACACATGGAATTAAAACGCCGCTCGTCCGTAAACAGCTAAATCGATGACTGGTAAAAAGGGTTAAGGAGAAGGATGGAAATTGAACTGGCTGATGAACTTTTGCGGGACTGGTATGACTGGTCGAGACAATGGAGGCCCGATCTGGATATGCCGCATCTTGCACCGTATTGCAGGGAAGCCAAAAGCGCAGGAGGGTGGGAAGGTGATTCCGACATCATGGAAGAATCTTTTCATCGCAATACGATGGAAGCGATCGATTTTTGCGTTAACAGTCTTCCGCCGGAATACAGTCTGGCAATCGGGCTGGAAATGCGCAAGCGTCGTGGAGCCGCAAGGGAATGGAGAAACGGGTGTCGTGGCGTCAGCTACAAAATGGCTGTTGCCGCAATACTTCCCAAGTTAAAGGCAAAATATCTGATTTAACAATAAAATATTATCAATTGGATTCGAATCGGCTGATTGTCCCTGAAATGAAGCGTTATATGATTCGAAGTGAAACGGACGGCAAAACCGTCCGTTTTTTATTTTTGAAAATAATATGAAAAAAGTGCGTGACATAGCTGACAGAAGAAAAAATATCATTAAAATAATGAATGTGGTGGTTCCGCTCGCCTGTAGCTTTCGCAAATGTTCCTTTTCCTGGCATGGGTGAAGACGACAGGTAACTGACAGAACCGCTCTGAAAACAGGCCTCGCTTATGCGGGGCTTTTTTTATGCCAAAAACCTCCTGTATTGTTGTTCCTGTCGTTGGACCAGAGCGGTTTTGCGCGGTCAACCACCACATCTTTATGAAAAAACGACTGTCTTTATATGACGGATCGATGGCCCTGCCGATTGGCGGGGCTTTTGTTTTGAGGGTTAGCTATGTCCGAACCACGGCTCCCGGGTGAAGACCGGGACGAAAAAGAAGCGGTTTTTAACCGGATATGGAAAAAAGACGATGCGTTTTACGAGCGTTACCGCTTGCAGAGGCATTGACTGAAAGCAAGACGAAAAAATCTCAACCCGGCTTTTTACAAGCCAGACCGTATGGATGAAAAAAAATGAGTTTACAAAGTGAATTTGAAACACTGGTCGGGGCCAGTTGCGACAATCGGGTTTATCCGAATGTCGCCCCTGCCGAAGCCGAAAAACCGTATTTGACGTATTTCCGGGCCTCGAGTGTACCGGCGACTCTGGATATGGATTCGGAAGAGGTTATTCAACTCTTCAATACCGTTTTGCAGGTCGATGCCTGTGCAGCGACTTATACCGAAGCGGTCAATCTGGCGCATGACGTCCGGATGAAGCTTCGTGAATGGGAAAGACAAAACAAGGTCAGGCAGGAAAAAGACCTTTATGAAGTTGAAACAGGTTTGCATCACGTTGTTTGCGAAATTTCTGTCTGGCACCCGTAATCCGGACAAAATCGAAAACAAGGTGATTCATCAGTTGCCGCCCGCTTTCTTTTTTGGGTGGCTTTTTTATTTTCAGGAGATATATATATGGCAAGTACCGCAATTTCCGCACAAGGTTCCTCTATCGAAATCAATACCGCCGCTTCCGGCGAGGCGACATGGACCAAAATCAAAAACATCATTTCTTTCACCGGTTTTGACGGTGCAGCATCTGAAATCGACGTGACCGATCTGGACAGCACGGCAAAAGAATTCCGTCTGGGTTTGCAAGACCACGGCAAATTCTCTTTCGACATGCACATTGACCGTGCCGATGCCGGTCAAATCGCTCTGGAAGCGGCACGCAAGGCAGGCAAGGTCACGCAGCTGAAACTGACCCTGCCAAACGGCGATGCAGCGACTTTCTCCGTACTGGTCAAATCCACCCCGATTACCGGTGGCATTGACGCCGTACTGAAAGGTTCCGTCGAAACCCGCGTAACGGGAGACATCACATGGGCGTAACGCTTCTTGACAGAGAGGCAATTCTCGGCGCAAAGGACACTTATTCCGAAGTGGTCCAGGTCGAGGAATGGGGCGGGCACGTCTGCATCCGCGCCATGACTGGCGCAGAACGCGACGATTTCCGCGCCGCCATCGAGGGGGCAGAAACTTCTTTGGTTGGAAAATTCGAAGCTCCCTTGCTGGCACTGACGTTGGTCGATGAAGAAGGCAAACGCCTTTTTACCATTGACGACGTCGAAGTCTTGCGTGCCAAATCCGCGACGGTTCTGGACAGACTTGCCCAAATTGCACTTCGTGTAAATGGCATGTCTGATGGAGCACAGGAGGAAGCCGCAAAAAACTGAAGGCGCGACCGGAGCTCATGATGTGGTTCCGGCTCGCGCTTTCCCTGGGCATGTCGGTCAAACGTGCCAAACAGGAAATCGACAGCCATGAATTCTGTTACTGGATGGCTTACTACGGGCTCGAGCCGTGGGGCGAGACAGTAGCCGATATGAGGCATGGCATAGCCGTGGCGACTCTGGCGAATATCAACAGGAATACCGAGGCAAGACCGGAACCTTACTTACCCGCGGATTTCATTCCGTGGATGGAAACGAACCGGCAAAAACCCGTTGAACCGGGGCCTATCCTGCTTGACGAACCGGATGCGCAAACACGGCTGATCAAGGCAGCCGTATTCGGTTGCCAACCCGAGTGATGAATGCCCCTTTTCACAAGAAAGGGGCATTTCATTATTCATGAATAACAGTTGATCAAACACGCTTTTGGCGGGTTTGGGAGGAAAAACATATGTCAATATCATCTGACCAGTACATGCAAAAGATGGAGACCGGCATGATCGACGTGCGCCAGTGCGTGATCAAGATGGAAGCGTCTCTCCAGAAACTGGTTGCCGATTCGAAGGCAATGCAGCAACTGGTAAAACAGTCACTGGCGAAAGACAAACAGGGTGCGGCAGCGGGCAAATCCGATGCGGGCGCCGATGCCAAAAAGGGCGATTCTGCAAAAAGCGGGCTACTGGATAATGTCATTTCCAGCCTGTCCAAAAAACTGGCTGACGGAATCGGCAGCGCTCTGTTGAAGGTGCTGGGTCTTGAGGAAAAGAAGAAAGACAACGGCGCTGCCGGTCAGGCACAAGGGGTTGGTGCCGGTGCAGGAGCAAAAGATGACAAGGCCAAGGCTAATAAGAAGGAAAATGCAGACAGTCTGAAAGACAAATCCACCGTTGAGATCATGGAACAGGCGATTAAGGATTTTGGTGGTACCGCCGAGGATGCCAACAAGCGGATTTACGATTCCATGTCCGTTGCGCTGAAAAGTTCATCTGATGCATTGGTCAAATTCGTGACGACGGGCAAGCTGAATTTCAGCGATCTGGCCAAATCCATCATTTCTGACATTATGAAAATTCAGGCAAAGGCGGCCATTGCCGGGCTGGCGCAGTTTCTTTTGGGGACGGTTTCTTCATTCATTGGCGGTTTTGGGGATTCGGGTTCTATTCCGGCAGGTGAAAGGCTTGTTGACCAGAAATTGAATTTGAATGTTGGCGGAACAGGTGGATCCGGTTTGGGGTTTAATCCAAATGGCAGTGGGCCGGGCTTCAGGGCAGCTGGCGGTTTCGATGTTCCATCAGGTGTCAATCCGGTTACCCGGCTTCACGAAAAAGAAATGGTGTTGCCTGCCCAATATGCCGACGTCATTCGTGGCCTTGCCAATAATGGGGGTGCACCCGGTGGCGGCATCAACATCAATACCAGCATTTCAGTTGCCAGTGATGGCACATCGAACCAGAAAAGCGATGGCGGCGGCAGCTCGCAGCGTCAGCTGGCCGATATGATTAACGATCAGACCAGGGCAGTCATTGCGCGCGAAATGCGTCAGGGCGGCCTGATCTGGAATATGAGAATGGGTGTGGCATGAGCGTAAAAGAAACTTTCACATGGACGCCGCTGGTAGGCAGTAACGGATCCAAAAAATACCGTGTCCAATCGGCCCAGTTCGGCGACGGTTACCAGCAGGTTGCCGCTGACGGGATCAATAACCAGATCGAATCATGGCCTGTCTCGTTCACCGGAACGAAAGACGAGATCAAGCCGATCAAGGATTTTCTCGACCGTCATGCCGGTTATCAGGCGTTTTACTGGACACCTCCTATGGGCGAAAAAGGCATGTTCCGTTCTTTCGATATCACCCTAACCCCGCTCGGTGGCGACATTTATACGTTATCGACCGTTTTTGAACAGGCATTCTGATTATGATTACAGCAGATATTCAGGGTTTGGAACCCGGTGAAAAAGTGCAATTGTTCGAACTGGATGCCAGTGGAATCGGCGGGGATTATTTCCGGTTTCACGGGTACCAGACAGGAGAAATCTGGTGGCAGGGCAAGGAGTATTCAGCCTGGCCGATTCAGGCGGAAGGGTTTGCCAGAACGGGGGAAGCACAGCAGCCCGCACCTGTTCTTACTCTGGGTAATGTGGATGGTTCCATTTCCGCCTTGTGCGTTTATTTCGACGATCTGGTCGGTGCGAAACTGTTCCGCCATACGACGTTGGGTAAATATCTGGATGCAAAAAACTTCCCGGATGGTAATCCGACCGCCGATCCGAATGAGGCCTTTCCGAGCGAGCTGTGGTACATCGAACAGAAAAAGGCCGAAAGCAATGATGTCATCCAGTTTGAATTGTCCAGTGCACTGGATTTTAACGGCGTCAAACTGCCTCGCAGGCAAATTGTCGCCAATGTCTGCTGGTGGCTTTCCAGTGGCGGGTATCGCGGAGCTTATTGCGGCTATACCGGAGAGGCCTGTTTCGACAAAAACGACAAGCCGGTCGCCGATCCGAAGCTGGATCAGTGCGGAGGCAGGCTGACGTCCTGCAAATGCCGTTTCGGCGAGCATAATCCCTTGCCGTTCGGCAGTTTTCCGGCTGCGGACCTGATCAGGACCTGACATGACACCACAAACGATCGATGCCATTCGCAAACATGCAGAGAAAGAATTTCCGAAAGAAGCGTGCGGCCTGCTTTGTGTCATTCGTGGCAGGGAAAAATACCTTCCCTGTCGCAATATGGCAGGCAATGACGAACAGTTCATTCTCTCTTGTCAGGACTATGCCAATGCAGAGGAAAAAGGGGAAATTCTTGCCGTCGTTCATTCCCATCCGAACGTCCCGGCCATCCCAAGCGAAGCCGACAAAACGGCATGCGAGGCCAGTGGCCTGACATGGCATATCGTCCATGTGTCGGATGAAGAGGGCACGTTCTTCTTATAGCCCTCCGGCGGGATCAGCATAGCCAGATTGGTCTTGCCGCAAGCAGACGGGAAAGCAGCAGTGATATACTTGGTTTCGCCGTCCGGCTTCTGAACGCCCAGGATCAGCATGTGTTCAGCCATCCAGCCTTCGTTCTTACCCTGGAAGGAAGCGATACGCAGAGCGAAGCACTTCTTGCCCAGCAGAACGTTGCCGCCGTAAGCGGAGTTGATGGACCAGATCGCCGGTACAGAAATGGTCTGGTTGCTGCCATTGCTGCCCCAATA
>OGXI01002639.1_pt1 | contig 13238 bp, 8 predicted proteins | sample 1576221 | NCBI WGS metagenome assembly OGXI01 (sample SAMEA3541523, study PRJEB24748) | human gut metagenome | biome: human gut; feature: human-associated habitat; material: faeces | place: China | collected 2012
CGCTCCTGATACTCGCTCATGTCGATACGCGTCATCATCGTGTCGTCGTTGAACAGGTATTCGGCCAGCGCTTTGGCCAACTCGGTCTTGCCGACGCCGGTCGTGCCCAGAAAGATGAACGATCCGATCGGCCGGCGCGGATCTTGCAACCCGGCCCGCGAACGCCGCACGGCGTCCGAAACGGCCGCGATCGCCTGATCCTGTCCGATTACCCGGTCGTGCAGCTCGCTCTCCATCTTCAGCAACTTCTCACGTTCGCTCTGCAGCATCCGGCTGACCGGAATGCCCGTCCAGCGGGCGACCACTTCGGCGATGTCTTCCGCATCGACCTCCTCTTTGATCATCGCCCCGGCCTCGGCGTTTTTGTTCACTTCGGCCTGCAGTTTCTGAATCTCGGTCTCCGTCTCGCGCATTTTGCCGTAACGGATCTCGGCCACGCGGCCGTAGTCGCCGTTGCGTTCGGCTTCGGCGGCCTGAACCTTCAGATCGTCGAGCATCTGTTTGTTCTTCTGTATCTTCTCTAAAATATCCCGTTCGCTCTGCCATTTGGCGCGCAGGGTCGTGCGTTTGGCGTTCAGTTCGTCGATCTCGCGCGTCAGCTCTTCGATCCGACCCTTGTCCTTCTCGCGGCGAATCGCTTCGCGCTCGATCTCCAATTGGCGTACCTTCCGGTCGAGTTCGTCGATCTCTTCGGGCACGGAGTTCATTTCGAGCCGCAGCTTGGCCGCCGCTTCGTCGATCAGGTCGATCGCCTTGTCGGGCAGGAAGCGCGACGTGATGTACCGGTGCGACAGTTCGACCGACGCGATGATCGCCTCGTCTTTGATCCGCACCTTATGGTGGTTTTCGTAACGCTCTTTCAGGCCCCGCAAAATCGAAATGGCGTCCACGGTCGTCGGTTCGTCGACCATTACCTTCTGGAAACGCCGTTCGAGCGCTTTGTCCTGTTCGAAATATTTCTGGAACTCGTCCAGCGTCGTGGCGCCGATCGCGCGCAACTCGCCCCGCGCCAGCGCCGGTTTCAGGATGTTGGCCGCATCCATCGCGCCGTCGCCTTTGCCGGCTCCGACCAGCGTATGGATTTCGTCGATGAACAGCAGGATCTCGCCTTCGGCCGAAATTACTTCTTTGACCACGGCTTTCAGCCGCTCTTCGAACTCGCCCTTGTACTTCGCTCCGGCGATCAGCGCGCCCATATCCAGCGAATAAACCTGTTTGCTTCGCAGATTCTCCGGGACGTCGCCGTCGACGATCCGGTGCGCGATTCCTTCGGCGATGGCCGTTTTGCCGACGCCCGGTTCGCCGACCAGGATCGGGTTGTTTTTGGTTCGCCGCGACAGGATTTGCAGTACCCGCCGGATCTCCTCGTCCCGGCCGATCACCGGGTCGAGTTTGCCTTTGCGGGCCTGTTCGTTCAGGTTGATCGCGTATTTGCCGAGCGCGTCGTACTCCTGCTCGCTGGTCTGGCTGTCGACGGTCGAACCTTTGCGCAGCTCTTTGATCGCCGCGATCAGTTCTTTTTCGGTCGCGCCGGCGTCTTTCAGCAGCCGTCCGGCCTCCCCTTTTTCGGCGATGATACCGAGCAGCAGGTGTTCGACCGAGGCGTATTTGTCGCCGAACGTTTTCGTGAAATCCGAGGCTTTCTGAATGACCGCGGAACTTTCGCGCGAAAAATAGGGGTCGCCGCCTTCGACTTTCGGCAGCCGGTCGATTTGTTGTTTCAGTACGCTTCGCAGCGCCCCGACGTTTACGCCGAGTTTTTGTAGCAGAAATACGCCCAGGCTGTCGTCCTCGGCGACAATGGCGCTCAGAATGTGCATCGGTTCGACGGCTTGGTTGCCGTTGCCCGACGCGAGGTTCATGGCGCTTTGCAGGACTTCCTGCGCTTTGATTGTCAAACTGTTGATGTTCATATCTTATTCTCCTTTTATTTTCGTGTTTTATCCGTTTTTTCAGGAAAGCAGCAAAATGGCTGCCAGAGAACGGTTTGTGAAAAAATGACGCAGAATACCGGACAAAAATGACAGAACGAACTGTCCGGAAGACATATCCGTGGCATAAATCCTGCCTAAATGACAGGACGGTCCTTCCTGTTTTCCGGAATGCTACGGATTTGTTTTCTAAACTATTTTCGATCGTTTGTCCAAAATATAATAGTTATATTTACGTTATTGAATTATCACGCTGATAAATAATGAATTAATCGCGTCGAACGGGAAAGGAGAAAAACGATAAACGGGTCCGGATTGTCCGGGTTCTAATAACCTAAAAACTTCAGATTATGGCAAATGCGTTTTTTCATTCGGAGCATGCCGGACGCGTCGTCGTCCGTTGGTTCGCCGTTGCGGCGTTTTCGGCTTTTTCGGCTGGCTGCGGCCGGCCGGCTGCCGTTTCCGACGGCGTGGCCGAGCGGGTGGTGATCGGTGCGGATACCGTGGTCGTCTGCGACCTGAACAAGATCCGCGATACGATCGACCTCCCGCTGAGCGAACTGACCGCCGAAAAACTGAGGATCGTAAAACTGGAAACCCGTCCCGAGGCATTTTTCAAGCCGTCCAAAACGTTCGTTTCCGAAAATTACATCGGGGTCGTAGGCTACGAACCGGCCTCTTTCAAACTGTTCGACGGGAATGGGAAATTCCTGAACGATATCGGGACGCAGGGGCGCGGTCCCAACGAATACCGCAACATTTACTGGGCTCAGATCGACGAGGGCTCCGGTCGCGTGTTTATCCTGCCGTGGCAAAGCGACCGGATTCTGGTCTTCGGGCTCGACGGGTCGTCGCTGCCGTCGATACCGTTGCCTTGCAGATCTCCGAAAGGGATTTTCCGGGCGAACCCCGACTCGACGGTTTCGGTAAGCGTCCTGCCGTTCGAAAACGCGGGAATCGAAAGTTTCGTCTGGAACCAAGATATGCAGGGAAACGTGGTCGCCCGGATCGATGCGGCCCCCTTCCGGATCAAGGCGGATTTCGGGAATGAAATGGCGTCCGGAAGCGCAACCCGTTTCGAACCCGTTCTGATGTATTCCGACGGTCACCGGCCCGATTCGTTGCGTTATTACGATCCGCAGGCCAACCGCCTGGTGCCCGTATTTGCCGTTCGGCATCTTGCCGAACGGAAGCCGATCTATCCGAAGTACGCCGAGACGGGCGATTATTTCTGGGCGTCGTTTAGCCAGACCATGGAACAAACCGGGGCGCACTCTTTTACTTCGTCGGCTCCCGTATTCTTTCTGGTCGATAAAAACGACCTTACCGGGGCTTATTTCAAACTGAAACTGGATGAACTGGCCGATATCGCCGTCTGGCCCGGTCATTTGCAGGACGGCTATTTTCTTTGGAACGTTCCGGCCATTACGCTCAAAAAGTCTTTGCGAGGGATTCTCGATGCGGGATACGACGCCGATCCGCAGGCGGTCGAAAAGATCCGGCGACTGGATGCCGAACTCGACGACGAGGATAACAACGTAGTCATATACGCCCGTCTGAAATAGAAAAAGCGACCCGCCTTGTCGATTCCGGTCGAATTTCGTATCTTTGTTTCCGGAAAGGAAAATTATGGATAATTTCATCGTATCGGCCCGGAAATACCGTCCGGCGACCTTCGCATCGGTCGTCGGACAGTCGCATATTACCTCAACGCTGAAGAATGCGATCAGCCGTCGCCAGTTGGCGCATGCGTACCTGTTCTGCGGGCCGCGCGGCGTCGGCAAGACGACTTGCGCGCGGATCTTCGCCAAAGCGATCAACTGCCTGAATCCGGGGCCCGACGCCGAAGCCTGCAACGAGTGCGAATCGTGCCGTGCGTTCAACGAGGGCCGGTCGTTCAATATCCACGAACTGGACGCCGCGTCGAACAACTCGGTGGACGATATCCGCAACCTGACCGACCAGGTGCGTATTCCGCCGCAGATCGGTCGTTACAGCGTCTATATCATCGACGAGGTGCACATGCTGTCGGTGCAGGCGTTCAACGCGTTTCTGAAAACGCTCGAAGAGCCGCCCGCACATGCCGTGTTTATCTTGGCTACGACCGAAAAGCACAAGATCATTCCGACGATCCTGTCGCGCTGTCAGATTTACGATTTCAACCGGATTCGCGTCGAGGACGGCGTGGAGTACCTCAAATACATCGCTTCGCAGGAAGGAGTGACCTACGACGACGAGTCGCTGCACCTGATCGCCCGCAAGGCCGACGGCGGAATGCGCGACGCGCTGTCGATGTTCGACAAGGTGGTTTCGTTCTGCGGGCAGAATCTGACGGTCGCCCAGGTGGCCGCGACGCTCAACGTGCTCGATTACGATACCTATTTTACGATCGCCGAACAGATCCTGGCCGGAGACTATACGAACGCTTTGCTGCTTTTCGACGAGGTGTTGCGCAAGGGTTTTTCCGGACAGACTTTCGTGGCGGGGCTGAACAGCCATTTCCGCGACCTGCTGATGTGCAAGAATCCGCAGACGTTGCCGCTGCTTGAGGTGACGGGCAGCGTGGCCGAACGTTACCGGACGCAGGCCGCACAATGTCCGGTGCCGCTGCTGTTCGAGGGGATCAACCTGCTGACGGCGGTCGACGCGTCGCTGCGGACGGCTACCAACCAACGATTGCATGTCGAACTGGGTCTGATGAAACTTTGCGGACTCGGTCAAAAAAAAAATGACGAAGCCCTGACGCCGTCGCTGCCCGATCTGGGCGGTTCCCGGAACGTTCCGGACGGTTCCGCGCGACAGCCTGCGCCGGCCGCAGCGACCGTAGTCCTGCCGCGGGACGGACAACCGTCGTCGGCACTTGCCGGGACTGCTGCGGAAAAACCGGATCCCGGCCGCGAAACCCGTAAGCCGGTTTCCCCTGTTCCTGTTGCTTCGCCGCCTGCGTCGGCCGTTTCGCAGTCCCGCCCCGCCGGAAAAGCCGAACCGGGGCCGTCCCGTCCCGCGCCGACGACGGGGGGCGTTTCGCTGTCCGGCCGTTCGATCCTGTCGTTGCTGAATACGAGCCGCCCCGCCGCGCCCGTTTCGGGGGATGCCGATCCGGCGGAAAATCCGGAGAACCTGCCCGATGCGGATGAAGCGGTCGAAGAGGATGTCGAATCCCGTTTGCAACAGGGATGCGAATTGCTGACCCGCGAATTGCTTACGGAGCGGCCCCGGCTGGGGATCGCGTTCCAGGATGTCAGCATACGCGGGAACCGGATTCTTCTGAAAGTGCCGAACGAATCGCTGTACGACGAGGTGACCAATCACCTGACCGATATCCGCAAACGGCTTTGCGACTTGGGCGATGTCCGCTCGGCGATTGAATTTCAGATCGAGATCAGCGAAAACAAGGCCGGCCTGAAACCGATCAAAGTCGAAGACCGGCTGCGTTACCTGACCGAAAAAAATCCGCTGGTCACCAAACTCCGTCGCGACCTCGACCTCGATATCGAATAGCGGCTTTCCCGAAATTGTTGTGTTTCGCGGAATTTGACTACCTTTGCACGGATCGCGGCAGCCGGCCGCGAACGATCCACTAAAAATCTGCTAAAAGCACATAAAACCGATGAATTTTGTAGAGGAACTCAAATGGAGGGGCATGGTGCACGATATCATGCCGGGAACCGAGGAGCAATTGAACAAGGAGATGACGACGGCTTACGTCGGAATCGACCCGACGGCGGACTCGCTGCATATCGGGCACCTTGTCAGCATTATGATCCTGAAACACTTCCAGCGGTGCGGGCATAAGCCCATTTTCCTGGTGGGCGGGGCTACCGGCATGATCGGCGACCCGTCGGGCAAGTCGCTTGAGCGCAACCTGCTCGACGAGGAGACCCTGCGTCGCAACCAGGAGGGGATCAGAAGGCAGCTCAGTCACCTGATCGACTTCGAGTCCGACGCTCCGAATGCGGCCGAACTGGTCAACAACTACGACTGGATGAAGAATTTCACGTTCCTGGAATTTATTCGCGACATCGGCAAATGCATTACGGTCAACTACATGATGGCCAAAGACTCTGTCAAGAAGCGCTTCAGCGGCGAGGGCGACGGCATGTCGTTCACCGAATTTACGTACCAACTGGTGCAAGGAACCGATTTTTTGCATCTTTATCAGCATAAGAACTGCAAATTGCAAATGGGCGGTTCCGACCAATGGGGAAATATCACCACCGGAACCGAGTTGATCCGCCGCAAAACAGGCGGCGAAGCGTTCGGGCTGACCTGCCCGCTGATCAAGAAGGCGGATGGGACGAAATTCGGCAAAACCGAGGCCGGGAACGTATGGCTCGATGCGCGTTATACGTCGCCGTACCAGTTCTACCAATTCTGGCTGAACGTCAGCGACGAAGATGCCGAACGTTATATTAAGATATTCACGATGCTCGATCGGCAAACGATCGATGCGCTGATCGTCGCGCACCGGGAGGCGCCCCATTTGCGCGAGTTGCAGAAAACGCTGGCCCGCGAGATTACCTGCATGATTCATTCCGAGGAGGAGTATCGCAAGGCGGTCGAGGCTTCGGGTATCCTATTCGGAAATGCGACGGCCGATGCGTTGCGCCGGATCGACGAGCGGACGTTCCTACAGGTTTTCGACGGAGTTCCGCAGTTCGAAGTGCCGGCTTCGACGCTTGCCGGCGGAGTGAATTTCATCGCTCTGTGCACCGAACATGCGTCGGTTTTCCCGTCGAAAGGCGAAGCCCGCAAGCTGATCCAGGGAGGCGGCATATCGCTCAACAAAGAGAAGGTTACCGCGGTCGATGCGACCGTTTCGGCCTCCGACCTGATCTCCGGTAAATACCTGCTCGTGCAAAAGGGAAAGAAGAACTATTTCCTGATCGTTGTCAAATAACCGTAAACGCCCGATAAGATGACATTGATAAAACCTTCCGGATACCGCAACCTGCTCGAAAACGTCGAGAACACCGAAAAGGCGATCAAGCATGTAAAGGATATGTTTCAGGAGAACCTGTCCGCACAGCTCGCCCTGCTGCGGGTGACGGCCCCGATGGTCGTACTGACTGGAACGGGGATCAACGACGACCTGAACAGCGTGGAACGTCCCGTTTCGTTTCCGATCCGCGATATGAACGAGCAACGCGCCGAAGTGGTGCATTCGCTGGCCAAATGGAAAAGACTGAAGTTAGGCGAAATGAAAGTGGCTCCCGGCCGCGGGATTTATACCGATATGAACGCGCTGCGTCCGGACGAAGAGCTGGACAATATCCATTCGCTGTACGTCGACCAGTGGGATTGGGAGAAGGTGATCACACGCGAACAGCGCAACATCGCTTTCCTGAAACAGACGGTGCGCCGTATCTACGAGGCGATCAAAGTGACCGAAAACAAATTGTACGTCGAGTTCCCGCAGTTGGTTCCGTCGCTGCCCGAGGAGATTCATTTCATCCATGCGCAGCAGTTGCTCGACCTGTATCCCGGCAAAAAACCGAAAGAGCGCGAGAACGAGATCGTACGGCAATACGGCGCCGTATTCGTGATCGGGATCGGCGCGGCCCTTTCGGACGGCGAGCCGCATGACGGCCGCGCCGCGGATTACGACGACTGGAGTACGCCGAACGAAGAGGGTTACAACGGGCTGAACGGCGACCTGCTGCTGTGGAATCCGGTGCTCGGAAACGCTTTCGAGGTGTCGAGCATGGGGATTCGCGTGGACGAGACGTCGCTGGCGCGACAGCTCGAAATACGCGGGCAACAGGCCAAACGCGATCTCTATTTTCATAAAAAGCTGCTGGCCGGGGAGTTGCCCTGCACGATCGGCGGCGGGATCGGGCAGTCGCGGTTGTGCATGTACCTGCTGCGCAAAGCCCACATCGGCGAGATACAGAGCAGTATTTGGCCGGAATCGATGCGTCGCGAATGTTCCGAAGCGGGTATCGAGTTGGTTTGATTCTTAGGAATAATTGTTTATAAATGCCGCCGTGCGGGTTCCGGAAGGGATCCGCGCGGTTTTTTTGCGTCTGCCGTTTACCGGGCGGTTTTTAAAGCACGGCGATCCGGGATTCTTTCGGATAGAGGTTGTTGCACCGTCCGCCGATCCGTTTGATCCATCCGAGCGGCAGGCCGTTGTAGCAGACCATGTTGATGCCTTCCTGCAACAGGGAGGGGTCGATTTCGTTTTTACGCAGGTAATCGAGAGTCTGCGGCAGGTCGAACTCGGCCTGCGGAACCGTTTCGCGCGATACGTCGTGGAACAGGGCCAACGCATGTTCGGGTTTGAATTTCGCGCCGAAGAGCTGTCCGGCGGGAATGCCCGAATGGATGACCGTCAGGCTCTCGGAAATCTGCCGGACGGCTCCGAACGCTTCTCGGTAGTAGGCGTAGGCGGTGCCGTTGACCTTCGCGAAGCGCATGTATTCGGGTTGGGACACCCATTGCGACAGGATGTCGGTTTCGGGGCGATTGAGCGCCGAAAAGATCGCTTTGCGCGGCTTCGGCGTACGTTCCCGCCGCCGTCCGTCGCTTTTGCGGATTACGGCTGCGAAAAAGCCTTCTCCCTTCACCCGGTGCGGATAAAACCGGAACGTATTGATCCCGTCCGTTTCTCCTTTTACGACGCCCCATGAAGGATCGACGGCGATTTCGACCGGTTCGCAGTCGTATTCGCCGCACAGCCAGGCGATGTTTTCTTCGTTTTCTGCGGCGTTGAACGTACAGGTGCTGTATATCAAGATTCCGCCGGGACGCAGCGAACCCCAGATGTCGCTGAGGATGCGTCGCTGGCGTGCCGCGCAGAGTTTGACGCCCTGTTCGCTCCACTCGGCGCGCGCCGCCGGATCTTTGCGGAACATGCCTTCGCCCGAGCACGGAGCGTCCACGGCGATCAGGTCGAAATAGTGTTCGAACGGGGCGAAATGCGCCGGGTCGTTGTTGGTCACCACGATGTTTCCGATCCCCCATTTGACCGCATTTGCGGCCAATACCGAAGCCCGTTGGCGGATCACCTCGTTGGCGACGACCAGGCCTTCGGCTCCGGCCAGGGTCGAAAGAAGCGTCGTCTTGCCGCCGGGAGCCGCGCACAGGTCGAGTATCCTGGGAGCGGCGTCCGGCTCGAAAATCTGCCTGAAAATCGCTTCGAGGAACATCGAACTGGCTTCCTGGACGTAATAGGCGCCGCCGTGGAACGCCGGGTCGAGCGTGAATTGCGGGCGTTCGTCGAGGTAGTAGCCGTAACGGCACCACGGAACCTGCCTGCCTTCGGGTTGCGACCCGATTTTGTAGGGGTTGAAACGGATGCTGACCGGCGATTCGCCGTTGTCCAGCGCGGCGAACAATCGTTCCGCTTCGGAAGTCCCGAGCGACTCCGTCGTCCGGCTGCGAAAAAGTTCGGGCAGCGGCAGGGTCATTCCTTTTCGGTATTTTTGAACGATCCGATCCGTAACACGAGGTCGTCCAGCGACGACGGATCGGCGATAAAGTCGGTGTGGTCCACGTCGATCGTAAGAATTTCTCCGTCGTAGTTGCGGCCGATCCACTCTTCGTATTTCCGGTTCAGCCGTTCGAGGTACTCTTCCTGTATGCTCATCTCGTAGGCGCGGCCGCGTTTGCGGATCTGGTGGATCAGCGTCGGTACGCTCGCTTTCAGGTAGATCAGCAGATCGGGCCGGGCGATCAGTCCCGTTGCGAGGTCAAAGATTTTCAGGTAAGTATTGTAATCCCGCGTGGTCATCAGCCCGCTTTCGTGCAGGTTGGCGGCGAAAATATACGCGTCTTCGTAGATCGTACGGTCCTGGATCAGGTCGCTGCCGGTAGCCAAGATCTCTTTGGCTTGCCGGATGCGCTGTCCCAGGAAGTAGATCTGCAGGTTGAACGACCAGCGGTTCATGTCGTCGTAGAAATCGCCGATATACGGGTTGTCGCTCTCCTCGAAATAGGCTTTGGCGCCCGTTCTTTCGGAGAGGATCTTGGTCAGCGAGGTCTTTCCGCACCCGATATTTCCGGCAATGGCGATATACATTTCAAATTTTTCGGGGTGCCCGGATCTTTTTCCGGGAAACACGTTTTTGCAAATTTATTATTTTTATCCGGTTTTTCCGGCTTTCCCGGTTTTTTTCGCGTTTTCGCAGATCGTCCGGTAAAGCTTTTGAAAATTTTCGGCCATCCGTTCCCAGGTGAACCGGACTTTGTAGCTGCGGATGTTCTCCCTGAATTTTTCGGACAGGTTTTCGGAGTAGTAACGGTCGATCGCCCGGGCGATGGCCTGCGGTTTCGGGTCGACCACGAAACCGACCTCTCCGTCCGGGACGATCTCGCGCAGTCCGCCCACGCCGGTCACGACCATCGGGACGTCGAAAAAGTAAGCCACCTGCGTTACGCCGCTTTGCGTGGCGCTACGGTACGGTTGTACGACCAGGTCGCTGACCGAGAAGAAACGGGCCACCTCTTCGTCGGCCACGAAGTAGTCGAACAGAATCATCTCGTCCCCGATCCCGAGCCGTTCGATCTGGTTCATGTAAGTTTCCTTGCCGCTGTAATATTCGCCGGCGATGATCAGCCGGTGTCCGGCTGTTTTGCCCTGTTCGCTGAGCAGGGCCCATGCGTCGAGCAACAGGTCGAGTCCTTTGTAGTCTCGTATGAAACCGAAAAACATCGTATAGCGCAGTCCGGGGTCGAGCCGTAGCAGGCGGCAGGCCTCTTCCCGTTCGATTTTTTCGCCGTAGTTCGTGTACATCGGGTGCGGCGAGAAGACGGCCGGTTTGTCCGGTCGGAACGACTGCAGGTCGCTGTGCACCTGTTCGGACATGTAGACGAACCCGTCAATCGATCCGAGGAAGTAACGGGTCAGCAGCGTGTCCATCGGCCGTTTTTCGTGCGGAACGACGTTGTCGAGCAGCGCGATGGTCTTGATTCCTTTTCGCCGCGCGATCCGGCATACGGTGCCCAGGGCCGGAGCCATTTGCGGGATCCAGTAGCGAACGATCACCGCGTCGGGCCGTTCGCGCCGTACCTTCAGACCGGTGCGGATCCAACTCAACGGATTGACCGAATTCAGCATCCGTGTGATGTCGAGTCCTTCCGGCGCCGGGCCGTCCGCATACTGGCTCTTACCTGGGAATAAAAAAGAAGGATATTGCACCGTGAATGTGAAAATCCGGCAGCGAATGCCGCAACGGATGAACGTGCGGGCCAGCGTCTGGTTGATTCCGGCCAGCCCTCCGCGGTACGGATAGGCCGTCCCGACGATAACGGCGGATTTCATTTCGTTCATAGTAGGCGGATTAATTGGTCGATATAAGTGCGGTCGTTGTAGAGTCTGGGGACTTTGTTTTGGCCGCCGACTTTGCCTCGCTCTTTCATCCAGCGGTAGAAAGTGCCTTCCGGCGCGACGGTCAGCGTGGGGCGCAGCAGCGTGGTATCTTTGAAACGTTTGGCTTCGTAGTCGGAGTTGACCTGCTGCAACGCGCGGTCCAGTTCGTCGGCAAAGCGTTCCGTGTCGGCGGGCGGCACGCTGAACTCGACGATCCACTGGTGCGATCCTTTGGATTGGCCGGTCATGTAGACCGGGCCGGCCGTATATTCGGCGATCCGGGCGCCGGTGGCTTCGCACGCGGCCTGCAGCGCCGTTTCGGCGTTGTTGACGATCACCTCTTCGCCGAAGGCGTTGATGAAGTGGCGGGTGCGGCCGGTAATTTTGATCTTGTACGGGGCGAGCGAGGTGAACTCGACCGTGTCTCCGATCATGTACCGCCACAAGCCGTTGCAGGTCGAGATGATCAGGGCGTAGTTCACGCCGCGTTCGACCCCTTCCAGCGGGACTGCGCGCGACGGATCGTTCAGGTGCTGCATCGGCAGGAATTCGTAGTAGACCCCGTAGTCGAGCATCAGCAGCATGTCGTCGGTCGCCGGATCGTCTTGGATGGCGAAAAAGCCTTCCGAGGCGTTGTAAGTTTCGATGTATTTCATCCGGTCGGACGGGATGATCTGGCGGTACTGCTCGCGGTAGGGTTTGAAGTTCATACCGCCGTGGGCGAACAGTTCCATGTTCGGCCATACCTCCAGGATGTTGTTCTTGCCGGTATATTCGAGTATTTTTTTCAGCATCACGAGATTCCACGACGGGACGCCGGCGAACGAGGTGACGTTCTGCGAGACGGTTTCCCGGCAGATCGCTTCGACTTTCCGTTCGAAATCGGCGATCAGCGCCGTCTCGGGTTTCGGAACCCGCATCCGGAGGCCGAATCGCGGGGTATTCTCGATCAGGATGGCCGACAGGTCGCCTTCCTGGGCCGTCCCTCCGGTATTTTCGAGCCGGTGGCTGCCGCCGAGCGTCAGCGTTTTGCCCGAAAATACGCGGCTTTCCGGATAGCGGTCGGCGACCATGCAGACGATGTCCATCGGACCCCGCAAATGGCAATTCCGCAAACCTTCGCGGCTGACCGGGATGAATTTGCTTTTCGATGCGGTCGTTCCGGACGATTTGGCGAACCAGCGGATGTCCGTGGGCCACGTGACGTTGTTCTCGCCGCGGCGGATACGGTCGATGTAGCTGCCGAACGCTGCGTAGTCCGTCACGGGAATCCGTTCGCCGAATTGACGTCCGTCGCGGATCTCGTCGAAACGGTATTCCTTTCCGAAAGCGGTTGCGGATGCCTGTCGCAGCAGTTTTTGCAGTTGTAGTTGCTGTACTTCCGCAGGGTGCGACCGGAAGCGGTCGATTTCCCGTAGGCGGCGTAGGAAAAACAGGCGTACGAGCTGTGTGAGCAGAGGCATAATTGGTAAAGTCGTTGTTTTACAGGATCGTATTCCGTTCGACGGGAATACGGGGGTGCAAAATAATCAAAAAAACGGATCGTCAGTTAAAGAACTTGCCGATCCGCGAGATGGCCGACGGCAGCGAAAAGACCACCACGCGGTCGTAGGCGTTGATCTCCATATTGCCGACGGCGATGAACGTTTTGTCGCCGCGGACGATCCCGCCGATGATCGCGTCGTGCGGGAAATCGAGGTCTTTGATTTTTCCCTTGGTGGCCGGCGAATTCGGTTTGACGATGAATTCCAGCACTTCGGCGTCGCATCCGGTCAGGCACTTGATCGCCTGCACGTCGGTGCTCATCGTGAACCGGAAGATGTTGCTGGCCATGATCAGTTTTTTGTTGATGATCGTGTCGATACCCATATTCTCGGCCAGGTTGATGTAGTTGAGGTTTTCCACTTCGGCGATCACTTTTTTTACGCCGAGGCGTTTGGCCAGCATTGCCGCCAGGATATTGGTTTCGGCGCGCCCGGTGACGGCCAGGAAAG
>OGXI01002640.1_pt1 | contig 13238 bp, 17 predicted proteins | sample 1576221 | NCBI WGS metagenome assembly OGXI01 (sample SAMEA3541523, study PRJEB24748) | human gut metagenome | biome: human gut; feature: human-associated habitat; material: faeces | place: China | collected 2012
TAGCGAATTACTGTGAGAATTACTGCATCTACTGCGGATTCAACTGCAGGAACAAGATAAACAGCCCACCCCGGATATATATTACCGGCTGGAAAAGAGAGTGATCCCCCGGGACCTGTGCGAAAGGAGCGATGCAAGCGAACGAAAAAACGATCATCGGGGTCGACCACGGCTATGCGGCCATCAAAACCGCCCACTGTGTGTTTTCCACGGGCCTCACGGCATACAACCACGAACCCTACACCCGGCAGGCTGTGCTGGAGTACGAGGGGAAATGGTACGTGTGCGGGACGGGCCGCCAGCCGGTACAGCGGGAAAAGATGGCGAACGACACCTATTACCTGCTGACGCTGGCAGCCATCGCCAGGGAGCTGGAAAGGCGGCGTCTGCCGCACAGATGTACCGTAGCTTTGGCGTCCGGCCTGCCTTTGACGAGCTACGGACGGCAAAAGGGCAGTTTTAAAAAATATCTGCTGCGCTCTCCCCAGCCGGTGAAATACCGGTATGAGGGAGAGGCGTATGAGGTGACGGTGGAAGGCGTTTGGCTGTACCCGCAGGGATATTCCGCTCTGGCGATGTATCCGGATCTCATCGCGGGCGAGCCGTCCTTCCTGCTGATGGACATCGGCGGCTGGACGGTGGACATGATGCGTCTGGACAATGGCTCCGCCAGTGCGGGGACCTGCCGGAGCCTGGAGCTGGGCATGATCCGGTGTCTGGATGAAGCACGGGAACAGGTTCTGCGGGATACGGGCCTGTCTTTGACGGACGCGCAGATCGAGCGTGTGCTCAGCGGGCAACCCTGCAGCATGGATGAAGAAGCCCGCGGTGTGATCGAGCGGCAGGGGCGGCAGTATACAGAGCATCTGCTGTCCGCGGCGATGGAGGCGGGCTTCGACCTCAAAGCCCTTCCGGTGGTGATTCTGGGCGGCGGGGCGGGCGTAGCGGCACGCAATCTCCGGGAGAGCGACCGGCTGTGCCGTGTGATCCCGCTGACGGACAGCCGGATCAACGCGGCGGGCTTTGAGCGCCTCGCGCAGCAGATGGCGGCCCGCGGCATCACCCAGTGAAAAAACGGGCCTGCTTTTCGTTCCGTCCCCGGCCCGGCGATCCGGAGCAGCAGCGTGCGTGGGAGATCCTGCAGACCGTGCCGGAAGGAAAGAAAACGGCGTTTGTGGCGGGAGCGATCCTGCGGAGCAGGGAAGAGGAAGCACTGGAGCAGACATTGCGCCGTGTTCTGCGGGAGGAGCTGCGGACCGTCAGCATACATCCGTCCGCCGGGGAGGAAACAGTGCCCGGCCAGATGCTGAATTTTCTGGCCGGTCTGTAAAAGGCCGGGCCTGCCATTGTTGGAAATGACGTAAAAAGCGAAGAATAACATCGAAATGTCATTGGGTATGGTGATAGCTTTGGCCATGGCTTTGGGATATCCTTGTGTTGCGCCGAAAGGAACGGCGACACCGGAAAAAGGAGAGAAAAGCCATGGAACTGCGCAATGCTTCCGTGAAGCTGCCCGCAGACCTGCACCAGCAGATCAAGGACGAGCTGGAAGCGAAGAACATCACGATGTCCCAATTTTTTGAGATGGCGGCAAAAGAACATTTCGACAAAGAGAAAGGCGGAAAAACAATGGCAAACGGACGGACGCTGGCATTTACGGTATCGGAGGAACTTTTCCAGAGGGTGAAGGAGTACCTTGCATGGTATGAGCGCACATATCACCGGCGGCTGACACAAAAGGAATTCGTGCTGGGCCTGATCGAGGATGAGCTGGAAAAAATGAGCGGGGCTATGGAGGCCGAACGGCAGGCGGAAACAGCGGATGGGTGCGGCGACGGCGATGCGGCGGATGAAGCAGGCGGGGAAGCGGTACTGTGCGCCCCGGAGAGCGGCGCACAGGCCGAAGAAACAACCGGAGCGGACACGGATACCACAGAGTGCGAAACAGAGGCGTACAGCGAAGAAAGTACATACGATGCTGAAGAATTTTGCGGAGAAGGCGATCCGCAGGGATACGAAGCATAACGGGAGAAAGGCCCCGCGGCGCATGGCAAAAACCATGACGCCGCGGGGCTTTTTCTGTTTGCCAAAGGGGGGATGCCTGCTGCTTGCAGGATAAGCTGATCTTAATTTTCAAAATGGAGTGTGATGTGAAAAAGCAATTCGATTTTTAGATATGTTTGCAGGGATCGGTGGTTTTCGGGAGGGGCTGCGCCGTGCCGGGGGATTTGAATGTGTAGGTCATTGCGAACAGGACGAGCATGCGGAGCGCAGCTACCGCGTGCTGTTTGACACGAGGGGAGAGTGGTTCTGTGACGACATCCGAAAAGCAGACGCCGGCAGCATGCCGGATTTCGAGCTTCTCTGTGGCGGATTTCCGTGCCAGAGTTTCAGCATTGCCGGAAGCAGGCATGGATTCGCAGACCCCAGAGGAACGCTGTTCTTTGAGCTTGCCCGAGTGGCTGAAGCCCGGAAGCCTCAGTATCTGCTGTTTGAAAACGTACCCGGCCTGCTTAACCATGACGGCGGCAGGACGTTTGCGGCGATCCTCGATACGCTGGACGGATTGGGGTATGGTGTGGAATGGCAGGTGCTCAACAGCAAAGATTTTGATGTGCCCCAGGCAAGACGCCGGGTGTACATTGTGGGATATCTTGACGCCCGATGCGCCGGAAAAATATTACCTTTCCGAGAAACAAATGATGCAGCTCCTGCCGCGCTCCGGGACGGAGCACAGGGCAGCCGGGTGTACGACCCCGCAGGCGTGAGCTGCACGCTGTCCGCAAACTGCGGCGGTTTCGGTGGTCGCACAGGTTTGTACGATGTGAGCGGCGGCGTGCCCATCAAGGAAGCGACGAAGCAGGGCTACAAAATGGCGTATCCCGGCGACAGCATCGACCTTGCCTATCCGCGGATGAATACGCGGCGCGGCCGGGTGGGGCGGCAGACCGCCCATACCCTCACTACGGATGCCACACAGGGGACGTTAGAGCTAAGACCGGTGAGGACACCACTGGTCTCTTCTCCAGAACGCAATCCCAGCCGGACAGGAAAGCCGGGTGCACCCATGTTCACGCTTACGACCAAAGATCATTTATCCAGACATCCAGATAAATGGTCTAATCCCGAAGATTGAGTTATCCCGATGTTGTCAGGTAAGGGTAGGGCTATTTGTTGAGAATCAAGTATTTTCTCTTCCGTTGTCATCATAAAACCTCCAGATAATAGATTAAAAGCGGCCTGACAGTTCAATTCTGCCAAGACCGCTTTTTTCGATTCATACTAATTGTTGATTTAATTTTCCTTTATGCATATATTGCGTTTAGAATAGCTTTCCCACTCAATGTTTTAAATATTTTACTCCCGACATTGTGAACGGAGTCATTCGACATATTATCCTCATAAAAATTAACAAGAAAGTCCGCCTCAACCAGTATTTGATAATCGATTCCCTGAATGTCGGTATAGGTATGATGATGCGCAATAAGCCAGCAAACGCGGTCAATAACACTCGATTCGATGCCTAACCCCTCCAGAAGCTTTTTTGCTTCAGGCGGACCTTCAATCTGCTGATAGTTCCCAGCGGAGCTGTAGTACTTTTTCTCGCTGTTTTTAATCCCAATGTCATGAGTAAGCGCCGCGATTTCAATAATCTCTTGCGTGCTTTCGTCTAATCCTTCCATCTCTCCGATTGTCTTGGCAAAACTATACACCTTCAGGAAATGGTTGATTCGCCGAACATCCCCGGCGTAATACGCGATCATAGCATTTATTACTTGCCCAATATGGTTCATTTTACACCCCTTGCCCTCTGAGAGTTCCAATTAAAGCACCCTTCTGAACTGCTAAAACCATTCAGAAGGGTGCTGATTCATGGCTATTCTACCGTGATAACAGAGACGGGACAGTTATCCCGCGCTTCTGCCGCCGTACCTTTCGCAGATTCAGGAACAGGGTCCGCGCAAATCTCCGCGCGTCCGTCATCGGCCATCCGGAATACCTCCGGACAGGTGGATGCACATAGCCCGCAGGAAATACAGCCTTCCCTGTCAATCATTGCTTTCATATACTGATATTCCTTTCTGAATCAGGCATTCATGAACAGTTTGATATCATCATCAACTGTTCCGACACCCGCAATACCGAATTTTTCAACCAACACCTTGGCCACATTGGGAGACAGGAAGCCCGGCAGCGTGGGGCCGAGGTGGATGTTCTTCACGCCCAAGTACAGCAAAGCCAAGAGAACGATGACGGCCTTCTGCTCGTACCAGGCGATATTGAAAGCAATCGGCAGCTTGTTAATATCGTCGAGTCCAAACACCTCTTTGAGTTTCAGGGCAATGACCGCCAGAGAATAGGAGTCGTTGCACTGCCCGGCGTCCAGAACTCTCGGAATACCGCCGATATCGCCCAGCTTCAGTTTATTATAGCGATACTTCGCGCAGCCCGCCGTAAGAATCACCGTGTCCTTCGGGAGCTTCTCCGCAAACTCGGTGTAGTATTCTCTGGACTTCATACGTCCGTCACAGCCGGCCATAACAAAGAACTTTTTGATCGCACCGGATTTGACGGCATCGACGATCTTGTCTGCCAGAGCCATCACCTGATTATGGGCAAAGCCGCCGACAATGCTGCCAGTCTCAATTTCATCAGGTGCCGGAAGAGTCTTGGCAAGCGCGATGATCTCGGAAAAGTCCTTTTTGCCGTTCTCATCAGCTTCAATATGCTTGCAGCCGGGATAGCCGGTGGAACCCGTGGTAAAGATTCTGCCCCGGACCTCCTCGCTTCTGGGCGGGACGATGCAGTTGGTAGTAAAGAGGATGGGGCCATGGAAGGAGACAAATTCCTCAAGCTGCTTCCACCATGCATTGCCGTAGTTCCCGGCAAAGTTGTCATATTTCTTGAAAGCCGGGTAATAGTGGGCGGGCAGCATCTCGCTGTGGGTATAAACATCAACACCGGTGCCTTTGGCCTGCTCCAAAAGCTGTTCCAGATCGGTCAGGTCATGGCCGGAAATCAGGATCGCAGGATTTTTTCTGACACCGATATTGACCTCGGTGATTTCAGGATTACCAAACCTCGATGTGTTGGCCTCGTCCAAAAGAGCCATGACTTTGACGCCGTATTCGCCTGTTTTCAGCGTAAGCGCCACCAGATCATCGGCGGAGAGGGAGTCGTCCAGCGTTGCAGCCAGCGCCTCATAAATGAAGGTGTTGATTGCCAAATCTTCTTTCCCGATGTTTTTAGCATGCTCGGCGTAAGCGGCCATACCCTTAAGGCCGTATGTGATCATCTCGCGGAGAGAACGCACGTCCTCGTTTGCGGTTGACAGCACGCCGACGGTAGCGGCCTTTTCCAGCATGGATTCTCTTGAACTTACCGTGAAAGTGGCCGCATCATGTAAACCCGCAGAAGCATTAGAATTTCTGAGCTTGTCTCTTTCGGCGATCATTTTTATGATCTGCTTTTCAAGAGAGCCATCGTCGAAATTTGCGTTGGTGATGGTCATAAACAGGCTGCTGAGCACCTCATAGTTTGTCTCGCCGAGGCTTTTAACATCGAGCTTCCCTTTGATTACGATCTGCGAGATACCTTTGAGGGTGTAAATCAGAAGATCCTGAAGCTTTGCGACCTCTTCGGTTTTTCCGCAGACGCCGCGCACTGCGCAGCCCTTTCCTCCGGCGGTCTCCTGACACTGATAACAAAACATACTCATTTTTGCTTCCTCCTTTAAAATTTAGTCTTCAACAGGTTCAAATTCATCTTTACCTACAAAACAAATCGGGCACTGCCAATCATCGGGTAAAGCTTCAAATGCCGTACCGGGCGCGATGCCGCTGTCGGGATCACCAAGCGCGGGATCATAGATATACCCGCAGGGAATACACCTATACTTTTTCATCCGGGTTCCTCCTTCGCTTTCTCAGCTTTTCGGAGCGGGCGCCTTTACGACGATCAACTCCAGCGTTTCTTCATGCATATTTCTTACATTCATTTTGGTTTGAAACGGGATTTTCAGCAGAGTCCCGGCCTCGTACTCATGGATTTCCTGATCATCAAGGCCGATGGAGAGCCTTCCGCGAATGACGGTCATATACACGTTTGAATTGGATAAGTGCTCCGGCAGTCCCTCGCCCTTGTTGAACACCATGTGGAGGTAATGCAGGTTTTCGTCAAATATGACTTTTTCTATCGCTTTTTCATTGGAAGTGGACAGCTTATACTCTTTTTCTACCATAATAATAGCCTCCTGTCAATCAAGAATTTTTCCTTCGGTTGAAATCGTCACTACCTGCCAGGGAATCATTTTGCCGCTGTTTTGGAGCGCCCGTTTTACCGCGTTTTCAATTCCGCCGCAGCAGGGAACTTCCATCCGGACGACTGTAACGCTTTTTATGTTGTTGTTCCTAATGATCTCCGTGAGTTTGTCGCTGTAATCCCCTTCGTCAAGCTTGGGGCAGCCAATCAGAGTCACTTTGTTCCTGATAAACCGGTTGTGAAAATCGCCGTAAGCATAGGCCGTACAGTCGGCGGCGACCAGTAAATTGGCGTCCGCGAAATACGGAGCGTTGACCGGCGCAAGCTTAATTTGGACGGGCCACTGTGACAACTGACTTTTGTTTTCGCTGATATTGGGATGGACGGCCTCACACTCATTTTCCCGATGGATGGTTTTAGACTGTGTGCCCGGACATCCGCATGCCAGCGTTTCTTCCTGCTTGCTCAGCTTGCTTTTCTTCACGGCAACTTCGTCGTATTCCTTCGCTTCACGTTCCTCAAAGCTGATCGCGCCCGTCGGGCAGGCCGGCAGGCAGTCTCCGAGACCGTCGCAGTAATCGTCGCGGAGAAGCTTCGCTTTTCCGTTTACCATTCCGATTGCCCCTTCGTGGCAGGCTTTTGCGCACAGGCCGCAGCCGTTGCATTTCTCTTCATCAATTCTAATAATTTTTCGAATCATGTTCTGTTCACCTCTTTTTCCGAGTGCGCTTTTCAGGTTATTATTGACTTTATGTCTTGAGTTTACTATTCTTAAATAAATAAGTCGGTTGGAATTCCAACGAAAGAGGATTTTATGAAAAATTATACGGATGTGCTGAAAACAGTACGATTATTCAAGGGTATTGAAGAGGCTGATTTACAGCCGCTTTTGTCGTGCTTGGCCGCGAAATCGGTTCGTTTTGAGAAGGGTCAAACCGTGTTTTCCAGCGGCGAAAGCATCGAAAAATTCGGCATCGTTCTATCGGGACAGGTCCAGGTCGTTCAGGATGACTATTACGGAAACAGAAGCATCCTCGGAAAAATTGACATTGGAAATCTGTTCGGGGAATCCTTTGCCTGCGCGGAAATAAAAACGCTTCCGGTCAGTGTAATCACAACGACCGAAAGCGAACTGCTATTTATCGACTGTCACAGGCTTGCAGTCCCGTGCGCCAAGGCGTGCGGATTTCACAGCAGACTCATTCAGAATATGCTGAGCATCGTATCCATGAAAAACATATCGCTGACGCAGAAAATTGAATTTACCTCGAAACGCACCACCCGTGAAAAACTCCTGGCCTACCTTTCGGCTGAGGCCAAGAAATCGGGAAGCAGTCACTTTTGCATTCCATTCAACCGGCAGGAACTCGCGGACTACCTTTCCGTCGAGCGCAGCGCCATGTCGGCCGAGCTTTCAAAGCTCAGGAATGACGGCGTTCTAAAGTTTCACAAAAACCAGTTTGATCTGTTATAGCCGTATCGTGCGTTTACTAATTTCAATGATTCCCTCGTCCTTCATTTTTTTCAGTTCCCTGAACAGCGACGGTCGTTGAACGCCCAAGTAGTCTGCCAGTTCCTTTTTGCTGAAAGGGAGGACGATTTTCGAAGAACCTTGAATAATGGATTGTTGCTTGAGATAATCCATTAAATTCTCGCGCAGCGTTTTTTGGGTCAGCATTGTAATCTTCCGATTCATGCCTTGGGAATTCAGAGATAACGATTTTATATACCGCATGACAAAATGATAGTCATGCAGAAATTCCATAACCGCTTCTCTCGATATATGAAGCACGTCCCCATCTATTACGCCATAAATATTCAACGGATAGTTGGTGTTTTCTCCAAACAGCAAATTGGCTCCGATAATACTGTTTTTTTGAAACTCGAACATTATAATCGCGGAACCGTTTTCCGATAAGGAATACGCAACAAGCTTTCCTGATAAAACTACATCAAGCACAGAGCAGGATTCATGCTGATGGTGTACCGTCGCACCCTTTGCGTAATGCCTGACAAACAGCTGATTTTCCGCAATACATCTATCCAAAACGGCGGCATCCATTTCCGAAAGCAAGGGAATGTGCCGTATTTTCTCAATTATCATATAGACCGCTCCTTTTTGAATATTATAGCAAAAAGAAACATAGGTGTCTATTTCAATTGAATAATACCCTCTATAATCTGATCAAACAGATTATAGGAGGTATCACATGGATGTATTGACTTTGGCAATGTGGATCGGAACCGCCATATTCCTAATATTTTCTTTTGCCAAGGATAAGGGGAAAACAAAGCAGGCTCTCAAAATGGCGTTTGGCATGGGCAAAGGAATGCTGGGCAGTATTTTGTCCATTATTTTTTTGATTGGTTTGATCCTGACTGTATTCCCGCCTGAGAACATTGCCGAATTTGTCGGCAAGCAGTCGGTACTTTTGGCCACTGTTATTGCTGCTGCGTTCGGAGCAATTACCCTGATTCCGGCATTTATCGCTTTTCCGCTTGTCGGTACGCTTGTGCACGCGGGCGTGGGGATAGTTCCCTCCGTCGCTTTTCTGACAACGCTTACGATGGTTGGTATCGTCACATTTCCGCTTGAAAAGCGTGAGTTTGGCTTAAAATTTACCGCCGTGCGAAACGGGCTGAGTTTTCTATTTGCGATTATTATTGCACTTGTTATGGGGGTGATTGTATGAAGGTTCTGCGAAAAGCAAAAGAAAACCTGTTTATCCTGTTCATCGCGGCAGCTTACATTGCAATGTTTATTATTGACCAGAACATGGGGATTGCCTCTGTCAAGAACAGCTTCTATTACATAAAAGAAATGATTATGATCATGCCGGTCATATTTGTTTTGACCGCCCTCCTGGATTTGTGGGTTCCCAAGGAAAAAATCATGAAATATCTTGGAAAGGAAGCAAACGCAAAAGGCGTCGTTCTTTCTCTTGCGCTTGGAAGTATATCTGCGGGCCCAATCTACGCAGCGTTTCCTCTGTGCGTGATGCTGCATAAAAAAGGTGCTTCAGTCAGAAATCTGGTTATCATTTTAAGCGCTTGGGCAGTGATAAAAGTCCCGATGCTGCTAAATGAGCTAAAGTTTTTGGGATTTGAGTTTATGGCGATTCGCTGGGTTTTGACTGTCATTGCCATCGTTGTTTTTTCATGGATCACAGCGAAAATTGTAAAGGATGATGACCTGCCTCAGCTCAAGGCAAATCAGAGCGGCCCTTCCATCAACAAATCCGCCTGTATGGGGTGCTCTTTGTGTACAAAAAATTACCCAGAGTTATTTGAAATTCAGAACAAAAAAGCTTCTCTCAAAGAAATTAGCGAAGAGATCGATCAGGAGAAGCTTATGAAGGCAGTCAACTCATGCCCGGTCAAAGCAATCTCTTTTTCTGCAGATGAATATTAGCGACAACTGAATAAGGAGTTTAAACCTTCTTTTTACTCGCATGGTTTCAATAACTAAATATATTGAAAGCACCTCTATAATGAAGTTGACGGTTATCGGCCGACCCACAACATTATGGAGGTGCTTTGTTATGCAAAAAGAAATTGAACTAAAATGTCTTTGCGACGGACTGCTCGATGCGTTACGCGAGATGGGGCTGGGAAAATACAGCCTTCGCAACTATTACTATGAGGGCATGTGGCCTCTCATTAAGGCGTACCGAAAAGCCGGGAAAGAGTTATATGATCCTGTGTTTACAAACGAGGTGGTTCTTGGTATCCAGAAGCAATTTCAAGAAGGTCTTGTTGGGAATCACATAAGCATGCACGTTCGTAAGATGGCAGCATTGATGGAGGAATATTCTTTAAACCGTTGCATCGTGTGGCATAGAATAAAGCCTTGTCCCGCTATTCAGCTATCTGCCTATTATGAATACATCATACTGGGATTTAAATTTTGGGAAGAAGAACGGAAGGTGCGTACTCCTAAAGGAATCCAAAGTTTTGTCGGGATAGCGCGTAAATTTTTCAGATATCTCGAAATGAACGGGCATTCCTTACCCAAAACGATAACGCTTAAATTGGTCAGTGGATTTCTGCTGTTTGTTGCGCCGCAGCATAAAGGCAGTATGGAACGTGTATTAAGCGCGCTTAAGAATCTGTGTGAATATATGCTGGGGTGTACAGACTGCATTGATTTTAGACCTGCATTAATGGCGCGGCCGTCGCAGAGGAAAAAGCTGATGCCGGTATTTTCAACGCAAGAGGTTGTGGCGATTACAGAATCCGCAATGAAGTATTCCAGCTTGTCCAAGCGAGACACTGCTGTTTTTGCTATAGCGCAAAGTGTTGGCCTGCGTGCGATCGATATCGTAAACTTAAAATTAGTGAACATTAATTGGAACAGCCATGAAATCAGATTTTGTCAGCATAAAACCGGAGTGGAATTGGTACTGCCTTTGGAACCCGCAGTTGGAAACGCTATAGCGGACTATATTCTCAATGAACGTCCAAAAGCACAATCGGAATTTCTGTTTGTCAGAGCGCGATTTCCATACGGTGCAATGACCTCCAATGCGGTTGGTGATCGACTGAGATTGCATATGCGCAAGGCTGAGATGAACTACGCTTCGGGATGTCATAAGGGCTTTCATAGCTTTAGAAGATATGTGGCCACGCAAATGATTGATGGCGGAGTACCGATTGATACCGTAAAAGAAATATTAGGTCATACTCAAATTGACTCAATGAAACCATATGTCCGCATCAGTAAAAAGCGGCTACTTGTCTGCGCATTAGACCTTGACGGAATTGAAGTTACGCAGGAGGCACTTCTATGAGATATGACTTTACCGGAGCGTTCGCTCCATATATATTTGGTTTAATCGCACAAAAGCGTGCCTTCGGTTTCGATTATCTGGAAAGCGAACGTATTTTGTATATGTTTGAACGGTTTTGCCAAGAACAATTCCCTAACGAGACACAAATAACGCAGCAGTTGGTTCTAAAATGGGCCGAATGCCGGGACTGTGAACGGAATCTGTTTCGACTCAACCGAGTCTCCGTTATTCGTGAGCTTGCCAGATATATGAACGGTATAGGCATTGCGGCCTATGTCCTTCCAATGGAGCTGATGCGCAAAACCGAACGTCACATCCCGCATATCTACACCAAAGAGGAACTATATACCATTTTTGGCGTGATTGACCAATGTCAACCATCAACCCGAACGCCAGCAAAGCACTTAGTTGTTTCCGTGATGTTCAGAATGATTTACTGCTGCGGATTAAGGCCAATTGAAGCTCGTCGCCTACGTCCGGAAGATGTTGATCTTAATACTGGCTGTGTAAAAATACTGGAATCCAAAGGTCATAAAGACCGCATCGTCATGCTTTCGGGCTCAATACTGGAATTATGCCGCCGGTATTCTAAAAAAGTTGGGTTGATCTATCCGGAAAGAAGATTCTTCTTTCCCAGTCCAAGCAGTCGCGGAGAGGGGATGTATTCCCAAGAGTGGATCATTCCCACCTTCAGGAAATTTTTGATTGAGGCCGGACTATATCACCATTGCGCAGGGAACGAACCCAGACTTTATGATCTCCGCCATACATTTGCCACACATCGTTTGTATCAATGGATGAAGGAAGGACAGGATGTCAATGCCTGTCTTGCTTATCTCAGCGAGTATATGGGACACAAAAATCTGTCTGACACCGCCTATTACATTCATCTGGTGCCTGAATTCTTTCCACAAATGTCAGATCTTCACCTTGAAGATTACGTAGATATGATTCCGGAGGTAGAACAATGCTGATGAAAGACGAACGCTTTTTCAAAACAATTAAAAATTTTCTTGAGATATATTTACTCAAGCAAAAAAACTACAGCAAAAATACGCAGAAATCCTATCGGGAATCATTGAGTCTCCTGCTTCAATATTTTAAGGAAGAACTTGGCCTTGGGTATGCTCGGATAGGTTTCGATGATCTGACTTATACAAATGTCTGCGGCTTTTTGGATTGGCTCACAGTTTCGCGGGGATGCTCACCTCAAACTGTAAATCTGCGCTTGATGGCGATCCGCTCTTTTGCAAAATATTCAAGCATTGTCGATCCGGCAAAGATCTATTTCCAGGTCGAGTTAGCAAACGTACCCGTTAAAAAAGCCCACGGTAAGGTAGTGGAATTCATGAGCTTGCCAGCTCTCGAAGCATTATTTCTGCAACCTAATACTAAGAAGACAACAGGTTTTCGGGATTTTTGTTTTATGATTTTAATGTATGACGTTGACGCACGGTGTCAGGAACTGTTGGATTTGCGGATTGGCGATTTGGAATTGCAGCAGAATACTCCGTCTGTTTATCTAACAGGCAAAGGGGCTAAAATGCGAAAACTACCCATTTCGTCCAAAGTTGCTGGGCATCTGAAGAATTACCTCAATACAGCTCATCCTGCAATATCAAGGAAAGATGAGGATTTTCTGTTCTATACAATCTCTCATGGCCACAGAAACAAAATGTCCTCGGATGCTGTCTCGCTGTTCATGCGCAAATACGGAGAAACAGGCAAAAAGTTATGTTCAGAATTTCCGGATAGAGTTCACCCACACCAGTTGCGCCATTCCAGAGCGATGCACTTGTATCGGGGAGGTATGCCTCTGGTTTTACTGTCCGAGTTTCTCGGACATGCCGATGTAAACACTACTCGGATCTATGCCTGGGCCGATACTGAAATGAAAAGGCAAGCCATACAAAAAATTACAGATAAATGTGAAGCCAATGCTACAATCGAGCCGATTTGGGAAAATGACGAGCAGATGATCAAGCGTTTGTATGGTCTTGCATAGTCTGTTAAAACAATATGATTCAGTCCAAAAGTGGTCGAGTCGGCATTAGCCTACCCGACCACTTTTAATATTATTATCTGGAGGTTTTATGATGACAACGGAAAAACACATACTTGATTCTCAACAAGTAGCTCCGCCCTTACCTGACAACATCGGGATAAGTCAACCCTCGGGATTAGACA
>OGXI01002652.1_pt1 | contig 13193 bp, 9 predicted proteins | sample 1576221 | NCBI WGS metagenome assembly OGXI01 (sample SAMEA3541523, study PRJEB24748) | human gut metagenome | biome: human gut; feature: human-associated habitat; material: faeces | place: China | collected 2012
GTAGAGATCGGACTTCAGCCACACCTGGGAGAATATTATAAAGAACTGACAGAAAAATATCCGTTTGATTTTGTGATCGGTTCAATACACCTTATCCATGGACAGGATCCGTATTATCGTGGATTTTTTGAAGGACGAAGTGATGAGGAGGCTTATCATGAAGCATTTCAGGTGGCAATTGAAAACCTGAAAAAAATAAATTCCTTCGATAGTCTGGGGCATTTGGACTATGTTGTCCGTTATGGCGCACATCAGGCAGAAGAATATTCTTACAGAAAATATGCAGAAGAGATCGATGAGATACTAAAACATCTGATCAGTCATGGAAAAGGACTTGAGATGAACATGGCAGGAATGAAAAATGGACTTGGATTTCCAAACCCGCATCCGGATGTTATCAGAAGATATAAGGAGCTTGGTGGTGAAATTGTCACAATCGGAGCAGCTGATCGGACAGCGTGTCATCGACGCTGACTTCGATCCTGTGGCGACGGAGGTTCAGGGCGCCCTGGCAACAAACGAAACAGTCCGGCTCATATAGAGCAAAAACTACCCGGCGAAATTCGTGCCGAATTATCAATTCCGAACAACTTTCCGGTTCACTTTTTCGTTCGGAGCACGGTTCCATCGAAGAATAGATGGTCGCACCCCGCAGTTCGACACCCGCTGCAAGCGCTTTCAGAATCGCTTCCTGTTCGGCATGGTGGGTCGGGGAGGTTTCGTGAGTATAACCCGTAAATATCTTTCGGTCAGTCGTTAAAATCACTGCACCTACACAATAGGAAGAGGTCGATGGGGTGCATTTGCGGCTTTCGTCGATCGCCATTTGCAGGTAGCGGCGGTCTTCGGCGGTCCGGTCGGGTTTGATCGCATAGGTCGTGACCCGCATTCCTCCCAACGATTCGGTCGAATGCGACGTTTGCAGATAATTGGAACCGATCTCCAAACGGGGTGCCCGGGGATCCCCCACTTTTACGGCCGGATTGACAGCCAGCCGGAAGGTATCGACCAGATTTTCGGCGAAGAACATCCGGAGCGTCGCAGCTCCTCCTTCGACCAGCAGGGAGCGAAGTCCCCGTTTTTCAAGTTCGGTAACGATCAGAGCAGCCGTGATCTCTGCGGCGGGTATCACCGTCGCCACCTGCCGCAGGGGACCGGGGTCGGAGCAGGAGGTGAAGACGATCTTTTCCTGATCTCCCCGGGTGAAGAAATTGGCCTCCGGCGAGAGCCGGCACGAAGCGGTCAGCGTTACCTTGACCGGATCGGGTGAAAGCCCCCGGTCGATTCGTTCCCGACGAAGAACTTCGTCGCCTACCAACAGCGAGGGATTGTCCCGCCGGATGGTTTCGGCCCCGACCAGAATAGCGTCGCAAGCAGCCCGGAGGCGATGCACTTCGGCCCAGTCTTCGGGCGTGGAGAGGATCAGGCGGTCGGGCGAACGGTCGTCCAGATATCCGTCCGCAGAAACGGCGGTGGAAACGGTCACTTTCATTTTTTCAGCGTAAAAAGGGTGATTTCAGGATCGGCGCCGAGCCGCATCGGAAAACCGACGTATCCGATTCCGTCGTTGATGTAGAGCGTATTGCCGGCCGCATCGTCGTAGCGCCCGCTCCAACGGTCGTACATCAGTTGTGCCGGAGAGAACGCCCGTCCGAAGAGATGTCCCTTGATCTGCATACTGTGCACGTGCCCTGCCAGCGTGAGGTTTCCGCGACCGAGGGCGGTGATATTGGGCCACAGTTGCGGCAGATGCGAAACCGTCAGGTTGAACATACCCTCCGGCATGCCTTCGTAAGCGGTTGCGAGGGATATTTCGGGAAGATCGAACGAATGTCGGAATTTTTGCAGCGTGGGATCGAACGAGATGCCCGTCACCGAAATCGAATCGCTGCCCCGGCGCAGGTAGAGGGTCGAATCCAGCAGCATCCGCCACCCGATCTTCCGCTGCCGGTCGATTACCTGCCGGTTGTTTTCAGCACGCGGCAGGGCGACGGTATCTTTGATATAAAGTCCCACGTCGTGATTGCCCAGGGTCGAGATGACACCGTACGGGGCGCGAAGCCTTCCCAGAATAGCCAATACGTCCGATGTGAGTTCCGTGGAGCGGACATTGACCAAATCGCCGCTGAAGACGACGAGGTCGGGTCGCAGCGCATTGATCGTATCCACGAGCCGGTTCATCTCCCGTTCCGGCCGCACGAGCGTGCCGATGTGCAGATCCGAGAATTGCACGATCCGGAATCCGTCGAATGCGGCGGGCAGTGCTGCGGTCCGGATTTCGACTTCGTTCACCCGCAGGGCTTGTCTGCCCCAAGCCGCTCCCCATACGAGCCATACGGCACATCCGACAGCGAAGAGCGCCCCTACCCGACTGAAACTCCGATGCCGATCGAACAACAAACCGAAATAATAGCCGTAACGACAGCCGATCAGCAACAGGAAGACGAAGGTAAACCATTGGGCTGCCTGCATCCAGCCCGTCGTATTGTCCGGTACGGCCTTGAGCAGCAGCACCACGACGATCGGAAGCGCATCCGAAAACACCGCGAACCAGACGAAGGCGCGGCGAAGGCGCTCGGAATGCCGACGCATCCGCACCCGGTAGAAGAGAAAGTCCACCCCGGCAAAAAGCAGGGAGAGGAGAAGCAGAAACCAGATCATATAGCTCGATTTTTTCGTTATCGCGTTCAGTCGCTCTCTGGCATTTTATCGACAGATCGACCGGACGGAATCGTTTTTGCAAAGATAATAAGATGATGGCAATCGCACGAATTGGCACGTACAGATTGCCGAACCGCCTCCTATCTTCTGCAAAGATACGATTAAGCCGAGGGCAAAAACAAATTTATTTGTGCTTTGCCGAGGCGGAGTATCTAAGACGAAGTCAAAGATTGGGATTAAGCCGAGCGCAAAAGCAAATTTATTTGCATTTTGCCGAGGCGGAGTATCTAAGACGAAGTCAAAGATTGGGATTAAGCCGAGGGCAAAAACAAATTTATTTGTACTTTGCCGAGGCGAAGTATCTAAGACGAAGTCAAAGATTGCGATTAGGCCGAGGGCAAAAGCAAATTTTATTTGCGTCTTGCCGCAGCGGAGTACTTCAAAGATAGTGAAAGCCGGGTCCGTTTGCACCCGTCGTTCTGCCCTGCGCCGAAGATCGGGCGAACATTGTGTTGCAGTTGTTCGATGCGCTCGTCGAATATCGACACCGTTCGCGCCGCATCGGTGCGGCACGAACGGTAAGGTATGGCCTGCGGCCGAATCGTATTATTTCGTTTTGATTTTGAAAAACAGGGCGTAAAGTATCGGCAGAAACAACAACGTGGCGATGGTCGAAAAGAACAGTCCGCCCATGATCGTCGCAGCCATTGAACCGAACATCGCATCGCCGAGCAGCGGAATCATACCGAGAATGGTGGTAAGCGAAGCCATCATCACAGGCCGCAGACGACTTTGGGCGCTGACGACCAGTCCGGCTATGAGGTCGGTATCGCCGCTGCACCGCTGGCCGATTTCGTCCAACAATACGATGCAATTTTTAATCAGCATGCCCATCAATCCCAACGCACCCACAATGGCGCAGAAGTCGAACGTCTTTCCGGTCAGCAACATTGCTCCGACGATGCCGACGGCCAATAAAGGAATGCAGCACAACACGATCGTCGGCTTGCGATAGTCGCCGAACAAGAGAATCAGAACAGCGATGATGAGTACTACGGCCAGCGGGACCTGTTTGAAAAGCCAGTACATCGTCTGGTCACGGGCCCCTTTTTCACCATCCCAGCGTATCGAATAGCCGGTCGGCAACGGAATGTCTTCGATCTGTTCGGCAATAGTTTGTCGTGCCGCCTCGGTTTCAACACCCGGTGCGGGGGAACACATCACGCTCTGCATGCGCTGACCGTTATAGCGCGGAATGACCGGATCTTCCCAGCGAATGCCGACACCCCGTCCGACTTGCCCGAGGGGGATGGTCTGCGCCAGCCTTCGGATGATATCGCCTTTGTCGAGCGTGCCGGTCTGAAGGCTTCCCACCAGCTCGTCGTCAAGCAGCGCATTTACATTCGGGAGCATCGGGAAAACGGGTACGTTCTCCGAATTGTCGATGCGCGAGCCGTCGGCCGCCGTACATTTGAGATAGATCGTATTGCGATGTACTCCTTCGTAGAACGTCCCGACGGGAATACCGCCTTCGGCCGTCAGCAACGAGGTGGCGATATCCTGGCGGCTCAGGTTGGCGCGACGGGCGGCCGCCTGGTGGTAATCCACCGCCAAAACGGGAACCGCAGGTTCCCAACCGGTAGTGATCTGCGCAACCTGGGGCGTGCGCGCCATAATCATTCGTGCGGAATCCGCCAACCGGTGCAGTACCGCCGGATCGGGTCCGGAAAATTGCACTTCGATCGGGTATTTTTTGAACATGATATTATAACGCTTCACCTTGACGTACGCGTCGGGGTAACGGGCCGAAAGATCCTCCTGAATGACATCCATGTTTTCCACCAGCGATTCGGGCGATTCGAAATCGACGATCAATTCTCCGTAAGAGAGCGACGGCGTGGCGATACTGCGCACCAGATTATACCGTGCCGGCGTCCCGCCCACGGACGCAACAACGTTCCGGATTTCGGGACGAGTCTTAAGGTACGCTTCGATTTCCCGCAGGTCGGCGGCAACCCGTGTGGAGTTCGTACCTTCGGGCAATTTGTATTCGATATAGAGTTGGTCGTAAACCATATCGGGAAAGAATCCCTGCCGCACGTACCGGAATCCCCAGACGCTCAATCCGAGCAGAACGAGAATGACCGACAGGGCCGCGATACGGTGCCGCAAACCGAAGCGAAGCAGATCGCCGAAACGACGATACAACGTGCTGTCATACAGTTTACCGCTTCCCTCGGTCCTCGACGGTTGCTTCAAAAGCCGATTCGCCATCAGCGGCACGTGCACCAGAGCCAGGACCCAACTCAACAGCAGACTCGCCGCCAGCACGATAAACAGATCGCGCACATAGACGCCTGCCGTATCGGGCGAAAGGAAAACGGGCAGAAATGCGAGGATGGCAATGACCGTAGCTCCGAGCAACGGCATGGCGGTTTTACGACCGATGGCGCACATCGCTTCGCGGCGCGGCTTGCCCAGCTTCAGATCGACCAGAATACCATCTACTATGACGATCGCATTGTCCACCAGCATCCCCATTGCGAGAATGAACGCCGCCAGTGAAACCCGCTGCATCGTGCCGCCGGTCATACCCAGCAGCAGAAACGTGCCGATGACGATCGTAAGCAGACTGAATCCGATGATTACGCCGCTGCGGAACCCCATCGTAATCATCAGAATCGCGATGACGATCAATACCGATTCGACCAGATTGATGAAGAAAGTGGAGAGGGCCCCTGTTACCCGTTCGGGTTGATAGAAGACCTTGTGGCAAGCGACGCCTGCAGGAAAACGTTCCTCCTGTAATTCGGCGAGCCGCCGTTCGACCGCATTGCCGACCTTTACGATGTCGGTTCCCGAGGCGGCGGCTACGGCGATACCGACGGCATGTTCACCGTTATAGGTCATCGAATTGCGTACGGGTTCCGTATAGCCGCTCTCTACGGTCGCAATATCCCCCAGACGCAACTGGTCATCTTCATGGCCCTGAATGACCATGTTGCGGATCTGTTCGACCGTACGCGACTTATCGGTGACCGTTACGCGCACGCGTTGATCCCCGTTGTCGTAGTAACCGGCATAGAAAGTGCCGTTTTGTCCGTTCAGGGTGGCGAGTACTTCTGTTGGCGAAATGCCGAGTGTCGCCATTCGGTCCGCACGCAGCGAAATATCGATACTCTCCTCGCGCTTTCCGTAAAGCTCCACCCGGGCCACGCCGTCGAGATCGGTCAATTCGCGCTGGATCAGTCCGGCATAGTCGGCGAGCTGTCTTTCGCTGAAGCCTTCGGCGGTCAGGGCGTAAAACATACCGTAAACCAGACTGAAATCGTCCTGAACCGTCACGGATGTACCGCCGGGCAACGACGCTTCCGCATCGGAAACCTTGTGCCGCAGCATATCCCAACACTGTTCGAGCCGGTCATCGGGCGTCGTACTTTTGAGTTCTACCTGTATGATGCAGAGGTCGTTGTACGACCAACTCTGCGTATTGTCCACCTCTCCGACGGTACGGATCGCCTTTTCCAGCGGGTCGGTCACTTCCAGTTCCATTTCGTGCGCCGACGCTCCCGGACGAACCCCGACCACCATGGCGATTTTTACCTTGACTTCGGGATCTTCGAGTTTTCCCATGTCGTAGGCCGATTTCAGACCGCCTACCAACAGTACCGCCAACAGAAAATAGACGAGCTTGCTGTGTCCGAAAGCCCATTTGCCCAAGTCGATCATAGCAGCCCTCCTTCATTGGTTTTCGACGGAGCAGGAAGCGGTGCGACCCGCTGGCCTTCCGTCAATTTATGAACTCCGGCCACGACGATCCGTTCGCCTTCGTTCAGACCATCCGCTATCGTCGCCGTTCCGTCCGTATGCAGACGGACTACTTCGACCCGTCGGCGTGCGATCGTCCCGTCCTGTCGGTAAATCCACACGTAACTCGTCTTGTCGCCGTTGCTGAACAGAGCTGATGCAGGAATCTCTACCGATGCCTCCGTTTCCTGCCGCATGGCGACTTCGACCGTTGCGTTCATGCCGGGTGTCGCCGCGATCTCCGTATTCACGGGCAGTGCCAACCGCACGGCGTAAAGCTGATTGGCATTGGCGCTCGGATCGACATGGAGCAGACGCAGCGGAATTTTTTGCCCTTGCAGAAAATCGAACACCGCCGCAAACGAAGCGATCTCCCGACGGCGAATGTAAGTCGATGCCGGAATGAAAAGTTCGACCTCGGGATTCTTGCCCGACAGGAACGTGATGACCGGCATTCCGGCCGCTACGACCGTCGGAGGGTCGAAGCGCCGACGCTTCACGTAGCCGTCGAAAGGAGCATACAGTTTCGTATCGGCCAATTGGTTGCGGGCGTTCTCGTATTTCGCCGTAATCTGTTGCAGCCCGTATCGCGCTTTGTCGTAAGCATCGGCGGTAGCGACGTTTTGGTCGTAAAGCGCCATTACACGTTCGGCTTCGGCCTTGATACTCAAATATTCGGCTTCGACCGCCTGTAACTGAAGTTCGTAATCGCGCGGATCCATTTCGGCAACAAGTTCACCCTGACGGACAAAAGCTCCGTCATCGACATAAATACGTTGCAAGGTTCCGGGTATCTTGAATGCGAGGTGAACTTCTCCGGCAGCCTGTACTCGGGCGGGAAATTCGAGAATATCACAGGTATTCGCTGTTTTTACGGTATCGATGCGCACGAGCGTTACCTGTTCCGTATGTTGCCGCTGCCCGCACCCGACCAGAAACAGCGTTGCCGCAGTCATTGCTATCACTAACTTATGTTTCATATGAAAAATATGTTTTTACAAAAATACAAAAATATCGGATAGCGACCGTTTCGGAAATAACTATTTCGCCGTTAGTTTATCCGATTTGCAGGATTTGCCAACGCCTTCTGTTCATTTTTTACACTTTTTGAGGGAATTTTATTTAGGGAAAGGAGACCGACATCCGTCCGAAGACTTCGGGAATAGGTTCGAACGTCTGGCAGATGCCGTGACCGGTCCGGCTCGCAGGCTGGAGGATCCCGCTTTCCGACCTGCTGCACCTGTTCTTGCCGGGTATTTTGGCATATAACTTGCCACGTTTCGGGCAAATACCAATTGTCTGACTTCCAAAATCGTAATATACATATATAGATGGCATCCGCCATTATCGGAATAATTTAATTTTATTGCTTATGAAAATTTTTCGACTTTTAATCGCAATGTTGCTGGCGGTTTCTGCGGCCTCGGTTTCGGCCCAGACCTACCAGATCCGTAAGGACAGCGTAAAGACCGGCGAATACTCTCCGACGGTTTATTTGGTTTCCGTCAATGCACCTCAACCGCCTGCAGACGAAGAGGCCTTGCTCGAAGCGGCCGTATTGAACCAACTGGCAATCGACAATGCCATTCGGGATTATATCGAAACCCATCATCCCGGTTTCCAGCAGGATGAACTGCCTCACTTCATCTTCGCCACCAAGCAGAACAAATTCTCCTTCTCGCTCGGCGGCCAGGTGACTCTGCGTGCGTCGTATGACTTCGACGGAATCTCCGGAGCACAGGATTTCATTCCGGCCACGATCGCCGTTCCCGGCACCTATGCCACCCGTCAGAAATTCGGCCTGGACGGAACTACCTCCCGCATATTTCTGAAGGCCATCGCCAATTCGAAAAAACTGGGCCGTGTCACCCTCTATTTCAGTACGGACTTCCGCGGCGGAGGAACCAACAGTTATACGCCCCGTATCCGGTCGGCTTACGTATCGTTCAAAGGGTTCACGTTCGGACGCGACGTAACGACGTTCTGCGACCTGAACGCCGCTCCCAATACGATCGACTTCCAGGGTCCCAATGCCTATAACTACTTTTTCTCGACGATGATCCGTTACGAGCATTCGATCTACCGCGATATTCTGAAATTCGGCGTTGCCGCCGAGCTACCGAACGTAAGCGGCACCTACGGCGATTCGTTCGCTTCGATTCCGCAGCGCGTACCTGATTTCCCGGTTTATATGCAGGTGAATTGGGGCCGGAACAAGGAGAGCCATTTCCGGGCATCGGCCGTTTTCCGCGATATGTATCTGCACAACGAATCGACGGGTAACAATACTTCGCTCTTCGGCTGGGGCGTCCAGGCCAGCGGAAATATCAAAGTAGCGGGTCCCCTGCAACTCTTCTTCAACGGTGTGTACGGCGAGGGCATCACTCCCTACATCCAAGATTTATCGGGCATCGGACTGGATTTTACACCCAATCCTCACAATCCGAGGAGTATTCAGACTATGCCGATGTACGGTTGGCAGGCGGCTGCGCAAATCGACCTCGTTCCGAACAAACTCGCCATTTCGGGCGGTTATTCCATGGCGGAGGTTTGCCGCAGGAACGGGGCCTATGCCGATGACGAATACCGTCGCGGTCAGTATGTCTTCGGCAATATTTTCTGGGATTTGGCCCCCTGCTGTCAGCTTGCGGCCGAATACCTGTACGGCACCCGCGAAAATATGGACGGAATGAAGGGCCATGCCAATCGGGTCAATCTGATGGTGCGCTACAACTTCTGATTTCGGAGGGCGGAATTTTTTACGGGCGGCTGCCGGATGCAGCCGTCCGTAATTTTTTTGGTTTTTGCGGCAGATGTGAAAGCGCCGAAATGCTTCGGATTGCCGGGGAGAAAAGCGATGCCAATTCCACTATTCATATATCGAGCGGAAAAGTTTCACAAAATACGGTTCTCGGAAAGCACGTCTTGCGCACTGGATTCGAATACGGGTCTTGAGCGGCCTATTTCAGAATTTCTTCCGGATCTCGTAACGTTTGCACGGTCGATACGCTCTTTTTGGCATTTCGGTTGAACCGGTAGCCGATCGAAAAGACCAGCCGCAGACTTCTGTGTCCCCGAGGTTGCCGCAGGACGGAATAGTAGGAGTTGTCCCAGCGTACCGTTTCCTTTTTCAGTTTGGTCGAAAGGATATTGTTCACGTCGAGGGATATATACAGTTTGTCTTTACAGAATGATTTGGTTATTCCGGCAGCTAAAGCCCAATAGGAATTTTGCCAGGTTTCCAATCTTTTTTGGGGCAGCTCGACGCCTCCGTCCAGATAGATAATCATCGAGGGATGCGGCTGGAACATAAGGGAAAGGCTGAACATCCCACCTCCGGCACTGTACGAAGCCTGCCAGTCGCCATCCACCTCTCTCCGATACCAATATCCGTGAATGAAAGATTTCACTCGGAACCATTTGGTTACCAATGTCGTATAATCGATCCAGATATTATGCGCCGAGCCGTGTTCCCCGTTCACCTTCGTCGTATAGACGATGTTCGGATCGTCGGGGTCATAGAAAGTCATCGTTTCACTGCCGCGCGACCACGTACCTCCGTAAGAGATCGTCAGTTTGTTGCGCAGCGTATAGCTCAGGTCGATGTCGTACCCCCAGCCGGGTTCGAGATTTTCGTTGCCTACGGTATAACTGTATTGCGACTGCCAGACCCGGCGGGGACTCAGGGCGTTGTTGTCGGGCAGCCGGCCGCTGGACCGATAGAGGTCGAGATTGATATTGGTGCCCTTTTCCGGGTTGAACGTGTAGGCCAGGCTGAGTTCCGGGAACAGTCGCCAGTAGTCACGATGTTCGTAGCCCGTATTTTCGGCATTCCGGTAAGCGATGCGGTCCCATTGCAGTCGCAGGCCCGCCTGATAGGAGAACTTGCCGTAGGCGTCGGCCCATTGGGTGTAGGCACCCGTGCTTTGAGTGCGGTCGATAAACCAGGTACTCATCTTCGGGTCCGGGATCCACTCTTCCTCCTCGAAGCGATGCACGGGAGCGTTGTTGTCCGCATACCGCAAATCATAGCTCAACCCCGCGCTGAAGCTGCGCTCTTCCGAAAAATTCTTGTTCAGGTCGAGCCGGGACGCGAACAGATGTCCCAGCAGCTTGTAGCGCTCGCGCCGCAACTCCGTGGAGAAGGGTTCCGCATCCTCCGGCCGGGAAAAATCGCGCGTGTCGTAGTCGTAATTCCGATCGACGTTCTGGTGCAGGTAGTCGGCCTTGAAAGAGAGCCGGGAACCCAACGTGTCGAAACGGAAGATATAATTCAGCGACCCCTGATACTGCCGGTTGTAGAGCGTGCCCCCGTAGCGGTAGAGCGTATATCCGGCTTCGGGCATCTGCGGCGGCACATCGCCCCAGGCCAATCCCGCAGAGGTCGTGTGCACCGTATTGGACGGGTCGCTCGCTCCCATGAAAATCTGTCCCCCGAGACCGATCGAATGGCGGTCGTTTATCTTGTAAACCAGGCTCAGAAGTTCGCGGATATTCCGGGAGGTGATCCGCCCCCGGTCCTCCGAATCGAGCGAGTATCCCGAATTGCGAAATTCGGAATAGGTGCGGTCGAGCGTTTCGTTCTCCCCATAGGAACCCGACACATATATATATTCCCAATCGTCCGCACTGGGCCGAGAACGGCAGGGCGAGTCCCGTAGAATATCCGTCGCGGGAAACGGACGCGGAGGAAGATACGTTGCCGTAAAAACTGCCTGCGGCGAGTTTCTTGAGCCGGATACGGACGATACCGCCAGAAGTCGTGGCGGAATAGGCCGCTCCCGTCTTGTTCTGGACCTCCACGCTTTTCACGTCTTCGGCACGAAGGGCGGAAAGCTCCCCGAGATCCGTCACCAACCGGTCGTCGATATAGACGACCGACACCGGAGTCCCTTTGATGAACAAGGTGTTTCCGGAGACTCGGAGGCCCGGCAGCAGATCCAGCACCTGCATCACGGACCGGTTGCGGACGATCGGATTACCCAACATATTGACTTCGTAGCGGCCTGCCCTGTATTCGGTATTTCGGGCCACCACGACCACCTCGTCGATATGTCGGCTGGCCGGACGTAGAATCACATCGGGCAGGGTTTGCGCCTCCGGAACCTCTACCGTTCGGTAGCAGGATTCGTAGGCCAGATGGTCGTAGCAGAGCAGATAGCGGCCCGCCTGCTCGAAATGCAGGCTGTAACGGCCTTCCGTGTCGGAAACGGCGCCTCCGAGGACCGTGGAGTCGCGCGATTCGAGAATGCTGACCGAACAATAAGGAACCGGAGCGGATTCCGCATCGAGAATACGGCCCCGGACAACGAAGCGTTCCTGGGAAAAACAGGGAACATACAAACAGGTCAGGAGTAAGCTGAAGGTAAGGCGTTTTATCATAGAAAGCGTTATAGTATCAAATAAAGGCGTCATACATAGTATAAAACCATCTTTTTATGACTAAATTAAATAAAAATTGACAGTTATGCAAGCCTGTCAAATGTTATTTATTTTTTGATTGTATATTTCGATTCACCGAATATCGACCTACTCTACCGTAACCTGCCGATATGCCTCGGCTTTTCCTCAATCTTTGACTTCGTCTTAGATACTTCGCCTCGGCAAAATGCAAATAAATTTGCTTTTGCACTCGGCTTAATCGTATCTTTGTCATCGACAAATTCTTTCCGTTGCCGATGAAACTCTTCATTAAGAACATGGTTTGTCCCCGCTGTATTCTGGTCGTGCGCGATATTTTGCGGCAGGCGGGGATCGAGGCCTCGTCGGTCGTTCTCGGCGAAGCCGTGCTGCCCGCAGAACTGACTGCCGAGCGAAGAAAGGAGTTGGACGAAGCGCTCCGCGCCGTCGGGTTCGAGTTGATCGACGACCGCCGCAAGCAGACCGTCGAGCGGGTGAAGAATACGGTCATCGAGCTGGTGCGGGAGAAGGACGCCGCTTTGCGGACCAACCTCTCGGATTATATCGCGGACCGGTTGCATCAGGATTACGGGGCAGTGAGTTCGTTGTTTTCGGAGATCGAAAACACGACGATCGAACAATACTTCATCGCACAGAAAATCGAACGGGTGAAGGAGTTGCTGGCTTACGGCGAGCTGTCGCTCGGCGAGATTGCCGACAAGCTGAACTATTCGAGTACGGCCCACTTGAGCGCCCAGTTCAAGAAGGTGACGGGACTTACGCCCAGCCATTTCCGGAAGATCGGCGAGAACCGTCGCAAACCGCTGGACAAGGTGTAATCCGCCGGTCGTTCCGAAATCTTGTAAATAGTATCCGGAATTATATAACGCCTTCCGCCCTTTTTGTCCCGATCTTTGTATCGAAAGGACACGAAGGGCGTGCGGATATTCCGTGCTCGTCCCTGTCTGTAAAAAATCAAAAAGTATGTCGAAAGGTAAATATGTAAAACGGACTTTTCCCCTTGCGGGGCTGCACTGCGCCGGATGTGCTGCACGTGTGGAAAAAATTCTCAATGCCCAGACGGGCGTCGTCGCGGCTTCCGTCAATCTGGCGGCTTCGACCGCAGCGGTCGAATACGACACGATGCAGACCTCGCCGGAAAGACTCCGGCAAGCCGTGCAGGAGGGCGGTTACGACATGCTCGCCGATTCGGATGATGACACGCCCGACGAGTTGGAGCGGATGAACCGGGAGCGGTACCGGGACCTGAAACGGCGGGCTTTCTGGGCTGTCGTGCTGGCGATTCCGGTGGTCGTGATCGGTAT
>OGXI01002653.1_pt1 | contig 13191 bp, 8 predicted proteins | sample 1576221 | NCBI WGS metagenome assembly OGXI01 (sample SAMEA3541523, study PRJEB24748) | human gut metagenome | biome: human gut; feature: human-associated habitat; material: faeces | place: China | collected 2012
GGCGGCCCTGTGCTGGTTCGTGGAAACCGGCGATATGGTGGGCTGGGTGCTGGCCGCCGTGCTGCTGCGGGAGTTCGCCGTGTCCGGCATGCGGCTCATCGCCGTGGAAAAGGGCCGGGTCATCGCCGCAGGCTGGTCCGGCAAGGTAAAGACCGCCAGCACCATGGTGTGCATCTGCCTGATGCTGTTCGGCATTCCCCACTGGCTGAACCTGGTGTGCCAGGGGGTCATCCTGGTGACCACGGTATACTCCGGCGTGGAGTATTTCGTGAAAAACTGGGACGTGTTCTCCGAAAAGTAAGGCTTTTGGCCGTTTTCAGTGCCCGGTGATGCCGGGCCGACGCAGCCCGCCGAGGACGTCGGCCCCTACGGGTGCTCTATCGGCGATTCTCTGCCCCCATAATCGGAAATTTTTCCTGATACACCACCGTAGAGGCGGACGACTCTGTCCGCCTCTAAAATTTTACATAGATTTTACACACCCATTACAACGGATTTGACATACACCCTTTATACTGTCAATTGTCAAAAAGCTGGAATGAGGGAGTAAAGAATTATGACTATTTTCAATGCGCTGACGCTGGTGGGCGGGCTGTGTCTGTTTCTGTTCGGCATGAATGTGATGGGCCAGGCCCTGGAGCGCCGGGCCGGCGGCAAGCTGCGGACCCTGCTGGATAAGATGACCAGCCGGGTGTTCGTGGGCTTCCTGACGGGCCTGGGCATCACCGCCATTATCCAGAGCTCCTCCGCCACCACGGTGATGGTGGTGGGCTTCGTGAACTCGGGGCTGATGACCCTGCGCCAGGCCATCAACGTCATCATGGGCGCCAATGTGGGCCCGGGGCTGGTCTGCCGCAATCCGGGGGAAAACCTCGGCGGTGCGGGCGGCTTTGCCTACGGCATCCGCGCCGCGGCGGAGCTGGGGTGTGAGGCCGTCTGGATCATGGACGACGACACGCTGCCCGAGCCGGACGCGCTGGCCGCCCTGCTGGCCGCCGATGCCGCCCACGGCGACGGCTGCGGCTGGCTGTCCAGCAGGGCACTCGCCCCGGACGGCACCGACCAGCCGATGAACCTGCAGCGCAAAACGATGTACCGCGATATTGACGGCTTCGATGCGGCGGAGGTTCCCGCCGTGATGGCGAGCTTTGTCTCGCTGTTCCTGCGCACCGAAGCCGTGCGGCAGTTCGGCCTGCCGATTGCCGAGTTCTTCATCTGGTCTGACGACTGGGAGTACACCCGCCGCATTTCCCGCGCAAAGCCCTGCTATGTCATCCCGGCCAGCCGGGTCGTGCACGCCATGCAGAACCCCGGCGTCGTGAACATTGCCAGGGATGTGCCCGCCCGCTGGGCACGCTACCGCTATTTTTACCGCAACGATGTGGTGCTCTACCGCCGGGAGGGACTGTCCGGCTGGCTATGGCTGCTGGCCAAGGACAGCTGGCACACCGTACAGGTCCTGCGCGACAGGCAGGGCTGCCGCGCCGAGCGCATAAAAATCATCTGGAAGGGCTTTGCCGCCGGGGTGCGGTTCCGCCCGCAGATACCGTACCTGCCATGAACCTGACAAAACAAATTTGCCATAAAGCTGCGCACTTTGACGCCGTCGCCTTTGACGTGTTTGACACGCTTATAAAGCGCGACGTTGCTGTGCCGACAGGACTTTTCCGCCTGATGGGCGACGATTTTTACGCTGCCCGCATCCGGGCCGAGCGTGAGGCCCGCGCAGCCCAAAGCGGGGAAGTAACGCTGGCTGAAATCTACGCCCGCCCCTGCCTTGCCCGCTATGACGCAGCGGCGGAGTGTGCTGCAGAGCTGGCCGCCTGTGCGGCGAACAAGCCCGTGCTGGATGCGGTGCAAACGCTTAAAAAGCAGGGGAAAAAGCTCTACTATATCTCCGATATGTACCTGCCGCAGACGCAGATCGACGCGATGCTGCGCCGCTGCGGCTATCCCTGCTTTGACGGCGGCTTTGTCTCCTGTACTTACGGTGTGCAGAAGCGCAGCGGCAGACTGTTCAAGCGCTTTTTGCAGGAAACCGGCCTCACGGCGAAGCAACTGCTTTTCATCGGTGACAGCTGGCGCGCCGATGTGGCCGGGGCCGCGCTGGCCGGTATCACCGCCTGGCATCTGCCGACCCCGCCTGCACCTGCGGATAACGCTGCGGCTTTTGTGGAGAACCGTCTGTCGCAGCAGCGATCTGACGGTGAGTCCCTCGGCTTTTCCGTGCTGGGACCGCTGGCAGCGGCATTCTGCCAATGGCTGCACGCGCGCCGTGCCGCCCGCCCGGAGGCCCGGCTGTATTTCCTCGCCCGCGATATGTACCTGATGCGGGACGTCTATCACACGCTCTACCCGCAGGAGGAGACCGGCTATTTACAGGTCTCCCGCCGCAGCCTGGCTCCGGCGTTTCTGGCGGCGGGGGACTGGGCCACAGTGCTGGCCGCCCTGCCGCGGCAGACTTTGACCGGTGCGCAGATCGCCGAATACTGCGGCACGACCTGCCCGCCGGAGCTGACGGACAGGCAGTTTGATTTGAAGCAGCCGGACAGGGAAGCGCTGCACGCCTTTTTGCAGCAGCTGCCCCGCCCGGACGCCGCCGACGCGGTCACAGCCTATCTGTCTGCGCAGGGCATCCGCCCCGGCGATTTCCTTGTTGACATCGGCAGCGGCGGTACAACGCAGCTGCTGTTAGAGCGACTGCTGCAATTTCCGCTGCACGGGCTGCAGCTCTCGGCGGATGACCGGCTGCGCACCCGCTTTGCGCCCGACCAAACGGAAGTATTCCTGTTTGACGGCAAGCCCGCGCCGCGCCTGTATTGGGCGGGTCAGCCGATGCTTGAACGCCTGCTCTCACAGGATGTCGGGGCCACGCTGGGCTACTGCGCGGAGAAGGGGGGCATCGTCCGTGTGCGCACGGCCAGGCAGCCCGCCGAGCCGCGCATTGCACAGATCCAATCCGGCGTGCGCCGCTTTGCCGCCGCCTGGCGGGACAGCGTGCTGAACGGCCAGCCCATCCCGCCGCAGCGGGCCATTGCCCCGTTTTTGCGGCTGGTGGAAAGCCCGACAGCTTTACAGCTGGATCTGCTCGGTGACTTGACGGTTGAGGACGGCGGCACCTATCCGCTGGCCGCGCCGCAGCACACAGCGCACTACCTGACCCACCCGCGGCAGGCAAGGCGTGACTTTGCAGAGGCACGCTGGAAGATCGGCTTTTTGCAGCGTGCCGTACCGCTGCCGCTGCCTTACGGAAAATTATATCTGAAACTGAAAAAATAATGCGAAATGCGAAAGGAGGTACCCCCCATGGCCAAGATCAGCGTGATCATCCCGGCGTACAATGCCGAGACGACCCTGCGCACCGCCGTGGAATCCATCCTTTCCCAACAGGTGCCGGAGCTCGAGATCATCATCGTCAACGACGGCTCGACGGACGGCACGGACCGGCTCTGTCACGCGCTGGCGAGCGAGTACCCCTGCATCCACGTCATCACCCAGAAGAATGCCGGCATCTGCGCGGCCCGCAACCGCGGCATGGAGGCCACGAACGGGGAGTACATCACCTTCTGTGACGATGACGACCTGTTCTGGCAGGGAGCGCTGCGCCTGCTTTTGCAGACGGCAGAGGACACCCGCGCCGACCTTGTGCGCGGCGGCTATGAGCTGCTGCGCCAGCGCCCGGACGGTACCTTTGCCGAGCAGCCGCACCCTGCCGGAAGCCCCTGCACGATAGCGCTGGGCCGCGGCGGCAGCTACGGTGCTTTTTTGGAGAACAGCGGCCCGCAGTTTGTATGGAACGCCCTCTACCGCCGCACGGCGCTGCTGGGGCTGCGCTTCAATGAGCGGTGCAGCTACGGGCTGGAGGACTTTGTCTTTAACGCCGCAGCCTATCGGCGCGTCGGCAAGGCGGTCTACATCCCGCAGGTCGTCTACCGCCATTTTGAGAGTGCGCAGAGCACCTCCTGCGCGCACACGGCGCAGGCACTTTTGGGCCGCATCCGGGCGCTGGAGCCATGGATGGAGGCTGAATTCCACGCCGCCCAGCGCTGGTGCGGCCCGGAGGAGCTGCAGGCCGTCTGGAAGGACCGCCGCGCACAGGCCGTCACCTTTTTGATGCACCAGCTGCGCGACGCACACGCCCCGGGCGTGCTGCGCCGCAAGGCCTGGCGCACGCTGCGGGAGACCCTGGCCCCGTACCCGGGCAGTCTGCTGGACACCCTGCACGACGCAGGGCACAATAAAAAACAAACAATGGCACTGCTTTTATACCAGATGCGGCTGCAGAAGCTCTACGATCTGCTGCCGGTCAGAGAGGAACAGTTATGAAAACGATTCTTGTTACCGGTGCAGCGGGCTACATTGGCCGCCATGTCGTAAAAAATGCACTGGACCGCGGCTACCGCGTCATTGCGGCGGATTTTAACTTCAAGGGCGTCGACGAGCGCGCCGAGTTCTGCGATGTGCCGCTGTTCGGCGGTGACGCCGACCTGTACCGCAAGCTGGGCAGCCCGGACGTCTGCATCCATCTGGCTTGGCGCGACGGCTTCCGCCATAATTCCACCGCCCACATGAAGGACCTGTCCAGTCATGTGACGTTTTTGAACACGCTGATCGACGGCGGCCTGAAGGACCTGAGCGTCATGGGCACGATGCATGAGGTCGGCTACTGGGAGGGTGCTATCAATGAGAGCACGCCCTGCAAGCCGCAGAGCCAGTACGGCATTGCCAAGAACGCCCTGCGCCAGAGCATGATGCTGACGCTGGCGGATTCCCCCTGCAAGCTGCACTGGCTGCGCGCATACTATATCACCGGTGACGAGGTGCACGGCAGCTCGATCTTTGCCAAGATCACCCAGGCCGAGCAGGACGGCAAAAAGACTTTCCCGTTCACGAGCGGCAGCAACCTCTATGACTTCATCGACGTGGACGAGTTGGCCAACATGATCGTGGCCGCCAGTGTGCAGGAGGAGATCAACGGCATCATCAATGTCTGCACCGGCAAGCCGATGAGTCTGGCGGACCGCGTGGAGCAGTTCCTGCGCGACAAGAACTACAAGATCAAGCTCGACTACGGCGCGTTCCCGGACCGTCCGTATGACAGCCCGGGCACCTGGGGCGACCCGACAAAAATCAACCGCATTCTGGCAAACGATACCTGCAAGCGTGCATAACATACAAAAAGGAAAAACGCAATGAAACGATTGGGCATCTTTTTCTTCTACGAAAAAAACGGCGACGTGGATGATTTTATCACCTACTACCTTGCCGACCTGAATAAGAACCTGACCGAGCTGGTCGTTGTCTGCAACGGCAAATTGAGTGAGCAGGGCCGCGCGGCCTTCTCGCAGTTTACCGACAACATCATCGTGCGCGAGAACAAGGGTCTTGACGTCTGGGCGTACAAGACCGCGCTGGATTCCTACGGCTGGGCGAAGCTCTCGGAATTTGACGAGATCGTCATGACGAACTCCACCCTGATGGGTCCTGTGCGCCCGCTGAAAGAGATGTTCGACGCCATGTGGGAGAACCAGGACCTCGATTTCTGGGGCCTGTCCATCCACCACGGTGCCAAGTCGAACCCCTTCAAGGGCAAGCACCTGTATAACTATCTGCCCGTACACATCCAGTCTCACTTCATCGTTTACCGTCGGCGCTTTGTGCAGAACCCGGAGCTGCAGGCCTACTGGGACAACATGCCGATGATCGAGAGCTACACCGACTCGGTGCAGCGATACGAGGCTGTGTTCACCAAGCAGTTTGAGGATAAGGGCTTCAAGTGGGATGTCTATGTGAAAACCGACGACCTGAAGGACTTCACAGACTATCCGCTGCTCGTCTGCCCGACGCTTTTATTGCGGGAGAAAAAATGCCCGCTGTTCAAGCGCCGCAGCTTTATGCACGAGCTGGAGGCCTATCTCAACGACACGGCAGGTGAGCCGGTGCAGGAGCTGTACGACTATCTGCGGGACGAGACGGACTATCCGATGGACCTCATCTGGAAGAACATGATCCGCACGATGCACCCGCACGATTTTACCCGCAATCTCGCGCTGACCCGCATCATCGAGCCGACGGTGTTGGACGAGGCAACGGCACAGAGCATCCGCCAAAACCGCCGCATTGCGCTGGCCATGCACCTGTATTTCATGGATATGCTGGATTCCAGCAAGGCGTTTGCGGCAAAGTTCCCGCCAGAGACGGACATTTTCATCTCGACGAGCAGTGCTGATAAGAAGCCGCAGATCGAGGCCGCCTTTGCGGACCTGAACGTCCGCAGCGTCACCGTGACTGTGGTGGAGAACCAGGGCCGCGACGTCGGCGCCTTCCTCTGTGACCTGGCCCCGCAGCTGCGGGACTATGACTACGCCTGCTTCATGCACGACAAAAAAGCCATCCAGACCCGCCCCGGCAGCGTCGGCGCGAGCTTTGGCTATGTCTGCAATGAGAATGTCTGCAAAAACGCTGCTCATGTGCTGAATGTGCTGTGCGAGTTTGAGAAGGACCCGTACCTCGGCATTCTCTGCCCGCCGTACCCGACGCACGGACTTTACTTCATGAATATGTGCTCCGGCGGCTGGGGCCCGAACTTTGAGAACACGAAAAAGCTGATGAAAGACCTTGGCATCGATGCGCCTGTTTCCGGTGAAAAATCGCCCATTGCGCCCTACGGCAGTGTGTTCTGGTTCCGCCCCAAGGCACTGGCACCGCTGTTTGACCACGGCTGGCAGCACTCGGACTTCCCGCCCGAGCCGCTGCCCCAGGACGGCACGATCAGCCATGCCATTGAGCGTATCTATCCGTTTGTGGCCCAGAGCGCGGGCTACTACCCGGCAGTGGTCATGAGCAAAAGCTACGCCGTGACCCACAACGATACGATGCAGGCCTACGCGGGCGGCGTGATCCGCCCGCTGGCCCGCGTGTTTGACTGCACGACCTTCTATGGTGCGGTCAGCTCGGCCACCGGCTTTGCCTACAAAAAGCACCACCTATTCAGCCACTACGGCCCGTACTCCGACAGCCGCCGCCGTCACGCGCGCAACTGGCTGCGGGACAAGCTGCCCGCAGGCTCCTACAAGGTCATCATCAACACCAAGCGCGCTATCTTTGGCCCCCACGAAGGCCCCTATGAGGACTGACAACGCATGAAACGACTGGTCATCTACTTCCACTATGACCCGACAGGCTGCATCGATACGGCCTGCCGCATTGCCGTACAGGCTGTGCAGAAATACGGCAGGGTCGTATTCGTCACCAACGGTACACTTGCCCCGGCGGACCGCGTCTGGGTGCGCCAGTCCGGTGCGGGCCGCATCGAACGGGAAAACGTCGGTTTCGACGTCGGCGCATACAGGGAGGCTCTGCTGACTCTGGGCCGGGAAAAGCTGGCCGAGTATGAGGAAATCGTCCTGATGAACTACACGCTGGCCGGGCCGGTCTGCTCACTGGCGGCGATGTTCACTGCGATGGACGCCCGCCCGGAGCTGGACTTCTGGGGGCTGACCCGCCACTACGCCATGCAGAGTCGCCGCTTTGGCGGCGCAGTGCCCGAGCATCTGCAATCCCATTTTATTGCGGTGCGCCCGCGGCTGTTCAACAGTGATGATTTCTGGAACTACTGGCAGGAAATGGCACTGCCGACCAGCTACGAGCAGTCTATCATCCGCCACGAAACGCGGTTCACGCCGTATTTTGCCGCCAGGGGCTATGCCTGGGATACCTACGTGCAGACGGACGACCTGAAACCGGTTTTTGTAAACCCCATTATGGCCTGCCCGCGGGAGCTGCTGGCAAACCGCGGCTGCCCGTTTTTCAAACGGCGCAGCCTGTTCACGCCCTATGCGGATGAACTGCGCCGCACGGACGGCCTCGCCGCGCGGGAGCTATGCGACTATGTGACGGCCTATACGGATTTTCCGCTGGAGCTGCTGCTGGTCTCGCTGTTAAAAACACAGCCGCTTTCAGCCCTTGCCCAAAACCTGCACTGGTGCTATCCTGTCGGCGCACCTACAGGGGAAACGCCCGACCTGAACGAGCTGGGCCTGCGGCTGCTTCATTACGAACAGCCCACCGCGGACCCCGTGACCGACTGGTATAACCGGCAGACAGCCGCCAACGCGGACACACTGCTGGCAGAAGCTGCTGCTTTGTTTGAAAAAAATCCGATGCTTGGGGTGTTAAGCCCCTCTCTGCCGCTGTGGCAGGGCTGCACCGCCGCCCGCCGCGCCGCCTGGATGCGGGAGAAGGACGCACTGGCACAGGAGGTATCCGTGCCCGTCGGCAGTGACCCGCCGCCCGCGCCCAACTGCGGTTGGGTGCTTGTGCGGGAGTCTGCCTTCCCGGACGGCATCCCCGCCTGCACAAGCCAGCGTGACGCCTGGAAGCTGGCCCTGACCGCCCAGAAAAACGGTGCCTATGCCGCCGCCTTTGAGCCGCTGACCCGGTCCGCGGCGCGGGCGGACATTTTAAATGAGTATGAGACCGCCGCCGCTCAGCCTGCCGCTGTAGCCAAGCAGCTGGGGCGGCTCGTCAAGCACAGACTGCAAAAGTAAAAGGGGAGACCACCCATCAAAAAGCAACGCCTGTTTTATCTTGATCTTGTCCGTGCCGCAGCGCTGATCTGCATCTTGATCGTGCATTTCAACGCGACGGTCACGGGGTATTTTACACTGCCGCACAAGCTCTTTACCAGCACGCTGCCGCTGGGCATTTATCTGGGGGATTTCGGCTCCTCGCTGTTTTTCATTGTGTCCGGCGCATCGCTGGCGCTGACCGTCCCGGCGGAGCAGAACCCTGCGCAGTTTTACAAAAGGCGCGCGAGGGCTGTCTACCCGCTGTTCTGGCTCGCGTGGTTCGTCGTGTTCAGCTATCGGTTTGTGGCGCACCCCGGCAGCTTCGGCGGGGCCAGGACCGTCACGCTGGTGCTGACGCTTCTGGGTCTCGACAACTTTGCCGTTGCCGCGGGCTGGGTCGGAACAGACTTTGCCTGTGTGGGCGAGTGGTTCCTCGGCAGCATCCTGTTTTTATACCTGCTGTTCCCGCTTTTGCAGCGGGGGCTGCGCAAAAGGCCGTGGCTGACCTGGGCGGTGACGCTGGCGGTCTGCATCCCGGTGCACCTGCTGGGCTGGGACGCGCGGCTTGTGGCCGTGCATATCCCGGAATTTCTGTTCGGCATGACGTTTTTAACGCTCGCCGGACGCACACGGTATATTTTGGCCCCGCTGCTGCTGGCGGGGGCCGTGCTGGCACAGCCCTGGGACGGTAAGATCACCTGCGCGCTGGCCGGTGCCGGGGTGTTCATCCTGCTGGCGCTGGCGGCCCCGCTGCTGGACCGCCCGTGGCCCCGCGCGGTGGGCGCACAGCTTGCCAAAATATCCTACGCGGTGTTCCTTGTGCATCACGTTCTGATCCAGGAGCTGGCCGCGCACTTTGATCTGGCGGTGCTGTCCCGCCGGGACACGGCGTTTTTGTTTGTCGTCTATCTGGCCGCAACATTTGCCGCAGCGCACGCGCTGCTCTGGCTGCAAAGAACGCTGCGCACCGGCCTTGCCGCCCTGTGCCCCCAAATATAAAGCTCCGCCCGCTGTTTCCACAAAAACAGCGGGTATTTTTTTAACATTGTGCGCCCGCGCCCTCTGTACAAAAACGGGCGGGTACGGTATAATAGAAAATAATGTTTGAAACTAGGAAAGGGGCGTTCCACTGTGTCCGAATTCTCTGTTTCCCTTGCAAAATTGGCCGAGGAAGCCAACCTGACGATTGCCTACACCCCCTGTGAGCTGGATAAAATTCAGGTCACAGCCACCGAGGTCTACCGTCCGGGCATCCTGCTGGCCGGTTACTACGAAAACTTTGACAGCAAACGCATCCAGATCATCGGCCTGACCGAGATGTCCTATCTGGATGAGCTGTCCACCTCACTGCGCAACACCCATCTGGAAAAGCTGTTCTCCTTCCAGCCGCCGGCCATCGTGCTGACCCGCGGCATGCAGCCGCTTTCGGAAATGATGCAGTTTGCCAAGCAGTACGGTGTACCGATCCTGATGTCCACCGAGATGACGTCCGCCCTGATGGGGCAGCTCATCACGACCCTGAACACCGAGCTGGCCCCCCGCATCACCCGCCACGGTGTGCTTGTCGAGGTTTACGGCGAGGGCATCCTGATTCTGGGCGACTCCGGTGTCGGCAAGAGCGAGACGGCCATTGAGCTTGTCAAGCGCGGCCACCGCCTGATCGCTGATGATGCGGTTGAGCTGCGCCGGGTATCCTACCGCAAAATTTTGGGCACCGCGCCCGCCAACATCCGCCACTTTATTGAGCTGCGCGGCATCGGCATTATCAACGTGGCGCGGGTGTTCGGCATCGGCTCGGTCCGCTCGAGCGTCGAGGTCGAGATGGTCGTCCAGCTCGAGCCATGGGACCGCACCAAGAACTATGACCGTACGGGCCTGGAGACGGAGTATTACGACATCCTCGGTGTCAAGGTGCCCAGCATGCTCATTCCCGTTATGCCGGGCCGTAACCTGGCCGTCATTCTGGAAACGGCTGCCATCAACAACCGCCAGAAGGAGATGGGCTACAACGCCGCCAAGGAGCTGCTGACCCAGCTGGGCCTGGCAGACGACATTACAAAATAAAAGAGGTTTTTCCGTTCCATGCAGATGATCGCAGACCTGCACACGCATACCCTGTGCGCAACGCACGCATACAATACTTTTACGGAAATGGCCGCAGCCGCTAAGGAGATCGGCTACTGTGCGCTGGCTGTGACCGACCATGCGCCCGCCATGCCGGATTCGCCCCACGCCTGGCACTTCCAGAACTGGAGCGCGATGCCCCGGGAAATCGGCGGTGTCGTCATGCTCTACGGAGCGGAGGCAAACGTCATGGACACCAAAGGCGGGCTGGACCTTTCGGAAAGCCAGCTCAAAGCGCAGGATTGGGTCGTCGCATCCATCCATAGCTCCTGCGTGCCGGGTCTGCTGACCCGCAGGGAGGCTAACCGCCTCTGGCTGGCTGTGGCCGAGAACCCCTATGTCGACATTATCGGTCACTCCGAGCAGGAAAACTACCGCTATGACTACGACCTTGTCACGAAGGCATTCGCCCGAAATCACAAGGTCGTGGAGCTGAACGGCAACTCGTTCAACGTCCGCAGAGACGGCATCCCCAATATGCGCGCCCTGCTGCGGGCCTGCCTTGCCAACGGCTGTCATATTTCAGTGGACAGTGATGCCCACAGCACCCACCAGCTGCAGCACGGCCTGACGGCCCTCTACGCCATGCTGGAGGAAATGCAGTTCCCGCAGGAGCTGATCGTGAACGCGACGCGGGAAAATCTGGTACAGGAATTACAACTGCACGGCAAGCCCTGTGCAGAAGAAGTAGGAGGAATTTTGTTATGAGCAAATACACGATTGGTATCGACCTGGGCGGCACCACAATGACCGCCGGTATTGTCAACGAAAACTATGAGATCGTCGGCAAGCTGACCTGGGCCACCCGGCTGCCGCGCCCGGCGGAGGATCTGGAAAAGGCACTGGCCGACCTGTGCCGCACCGTGGCCCAGGATAATAAGGTCGATTTTGCCGACATCAAATATGTCGGCATCGGCACGCCCGGCAGCGTGAACTTTACCACCGGCTTCGTCGGCTTCAACACGAACTTCGGCTATTACGACTGGAACCTCGGCCCTGACCTCGAGGCTCTGCTCGGCTGCAAGGTCTATGTCGAGAACGACGCCAACGCCGCCGCCTACGGCGAGTACATTGCGGGCGGTGCAAAGGGGTACAACGATGCGGTCGTCATTACTTTAGGCACCGGCATCGGCAGCGGCATTATCCTGGGCGGCAAGATTTTGCGCGGCTTCAACTTCGCCGCCGGTGAAATGGGTCACAACGTCATTGTCAAGGACGGCATCCAGTGCACCTGCGGACGCAGGGGCTGCTGGGAGCGCTACGCCTCCGCCAGCGCGCTGACCCGCGAGACGAAGGCCGCCATGCAGGCCGACAAGAACACCATTATGTGGAAGATGACCCAGGACATCGACCACGTCAACGCCAAGCTGGCCTTTGATGCCGCTGCCAAGGGTGACGAGACCGCCCGGAAGGTCATCGACAGCTGGATCGAGTATGTCGGCGTCGGCATCGCCAACGTCATCAACACGTTCGAGCCGGAGGTCATCTGCATCGGCGGCGGTGTGTCCAACCAGGGCGAGGTCCTGCTGGCCCCCGTCCGCACCTATGCGGAGAACGAGACCCGGAACATCACCACCGGCAAGTTCCCGGTCATCTGCGCCTGCCAGCTGCACAACGATGCAGGTGTGATCGGCGCTGCCGCACTGGGCAGTTCTATTTGATAAAACGCTGATACTACGGAGGTTTCCATGCAGGAACAGACGATCACGGCTCTTTGCGCGGCGCTGACGGCACAGCATCTGCCCTTTGCGCAGGGGGAGCCGCTGGCCCCCCACACGACGTTTAAGATCGGCGGCCCGGCAGCCTTCTGGTGTACGCCCCGGGATGCAGAGCAGCTGCGCCGCACCCTGCAGCTCTGCCGGGAAAACGGTGTCCGCGTCTACCTGCTCGGCAACGGCTCCAACACACTGTTTGACGATGCCGGGTTTGACGGCGCGGTCATTGACATGCGCGGCCTGTCCGGGATGGAAAACTCCGGCCTTGATACGGACGCGGTGCGCATCACCGCCGAGGCCGGGCAGACGCTGGGGCGGCTGTGCAGCAAGGCGCAGACGCTGGGCCTGACGGGTCTGGAATTTGCCTGCGGTATCCCCGGTACGGTGGGCGGTGCGGTCTATATGAACGCCGGTGCCTACGGCAATGAGCTGAAGGACGTGCTGGAGAGCGTGACCTTCCTTGACAGTGATTTGCAGCTGCGCACACTGCCTGCGGCAGACCTGGCCATGGGCTACCGCACGAGCATTTTTGAGCAGAACCCCGACTGGTGCATCCTGTCGGCCACGGTGGTGCTGCACCGCGGTGACGGAGTTGCCGTGCTGGCCCGTATGCAGGAGCTGCTGGGCAAGCGCAGGGAAAAGCAGCCCCTTGAATGGCCGAGCGCCGGCAGCACCTTCAAGCGGCCCCAGGGCGCGTTTGCGGGCAAGCTGATCGAGGACTGCGGCCTGCGGGGCTTTACCGTGGGCGGCGCACAGATCAGTGAAAAGCACTGCGGCTTTGT
>OGXI01002656.1_pt1 | contig 13182 bp, 12 predicted proteins | sample 1576221 | NCBI WGS metagenome assembly OGXI01 (sample SAMEA3541523, study PRJEB24748) | human gut metagenome | biome: human gut; feature: human-associated habitat; material: faeces | place: China | collected 2012
CGGCCCGCAGGGCGACTCCGGCCTGACCGGCCGCAAGATCATCGTCGACACCTACGGCGGCATGGGCCGCCACGGCGGCGGCGCGTTTTCCGGCAAGGACTGCACGAAGGTGGACCGCTCGGCGGCCTACGCGGCGCGCTGGGTGGCGAAGAACGTGGTTGCCGCGGGCCTGGCCGCGCGCTGCGAGGTGCAGGTGGCCTACGCCATCGGCGTGGCGCGCCCCGTGTCGCTCATGGTGGAGACGTTCGGCACCGAGAAGGCGGCGGTGGGGGCCATCGAGCGCGCGGTGGCCGAGGTGTTCGACCTGCGCCCCGGCGCCATCATCGACGCGCTGGATTTGCGCCGCCCCATCTACCGCAAGACGGCCGCCTACGGCCACTTCGGCCGCGAGCTGCCCGAGTTCACCTGGGAGCGCACCGACCGCGCCGAGGATCTGCGAAAGACCTGCAGGCTAGCATAAGGGGCTAGCACCCCCTTGGAAGGAGTTCCATGATTTACGATAATGTGCTGCAAGCCATGGGGCATACACCTCTCGTTCGTCTCAATCGGTTATCTGAAGCGAATGCCGCACAGATACTCGTTAAGTTTGAGGGCGTTAATGTAGGAGGCTCCATTAAAACGCGCACGGCATTACAGATGATTGAATCCGCCGAACGCCGCGGCGAAATTGGGCCAGATAGTATTATCGTTGAACCTACAAGCGGCAATCAAGGTATAGGGCTCGCGCTTGTGTGTGCTGTGCGCGGTTATCGTGCGCGCATCATTATGCCAGACAGCGTGTCGGAAGAGCGTCGTAAGCTTGTTCGCCACTATGGTGCTGAGGTAATTGTCGTACATGATGCTGGCGATATTGGAGAGTGCATATCCAAATGCATCGCTCTGGCTAAGCGTATGGCTAGCGAGGATCCTCGTGTTTACGTGCCACAGCAGTTCGAGAACAGGGATAATTTACTAGCGCATCGCTATCATACAGCACTTGAGATCTTAGAGGACGTGAAGGGGCCCATACATGGATTCTGCTCGGGCATTGGTACAGGTGGTACTATTTCCGGTATAGGGCAGGCACTCAAACGTCTTTTTCCTGATGTATGCATTTGGGCCGTTGAGCCGGAGAGCGCAGCGATTCTTTCGGGAGGAAGCGTCGGAACGCATTTGCAGATGGGTATCGGCGATGGGCTTATTCCCGATATCCTTGATCAGGGCATCTATGACGATATCTGCGTGGTTTCCGATGAGGAAGCTATCAACGAGGCTCGCGCGCTTGCTCGTGAGGAGGGTTTGCTTTGCGGCGTATCGGGCGGTACAAATGTGGTTGCCGCACGTCAGCTTGCTCGGCAACTTGGTTCGGGCAAGACAGTGGTTACTTTACTGCCCGATACGGGCGAACGATATTTTTCCACTGAATTGTTTGAGGATTAATCGACGCCAAACCAGACATAGGATCAGTCGATAACATAAGAAAGAAGCGCCATGACCGAGAGCTACGACATCAAAGACATCGACCTTGCCGACGCAGGGCTTGCCCGCATCGAGTGGGCGGCGCGCGACATGCCCGTGCTGGCGTCCATCCGCGAGCGCTTCGCGAAGGAGCGCCCGCTTGAGGGCGTGCGCATCGGCGCGTGCATGCACGTGACCACCGAGACGGCGAACCTCATGCGCGCGCTGGCGGCCTCGGGCGCCGAGGTGGCGCTGTGCGCCAGCAACCCGCTTTCCACCCAAGACGACACCGCCGCCTCGCTCGTGCGCGACTTCGGCATCAAGGTGTTCGCCGTCACCGGCGAGGACATGGACACCTACCGCCGCCACATCGACGCGGTCATCGCCACGAACCCGCAGATCATCATGGACGACGGCGCCGACCTGGACACCGCGCTGCACACCACCCACATTGACAAGCTGGAAGGCGTCATCGGCGGCACCGAGGAAACCACCACGGGCGTGGTGCGCCTTGTGTCCATGGCGAAGGAGGGCACGCTGGGCTACCCCGTGTTCAACGTCAACGACGCGAACACGAAGCACTGCTTCGACAACCACTACGGCACGGGCCAGTCCACGCTCGACGGCATCGTGCGCGCCACGAACCGCCTTTTGTGCGGGCGCACCATCGTGATCTCGGGCTACGGCTACTGCGGCAGCGGGCTCGCCCTGCGCGCCAAGGGCATGGGCATGCGCGTGATCGTGTGCGAGGTGGACCCGCTGAAGGCGCTGGAGGCGCACATGGAGGGCTACGAGGTCATGCCCGCCGCCGAGGCGGCGCGCTTCGCCGACGTGTGGGTGACGGTCACCGGCAACTGCAAGGTGGTGGACGCGCCCGCGTTCGAGAACATGAAGGACGGCGCCATCGTGTGCAACTCCGGGCACTTCGACAGCGAGATCAACCTGGAGTGGCTGCGCGAGCACGCCGTGAAGGTGGAGGAGATCAAGCCGCTCGTGGAGGAGTACACGCTTGCCGACGGGCGCACGGTCATCGTCCTGGCGCAGGGGCGCCTCGTGAACCTGAGCTGCGCCGAGGGGCACCCGGCGTCCGTCATGGACATGAGCTTCGCGAACCAGGCGCTCGCGGCCGAGTACCTCTTCCAGCATGCGGGCGAGCTGGAGAACAAGGTGTACGACGTGCCCGCCGCCATCGACGACGGCGTGGCGCGCGTGAAGCTGGAGACTCTGGGCGTGAAGATAGACACCCTCACCGAGGAGCAGATCGCCTACATGAACAGCTGGAACTTTTAAAGTGTATACAAGGGTGTATAGTTCATACTAGGGGTGGTGCTGTGATTGGCTTTCCTAAATTCAATTCCGGTTTTTTAGCCTCCTTACTACCAGAGGAAGTGTTTTCTTCAGAATACCTGGGGTCTTTTTACGGTTTTCCTCTTATTGGGAAAGAAAAGGAAATATCACGAAGTTTTTCTTCTAAACGCCTGAAAGAGTTTTCCGTTGGGCGCAAATGTGCTCGCAACGCTCTCTCGCATCTGGGCTTCAATGACCCTCCTATCCTCATCGGTACCAACCGAGAACCGATTTGGCCCAAAAACATATGCGGGAGCATTACGCATTGCAGAGGATATGCCGCTGCCGCAGTCACCTCAGATTACCGATTTCGAACTATCGGGATTGACGCCGAGCCGAATAACCCCATTGAATCAGAGATATACAGTTTGATAATGAGCAAGAAGGAGATAAAACAGATGGGTGAGCTTACCTGCAGTCAGCCAAATATATCTTGGGATAGGCTGACTTTCAGCGCGAAAGAATCTGTCTACAAGGCATGGTTTCCAACGTATGGGAAGTGGCTCGATTTCACTGATTGCGAGGTCATGTTTTATCTGGATTCACATCGTCCCAACAACCAACCCAAAGAACTGGTTGTTGGGCGCTACCATGCCCAACTGCTTAAATCAAAAAGATCATATTCCTGCAACGGACAATGGGCATTTGTGCCATTTTTCAATCTCCTCATAACGACAACAGCAGGCTCTTTGACGGAATCTTGATTCGATACGTCACTCCGTATTATAACTGTCGACATTCGCAGTTTAGCGCAAGTCGCAGATTTCACCCTCAGATTAAAGTCGCGCTTTGTACTTCGTTCATCAGGACTATCGCTTGGCTCTTTGCATCATAATGCAATTCATTTCTTTCTTGTTAAAGCTTGTCGAAAAGGATATCGAGTTAAACTCCCGCTCGATATTCCGTTCCAGCTTCATGCCAAAGACCGAAAAGTAGCAGAATCGCTCCAACAACCTTTAAGACAAAATACTGGATATTTATGCATTGTGCTGCAGCATGACGCCCAAGGGGTTGTTGTGGCGTAAGCAAAATCTCCCGCAACAACCCTAAACACTTGCGAACCGATAGACCGAGCGAGAATCTTCCGTCAGTTTAGCGGTGACGATGCATTACCCATCCGTCTCGTAGAGCACCCCAAGATCGACAGTCTGCGGAGCACCATTGTCGAACCAGACAGAATTTTGACTTTTCAAGTCGGGACGCTATGTGGTCAAACATGACATCATGCTCCGTCAGAGAGGAGGTGGCTGTATGCAAGACGTAAGGAATGCGCTCGGCAAGCTCGTCTGTCGGGCAGATAGAAAGCTGCGTCGCGTAGAAATAGTACGCAAGGGCCAGCTTACCGTGCTTACGTTCGAGAGCAATGGGACTATGCGCATAACGAATTTGCCCAAAACGTAGCACATCCTTGAGGATGTAAATAAATACCCGCCGATCCGCCAGACGGACAGGAGCCAAACGTCCTGCCCGTCCTTTTTTGCGCTTTCGGCCGGTTGCTCCTGCGGGTCTGAACCGAAGGAGCAATATATGGCCCGATTTTACGAAAGCAGGAACATTGACGACTCCCAAGCCCAATATCGCATTGTGGTGAGGACGCCTGACGGCAAACGAACCGAGATAAATCTGCCCAGGCAAGTATTCGAGGGCATAGAGGAACTTCAGCGTGAGTTCTGGCGAACGGAGCGCCGCGAGACAAGACACTCACTACACTTGGCGTCGATGGACGAAGCCTCTCTTGCCCCCAACAATCCCGAAAAAGACCCAGAGTTAATCTTTATGGAGAAGCTGGAATCCGAAGCGCTGTTTCAAGCGTTCCAGCAGATACCCGCCGCACAACGCAGGCGTTTTCTGATGAGGCACTTGCTTGGTATGCCCACGGCGAAGATAGCCGAAGTAGAGAGGTGCTCCGATCGCGCAGTGAGACGCAGCATCAGTCTTGCGCGAGAGAACCTGAAAGAGATTCTCTCTTCCGGTTTCTAGTGTTTTTCTCCGTGCGGGGTTCCGTTTCGCCCACCTAGCTGTCCGTCTCTATGAGGGAGGAAATCCCTCGATGGAACCTTGACAGCCCCATACCCGCCCGCCCTTGCAAGGTCAAGAGCGCGCCACGCCATGAGGGGCCTCGTGGGCGAGCGGGAGCCGCGGAAGCGGCGTTTCAGGCGGCCGCGGGTCGGACGACCCCGACTCTCGGCCGCAGTTACATATTGAAACGAAGGAGGTGCCTCATGGACGACCATCCGCGCAGGGGCGATGTGTTTTTCGCTTTCCTCGACCCCGTTCTGGGATGCGAGCAGGGAGGCACGCGTCCCGTCCTCGTCGTGCAAAACGATGCGGGCAACAGGCGCAGCAAAACTATCATCGTCGCCGCCATAACCGGCAAGCCCAAGGCGAACCTCCCCGTGCACGTACCCGTGCCCGCGTCGGCCGGGCTCAGGGAGGGCTCGGTCGCCCTCCTGGAGCAGCTGCGCACCATCGACAAGCTGCGCCTGCGCGGGAGGGCGGGGCACATCGGCGCCGAGCAGATGAGGCTTGTGGACGCTGCACTCGCCGTGAGCCTGGGGCTCAAAGGGCCGGGAGACGACTTCATGCTGCTCACGCTGTGCAGGAAGTGCCATCAGACGTTCTGCGACTCGGACGACTACCTGGTGTGGCGCGCGGACTTCGAGCAGGAGCAACGCGAGCCCTGCACCATCTGCAATACCCGCACGGGCTACGACTACAAGGTCGTGAGGAGATGACCGCGCGGCCTTTCGTCCCTTGTCAAGCATGCGATGCGGAAAATCGCATCGTTTCGCGCTCTGCCGAAATGGCTCATTATGAGCGTCGCGCGGAGGCGGCGTTTGACGACGAGGCGCTTTGCGGGGCCGACCCTGGCGGGCTGTTCCTGCCCGCGCTCGAACCGTACCCCTACATGATGACCCCCTGCCAGATAGCCGAGTTCACGGGCCTCACGTCGCAGGGCGTGAGGAAGCTGTTGGCGGCGGGCGAGATGCGCGGGGTCAAGTTCGGGTCGAAGTGGCTGGTTCCCAAGCTCTGCCTCCTACGCTATCTGAACAGGCGCGAAGATGGAGGAGAGAATGACGAAGACGCTCAAATGCGACAAGCCCGTGGATCTCGATGAGGCGAGGAAGGCGAAGGGGCTTCCCCGCAGGAAGCGCGACGACCCGAAAGCGACCGCCTACGAACTGCGCATCAGGGTGCCCGCCGAGTTCCAGGGGGTCATGGGGCGCAAGAAGCTGTCGCGGACGGTGTTCGCCCGCAACAAGCGCGAAGAACTCAGGGCGCGCATCGCCGAGTTCGAGGAAGATGCCAACAGAATGCTTGAAGATAGGACGACGGGGGTGGGCATTGGGGCGCAAGACGTTTCACCGCTGAGTCCCGCAACGCCTTTCGGAGAGTACGTTGAGCGTTACATTGCGCTCCGCAGCAATGGGGCCATAGGAAGGCAAACCCTAGCCAACGAGCGGCGATACGCCGAGTACCTGCGTGAGGTAATAGGGCTTATCCCCCTTCGCGATTTGACGGCGATGGACGTGGAGCGATGCCTGCTTCAGGTGCCCGAGATTTCGCGGCGGTGGGCAAACGAGCGCGTGGAGGAATGGAAAAGGAAACGCGAGCAGGCGGTGCGCGAGGGGAATCGACGGAAGAAGAAGCCGCTCGGCTCCCCGCGCGTTGCCGGGCCCGATATGCAGCACAAAATCCTCAAATTCTGCCGCGAGATCCTCAACGACGCGCTGGATAGGGAGCTCGTGCAGAAGAACGTGGCGAAGGCGCGCTTCCTCTCCAAGAACTTCAAGAAGAGCCGCCCGCTCATCGACCCTCTCATGGAGGAGGATGCGGCGCGGTTCCTCCACGAAGTGAAGGCGCTTCCCCTGTCGCCTTTCAAGGTGGCGTGCCTCGCCCTTTTCTCCAGCGGGATGCGCCCCGAGGAAGCACTCGCTTTGAAGATGGGCGGCGTCAACGTCGGCGGCGTCCCTTCGGCGAGAATCACCGGGTCGCTCGAACACGGGACGGCGGAAATCGTTGAGTATACGAAGTCCGATTCGTCGTACCGCACGGTTCCTATCGACGATTACACCTCCCGCGAGATAGGCAGATGGATAGAGGAGAAGAGCAGACGCCTGCGCGCCATGGGCATCAGGCCCGGCCCAAGCACGCCTCTCGTGGGAGAACTTGACAAGCCCCTCACCTACAACGTGCTCAAGAAGCAGTGGCAAAGGTTCGTGGAGAAGGTGGGGTTCGAGGGCGTGCGCCCCTACGCGCTGCGGCATACGTTCGCCACCATCAACCTCGCTCGCGGCGAGAACATCAAGACCATCTCCGTCATCCTCGGACACGCGTCGCCGTCCTATACGCTCGACCTCTATGTGGGCTACATCCCCTCGACAAGCAGGGAGCTATCCAACAGGTACGTCTCACGGCTCGAATCGCTGCCGCAGGCCGCATAGTTTTGGAACTTTTGTATTCCGCTGCGTTTTGCTTGGGATGCGTTATAATTCAAGCGCTGCGTTTAGTCAGCGAATGAATTGCGGGCGTCGCCAAGTGGTAAGGCCCAGGCTTCCCAAGCCTGTACCGCGGGTTCGAGTCCCGTCGCCCGCTCCAGCAATCAACGAAGGGCATCGGCGTTTGTCGGTGCCCTTCGATTTTTCTCTTGCAGATGTCCAGTTTTGAAAACAGTTGAAATTTGACGAACTTTTTGACGAACTTCTCGCCATGCGCTAAACTCTAAAAGCGATTTTGCAGGTGACGAGCGGTTTTCTCGGAAATGGAGCTCGGGATGGAAATAGCTTCCCAAGCTTTCATTCGCGGGTTCGAGTCCCGTCGCCCGCTCCATAAGAAATCGTGTCGGAAGTCGCCATTTTGGCGGCTTTCGTGTTTCAGGGTAGAATTGTTTATTGATTGGAAATCTATTCGTTTTTCCAGTATTTCGTCCAGTACGTTTGTTAGAATTGCAGTGTTAGTTTTAAGAACAGCGAGGTCAGACGGTAAATTCAGGTCGTGGAAGGTCGAGTAAGGCAGAAGCTTCCCAAGCTTGTATTCGCGGGTTCGAGTCCCGTCACCCGCTCCATCTAAACCACGATCCAAGCTTCGGCTTGGATTTTTCGTTTAAAGGCGAAAGGATGCGCTCATGACAGACGCAACGACGCCCAGGTTCGACACCTTCGTGTTCGACCTCGACGGCACGCTGCTCGACACGCTACCCGACCTTGTGGTGCTCACGAACGCCGTGCTGCGCGAGTGCGGCTTCCCCGAGCGCACGTCCGCCGAGGTCTTAAGCTACGTTGGCAACGGCGTGAAGGCGCTCATGTACCAGGCTGTTCCCCAGGATGCCGACGAGGAGGCTGTCGAGGCTGCCATGCGCCGTTGGAAGGAACTCTACCCGCAGTACGGGTATCGCCTGACCAAGGCCTACGAGGGCATTCCCGAGACGGTTGCCGAGCTCGAACGCCGAGGGGCACGGCTCGGCGTGCTGTCGAACAAGTTCGACGCAGGCGTCCAGGAGGTCGTCGGCGTTTACCTGCCCGGCCTGTTCGCGGTGGCGCACGGCGAGAGCGCCGACATCCCGCGCAAGCCCGACCCCACCGGGCTTCTGCGCACCATCGAGGAGCTGGGGTCGGTTCCCGAGCGTACCGTCTACGTGGGCGATTCGACGGGCGACGTGGCCGTAGCCCGCAATGCCGGCACCTACGCCGTAGGCGTCACCTGGGGTTATCACGAAGCCGAGCGGCTGCGTGCGGCGGCGGCCGATTTGGTGATCGACGACCCGCGTGCGCTGCTCGACTTGCTCGGGTAGCCGCCAACTGCAACAAACTGCCGGGAAGGACTGCCGTTATGGCTAGAAAATCGACCACCTTCGTCGTGGTGAGCTGGGCTCTCGTGGCGCTTTGCGCCGGCTTTATCTTCTTCATGTCGTCGAACACCGACACTGGCTTGAACGACGGCCTCGGGCTGTTCTCGCGCATCTTCCAAGACCTGAAAGCGCTGCAGGCGCAGCTGCTCGGGCCCGAGGTGGACGTGGTATCGTCGATCGCCCACTTCTGCGAGTACACGGTTCTCGGCGCGTTGCTGGCGAATGCCCTGCGCTGCCATATGCCCTTGCGCCGCGCCTGTCTCGTGGCAGTGGCCTGCGCCAGCCTGTACGGTGCGTCCGACGAGTTCCACCAGCTGTTCGTGCCGGGGCGCATGTGCGATCCGATGGACTGGCTCGTGGACACCGCCGGCGCTGCTCTCGGGTCGGGGTTGGCTTATCTCCAGCTTAGGCGGAAAGGGCGCGAAGGCAAAGAGCAGCCGGGGGAGGGGTCGCTTACGGAGGGGGAATGAAAGTCGGGGAATGGTCAGATGAGGCGCGCATGGCGCTTCGGTGCATTCTGCACCGGTGCTTCGCCCGGATCGGTGAGCAACTCTTGCGGCGTGGTCTCCAGCGCTTCGGCCAGACGGAGGATGACGGAGAGGCGCGGGTCGGCCGTGCCGTTCTCGATGCGGTTTAGGAAGGGTCGCCCCACGTCAACCATCAGGGCGAACTTCTGCTTCGTGATCTTCGCCTGCTTGCGGAGACGCGTGACGTTGCGCCCGAGGATGACGGAAGCCTCGTTTCTGCTGTCCAGCGCTGCATGAGATGCGCTCGCGGTCTGTCCGACGTTGTTCGCCATGTGGAAAAGCCTAGCCGCTCTTGCGCCTGATACCGTAACCGCCGGAATACGATTCGGGTAATTATTGGAAAAGGGACAGGGCATGGGTCGCTATGGACCGTTTGTCCCTATAGCATGCCATTTTTATGGCGCTTCGCCCATCGATGATAGAATGTAAAAGTATATTGTGCGGTTGTGCATACGACCTCGAACGATAGGGTTGAAACACCCTCGAGGCCGGTGCCGGAGGAAACGCGGTGCCGCGCATGCCCGCCGGCTCTGCGTTCCGCTTGCAAGCGGTTGAGCCAAGGCTGTTGAGGAGAAGTACATGGCGTCACGAAACTCTCGCACCAACCGACCGGCTGCCCGTTCCTCGCGTGCACCGCAGTCGGCACGTGCCGTGCGTTCGGCAAAGGCGGCCCAGTCGGGCCGTATCGCCTCCCGTGGGACCGCCGAGCAGTTCTCCCGCGACCGGGGCCCGCAGCAGGCCAGTCCTTCCGCCTACCGCTCGGCCTACACGCCCGGCAGCCAAGGTCGCAGCGCCAATACCGCCTATTCCCGCCAATCGGCTGCAAGCCAGTACTCACGCAACAACCCCCAGTACTCCCGCAACGCAAACCGCCGCATGAGCCGCGGCAAGAAGGTGGCCATCGGCGTTCTGGCCGCCGTCCTCGTGGCCGTCGTGGGCTGCGGCACCGCGTTCGCCCTGTACGTGAACTCCATCAACAGCGAACTGATCGGGGATATGACCTCCGAGGAGATGCAGGCCATCCAAGACGTGCTCGCCCCGAAGAAGAGCTTCGACGAACCGTTCTACATGATGCTCGTGGGATCCGACGAGCGCGCCGGAAGCGACGAAGCCGGCGCACGCTCCGACACGAACATCGTCGTGTACGTCGATCCTACAAGAAACCAGGCCAGCATCGTGTCCATTCCGCGCGACACCATGATCGACATCGACAATGTGGGCATTTCGAAGTTCAACGCCGCCTACAACTACGGCGGCGTGTCGTCCACTATTCGCGAGGCCAGCCAGCTGCTCGGGGTGGATATCTCGCACTATGCCGAGGTGAACTTCGAGAACATGGTGCAATTGGTCGACGCGGTGGGAGGCGTGGACGTGGAGGTGACGGAGCGCATCGACGACACCGACGCCGACAACACCACGGACAACCCGAACGGCAAGCGCATCATCATCGAGGAGGGCTTGCAGCACCTCGACGGCGAGCAGGCACTCGTGTTCGCGCGCAGCCGCGCCTTCGTCGATGGTGACTTCACGCGCACGGCCAACCAGCGCAAGCTCATCATGGCGCTGGTGAACAAAGTGCTCGACATGCCCGTCACCGAGCTTCCCGGCGTTATCCAGGGTGCGGCGAAGTGCGTGACCACGGACCTGTCCGTCACCGACATCGTGGCCCTGGCCGAGCAGTTCAAGGGCAAGGGCGACCTGACGGTGTATTCGGCCATGGCTCCCACCGTGTTCATGGATCAGCTGGTAAACGGCCAGTCGTTCGTGCTGAACGATCCCACCGCCACGAAGCAGATGATGAAGACGATCGAGGAGGGCGGCGACCCGAGCACTATCGTGGGCGTCAGCGGTGTGGGACCCGGAGGCTACACGAGCGGATCGGGCTATTACAGCGAAGGGTCCTATGATGACTACTCCGACACGGGATACGCTGCCTAGCGTGTACGCCGGTATCGTGCGAAAAAGTCTTCTTGGGCGCCCGCTTCCTCTTCAGAGATGCGGGCGCTGTCGCGTAACGGAACGCATGCACTTGCATGGCAACCTTGTATTTTGCCCTGGCCGGGAGCATACTATCGAATTCGGGGGCACCCCTTGGACATGCGCGTCCGCGCGAGAGCAAGGAAAACTGACCTGATGGCCGAGCCAACCGATACCAAATATGAAAACCGGCCGCTCCGCTGGCGCTGGTTCGGCTCCCCACGCACTGTCGCCGTTCTCGCTGCATCCATCCTCGTCGTGGGAGCGATCATCTACGGCGTGTTCATCGCATGCTCGGTTTCGTTGGGCGAGGAGTTCAACAAGATGTCGGCCGAGGGAATGAACGACTTCACGGCGGCGCAGAAAATCGAGTCGGAATCATCCATCGGCGAGATTCGCAACACCGTGCTCACCATTCGGACGTTGGCAGAATCGCCCGATATCGACCCCGAAGGCGAGGTGTTCACTGATTTTCTGGACTCGTGGAACGAGCGATCGTCCTTCGGGGTGACCTACGTTTCCATCGCCACGCTCGAAGAGGGCGTTGACGATTCGAATCGAAAGGAAAGCGATCGCGAGATCTTGAGAAGGCTCAAAGCCGGCGAGAGCGTCGTGTCGGACGTGCGCAAGTCCAACCGGCTGGACGGCTACTTCTACAGCATCGCCGAACCGGTGGTGAAGGACAACATGGTTGTGGGCGTGCTTCGCAGCATCGTGGATGCGCACACCCTCATCGATACCACCCAGATCAAGTCGTCGGTGACGCTGCTGGGTTCCGTGCTCATGAAGGGCGACGGCACCATTATCGTCGACTCCGAGAAGTCGGAGCTCTACGATGGCTCCAACCTGTACGACGTGCTGCGCAGCCAAGGGTATGCGGACGCGATCGTAAACAAGATGCAGGAGAACGTAGAGAACGACAGCGACGTTGCCACCCTGGCCATCGGAAAGCGCAACGGCAAGACGACGTTCTTCACCTCGGTGCGCCTCAACGAGAACGATTGGACTATCGTGAACTTCACCGAGGAGAACACGATAGCCGAGCATTCCCAGGTCATTCTTCACGACACCGTGGTGGCGGGAACGGTTCTCGTCGTTATCAGCACCATCGCCTGCATTGTGGTCGCCCTGGTTATCGGCAGGTTTCGCCGTCGTGCCCTGCGCGAGGCCGATCGGTATGCCGTGCTTGCGGAGTTCTCGGACACCGTGCTGTTCGAGTATTCGTATAGCGATGACGTTTTGGAGTTGACACCGAACGCGCGCAGCGTGTTCTCGCTCGACAGCCTGCGACGCGAGCACTACTTGGAGCGCGGTATCCCGCTCATTGATTTCCACGAAGAGGACGTTTCGCTGGTTGGGGAGATTCTCGAGAACCCTGCACCGTCGGGCGAGGCGCGGCACGCTATCGTCCGCGCGCGCACGCTGACCGGCGAGTACCGTTGGTTCTCCATCAAGTGCCGATACCTGTACGAAGGGCAGGAGCCCTACGCCGCGGTGGGGAAGATGGTCGACATAACGCAGCAGCGCGCCTTGGAGGAGCAGCTGGTGCGGCAGTCGCAGATAGATGGTTTGACGAAGGCGCTCAACAAGGTCACGGTCGAAGAGAAGATAGCCGCATCGCTTGCCGCACACGATCGCGGCCTGCTGTTCATGATAGACGTGGACGACTTCAAGCAGATCAACGACAGCAACGGGCACCTTGTGGGCGACCAGGTGCTCGCTGCCATCGCCCGTGCGCTGTTCGACGTGTTCCGTTGCGACGATCCGGTCGGGCGCGTCGGCGGGGACGAGTTCGTGGCGTTCGCGCGCGGTGCCGACGAAGCTGACGTGGTTGACGCCAAGCGGCGCGCACTGCGCGATCGCACCGAGTTCATCACGAAGGACTTGGGCGTATCGGTTTCCCTCAGTATAGGAGTGGCGCGCTACCCGCACGATGGAAAGACCTATCAGGAGCTGTTCGATGCTGCCGATCGTGCGATGTATCGGGAAAAACAGGAACGCGACGGGGCATAGGGAACGGCCCCCCGGTTCGCTGCCGAACCGGGG
>OGXI01002658.1_pt1 | contig 13180 bp, 10 predicted proteins | sample 1576221 | NCBI WGS metagenome assembly OGXI01 (sample SAMEA3541523, study PRJEB24748) | human gut metagenome | biome: human gut; feature: human-associated habitat; material: faeces | place: China | collected 2012
GATATGGAAGACCTTGTAAGCCGTGCCGCTCTTGAGGGCGAACGTGACCTGATCTGGTATCCGGCAGAAGTAAATACCTCGATCCGGCCGGGATGGTTTTATCATCCGGAAGAGGATGACCAGGTAAAAAGCCTGGAAGAACTGGTCCATATCTATCTGGGGTCTGTTGGTGGAAATGCAACGTTTCTTCTGAATATCCCGCCGATGCCGAACGGGCTTCTGCATGAGAATGATGTGGAGCGCCTGAGGGAACTGGGAGAATGGCAGCAGAGAAGCTTTTCCCGTAATCTGCTGGAAGAATCCCACAGGCCGGTGGAACTTGTCTTCGCACTGGATGAAGCAGAAGATGCCGGGTATCTGGTATTAAAAGAAGAAATCCGGTACAGCCAGAGAGTAGAGGCTTTTGAAGTATTTGTAAGGGATCAGGGAGAGTGGGAGAAAGTCTATACCGGAACCGTGATCGGCTACAAAAAAATCATCCCGCTTTTTAAAGAAAACGTGAGAGAGATCAGGATCGTACTGAACGATTACAGAGTTCTGCCACAGATTTCCTTTGTTGGAGTGTATCCTGGGAAGAAATGATGAATTGTGATACAGAAAGTTATGTCAGATGCATCTGGAGAGAATCTGGAAATTGATCTGATATGTATATAGCTGTATGAAAGTCATCCAAAAGGGATTGAAAATTACCCTGATATGCATATGGCAGAATTTAAACCATCCAAATTACAGGCAAACATTGACTTGATTACAAGAAATAAAGTATAGAGCCAACCAAAAAAGAGAAAACAGATGACCAAAATTCTACAAAGACAAAAATAAACCATCCAGGAGCACTGCAAATGGATGGTTTATTTTATGGAAAACAGAAAACAAGTCACTTAAGAAGTTTGAAATGGATGACTTGAATTTTCGAAAGTTGTGAAAGGTCCCATTGTCGTCCATAGAACAGATGACCTGAATTCTATTAAATGAGAAATGGGTCGGCAGTCTGGCCGGTACTGCTGGTGGCGCCGGGGCTGGCTGCCTACTGCAATGCCTTTATCTTCAACCGCATTTTTGACAAATACGGGCTGTCCTTGTAAAATGTACGAAAAAGGGGAGCGCGCCGGCGGGCGTGCTCCCCTTTTTCTTTTGGATCAGTCGGTGCGCAGGTGAGGGTGGACGGGCAGCCCGGATTTTTTGCGGTACTCCCGCGGGGAGATGCCGACATCCGCCTTGAAAACATCCTTGAAATAGTTACTGCTGCCAAAACCGCACAGCATGGCGATCTTCGTCACGGTGTTGTCGGTCGTGCAGAGCATCTGCTTGGCCTGACGCAGCCGGATGTAGTTCAGGTGCTCCTTGAAGGTTTGCCCCGTGATAAGCTTGAACTTGCGCGAAAAGTAGGTCGCACTTAGGTTACAGTGGTCGGCAACCCCCTCCAGCGTCAGCGGCTGGGGGTAGTTCAGCGCGATATATTTCAGCGCACGCTCAATGTCGGCGCTGTAGCCCTCCTTGTCGGACATGGTTTCATAGCTGAAGATACCATCACGCAGCAAAAGCAGCAGCAGGTGCAGCGATTCCAGCTTGAGGATATCCTCCGAAAAGCGCTGGGGCAGGTCATTTTCCAGCAGCATATTGCTGATCATCGCATCGACGGCACGGCGGCTGTCGGCGTTCAGAATGACCTTGCCGCTCCGCGCCAGCACACCGCGCAGCTCCTCGGCGGCCTCGGGCAGCAGCGGAAGAATGACCTCCGGCATGCAAAAGACGATGATGCGTTCGCAGCTGGTCTTGCCCTCGTACCGGGTGCTGTGTGGCGCGCCGGGGGCCACGATGAAGATGTCTCCGGCCTCAAGATGCCACTGGGCCTTGTTGACTGTGTAGGTGCAGGTGCCGCTGCGCAGGTAAAACAGCTCGCAGTAGGTGTGGACATGCTCATACGCCATGCGGAATACCGGGCCGTGCAGCGCGCGCTCTACATAGACATCGGCGGCCTGCTGTTCAAGCTCTTCAGCGGTAGCGGCGTTGGCATCGTTCTCCATGGGGGGACGGAGTTCCATGAACGACCTCCTTTTTTAACAGAAAGCAGCAGTGTGTTGAAGCAGCACTGCAAAGAGATGAAGTGCCAATTTGCACAAAAACAGAGGATTTGTTTTATGGATTCTGGATATATGATACACTACAAGATGGTACAATGTCAAGAAATATGTGGTTGATAGTTAAAAACACATATATTTTTTGTATTTTGTGTGCCTCGCAGGGGCTATAATGACAATGTAATCAGCAACCGGGGTGCACACCGGAAGCAAACGTTCGGCTTTTCAGAAAAGCCGCGCCCCGATGGGGAGCGGCCCCTCTACCAGAAATAAAAAGGACAAGGAGAAACAGCATGAAAAAGAAATTGATCGCAGCCTCTATGGCCGCTGCCATGACACTGAGCCTGGCCGCCTGCGGCAGCTCCGGCGCCTCCAGCACTGCCTCTGCAGGTGATACCGCCTCTACTGCCGCTTCCACCGAGGCCGCCAGCGGCGATGAGCAGATCAACCTGCGCATGGCATGGTGGGGCTCTCAGGACCGCCACGACAAGACCATTGCTGCCATTGAGCTGTATGAGTCGCTGAACCCCAATGTCAAGATCGAGTATGAGTACTACTCCTTCGATGATTACTTCACAAAGCTGAAAACGCTGGTTGCCTCCGATCAGGTTTGGGATGTCTTCCAGATGGGCGGCAACTTCCCGATGTACATCGACAAGATCTGCCCGCTCGATGACTACATTGCCTCCGGCGTGGTCGATACCTCCGGCATCACTGACGCCAACCTCAAGATCACGCAGGACACCGAGGGTCATCAGCTGGGCCTGTCCAACGGTCTGAACTCCTACGGCATCGCCTATGATCCCGCCATGTTTGAGGAGGCCGGTGTGGCTGAGCCTACCGACGACTGGACCTGGGACGATTACGCCAACGCTGCCAACACCATCCATGACAAGCTCGGCATCTACGGTTGCTCCTCGATGCTGAGCAGCGAGTTTATCGCCGGCTGCTCCGTCTACATTTCCCAGTACGGCAATGTCGGCGAGTACAGCTTCTTCAACCTCGATCTGACCGGAATGGGCTTTGACGATGCCCAGATGCTGACCCCCTACATCCAGATGCGCGCCGACTCCATCAAGAACGGCGTCTACCCCGACCCGGGCGCTGCCTCTGAGATCACCAACATTGAGAACGACTTCCTCGTCACCGGCGAGGCTGCCATGACCTGGGTCGCTGCCAACCAGTTTCCGACCATCTACAACGTCTGCCAGGAGCAGGGCCGCACCCTGAAGCTGGCTACGCTGCCCCGCATCAAGAACGACGGCCCCTCCGGCGCTGTCATCCAGTCCTCTCAGATGCTCTGCGTTTCTTGGGACAGCGCACAGAAGGAAGCCGCTGCGGCCTTCATCAGCTGGTTTGAGAATGACCCCGACTGCAACAACATCCTGCAGGGCGAGCGCGGCATCCCCGTCAACACCACCGTGCGTGAGACGCTGTCCGCCAAGGCTACCGAGGGTCAGCAGATCATGTATGACTTCATCGACAAGGTCTCCAACTTCGAGATGCCCGAGAAGATCAACGTTCTGAGCCCGGACGGTCAGGATCAGGTCGTGGACAACTACCGCAACTACATCCAGCAGGTCGTGGACGGCCAGATCACCGCAGAAGAAGCCGCCGACAAGACCTACGCCGATGCCGAGGCCCTGTTCAACAAGTAAGCATTTCCCAGAATAAGACAATGTAAGAAAGCTCCGGGTGGGCACGGCTCCGAAAAGAGCGTGCCCACCTTTTTAAAAGGGAGGGTATACCTAAGTGAAGGATCAAAATACTGCAGCCGTCAGGCTGAAGCGGTTTATGAACCGGGAAAACACGGTGGGCCATGTCTTTGCGTTCCCGTTCATCTTCGGTTTTGTCTGCTTCTCGCTGATTCCGGTCTGCATCTCGTTCTACTATGCGTTCACCAACTATTCGCTCGGCTCCAAGCAGGCAACCTTTATCGGCGTGACCAACTTCCTGCGCCTGCTGCAGGATGAGGTCTTTCTGAAATCGCTGGCCATCACGTTGAAATATGTTGTGATCTCGGTGCCGCTCAAGCTGGCCTTTGCTTTGCTGGTTGCCTATCTGCTGACCCGCTCCAGCCGGATGGTGACTTTCTACCGCTCGCTGTACTACCTGCCCTCTCTGGTGGGCGGCAGCGTGGCTGTTGCTCTGGTCTGGAAGCAGCTTTTCGCCCGCAAGGGTCTGTTCAACAGCGTGCTGGCCGGCATGGGGCTGTCCACCATCAACTGGTTCGGCGACCAGAAGCTTGCGCTCTACCCGCTGATTCTGATGAGCGTCTGGCAGTTCGGCTCCTCGATGATCATCTTTGCCGCCGGCTTAAAGGAAATCCCCACCACCTACTATGAGGCAGCCCGCATCGACGGCGCGCGCGGCTACCAGATGTTCTTCCGCATCACGCTGCCCTGCCTGTCCCCCATCATTCTGTACAACCTCGTCATGCAGACGATCTCCGCTTTTATGACCTTCACGCAGGCCATGATCATCACGGGCGGCGGCCCCAACAACAGCACGATGCTCTACGCACTGTATGTCTACAATCAGGCCTTCAAGTACAATGATATGGGCTACGCCTGCGCCATGTCGTGGTTTATGCTGGTCGTTATGGGCCTGATCACCTTCATCATTTTCAAGACCTCCAAGTTCTGGGTCTTTAGTGAGTCGAACTGAGGGAAGGGAGGAACAACACGATGCATTCAAAAAAAGTACTGAATAAAACGCTCTATCACCTGTTTGTCGTGCTATTCGGCTTTGTGATGGTCTACCCTGTCCTGTGGATGGTCAGCGGCTCCTTCAAGGGCAACGCCGAGATCCTGCGCGGCACGCTCGCCCTGATTCCCAACGAGCTGAAGCTCGACAACTATGCCACCGGCTGGAAGGGCTTCGGCGGCACGACCTTCGGCACCTTCTTCAAGAACTCGATCTTCATCACGGTCGTGGCGACCTTCGGCACGGTGCTGAGCTCCTCTCTGGTGGCGTATGCGCTGTCCCGCATCCGGTTCCGCGGCAGTAAGTTCTGGTTCACCTGTATGCTCATCACGATGATGCTGCCCGGGCAGGTCATCATGATCCCCCAGTACCTGATCTACTACCGTCTGGGTCTGGTGCCCGGCTACGCACCGCTGATCCTGCCTTACTTCTGCGGTCAGGCGTTCTTTATCTACCAGATGATGCAGTTTATGCAGGGCATCCCCCGCGATCTGGACGAGGCTGCCACCATTGACGGCTGCAGCAAGTACAAGGTCTACAGCCACATCATCCTGCCCCTGATGAAGCCCTCCATCGTGACGACTGTCATCATCCAGTTCTACTGGAAGTGGGATGACTATCTGGGACCGCTGCTCTATTTGAGCCGCCCGCAGTCCTACACGGTGTCCATCGCCATCAAGCTGTTCGCAGACTCGGCCTCCACCACCGACTACGGTGCAATGTTCGCTATGTCTACGCTGTCTTTGATTCCCGTGTTCCTGATCTTCCTGTTCTTCAACCGCTATCTGGTGCAGGGTATCGGCACCAGCGGCCTGAAAGGCTGATGTCTTATGTCTGAGATCCGAAACCCCATTCTGCGCGGCTTCTGCCCCGACCCCTGCATGATCCGCACGGGAGAGGATTACTACATTGCGACTTCTACGTTTGAATGGTTTCCCTGCGTGAACCTCTTTCACTCCCGCGATTTGATGCACTGGGAGCAGATCGAAAGCCCCCTGCGTGAGCCGGGCCAGATGGACTTGTGCGGTGTGCCCGACTCGGGCGGCATCTGGGCCCCTGACCTGAGCTGGGACGGGCAGTATTACTACCTGCTCGTCACGAATGTGCTGACCAAAAAAGGCCGCTGGTACAACACCCACAACTACATGAGCCGCGCGGCGGCCATCACAGGCCCGTGGAGCAAGCCCGTCTACCTGAACAGCATCGGGTTTGACCCCTCGCTGCTGCATGACACGGACGGCAAAAGCTACCTTGTCAATATGGTAAACGGCTTTAAGGGGGTGTTGGTGCAGGAGATCGACCGCGAGACGGGCGCACTGCTTGGCGAGCGGCGCAAGGTCTACAGCGGCTCCGGCATCGGCTGCACCGAGGGCCCGCGCATCTACCATTTTGGGGACTACTATTACCTGATCGTGGCCGAGGGCGGCACCGGGTACGCCCATTGCGTGACGATTGCACGGGCAGACAATGTGTTCGGCCCTTATGAAACCATGCCGGACAATCCGCTGCTGACCTCAGACCGCGATGACCCCGATGCGCTGCAAAAGTGCGGCCACGGCTCGATTGTCAAGACGCAGGCGGGGGAGTGGTATCTGACCCACCTCTGTTCTCGCCCGGATGCAGCCAGCGGCTGCCTGCTCGGGCGCGAGTCGGCCCTGCAAAGGCTGGAATGGCACAACGGCTGGCCGCGGCTGGCAGGCGGCGGGCGGTTTGCCCGCACGGTCTGGCCGGCCCCGGCGGGGCTGCCCGCCTTTGCATCGGCAGCCCCGCCGGACAGGGACGATTTTGACGTCCCGGCACTTGCCCCCGGGTATGCAGTGCCCCGCGCCCCGCTGGGGGCAGCCCTTTCCCTGACGGCGCGCCCCGGCTGGCTGCGCCTGACCGGGCAGGAGTCGCTGAACTCACGGCACCATGTCAGCCTTGTGGCGCGCCGCCAGACCGAGCATGAGATGACGGCCGACACCTGCATGGACTTTGCCCCCGCCTGCCCCGAGCAGCTTGCGGGGCTGGCCTACTACTACGATGCCATGAACTTTTACCTGCTGGGCAAGACCTGCACCGAGGACGGCGCGGCGGTGATGACCCTGCTGCGCAGCGACACCGGCGTGATCGAGGAGGTCTGCGACCCCGTCCCGGTGCCGGATGGCCCGCTGGAGCTGCGGCTGGAGACAACGCCCGATGGCAGAGGCGCACAGTTCCGCTGGCGCGCCGACGGCGGGGACTGGGCCGACATCGGCCCTGTATGCACAACGGAGATCCTGACCGATGAGCATTGCCGCGGTTTTACGGGTGCGCATGTGGGTCTGTATGCCCACGATATGGCCGGGCTGCATGGGTATGCTGATTTTGACTGGCTGGCCGTCTGCTGCAGGCGGTCGGAGAAAGGCTGATACACGATGAACACCACTGTGACGGGAGTCTGCTTTCAGACAGAGGACCCGCTGCTGGCCAGACTGGTGCCGCAGGCAGAAAAAAAGTGCCTGACGAACATCAAGGACTTCGGCCCGGACAAAGTGCTGGTCGAGGGCGGCGGCTATGAAAAGATCTGGCTGGAAACGCAGCCCATGGGCGGCGCCATGTACGCCACCCGCAATTTTACCGTCGGCCTGAACAACAGCCTGCTCTTTATGCGGCACCAGCGGGCGGACGGGCGCATCCCCGGCAGCATCGCCGTCATAGACGGTGCAGTGGTGCCGCAGTTCAACAAATTTCAGGGGTTCTGTTTCCCCGCCCCTGCGCTGGATATCTACTATCTGGGCGGCAAGGATTCCGCGTATCTCGAACAGCTAAAAACCACACTGGAACGCTTTAACGACTACCTCTGGCGGGTGCGGGACTCGGACGGTGACGGCTGTCTGGAGAGCTGGTGCAAATATGACACCGGCGAGGATCACGCCATGCGCTACGGCGATGCCCCCGACCCGTGGGAGGCAGAGACCCCGCCCGAGGGCTGCACCGTTGTGCCGATGGCCTCGATGGATGTGATGAGCTTTTCCTACTCGGCCTGTGAGACGCTGGCAGAGATCGCCCGTCTGCAGAACCGCGGTGCCGATGCGGCGCGCTGGTCGCTGCAGGCCGCCCGGGTGCGGGATAAGCTGGTCGATTACCTGTGGGACGACGCCCGCGGCGCCTGCTTTGACCGCGACAAAAACCATCGCCCACAGTCGGTGCTGACCCACAATACGCTGCGCTGCATGTACTGGAACAGTCTGCCCGCCCCGCTGGCGGCCCGCTTTGTGAAGGAGCATCTCTGCAATCCGGCGGAATTCTGGACACCGATGCCGCTGCCCAGCGTGGCGGTCAATGACCCGCTGTTCCGCAATGTGACGACCAACAACTGGAGCGGTCAGGCCGAGGCACTGACCTACCAGCGCGCCATACGCGCCCTGGAAAACTACGGGTACTATACGCTGATCCCGCAGCTTGGCCGCAGGCTGATGCAGGCCATCGGCCCCGAGTGCCGCTTTGTGCAGCAGTACGACCCCTTTACAGGGACGCCGTCTGTCATCTGTGAGCCGGGCCAGCCCCCGCAGGATGCCTACGGTCCGGCGATGCTTTCGGTGCTGGAATACACCGCGCGCATGTACGGCGTCAGCCCCGTGCGCGACACCCTCGTCTGGGGCAGCTGCTCCGGCGCGGCATGCCGCTACACCCAGACGGTCAACGACCACAGCTGGGAAATCGTCAACAGCGGGCACGGTGCCGAGGCGTTCGTGGATGGCCGCAAGGTGTTCACAGCAGGTCCCGATCTGCGCATCACCACCGACCTGCAGGGGCATATCCTGCGCGCGGACCGCTACGGGCAGGACGCAGATGTACACGATATAAAGCTATAATTACAGCAAAGAAGGAACCGTTATGGAATACCTGTATCCGGGCGGTTTGCCCAAGGCAATGACATTCAGCTATGATGACGGTCAGGTTTATGACCGCCGTCTGGTAAAGCTGTTTGACGAAGCGGGCTTTAAGGCGACATTCCATCTGAATTCCGGTAATCTGGGCAAGCGCGGGTTTGTCACGCCGGAGGAGGTCGGCACACTGTACCAAAACCACGAGGTCGCCTGTCACGGTGTGACCCACCGCCACCCCCTGCAGATGACGCGGGAGGAATGGCTGCGCGAGGTCTGGCAGGACCGCCGGGCACTGGAAGCGCTGACAGGGCGTATCGTGCAGGGTATGAGCTACGCGTTTGGAGAGTATACGCCCGCCGAGGTTGACGCCCTGCGTGCCATGGGCATCCGCTACAGCCGCACGGTCAGCAATACGGGGCATTTCGGTCTGCCGCAGGACTTTATGTTGTGGAAGCCGACCTGCCACCATAATGACTGCCTGTTGGAGCGGGCAGACAAATTCCTGCATACCCCCGGCTATGAAAAAATGCCGCTGTTCTACATCTGGGGCCACAGCTTTGAGTTTGACAGGGAAAATACATGGGACCTGATCGGGCAGCTGGCGGAAAAGCTTGCAGATGCAAAGGATATCTGGTACGCAACGAACGGCCAGATCGAGGACTATATCACGGCGCTGCGCAGCCTGCGGCAAAGCGCAGACGGAAGGTTGCTGTATAATCCCACCGCACAGACGATCTGGTTCACCACGGACGGCAAGCTCCGCACGGTGGAGCCCGGCACCATGTGTGTGCTGTGATCTGCGCGGAAAAAAGGATAGACAGGAGAATAGTATGGTCTACAATATTTTGGATTACGGTGCAGTCGGCGACGGACGCACCAACGATGGCCCCGCCATACAAAAAGCTATTGACGCCTGCGCGGCGGCGGGCGGCGGGCGCGTGCTGGTGCCAGGTGGGCACACCTACAAATCAGGCTCTCTGCTGCTGCACAGCCATGTGGAGCTGCACCTTGCCCATGGCTCGCGGCTGAAAGCCAGCGAGAACAGCGCGGATTTTCTGGAGGTCGAGGCCGCCTACCGCGATAGCTACCGCGATACCGAGCTGAAGGTTCCCTCCTATGAAAACTGCGAATATGACGGTGAGCCGAAAAATTACTTCCTCATGGCCAAGGATGCCGAGGATATCTGCCTCAGCGGCACTGGCACCATTGACGGTTCGGAGGAAAACTTCTACGGTGCAATCGACCATAATTTTATCGAGGGCACCTACTACCCCCGCATCCCGATGCTGCTGATGAAGGGGGTTCACCACCTGACCATCCGCGATGTTACCCTGACCCGCAGTGCGTTCTGGACTGTGCATCTGGTGGGCTGCGAGGATGTGCTGATTGACGGCATCCGCATTTTGAATAACCTGAAAATGGTCAACTGCGACGGCATCGACCCTGACCATTGCCGCAATGTGCGAATCTGCAACTGCCATATCGAGTCCGCCGATGACTGCATCGTCTTTAAAACGACCGAGAAGAACGCCGCACTCGGCCCCTGCGAGAACATTGTGGTCAGCAACTGCACGCTGACCTCGACGAGCGCGGCCATCAAGTTTGGCACCGAGAGCGTATCCGACTTCCGCAACATCACGGTCACCAACTGCGTGATCTCCCGCACAAACCGCGGTATCTCGCTGATGCTGCGCGACGGCGGCAGCATCGAGAATGTCCTTTTCTCCAACCTGCACATCAACACCCGCCAGTTCTCCGACCAGTGGTGGGGCGAGGGCGAGGCCATCTGCGTGACGGCGATCGACCGCAAGCAGGGCCACAAGGCCGGGCATATCCGCAACATCCGTTTTGAAAACATCGACTGCTGCGGCGAGAACGGCGTGTTCCTGCATGGAAGTGCCGACAATTATCTTGAGGACATCTCGCTGCGCGGGGTGCGCATCCACATGAAAAAGCAGACCCGGTGGCCGCTGCATCAGTGGGACCTGCGCCCCTGCGAGGGCACCGGGCTGATCCCCGGCGCACCGCACGGCGTTACCTGTGTCTACGGCAGGGGCATCCGCTGCGAGGATGTCCGGGTCACCCACGATGAAAACATGAACGAATGGCTGGACGGACAGGATTTCTTCTGGCAGAACACCGAGGATATTTTGGTACGGGAATAACAACAGGGGACTGCCGGCATACCGGCAGTCCCTTTGCCATAAAAGAAGAGGAGCAACCGTATGGAACTTCTTGCAAATCCGCAAAAGCTGGCTGCCTACCGCGAACAGGCCGCTGCCCTGACGGCCCAAATGACACTGGAGGAAAAGGTCTCCCAGACCTTGTACAATGCACCGGCCATACCGCGGCTGGGTATCCCCGCCTACAACTGGTGGAACGAGGCGCTGCACGGTATTGCCCGCGCGGGCACGGCCACCGTGTTCCCGCAGGCCATCGCAATGGCTGCCGCCTTTGATGAGGAGGTGATTGAAAAGGTCGGCGAGGCGGTTTCCACCGAGGCGCGCGCCAAGTATAATGCCCAGTGCGCGGCGGGTGACCGCGATATCTACAAAGGGCTGACCTGCTGGGCACCCAATGTGAATATTTTCCGCGATCCGCGCTGGGGGCGCGGACATGAAACCTACGGCGAGGATCCGTATCTGACCTCCCGGTTGGCTGTGCGGTTTATTCAAGGGATGCAGGGGCATGACCCCGACCATCTGCGCACGGCTGCCTGCGCCAAGCATTTTGCTGTACACAGCGGCCCCGAGGCTGTGCGCCATTCCTTCAACGCCGAAGCAACGCCCAAAGACATGGCAGAAACCTACCTGCCCGCCTTCCGCGCCTGCGTGCAGGAGGCAAAGGTCGAAATCGTTATGGGGGCGTACAACCGGCTGAACGGCGTCCCCTGCTGCGGCAATCCGGAGCTGCTTGAGAACCTGCTGCGCGGCGAATGGGGCTTTGACGGGCATGTCACCTCTGACTTTTATGCCATCAAGGATTTCCACGAGGGCCACGGCGTGACCGCCGATGAGGAGGATTCCGCCGCTTTGGCGATGAACAGCGGCTGCGATCTGGATGCCGGGCGCTTTTATAAGCATCTGGTCGATGCGGTACACCGCGGAAAGGTATCGCAGCAGCGTCTGGACGAGGCCGTCACGAATCTGCTGGCGACCCGCATCCGGCTGGGAATCCTTGGCGAACACGCGGAAAATTTTGACGAAATTCCTTATACTGTCGTGGACAGCCCCGAGATGGCAGCCCTTAACCGTGCGGTTTCCCTCCAATGCCCCGTGCTGCTGAAAAACAACGGCATCCTGCCGTTGGACCCCGCAAAAAAGCAGACCCTTGCCGTAATCGGACCCAACGCCAACAGCCGCGTCGCATTGGTCGGCAACTATGAGGGCACGGCCTCGCGTTATGTCACGGTGCTGGAAGGAATCCAAGACGCCGTCGGCCCGGACACCCGCGTGCTGTATGCGCAGGGCTGCCACCTGTATAAGGACCGCACAAGCGGTCTGGCGCAGGCCGATGACCGCATCAGCGAGGCAAAGGCGGTCTGCGCTGCCGCCGATGTGATCGTGGCCGTAGTCGGGCTGGATGCCACGATCGAGGGCGAGGAGGGCGATGCCGGCAACGAGTACGGCAGCGGCGATAAGCCGAATCTGCGCCTGCCCGGCTTGCAGCAGCATCTGCTGGAAACGGCAGCGTCCTTTGGCAAGCCACTGATTGTTGTTACTCTTGCTGGGAGCGCTCTTGCCTTGGACTGGGCAGAGGAGCACACCGCCGCTGTTGTGCATGGCTCTTATCCCGGCGCGCTGGGCGGCTGGGCGCTTGCACAGCTGATTTTTGGGCTTTCGGACTTCAGCGGACGGCTGCCCGTCACATTTTACAGCGAGCAGAACCATCTGCCGCCCTTTGAGGATTACGCCATGCAGGGCCGCACCTACCGTTTTATGCAGGAAAAACCTCTCTACCCCTTTGGCTACGGCCTTGGCTATACCTCGTTTTCCTGCCGGGAACTTGCCGCCGACCGCGCCGTTCTGCACCCGGGAGAGGACCTTACACTGTCCGTCACGCTGCAAAATACCGGCCACCGCACCGGCAGCACTGTTGTGCAGGTCTATGTCCGTGCGCCGGGCGGCACCCCCAATGCGCAGCTAAAGAAAATTCGCCGCGCCACCCTCTGCGCAGGCGAGGCACAGCGGCTGACCCTGCACCTGCCGCCCGAAGCCTTTGACTGGTTTGCAGCGGACGGCACCACCCAAAGAACCGCAGGTCTTTACACCATCTATGTCGGCCTGAGCCAGCCGGATGAACGCAGCGCTGAGCTTTTGCAGCAGCGCCCCTGTGCGCTTTGCATGGAAATGCTTCTGCCGTAAGAGCAATAGCTTCGCTGCAAACGCTGCTTACGGGACCCACTGCCTTCATAGTATTGCGGCCTTCCGCTGCCCCCGAAGCAAAACAAATCCCGCCGATTCGCCACAAAAAATGACCCTCAAAACAGCAAAATGATTATTGCCTTCCTTCAAGAATCGGGTGGCATGGCCAACCTTCGTC
>OGXI01002660.1_pt1 | contig 13172 bp, 7 predicted proteins | sample 1576221 | NCBI WGS metagenome assembly OGXI01 (sample SAMEA3541523, study PRJEB24748) | human gut metagenome | biome: human gut; feature: human-associated habitat; material: faeces | place: China | collected 2012
GCGCTTTTGGCTTAGCATCTGCCGCACCTCGCTCACCGTATCGGCACTTAGAATTGTGCGGTGTTTCCTTAAGAAAATGGCTTGTTACAGGTTGGTGTAGCCCATCAGGCTCTTATCCACCTCGGCGGCGGCATCGCGGCCTTCGCGCAGGGCCCAAACAACAAGGCTCTGGCCGCGGCGCATATCGCCGCAAGTAAATACATGGGGCACGTTGGTGGCGTACTTAGTATCGGCAACGGTGCCGCGCTTGGTCAGGTCAACGCCAAACGCTTCGGCCACATAGGGCTGGCAGCCGGTAAAACCGGCGGCAATCAGCACCAGGTCGCACTCGATGGCAAATTCTTCGCCGGTGGGCACCATGGCGCGGCGGCCGGTGGCTTCATCCACCACTTTGCTTTCCAGTTTGGCAATCAGCGCACCGCAAACCTGACCGGCTTCATTCTTATAGAACTCTTTGACCGTGGTCTGGTAAATGCGCGGGTCACTGCCAAACACGGCAATGGCTTCCTGCTGGCCGTAATCGGTTTTCAGCACCTTGGGCCATTCGGGCCAGGCGTTGGCGGCGGTGCGTTCTGTGGGCGGGCAGGGCATCATTTCCAGCTGGGTCACGCTTGCGCAGCCCTGGCGGATGGCGGTGCCGACACAGTCGTTGCCGGTATCGCCGCCGCCGATGACCAACACCTTTTTGTCCTTGGCACTCACGGCCTTGCCATCGGAAAAGCCGGAATCCAGCAGGCTGCGGGTCACGCTGGTCAGGTAATCCACGGCAAAGTAGATCCCCTGTGCATCGCGCCCCGGGGCGTTGATGTCACGCGCCTGCTTGGCACCGCAGGCCAGCACAACGGCATCGTGTGCATCCAGCACATCCTGGGCAGGGGTGCTGCCGCCAACATCGGCGCAGGTTACAAAGTCAATGCCCTCGGCCTTCATAATGTTCACGCGGCGGTCGATGACCTGCTTTTCCAGCTTCATGTTGGGGATGCCGTACATCAGCAGGCCGCCCACGCGGTCCTCACGCTCGTATACGGTCACTTTGTGGCCGCGCTTGTTCAGGTAATCGGCAACCGCAAGGCCGGCAGGGCCGGCACCTACCACGGCAACGGTTTTGCCGGTGCGGGTCGGGGGCGGGCAGGCGGTCAGCAGGCCGGATTCATAGCCATATTCTACAATGGCGTGCTCGTTCTCCTTCACGGTAACAGGGCTGCCGGTGGTGTAGCCGCAGGTGCAGGCAGCTTCGCACAGAGCGGGGCATACCCGGCTGGTAAACTCCGGGAAGCGGTTGGTGGCGCGCAGGCGATGTACAGCCAGATCCCACTTGCCCTGGTAGACCAGGTCGTTCCATTCGGGGATCAGGTTGTTCAGCGGGCAGCCGCTTGCCAGGCCGCCAATCATCATGCCAGCCTGGCAGAACGGTACGCCGCAATCCATGCAGCGGGCACCCTGCGCCTGCTGTTCATCCTGCGGCAGCGGGATGTGAAATTCGTTAAAGTTCTGAATACGTTCTTCGGGCGGCAGCTCCGTGCTGGTCTGCCGGGCAATTTCCATAAATCCTGTCGGTTTTCCCATCGTTTGCGCCTCCCTTATTTGTTAGCAGCGTTCTTCATTGCATAGAACGCTTCGATCTGTGCCTGCTCGCTGTCTTCGCCTTTTTCTTCCATCTGGGCAATCAGGCGCAGCATCTTGTCATAGTCATGGGGCAGGACCTTTTTGAACTTGGGCAGATACTCGCCAAAGTTGTCCAGGATTTCCTTGCCGCGGGGGGAGCCGGTGGCTTCCACATGTTCACGGATCAAATCCTTCAGCAGCGAAACATCATACTTGTGTTCTACCGGCTCCAGGCTGACCATGTCTTTATTGACGCGGGTGTAGAAATCCCAGTCCTCATCCAGCACATAGGCGATGCCGCCGCTCATGCCGGCTGCAAAGTTTTTGCCGGTCTTGCCCAGCACCACCACGGTGCCGCCGGTCATATATTCGCAGCCGTGGTCGCCGACGCCCTCCACAACAGCGGTAGCGCCGGAGTTGCGCACGCAGAAACGCTCGCCAGCTACGCCGTTGATGAACGCTTTACCAGCGGTTGCACCGTACAGGGCAACGTTGCCAATGACAATGTTCTCGCTGCGGTCATAGGTGACATCCTTGGGCGGGTAAACGATCAGCTTGCCGCCGGAAAGGCCCTTGCCCATATAGTCGTTGGAATCGCCAACCAGTTCCAAGGTCAGGCCAGCGGGGATAAAGGCACCAAAGCTCTGGCCGCCGTACCCGTTGCAGATCACATGGAAGGTATCTTCCGGCAGGGTGTTGCCAAACTTGCGGGTGATCTCACTGCCAAAAATCGTGCCGAACGCGCGGTCGGTGTTGCCAACTTCCAGTTCAACGGTCATCGGCTTGGGCTCTGCCATGTCAAAGCTCTTCTTGAACTTCTTCATCAGCACGCGCATATCCGGCGTTTTTTCCAGGCCGAAGTTGTAAACATCCTTGGCGTTGAAGTGTACGCTGCTGTTTTCCACCAGCGGGTTTTTCAACAGGGCAGTCAGGTCCATCTCGCTTGCGCGGGAACCAGCCGGGGCATCCTTGACTTTCAGCAGGTCGGTGCGGCCAACCAGTTCATCCACGGTATGTACGCCCAGGCGGGCCATGTATTCGCGCAGATCCTCGGCCATAAAACGCATAAAGTTGATGATGTATTCCGGCTTGCCCTTAAAGCGCTTGCGCAGCTCGGGGTTCTGGGTGCAGATGCCCATGGGGCAGGTATCCAGGTTGCACACGCGCATCATCACGCAGCCCATGGCAACCAGCGGGCCGGTGCCAAAGCCGAACTCTTCAGCGCCCAGCATGGCGGCAATGGCCACATCGCGGCCACTCATCAGCTTGCTGTCGGCTTCAATGCGCACGCGGGAACGCAGGCCGTTCATGATCAGGCTCTGGTGTGCTTCGGCAAGGCCCAGCTCCCACGGCAGGCCGGCATTGTGGATGGAGTTGCGCGGTGCAGCGCCGGTACCGCCGTCAAAACCGGAAATCAAAATCACTTCGGCACCGGCCTTGGCAACGCCGGCGGCAATGGTGCCAACACCGGCTTCGCTGACCAGCTTGACGTTGATGGCAGCCTTGCGGTTGGAGCATTTCAGGTCATAGATCAGCTGGGCCAGGTCCTCAATGGAGTAGATATCATGGTGCGGCGGAGGAGAGATCAGGCCCACGCCGGTAGTGGAGTGGCGGGTCTTGGCGACCCAGGGGTAAACCTTGCCGCCGGGCAGCTGGCCGCCCTCGCCGGGCTTTGCGCCCTGTGCCATCTTGATCTGAATCTCACTGGCAGAAACCAGATACTTGCTGGTCACGCCAAAACGGGCGGATGCCACCTGCTTGATGGCGCTGTTGCGCTCGGTGCCAAAACGGTCTTCGGCTTCGCCGCCTTCGCCGGTGTTGCTCTTGCCGCCGATGCGGTTCATGGCAACGGCCATGCACTCGTGGGCTTCCTCAGAAAGGGCGCCATAGCTCATGGCAGCGGTCTTGAAGCGGTGTACGATGGAATCCACGCTTTCCACTTGGTCCAGCGGGATACCGGCATCGGGATAGTTGAAGTCCAGCAGGCTGCGCAGGTGCATGGCATCGCCGCCCTCGGCGTTCACGGCATCGGTGTAAGCCTTGAACTTGTTGTAATCGCCGGTCCAGCAGGCCTGCTGCAGCAGGTGGATGGTCAGCGGGTTGTACAGATGATCTTCGGCCAGCTTGCCGCTGCGGAGCTTGTGCTCACCCAGGCTGGTCAGCTCCATGCTGATATCCAGGCCCAGAGGGTCGAATGCCTGTTTGTGGCGGGCTTCCAGGTCGTTCTGGATGTCGCGGATGGTAATGCCGCCCACACGGCTGACGGTGTTGGTAAAGTACTTATCCACTACCTCGTTGCTCAGACCCAGCGCTTCAAAAATCTGGCTGCCCTGGTAGGACTGGATGGTGGAAATGCCCATCTTGGAGGCAATCTTGACGATGCCGGCCAGAACGGCTTTATTGTAGTCGTTCACGGCGGCATAGTAATCTTTGTCCAGCAGGCCCTCATTGATCAGCTCGCCGATGGTCTCCTGTGCCAGATAGGGGTTGATGGCGCAGGCACCGTAGCCCAGCAGGGTGGCAAAATCATGAACCTTGCGGGGCTCACCGCTTTCCAGGATCAGGGCCATGGCGGTGCGCTTGCGGGTACGAACCAGATACTTGGAAACTGCGCCCACAGCCAGAAGGCTGGGGATGGCGACATGGTACTCATCAATTTCGCGGTCAGACAAAATCAGGATGTTAGCACCATCGCGGTAGGCGCGGTCCACATCAACGAACAGGCGGTCAATGGCCTTTTCCAGGTCGGTGTTCTTATAGTAGCAGATGGAGATGGTTTCCACCTTAAAGCCGGGAACCTTCATGGCCTTGATCTTCATCAGGTCGGTTTCGGTCAAAATAGGGTTGGTGATTTTCAGCACCTTGCAGTTCTCGGCGTCCTCTTCCAACAGGTTGCCTTGTGCGCCAACGTATACGGTGGTGGAGGTCACGACTTTCTCGCGCAGGGCGTCGATGGGCGGGTTGGTGACCTGGGCAAACATCTGCTTAAAATACTCAAACAGCGGGGGATGGGTGTGGCTCAAAACGGCCAGCGGGGTATCGCTGCCCATGGCACCGGCAGGCTCTGCGCCGTTCTTTGCCATCGGCAGGATCATGGTGGAAACATCCTCGTACTGGTAGCCGAATGCTTTCTGCAGCCGCACCAGCTCGTCATGCTCGTGGCTGGGTACGCGCTCGTTGGGGATCTTCAAATCGGCCAGGTTGACCAGGTTGCGGTCCAGCCATTCGCCGTAAGGCTCGCGGCTGGCGTAATCGGCTTTCAGGCTTTCGTCGTCCACCAGCTCACCCCTGGCGGTATCCACCAACAGCATTTTGCCGGGGCGCAGGCGGTCCTTGCGCACGATTTCTTCGGCGGGAATATCCAACACGCCGACCTCACTGGAAAGGATCAGGCGGCCGTCTTTGGTGATATAGTAGCGGCTGGGGCGCAGACCGTTGCGATCCAGCACAGCGCCCATCACATCGCCGTCACTGAACAGGATGGAAGCGGGGCCGTCCCACGGTTCCAGCATGGTGGCGTAATACTGATAGAACGCACGCTTTTTGGGGTCCATACTATGGTTGTTTTCCCACGGTTCGGGGATAGTGACCATAACAGCCAGCGGCAGCTCCATGCCGTTCATAACCATAAACTCCAGCGTGTTATCCAGCATGGCGGAGTCGGAACCACCCTGGTTCACAATGGGCAGAACCTTGGTCATATCCTCTTTCAGGTAGTTGGAACCAATGGTTTCCTCGCGGGCCAGCATGGTATCCACGTTGCCGCGGATGGTGTTGATCTCGCCGTTATGCAGGATAAAGCGGTTGGGGTGGGCGCGGTTCCAGCTGGGTGCCGTGTTGGTAGAAAAACGGCTGTGCACCATGCCGATGGCAGATTCATAATCTTCGCTCTGCAAATCGGGATAGAACAGGCGCAGCTCTTTAACCAGGAACATGCCCTTGTACACAATGGTGCGGCTGGAAAGACTGCACACATAAGTATCCTGGCTGGACTGTTCAAACACGCGGCGGGCAACATAAAGCTTGCGGTCAAAGTCAATGCCGGGCTTTACGCGGGCCGGGCGTTCCACAAATGCCTGCCAGATGCTGGGCATGCAGGAACGTGCCTTGTGGCCCAAAATTTCCGGGCAGGTGGGCACTTCGCGCCAGCCAAGGAAGTTGAGCCCCTCTTTTTTGCAGATGATCTCAAACAGCTTTTTGTCCTGGTTGCGGTTCAACTCTTCCTGTGGGAAAAAGAACATGCCAATGCCGTAGTCACGCTCGTTGCCCAGCGTAATGCCGGCTTCTTCGGCAGCTTTTTTGAAGAACTTGTGGCCGATCTGCAGCAGGATACCGACACCATCGCCGGTTTTGCCTTCGGCATCCTTACCGGCACGGTGTTCCAGGTGCTCCACGATCTGCAAAGCATCGTCGATCGTTTTGTGGGTTTTGCGGCCCTTGATATCCACAACTGCACCAATGCCGCAGTTGTCATGTTCAAACCGCGGATCATACAGCCCGGCGGGGGCCTTGCGCTCTGTAAAGTTTTCCATCCGTTTTTTGCTCCTTCCCGTAATTCCCTGCGGGGCCGGGCGGGAACGCACATTTCCCAACCTGGCATAGATACGAAAAAAGACGTTCCCCAACGGGTACACTAACCCGTTTGTGGGAACGTCTTTGTTCTTAGCAATACTATACCACACCAATAGGGAAATGGCAATCATCAAACAAAAGATTTTTATGAAATTAACGCAAAAACCTTATTTGCTTTGCTTTGCAAGGACTAAACTTAATAAAATTAAGCTGCGGCAATAACTGCCGGGCAAAACGGTGTGTTATTTGCCGTTTGCAGCCTGCTGCTCTTTCAAAACAGCCAGGATCTCGGTCAGCAGCTCCTCCTGCGTCGGGGCCTTAGGGGCTTCCGGCTCGGCGGGCTTTTCTTCTTCATGCTTGCCCAGGTCCATGAGCTTGTTCATGGCTTTCAGCATACAGAACAGAACGAATGCCAGAATGATAAAGTTAATGACGGCAGAGATGAATGCACCGATGCCCAGGTTGATGTCAAACGGCAGGTGCAGCACAACATCACTGAAATCTGTCTGGAACAAAATGCCAATGATGGGGTTGATGATGTTGTCCGTCAAAGAAGTGACCAGCGTGGAGAATGCGCCGCCGATGAGAACACCGATGGCCATGTCCATCATGTTACCTTTCAGGGCAAAAGCTTTGAACTCTTCCAGGAACTTTTTCATAATGTGTTTCCTCCTGCATGGATAAATTTTTCAAGACCATGCCCCACACAGGCTGCAAACGGGGCATGGGGCCCGGATTCCAAAATAAAAAAGTTACTTCAGCAGCTTGGCTACAGCGTCTGCTGCGCCGTCCAGATAATCCCCGGCAAAGGTTTCAATCATGCCGGCGTCCGCCTCTTTGGCAAATTCGGGGTTCAGCGGCATTTTGGCCAGCACGGGCAGGTGGTACTTCTTGCCGGTCTCGTCCACATGGCTGTCGCCAAACACGTTGATATGCTTGCCGCAGTCCGGGCAGAGCACATAGCTCATGTTTTCCACAATGCCAAGGATGGGAACCTTCATCATTTCGGCCATCTGCACAGCTTTGCCAACGATCATGCCGACCAGCTCCTGCGGACTGGATACAATAATGATGCCATCTACCGGCAGGGTCTGGAACACGGTCAGCGGCACATCGCCGGTTCCCGGAGGCATATCGACAAACAAAAAGTCAACGTCGTCCCAGATCACTTCCTGCCAGAACTGCTTGACCGCACCGGCAATCACGGGGCCGCGCCACACAACGGGGGCTTCCTCATCTTCCAGCAGCAGGTTGATGGACATGATCTTGATGCCGGTGTGGCTTTCCACCGGGTTGATGCCGTCCTCGGTGCCCATGGCCGGGCCATGAACGCCGAACAATTTGGGGATGGAAGGGCCGGTAATGTCAGCATCCAGCACGCCGACCTTGTAGCCTTTGCGGCGCATGGAAACAGCCATCATGGCGCTGGTCATGCTTTTGCCAACGCCGCCCTTGCCGGAAACAACGCCGATCACTTTTTTGATGTGGCTTTTTGCGTGCGGCGGTTCATGCTGCGGCGCACGGCTGGAACAGTCAGCGTGGCAGTTGCTGCAATCGTGGGTACATGCTTCACTCATGTGGGTATAGCTCCTTTTATCTGTGCCGGGCGGGGCGCTGCAACTGCCCCGTTTCGGCACCGTTCTCCGTTTTGCGGCATGGGCCGCACTTTATTAGTGTACCGCGTCAGAGCACAAAATGCAAGTACTATCAAAACGAATAGCACGCCAAACCAGCAAAAATGTCCGAATTGTATGGGTGATACTTCTTCATAGAACCCTGCCATAAACCGCAGCAATGCAGAATATACTGGCTTTATACGGGCAAAGGGGGCGGCAAAAACGGCACTGCGGGGGAAAACCTATCTGAAAAATGCAGCACTGCTGACAGTGGCGGGCTTTGCGCTGCGGGCGCTGGGCATGGTGTTCCGGGTGTTTGTGGCTGCGCGCCTGGGGCCGGAGGGTATGGGCCTGTATCAGCTGATCTTATCCGTCTATATGGTGTTTGTTTCGCTGGCTTCGGCGGGCATCAATGTGGCGTCCACACGGCTGGGTGCGCAGTGCCTGACCCGTGGGCGCGGCATGGCCCCGACGCTGCGCAGCCTTGCGGCAACAGCGGCCGTATTGGGCACCGCCGCCATGCTGGCGCAGCTGGCGCTGGCGGACCCTTTGGCCCGCTTTGCCCTGCATGATTCCCGCGCGGAGCTGGGGCTGTGTACGCTGGCCCCCAGCCTGCCGTTTATTGCGGCGGCCGGGGCGCTGCGGGGGTGCTTTTTGGCGCGGCGAAGGGTGGAACCGAATATCATTGCCCAACTGGTGGAGCAGACCGTGCGGATGGCCGTGGCCGCATTGGCGCTGGTAAAGCTGGCCCACTGGGGCGCGGCTTACGCTTGCTGTGCGGTGCTCATCGGTAATACTGTCAGCGAGGCGGTCTCCTGCGGCATTATGGCGCTGTTTGCCCGGCAGGAACCGAGCTTCCGCCCATGCGCCGATGACCCGCCCCGCGGCTATACCAGCCGGGAGCTGTGGGAAATTGTGCTGCCCGTGACCGGCAGTCGGTTGGTGGCCAGCATTTTGCAGGCAGGGGAAAGCGTGCTGATCCCCGCCTGTCTTGCCGCTTACCTTGGCACCCGCGCCGAAGCCGTGGCGCAGTATGGTTCCTTAAAAGGCATGGCACTGCCGCTTATCTTTTTTCCGTTCTCGGTGTTGGCGGCACTTTCCGGCCTGCTGATGCCGGAGATCACCCGTGCCCACACCGCCCGGGATACCGCTGCCCTGCGCCGCCTTGTGCGGCTTGCCATGGGGTTGACGGGTGGGTTCTCGCTGTTGGTGGGGGCCGCGCTGGTGCTGTTTGGCAAGGATGCCGCCATTTTGCTCTATCACGATGCCCAGGCGGGCCGCTATGTGCAGGTACTGGGCTTTGTGGCGCCCTTTATGTACCTGGAAAGCATGGTGGATGCGATCTTAAAAGGCATGGGGGAGCAGCTGGCGACCTTCCGCTATTCGGTGCTGGATTCCATTTTGCGCATTGCAGGCATTTTGTGGCTGATGCCGCAATACGGTATGCCGGGCTTTCTGGCGGTCATGACAGCCTCTAACCTGCTGACCTGCGGGCTGAATACGGGGAGAATGGTGAGGCAATTAAGGAGGGAGGAAGTCGGAGCTGAGAGGGAAATGAGGAATTAGAAATGAGAAATTAGAAATTGGGCGGAGAGGAGACGGGAAAAAATAAATAATAATGAATAATGGTGGCGGATCGCGGTGTGCCGCTCAGAAAATATTGGGTTTGTTATGTGTTGGAAACAGGCGGCAGATAATAGAACGCTCAAAACCGTTCCCTATAAAATCACAAAAATCACCCCGCCGCGGGAAACTTCTGCCCCAACGGCGGGGTGGCTCTGCATTATATATATTATATCGGAGCAAAGCGGCATAGCGTCCGCTTTTCCATCACAGCGTCTGCCCGCTAACCAGCCCGTTCCACAGGCGGTAATAAATGCCTTTCTTTGCCAGCAATTCCTCGTGGCGGCCCTCTTCCTCAATGCCGGATTTGCCCAGCACCAGAATGCGGTCAGCGTTTTTGATGGTGGTCAGGCGGTGGGCAATCGTCAGCGTGGTGCGGCCCTTGGCCAGCTTATCCAGGCTTTGCCCAACCAGAATCTCACTCTCGTTGTCCAGCGCGCTTGTGGCTTCGTCCAGCAGCAGGATGGGCGGGTTCTTCAAAAATACCCGCGCAATGCTGATGCGCTGTTTCTGCCCGCCGGAAAGCTTGACCCCGCGTTCGCCTACATAGGTATCATACCCGTCTTTCAGCTCCCGCACAAAGCCATCAGCACCGGCCAGCCTGGCGGCGGCAATGATCTCCTCCCGCGTGGCACCCGGCTTGCCGTAAGCGATGTTTTCGGCCACCGTGCCGCTGAACAGGTAAACATCCTGCTGCACCACGCCAACGGCATTGCGCAGGCTGCTCAGGGTAACATGGCGGATGTCCTGCCCGTCAATCAAAATCTCGCCGCCGGTCACATCATAAAAGCGAGGGATCAGGTTGCACAGGGTGGTTTTGCCGCCGCCGGAAGGCCCAACCAGCGCCAGATTCTCGCCGGGGCGGATGTTCAGGTTTACATGACGCAGCACCTTGTTGTGGTCGTCCGGGTATTCAAAGCTCACATCGCGGAACTCAATGCCGCCTTTTTCCACCTGCAGCGGTTTGGCGTCGGGGGCGTCAGTGATCTCAACGGGGGTATCGATAATGTCAAAAAAGCGCTCAATGCCGGTCACGCCGCGCTGGAACTGCTCGGCAAACTCCACAATGCGGCGGATGGTGGCAATCAGAGTGGAAACATACAGCACATAGGCAACCAAATCGCCAGCGCTGATGGTGCCATATACCAGCGAAAGGCCGCCTGCCACAATGACCACCAGATACATCAACCCGTCAAACAGCCGGGTGGAGGTGTTGAACGCGGCCATGGCATGGTAGGTTTTCTTCTTGATGGTCTGGAACGCGGTGTTGCCCTGCTCGAACTTTTTGTTCTCTTCCTTTTCCGCGGCGAACGCCTTCACAACCCGCTGGCCCAGCAGGCTGTCCTCAATCGAAGCGTTCAGCTCGCCGATCTGGAACCGCTGGCGGCGGAACGCGGCGCGAAGCTTCAGGTTCAGCTTGATGGATACAACCGCCATCAAGGGCACGCAGGCAAACACCACCAAAGTCAGCGGTACGCTGGCCCCGCACAGGATGATGAACGAAGCCGCAATTTTGATGCCCGCAATAAAAAATTCTTCCGGGCAGTGGTGGGCGAATTCGGTCACATCAAACAGGTCGTTGGTAATGCGGCCCATGATCTGCCCAACTTTGGTATTGGAATAATAGGTGTGGCTCAACCGCTGCAGGTGGGCAAAGGCATCCCGCCGCATATCGGTCTCAATGTAAACGCCCATGATGTGGCCGGTGCCGGACATAAAATACTGTGCGGCACCATCAATCAGCCGCAAAATGAGATACAGCAGGGCGAGCTTTAACACCGCATCAACCGTCAGCACAATGCCGGGATCGGTGGCGGCGTTGGTTAGGTAGCTCATAATTTTAGGCAGCACGATATCACACAAAGTGGTCAGTGCGGCACAGAACAAATCAAAAATCAAAATGCGTTTGTATCGCATCAGGTAAGGGGCAAACCGGCGGATCAGCGCCGGGGTGCCAATGTGCTGCTGGCTGGGGTCATTCATAAGATTAAGTTCCTCTTCTTTTCAAAAAATCAGGGTTATTCCTGCGGAACTTCCGGTTCCTGTGCAGGAGCCTCGGTGGGGGCTTCGCTGGCAGGCTCGGTTTCCTGCGGTGGCTCCGGGTCAGGGGCCGGTTCCGCGGTAATTACCGGCTCCGGTGCACCCGTCGGTTCGGGCTCCGGCGTAATGACAGGTTCTTGCGTAGGCTCCGGGGTAGTTATCGGCTCTGGTGTGACAACAGGTTCCGGCGTCTGGGTAACTGCCGGTGTCGGTGAAGGAGGTGACGTGGGCGAAGCTGTCGGCGTTGCGGTGGGCAGCGGTTCAATGGGCGCTGTTTTGATGTAGCCGCAGCGCTGGCAGGTGTAGGTCATCACCCCGGCTACACCGGGCTGGGGCTGCAAGGTGATAACGCCCTTGTCATAGTTATGCCCCAGGGCGGGCAGTTCTTTTTCTTTTACCTCGCCGCAGATGGTGCACTTGACTTTTACGGTGCCGTATTCCAAACAGGTGGGCTCAATGCGGGTATCCTTTACTTCCACAAATTCATGTTCATGTTCGTCTGGCTCAAAGTGTGCTGTCACAATCACGCCGTTGGCGTCCGCATTGCTGGGCACGGTAAAGCTCAGGGAAGAACTGCTGGAGGCCGCCCCCAGCGACGCCGTCCACCCGGCAAACTTCCAGCCTGCATCGGGTACGGCTTTCACGGTGGAGCAGGTGCCGCCCTTTTTCACTTTCTGGCTGGTGGAACCGCTGATGCTGCCGCCGGATGTGGCCACAAATTCCACCGGCACTTTAGCGCCGCGCACGGCGATCGGATCCGAGGAGATTAACCCCAGCGGTACGCCGTCCGGCTCCGGGATGACGGCTGTGCTTTCGGGGCGGCGGTCCTGCGTGACGTAAGCGTGGGTGCGCACATAAGTAAAATAGGCAGTGACAGCCTCTTTGGAAAGATGCACCCCGTCCGAAAGGGTATAGTCCTTTTTAGCCCAGCCGGTGGCGTCATCCCGCAGTACTTCGGCGGTGTTCAAAAATTTGTAGCCGTCCTCCTCGCACATTGTCACAAGAGCGGCGTTGTAGGCATCTACCTGGGTCATGGTCAGGTTGGTGTTGTCCCGCTGCTGGTCCAGCGGGGGAATGGCGCTGACGATAATATCCGCATAGGGCCATGCTTTGGTGATGGCGGCCAGCCCCTCCCGGTACTGCGAGATGAACTTGGTGGCATCCGTGGAGCTGCCACCAAGGTTGTTGGAGCCGAAACCAATGATAATGCGTTTGGGCTGCAACTTGGCAACGGCATCCGGAATGGTATACAGGGTGCTGTCCCCCTTGAACTTTTCGCATTTCAGGGTGGTGATGGAACCGGCCCCCATGCTGACCACGCCAATGTTGTTTTTCAGCGTGGAAAACGCCGTTCCGGTGTCATCGGCGTACATGGTGTAGCGCACGGTGTTGGAATCCCCAATGAACAGGGTGTCGTCCACATAACTGCGCCCGGCATCTGCTGTCTGCGGCAGAATAGTGGGCACGGTGGTATCTGTTGGGACGGGGGTGGCGGTGGCCTGAACAACGGCGGCAGTTGGGGCAACCGTGGCGGATGCTTCCGGCGTAGCGGTATGATCGGGCAGAACATCCTGCGGCTTGCTGCAGGCACACAGCGCAGCACACAGCGCCGCCGCAGCCAAAATTTTACCCCAATTCGGGCATTTCATGCGCTCATCTCCTTTTTAAGGCAATACCGCATAATTCTAAGTGCCGATACGGCGAGCGAGGTGCGGC
>OGXI01002668.1_pt1 | contig 13150 bp, 10 predicted proteins | sample 1576221 | NCBI WGS metagenome assembly OGXI01 (sample SAMEA3541523, study PRJEB24748) | human gut metagenome | biome: human gut; feature: human-associated habitat; material: faeces | place: China | collected 2012
GATTACGAGATCGAGTGATCCCGGGGAGAGCCCCCAGGACAGGATTGCCAGGCGCTGCAGTCCAATTTTATTTCCCGGGCAGGGCGGGCCTTCACACCCCGGCCGGGGCCGGTTCACTGAGCAGGCCTGTGGAGTAGCTGCGGTCGCCCACAGCCGCGGCCAGCGCCTCCTTGGTGCTGCGGCCCTCCCAGTAAGCGGCCGCTGCCTTCAGGTATCCTGCAGCCAGCCGGGCCGATTCCCCGCACAGCGCCTCGGGGCCCGCGTCCATCTGTGCATGCGTATAGGGGTTTTCCCAATGCTCCGCAAAGCCGTCCGCCGGGCGCCGGGCGGGCGTCATGTGGGAAAGCCCGTAGCCGGGCTTGTGCAGCACCAGCCGTTCCGCCGCCCAGACCAGCGCCCGCTTGCCGCCGTAAGGCGACAGGAACAGCCTGTGCAGGGCGTGGAAATCATGGAAGGAATCCGCCAGCGCCTCATGCGGGATATCCATGCGGTAGACCTGCGCCACCGCGTCATGAAGCATTTGCGTCACTTCGGCCAGCTCCTGAGGCGGCAGCCCCGGAGCGGCAGTTCCCGCCGGAACGGCGGGTGAGCCGCAGTCCTGCTCATGGAACATACTGTCCATGGCCACCTCGCAGAAGCCGTGCCCCTCGGGGATGTTGAACTGTCCCTGCGGCCCGCACTGGAACGCCACATACGGATGCATCACGGAATCCGCCGCGTAATGCGCCAGAAAGCCCAGCGCATAGCTGCGCTGGGCGGGCGTGGAGGCCGCGAAGATCATTGTGCGCAGGAACCGGCCGCATTGTTCGTCGTGCATGCGGCCGCCCAGTTCCGGCAGCGGCCAGGGCCGTTTGGCGGAAAGCACACGGTAAGCAAACAGCGGGTCCGGCCCGTTGGCGCCCATTTCATAGGCCGCCGTACTGGGCGCATGCTCCCCGCTTTGTGCCAGCGCCGCGCGGGCGATGCGGATATGTGTATATGCTTCGGGCATATCGATCAAAACCTTTCGCGTTGGGGTCTTCGGGCGGGGTCCCGCCCCTCCCGCACATGGGCAGTACGGATTTTTTACTTCCCCGCGCCCTCTTTTTTCAGCATGCGGGGCAGCACGCCGAAGTAAAGCACCGCGCCCACCAGGAAGATGAGCAGAACTGACAATACGCCCCAGGGCGATGCCTCCTGCTGCGCGGCGGCCAACACGGCCTCGGGGGCCGTCTCCGGCGTAAGGCTCTGCCTGCCCAGCAGCACCACGGTGGCGATCTGCGTCACGAAGCCCATCAGCGCCGGGCCCATGACGGACGAAAACTTGCCGAAGATATCGAAAAAGCCGAAGTACTCGCCCGAACGGTTCTTGTCCGGAAGCATTTTTCCGAACATACTGCGGGACAGCGCCTGGATGCCGCCCTGACTGGTAGCCACCAGAATGGCCAGCACCCAGAACTGCCAGGTCTCGCGCACAAAAAAGCCGAACACGCAAATGCCCATGTAGATACAGATTCCCACGCCCACCATCACGCGCGCGCCGAATTTACCGGCCAGCTTGATGTACATCAGGCAGAACGGCAGGCCCAGGATCTGCACCAGCAGCAGCGCAAGCATCATCTCGGTGTCGCCCAGACCCAGCTGGGCGCCGTAGGAGGTGCTCATGTGGATGATGGTGCCCACGCCGTCGATGTAAAAGAAATAGGCGAGCATGAACACAAAAATGGATTTATGGCCGAAGATGTCCTTCAGCGTGGCCCACAGCCCCCGCAGGGTCTTGCGAATGGCGCCCTTTTCGTGGGGCTGATAGCTTTTCTGCTCCACGTTTTTCAGCAGCGGCCAACTGAACGCGGCCCACCACACGGCCGTAAAGCCGAAGATGAAAGACAGGCAGTACAGCATATCCACGCCCACGGCGTTCATCACAAGAAAAATGAGCAGCGGGATGGTGGAGCCGCCGATATAGCCCAGGCCGTAGCCCATGGTGGAGACGCGGTCCATACGCTCTTCGGTGGTGACGTCGGGTAAAAAGCTGTCGTAGTACAGGTTCGCGCCCGAAAAGCCGATCTGGCTGATGACATACAGGATCAGGATGGCTGTGCCCACGGCCTCGGCCACCCCGGTATTTTCCGCAAAGCCCGTCATGGGCGTAACGGCAAGCCCCGCGCAGGCCAGCACACCCACGGCCAGAAAAACAAAAAACATCTTTTTTCGCATGCCTTTAAAATCGCCCAGCGCGCCGATAACCGGCGCCAGCAGCGCCGAAATAAGCATGGCGATGCTGGTGACATAGCCCCAGATGCTCATGGCCGACGTGGTGTTGCGCATAAAGCCCGCCACCGACGAAAAAAAGATCGGCAGCAGCGTGACAACGATCACCGAATGGGCGCTGTTGGCCCAGTCGTACATCATCCAGCTTTTTTCTTCCTTGGTATACCCTTTCAGCATCGGTACGCACCTCGTCTTATTCAGATTCGCGAAAAAACCTTACTGTACCATGACGCCGCAAAGCGCCCCCAACAAAACCGCATCTACTGCGGTTTTGCATGGTTCAATGTTCTCAAAGCCCTGTGCGCCGGCACAGGGGCGTGTGCAGCGCACACGCGCAGCCGCGCAAGCGGCGGCGGCTTTAAGGTTAGTATATCACATAGAAAAGTGTACCATCCCCGCAGGCAAATCACAAGTAGTTTCGCTGTTTTACAGAAATATTACCCGCCTTCCGGCAGCCTTTTGTTCCCGGTTTTATAAAATTTACAGCAAATCTTTAGAAATTCTTTGGATTTTCCCCCCGCGCCTTTTTAGATTGCGGTCTTATACTAAAACACGTTGAAGACAAGCCGCCCGGCGCGCCGGGCGGGGCAAAAAGGCGGGAGGGGTTCCCAATGACGGAACAGGCGTTTGAAGCGATGGTACGGCAATATGAAAAGCTGGTATATACGGTGTGCTGCCAGCTGGTGCACGACCATCAGCTGGCCGAGGATCTTTCGCAGGAGACGTTTGTCTCGGCCTATCTGCATATGGAAAGCTGTCCGCCGGGCGCGGAAAAGCCCTGGCTGTGCCGCATTGCGGTGAACAAGGCAAAGGATCATCTGAAAAGCGCCTACAACCGCCGCATGGCCGTGACCGAGGCCCCCGGCGACACTGCTCCGGCGCTGGCCGCCGCGCAGAACGCCCCCAGCCTGGAGGCTGAGTGCGAAACACGCGCCGACGCCGGCCTTGCGCGGGAGTGCATCGAGGGCCTGGCGGAACCGTACCGCACGGTGTCGGTATTGTATTTCATGCAGGAATGGCCCGTGGAGGCCATTGCACGGCAGCTGGGCCGCATGCCCAAGACCGTGCACACCCAGCTTTACCGCGCCAAAAAAATGCTGCGGCGGGAGCTGGCGGCGGTGGGCTGAGCGCATACGGGCGCAGAAGGTTCTTTCTCTCTGTCCGGGTTTTGTGCTATATTAAGTAAATAGTATCGATATACGAAGCACGATGCCGCCCAGCCGCCCGCCGGGCGCGCGGCATACCGCATCGCAGCCGGACAAAAGGAGAAACGCATGGAAACGCATATTCTTGTTGTGGAGGACGACGCCGAGATCCGCGAGGGCGTCGCCATTTACCTGAAAAACCAGGGCTATACCGTACACGGTGCGGCCAACGGCGCCCAGGGGCTGGAGCTTGCCCGGCAGCTGCCCATCCATCTGGCCGTTGTGGATGTGATGATGCCCGTGATGGACGGCATCACCATGGTGATGAAGCTGCGGGACGAGGGCTGCGAGTTCCCCGTCATCATGCTGTCGGCCAAATCCGAGGACATTGATAAGATCACCGGGCTGAACATCGGCGCGGACGATTACGTCACCAAGCCTTTCGTGCCCATGGAACTTCTGGCCCGGGTGCACTCCCATCTGCGCCGGTACGAAAAATTTCTGCGGGCGACGGGCGCAGCCGCTGCGCCCGCCCTGCGCACCTATGTCATCGGCGGGCTGGAGCTGTGCGAGGACACCGCGGAGCTGACCGTGGACGGCACGCCCGTAAAGCTGACGCCGCTGGAGTTCAAAATTCTGGCGCTGCTGATGAAAAACCCTGGGCGCGTGTTCTCCGCCGAGGAGATATACGAGCGCGTTTGGAACGAACGCGCCGTCAGCACGGATACCATCATGGTGCACATCCGCAACATCCGTGAAAAGATAGAATACAATCCCAGGGAACCGAAATATTTGAAAGTGGTGTGGGGCATTGGGTACAAGATCGAAAAGTAAGGCGGCCGCGGGGCTGCTTTCCGCACTTTTGCTGCTGGCGCTGGCCGTGGGGCTTCTGGCCGGGCTGCGTCCGCTGTACGCCCGCGCTCAGGAACAGGGCGTCCTGTTTTATTATTACGATCCCTTTGTGGAAAACATCCAGACGGCCAACCATACGCTGTACTGGCGGGCCCGCGAGCAGTGGGAGGGCAAGGAGTTTGAGCCGTCGGAGCTTTTGCTGAGCGACGCGAACGCCGCTGTTTACGCCGCACGGGAGGCCGGGGAGGACTTCGTGCTGGGCTACACCGGCGCGGCCGGTGACGAAAGCGGCGGCACCAACGCCTCCTACGGCGGGCTGGACGTTTACGCGCCCGATGCCATCTCCGCGCTGGACGCTTTCAACGCCAGCGTGAAAGCCCATGCCGACGAGCTGGCGGGCAGCTGGGGCAATCTGTTTTACGCCGTGACGGACGACGCAACGGGCAAAACATACACCAACACGGAAGCCGGGCTTGGCGGCTTTCTTTCGGACGACCCCGCCAAAAACGGCTTCGACGCCGCCCAGTGGCGTTATGTGCTGGCGCTCCGCTTCGACGCGCAGGGCAATATGTCCTATGCAGCCTCCTATCTGGGCGAGGAGGGCCAGCAGGACTTTTCCGCTTCTATCTGGAACACGGATATGCAGGCCTACGGCACCGACGCCATACGCCGGCATCTTGACCTGGACGTTCTGTCCTACTACGATCTTTCCGCGCCCAAAAGCGTGACCTTCGTCTACGGGGTCCCGCGGGTATTCGCGGCTTCGGATGACATCAGCTGGTATATCGCAACGTCTCAGGAGCGCTCCTTCATCAGCCACGCCTTCGATCCCCTGTTTGCGGCTGCATTGGCCCTTGCGGCGCTTCTGGCCCTGTGGTTCGGCCGCCGGCGCGGCAGCGGGCTGGGCGGCGGCTGGCTGTGCCGTGTGCCGCTGGAGCTGGTACTGCTGGCCCTCGGCTGCGCGGTGCTGATGAACGGCGTCCCCTCCAGCGCTGTAACAAGCAATTTCGACGGCAGCATCGCCGCCGTGCTGCGGGACGAATTCAGCGTGGACCTGCCCTCCGCGGCCAACACCATGGCGAACCTGCTGTGCGCGGGGCTTCTGTTCCTGTTTTTGGAGGTGACGTTTATGTCTGTTCTCGCGCTGCGCCAGGGCCTGGCCCGGGACGGTTGGCTGGGCTATCTGAAAAACCGCAGCCTGGCCGCACGGGCCGTGCGCGCTTTGCTGCGGGGCGCGGGGCGCGTCTGGCGTGCCGTGAGCGGCACGCTGGGGCGCATGTGGCGCGCCCTCACCGCCATCGACCTGCGGGACCCCGCTGAAAAAACGCTGCTGCGCCTGCTGGCCGTAAATTTCGCCATCGTCACGTTCATCTGCTGCTTCTGGTTCCTGGGCATTGCTGGAACCGTGATCTACACGGTGGTGCTGTTCTTCCTGCTGCGCCGCCGCGCCAACCGCATCCAGCAGGACTACGCGGCCCTGCTGGCCGCCGCCCGGCGCATGGCCGGCGGAGACCTGGCCACGCCTGTGGAGGGAGACATGGGCCTGTTCGACCCGCTGAAGGACGAATTGAACCAGGTGCGCGCGGGCTTTGAAAAGGCCGTCGCCGCCGAAGTGCGCAGCCAGAACATGAAGACCGAGCTGATCACCAACGTCTCACACGACCTGAAAACGCCGCTGACCGCCATCATCACCTATGTGGACCTGCTCAAGGACCCCGCCCTTTCTGCCGAAGACCGGGCCAAATACATTGAAACGCTGGACAAAAAATCCCAGCGGCTCAAGCGGCTGATCGAGGACCTGTTTGAGGTGAGCAAGGCCGCCACACGGAACGTGGCCATGCATTACGCTGAAGTAGATCTGGCCGCACTGCTCAAGCAGGTCCAGTACGAGCTGGCCGACAAAACCGAAGCCAGCGGCATCGATTTCCGCTGGCAGCTCCCGGAGGAACGCATGCCTCTGGTGCTGGACGGGCAAAAGACCTGCCGCATCTTTGAGAACCTGGTGGTGAACATCACCAAATACGGCATGCCCGGCACCCGGGCTTATATCACGCTGATGCCGCAGGAGCACGGCGCGCAGGTGGTGTTCAAAAACATTTCCGCCACCGAGCTGGATTTCAGCGCGGAAGAGATCACCGACCGCTTTGTGCGGGGCGACCGTTCCCGCAACACCGAGGGCAGCGGCCTGGGCCTTGCCATTGCCAAGAGCTTTGCCGAACTGCAGGGCGGCACGTTCTCCATCACAGTGGACGGCGACCTGTTCAAGGCCACGGTAACGCTGCCCGACACGAACCAGCCCGAGCAGCCGGAAACACTCCCGCTCCCCGCCGCGCCGGACGCAGACGCGCAAAGCGCCCCGCAGATGGGCGGCGCTCTGCCCGCAGGCATCTGAACCGTACGGATACAAATGAACAAGCCGCCGTTTCCCCGGACACGAAGTCCGGCGGAAACGGCGGTTTGCTTTTTATTCCGACGGCCGCGCGCCCCACGCGCAGCGCAGCGCGTCCACAGCGGCCCGCAGCGCCCTCTCGTCCATATCGGAATAGCCCAGCACCACGGTGGCGGGCGGACAGTCCTCCGGGTGCTCCATATAATAGGCGGAAAGGCCGTTCACATGCACGCCGGCCCGCGCCGCCGCCTCCACCAGCTCCCGTTCCGTCATGCCGTTGTGCACCGCAGCCAGCAGGTGCAGCCCGGTGTGGCTGCCCCGCACCGCCACGCCATCCCGGCCGAAAGCGGCGTACAGCGCCTCCAGCAGCGCGTCCCGGCGGGCGCGGCAGGCGCTGCGCAGGCGGTTCAGATGCCGCGCGAAATGCCCTTCCTCCATAAAGCGGCACAGCGTCTGCTGCTCGAACCGCGACACCGTGGAGGAATACACGCCGTATTCGGCACGGTACATCTCCAGCACAGGCACCGGCAGCACCATATAGCCGATGCGCATGGACGGCGCCATGCTCTTGGAAAAGGTGCTCACATAGATCACCCGCCCCGCCTGGTCCAGCCCCTGCAGCGATGGAATGGGCCGGGTGTCGTAACGGAATTCGCTGTCGTAGTCATCCTCCACCACATAACGTCCCGGGGCCGCGCCCGCCCAGCGCAGCAGTTCCGTGCGCCGGGCAATGGGCATCGTTGCGCCCGTGGGGAACTGGTGGCTGGGCGTGACATACGCAAGCTGCGCGCCGCCGGCCTGCAGAGCATCCAGCGTCATGCCGTCCCCGTCCACAGGCACGAACACCGTGCGCACGCCGTTGTTGCGCAGCACCTGCGCCGTGCGGGGATAGCCCGGATTTTCCACCGCAAAGGTGCTGGCGCAGAACAGCCGGGCCAGCAGGCCCACCAGATATTCGATGCCCGCGCCCACCACGATCTGCTCGGGCGCGCACACCACGCCCCGGTAAGCATGCAGATATTTGGCAATGGCCGCGCGCAGGGATGCATCGCCCTGGCGGGAGCCATGGTTCAGAAGCTCCGGATGGGCGGTGACTGTCTCGCGCTGGATGCGCGCCCATGTCTTGAACGGAAACAGGGCAGTGTCCACACTGCCCGTGCCGAAATCATAGGCCCAGCGCTTTGCGGGCGGTTCCGGCGGCGCGGCCGGAGCCGGACGGACGGGTGCGTCCAGCTTTTCAATGCGGCATACCGTGAAGCCGCTTTTCGCGCGGGCCGCTATGTAGCCCTCCGCCACCAGCATTTGGTAGGCCGTTTCCACGGTGGAAACGCTCACCCGCAGGTCCGCTGCCAGGCGGCGCTTGCTGGGCAGCTTTTCCCCCGCCGCCAGCCCGCCGGAAGCGATCTCCTCCACGATATGGCGGTATAGCTGACGGTACAGCGGCGCGCCGTCCCCGCGCATCAGTCCCAGCGTAAAGCTTTCCATGCCTGTCCTCCAATCTGACCTTATAAAATATTCATAAATTGAGTATTTTAATCAGTTCACAATCTTCTATAATTGAGGATAAGCGAAAGCGGCGGCCCTGTCAACCGGAAATTCGCGGCGCAGGGCAAAAACAAAGAGGAGTGGTATTCATGGAAAAAACATCCAACCGGTTCACCGTGCGCAGGCTGGCCGTCACGGGCCTGCTGAGCGCTCTGGTATTCGTATTCAGCTGGATACAGATCCCCATCGGGGAGGTAGCGCGCATTCATCTGGGCAATGTGTTCTGCGCGCTGTCCGGCCTGCTGTTCGGGCCCCTGACGGGCGGCCTTGCCTCCGGCTTCGGCAGTATGCTGTTCGACTTTACGAATCCGCTGTACATCGCGGAAAGCTGGATCACATTCATCACAAAATTTTTCATCGGCTTTCTGGCCGGGCTCATCGCCCACCGGAGCGGTAATATCTCGCTGGGACGGGACGTGCTGGGCGCGTCCGTGGGCAGCGTGACGTATGTGGCGCTGTACCTGCTGAAGTCCTTCATCATGAAATTTTACATCGAGGGGCAGGCTCTGGGCGCGGTGCAGACGCAGCTCGTGACAAAGGGCGTCACGTCCCTCATCAACGCGGTGCTGGCCGTGGTGGTGTCCGTGCTGCTTGCAAAAGCCGTGCGACCCGCGCTGCGCAAGGCGGGCATTCTAAGCGAATAAGCTCTGCAGACAGGCAAAAAGCACGGCCCGGAGCCTTCCGGGCCGTGCTTTTTTGTCCAATTCGGAAAAATATCGCAAATTTCAAAAAAAGGCTTTTCATCGGTGCCCGGATGGGCTAGAATAGCGTTTTGTGCAGGGCTGTTTTCAGCTCCGCGCGGCGCGGGGCACACGGCTCCGAAGCGCCGCTTTTCGGGAAAGGAAAGGTGCTTTTTTGGTTACGGATATGACTTCGGGCAGCCCCATGCGGCTGCTGCTCCGGTTTTCTCTGCCCATGCTGGTGGGCAATATCTTCCAGCAGTTTTACAGCATGGTGGACGCCATGATCGTGGGCCGCTTTGTGGGCGTGGACGCGCTGGCCGCCGTGGGCGCCACGGGCGGTATGTCGTTCCTGGTGCTGGGCTTTGTCATCGGGCTTGCCAACGGGTTCTGCGTGGTGGTGTCACAGCGCTTCGGCGCGCGGGACGAGGCCGGGCTGCGCCGGTGCGTGGCCATGACGATGCTGCTGTCCCTCATCGTCACCGCCGTGGCTACGGCGGCCAGTTTTCTTGGCACAGAACCGATGCTGCGCGCCATGAACACGCCGGAAAACATCTTCAGCGACAGCGCTGCATACATCGGCATCATCTTTCTGGGGCTGGGCGCGAGCCTGTTTTACAATTTGTTCTCCGGCCTGCTGCGCGCCGTGGGCGACAGCAAAACGCCGTTGTATTTCCTGTGCCTCTCCAGCGCGCTGAACGTCGTGCTGGACCTTCTGTTCGTTGTGACGTTCTCCATGGGCGTGGCGGGCGCCGCCTGGGCCACCATCCTTTCTCAGGGCGTTTCGGCGCTGCTGTGCCTGGTCTATATGCTGAAAAAATTCCCCATCCTGCGCACAGGCCGGACCGACTGGGCCTGGCACGGCCCGATGGTGCGCCGCCTTGCCCGGATGGGCATTCCCACGGCGCTGTCCAACAGCGTAACGGCCATCGGCTGCATGATTTTACAGGTGACCATCAACGGCTTCGGCTCCACGGTGGTGGCGGCATACACCGCCGCCTCCAAGGTGGAGCAGCTGACGACGCAGCCCACGTTCACCTTCGGGCTGGCCGCAGCCACTTTTACCGCGCAGAACGCGGGCGCCGGCAAGCTGGACCGCGTGAAGGACGGCGTGCGCAAGGCCACGGTGCTCAACCTCATTGCCGGGCTGGCCGCGGCCGTGGTGGTATGGCTGTTTGCCGCGCCCATCACCACCTGGTTCGTGGACCCGGGTGAGACGGCCGTCATCGCCGCGTCGGTACAGTTTTTAAATATCGAAGCGGTTTTCATTCTGGCCCTGGGCGTGCTGTTCGTTTACCGCAACGCGCTGCAAGGCCTGGGCAACGCCGTGATGCCGCTGATCTCCGGCGGTGTGGAGCTCGCCATGCGCCTGGCCGCCGCCATCCTCCTCTCCCGCTTCCTGGGCTATGTCGGCGTGTGCCTGGCAAACCCGGTGGCCTGGACGGGCGCAGCCGTGATGCTGGTGCCCGCCTATCTGGCCGAGCTTCGCCGCCAGCAAAACAACGCGCTGGCCCGCGCCCGCTGAGGCCGGGTCACAGGTGAACCGGACGTTTTTTGGCAAAAAACGCACAAACAGGAAGAAAACCCCGAAAAGCCACCGTTCTTTTTGAAAGAAAACGGTGGCTTTCCGCGTTACAATCGTGTACAATGGAAACGTTAGAATGCCCGTATTGTACACGAACGGGCCATCTTAGGAGGAAACGCCGTGCAACAGATCCAACGATATTTCCGCAAGGCCGGCAAAGCGCTGGCGCGCTTTTTTGGCCGCGTAAAGAAAGGCAGCCCCATCGACATCGCCATCCTGGTATGCGCCGCCGCGCTCATCATCGCGCTGCTCGCTATTCTTGTGATGTCCCTGCTGCCCGACGCCGCGCCCGTGGACGCCTCCTCGTCCGCACCGTCTTCGTCGTCTGTCTCCGCTTCCCAGAGCGGCAGCTATGACCCGGACGCGGACGCGCTGGACAAACAGGCCTACGACGGCACCATCCTGCCGGAGACTGCGGACGGCGGCCAGACGTACATTGACGAAACGATGTTTCTGGGCGATTCCAACACCTACCGTCTGGTGGCCTACGGCCTGACGACGTGGCAGAACAACCTGAGCGCCGTGGGCATGGGCATCCAGCATGTCACCAGCACGCCGTGCATGTACTTCAAGGGTTCATCCAGCCCGGTGTATGTCGCCAAGGCCGTCTCCATGATGCAGCCCCGGCGCATCGTCATCACATACGGCACCAACAACACCAATTCCACTGCGGACACATTCAAAAACCAGTACCGCAGTGCTCTGGAGGCCATCAAAAAGGAATGGCCCTACGCGGATATCATCATCAACGCCGTACCGCCCGTGGCGCAGACGCGCACGGGCGCGGCCGCCGCGCAGAAGGCCATCGACGAATTCAACAAAGCTCTGGCGGACCTTGCCAAGGAGGACGGCTACCGGTTCCTGAACAGCAGCGAGGCCCTGAAGGACCCCGCCACGGGCTTTGCCAGAGCTTCGTATATGATCGAGGACGGCCTGCATTTGAATGAGCAGGGCGCCAAAGCGCTGATCGACTATGTGCGCACGCACACCTACGAGACCGAGGACCGCCGCCCGGCGCTGACCACCATCCCCACGCACACGGCCACGCCGGAGGAGACCTTCAACCCGCAGGCGGCGTCCAGCAGCTCCAGCTCGTCCAGCTCCGAAGCCGAGGGCGTGACCGTCACGTTCTCCATCAAGGACGGCAAAGACGGCGGCTCGCTGTCCGGCACGCTGACGCAGAAGGTGAAGCCCGGCGAAACGTGCTCCACCGTGACGGCCACCGCCAAGGAAGGCTATTCGCTGGAATGGGGCTGCACCGAGGGACGCATTGAAAATGTGAACAACGGCACGCTGACCTTCACCGTGCCCGCAAATACAAAGCTGGAATCCATCAGTGTGTGGGTGACGTTCAAAAATAAGCACACGCACAGTTTCGGCAGCTGGACGGACGCGGGCAACGGCACGCATACGCGCACCTGCACGGCCAGCGGCTGCACCAACCCGCCCAAGACCGAGACGGAGAACCATATCAAAGGCAACTGGACGGCAGACCCCAGCGACGCCACCAAGGAGCATATCTACTGCACCAAATGCGGCGCGGTTTTGGAAAGCCGTACTGTGGAGCATACACATACGCCGGATTCCGGCACCACGACCCCGGCCACCTGTACTTCAGAGGGTGTGACGATATACAAATGTACCTCCTGCGGACAGGAGACCTCCCGCACTCCAATTCCTGCGTTGGGACATGATTTTAGTGACCCGAACTGCACAATCACAGAAGCCGATGGTTTAGTTTACAGAAAATGTACCCGCTGCGACGCAAAGGGCGATATGATCTCCGGTCCGCCCGCACCTTCATCCTCCACGCCTCCTCCCGCGCCCTCTTCTTCTGCTGCGCCGGAAGCCTCCGGGGCTGCCCCCGCCCCTGCCGCATAGCTTTTCGCCGCCTGCCCTTTTTGTGGCGGGCGGCTTTCATTTTTTCTATCAGGCAGAAAGAAGGTTTTTTATGCTCAACAGCAAGGGTTTCGACGAATGGGCCGCCGGTTATGACGCCAGCGTCCGCCATTCCCACGATGCGGGGGAATATCCCTTCGCAGGCTACGATGCGGTGCTGTCTCTTATCGAGGCCCGTGTGAACAGCCGTCCCGGCGCCGATGTGTTGGACTTGGGCTTCGGGACAGGCATGCTGACAGCACGCCTGTACGCGGCCGGCCATCCGGTAGCCGGAGTGGATTTTTCCCAGAATATGCTGGACGCCGCCCGCACCAAGATGCCCTGCGCGGAATTGTATCTGTATGATTTCACACGGGGCCTGCCCCCCGCGCTGGAGGGCAGGACGTTCGATTTTATCATCAGCACCTATGCTTTCCACCATGTGCCGGACGCCGGGAAACCCACGTTCCTGCTGGAATTGTCCCGCCGTCTCAGCCCCGGCGGCGAATGTCTGATAGGAGACGTGGCTTTTGAAACGCAGGCCGAGCTGGATGCCTGCCATGCCGCGGCCGGGACGGCCTGGGACTGCGGCGAGGATTATGCCGTGGCGCAGCTGCTTGCCGGTGCTCTGCCCAGCCTGCGCCTTTCCTTCGCGCGGCTTTCCCACTGCGCGGGGGTGCTTTCCATCGGGCGGCACGACTCTCCGCAGCCTGTTTGACGCAAAAAACAGCCAAGCATCGAATGAGCTTCATTGCAAACCGATAAAAAGAGCCCGCTCGTGAAGGCGGCCGACAAGCTCTCAGCCTACATCAAGTGCATCGAGGAG
>OGXI01002677.1_pt1 | contig 13088 bp, 10 predicted proteins | sample 1576221 | NCBI WGS metagenome assembly OGXI01 (sample SAMEA3541523, study PRJEB24748) | human gut metagenome | biome: human gut; feature: human-associated habitat; material: faeces | place: China | collected 2012
CTTCGTCGTCCTGCACACACATCCAAGACAGGCTCCGATTCCACAGGCCATATGCTCTTCCAGTGAAATGTATGCCGGAATAGCCCGCTCCGAAGCCTCCTGCTTGATTGCCCGCAGCATCATCATCGGACCACACGCCATCATCACGGATGGCTGTACGCCGGTTTCCTTTAATGCAGTGAGGACATTGCCCTTCGTTCCTACACTGCCATCTTCGGTTGCCACATAAACCGTGCCGTATTTTTCAAAATCCTCCTTCAGGAACAGATTACTATCGCGGTATCCGATAAAAACAGATGGCTTCCTTTCTGCTGCCGCAAGCTCCTTAGAAAGCTGCAGCATCGGCGGAATCCCGATTCCTCCACCATATAAAGTAATTTCCGTGAATTCCGGATGACCGGTAAGCAGCTCCGGAACCCGGTATCCATTTCCCAGAATTCCGAGAATCTCGATCCGGTCGTCTTTTTTCAGGGAAGAAAACTCCATTGTTCCTTTTCCTGCCACACGATACACTAACCGTAAAGCCTTCCTCTCCTCGTTGACCTCACAAATACTGATGGGACGTGGGAGCAGTGTTGCTGCATTTTTCGGATAAACACCGATAAACTGCCCGGCGCCTGCCTCCTTTGCAAGCCCTGTTTCAATCCACAGATCATAAATTCCTTCTGCCAGCTTTTCCTGTGAAATCACAACCGCCGTCTGTTTTGATTTTTTACTCATAAGTGACTCCTTTTATTCTATCTTCACATACTCATGCTGTTATTTCTGATACACAAACTTTCCTCCACAGATCGTTGCATGTACAACGCCCGGGAGTTCTTCTCCGATAAAGGGTGAGTTTGCGGATTTGGAGGCAAACTGCTGAACCTTCCAGATCTCTTCCGGATCAAAAATCACCAGATCTGCCGGATCTCCTTCTCTCAACGTTCCTCCCTGTAGTCCGTAAAGCGTACACGGTGCGGTACTCATCCGTTGAACCAGTTGTGGATAGGTAAGCTTTCCAGTCTGTACCAGTTCCCGGATTCCCAGAGACAGCGCCGTTTCCAGTCCGATAATGCCACTTGGAGCCTCGGTAAGCGGCTTTTCCTTTTCTTCCTTGCTGTGTGGCGCATGATCGGTTGCAATCAGATCAATCGTGCCATCTGCCAGTCCTTCGATAATCGCCTGCCGGTCAACTTCCTCCCGGAGCGGCGGATTCATCTTTGCAAGCGTCCCCTTTTCGATGGCGGCTTCCTCTGTCAGTGTAAAATGATGCGGTGTCGCTTCCGCATGGACATCTGCACCTGCTGCCTTACCCTGTCTTACCAGCTCTACCCCTTCCATCGTACTGATATGCTGGATTACTACAGTTGCTCCTGTCTCAAGTGCCAGACGGATGTCCCTCTCTATCATCGTGATCTCCGCCTCCCGCTTTGATCCGCCAATTCCATAATATGCAGCAGCCTTTCCGGCATGAATTCCATTGTTCTGAATATATTTCGGATCCTCTTCGTGAAAGCTGATCGGTTTCCGGCACAAAGCTGCCTGTTCCATTGCCTTTCTTACCATATTCTCGGAAAGAATCGGAACTCCGTCATCCGTGAACCCAACTGCTCCTGCTTCGCTTAACTGCTCCATGGGAACCAGTTCCTGTCCTGCCATTCCCTTCGTCACATTCGCACAGCTGTGAATATGGATACCTGTCTGATCGCCCTTATCAAGAACATACTGCAGCGTCTCGACCTGATCCACGCACGGCTTTGTATTTGCCATCAGTACAATCTGTGTGTATCCGCCCTTCTTCGCAGCCTCCGCTCCCGACAAAATATCCTCTTTATACGTAAAGCCCGGATCCCTGAAATGCACATGCGTATCCGCAAGTCCCGGTGCAATAAGCATTCCCTCCGCATCAAAGACCTCTGCAGCTAAATTTTTTATATTATCCATTCCTGCCAATCCACTCTCTGGCTCCACAGCCGGATTTTTTCCGTCCTGTTCTGCTCGCTCCTTATCATGATCCACAATCTTTACCATCGTATCGTTCTCAATATAAAGATCTGCCGGGTAGACCCTGTCTGCTACCGGATCAATCACCTTACCGTTTTTAATAATCAGCATGATTCTCTTTCCTTTTCCTAATTACATCATGATGCTATAACATCATACCATAAGTGCACTGCGGTACTCAAGGTGTCAATAGCTTTTCGCTTGTTTTTCTTATCATACCTCTGTGCATTTCAACATAAAATAAACTAATTTCCAAATCAGATTTTGAGGTTTTCTATGAAAAACTGTTTCTTATCCAACTCCTTTACCCATAAACTGTTTCCACGGCTCCTGTCCGTCCTCTGCCTGCTCATCCTCCTGTTTATGACCGCCTGTGCAGGAAAGGCCCAAAAGGACTCCCTCGCAAAGATCAAAAATCTGGAATTCACCGTATTATCCGAAGATGCCATTCCGGAAGAAATGAAAAAAGTCATTCAGGAAAAAAATCCGAACCCCTTCAAAATCACCTACTCTGACAGAGGCTTTCTCTACATCGGAATCGGCTATGGCGAGCAGGAAACCGGTGGCTTTGGCATCACGGTCAACGACCTCTACCTCACGGAAAATGCCATTTACTTCGATACCACGCTCCTTGGCCCGTCTCCCGACAACGAAACACCGGTCAGTGACACCGCCTCCTATCCTTACCTTGTCATCAAAACCGAGTATATCGATGAACCGGCTGTATTCCAATAAAAGCTTCATCTTGGAAACGTGCGCCTTGCGGCGCACGTTAAAACAAGCACCAAATAACTCACAGCGTCATTTGGTGCTTGTTTTATAGATTTCGTCCCTGATATTGTATTGTTACCACATAAACTATTTTGTGTGGCTCATCAATGCGGAAAATGGCAATATAGTTGTCAATCAATAACTGTCGATAGGCCTTTCCGGCATATCTACCCTCATTACGTTCTTGGTGGGATTGTGGAAAGGTATCTAGGCCTAAAATAGCCTTCTTAATTCTGTCAACCTGCCCTTTGGCAATTTCAGGAACCAATTTTTCATTTGCGATATACTCATAAATGTCATCTAATTCACGAATTGCTCTTGGATTGACCTTTACTTTGTACTTATCCAAAATGTTTTTTCTCCAATTCTGCAAAAACGATTTCTGCATCTACTGCTTCAGCTCCATTGGTAATTTCCTGCTCGGATTCAAAAATTGCCTGATCGATACGATTCATTCTTGCAAATTTATCATATAGTTCACTACTCATTACAACTAAGTCGCTATATCCGTTTTTTGTGATAAAAATAGGCTCCTGCTCCTTGTGTGCAATATTGGAAATCTCAGTTGTATTGCGTAAATCCTTAATAGGCATAATAAGCGGCATGATATTTCACCCCTTTCTTTGACATAATCATAGCATAATTATGTTCTACAAACAACAAAAATATCCGTCCATGTTCTAATCTGCATGGACGGATATTTCTGTTTAAAAAATAGATTTTCATTTCATTTACTGATTCGACAACTGCTTTCCCAGTGTTACCTGTACATCCTTGGACTGATATCCGGTCGGACTTCCCTGCATAATGGTCAGGGTCACAACATCACCGGCCTGGTAATAGTTCATCTCTTCCTTTAATTCTTCCATGGTTTCTACGGTTTCACCATTGATTGCGGTAATAATATCACCACGGACAAGTCCTGCTGCCGCAGCTCCTGAATTATCGGTTACAGAAGAAACGTAAACCCCCATCGGGATTCCATAGACCTCGGAATACTGCGCTTCGACATTCACACCGGTAATACCGAGAACACCCTTATTGGCTTCATCCACCTTCAGTCTTGTTTCCTTCTGCATCAGTTCTTCAATAATCGGTTTTGCATCGGAAATCGGAATTGCATAGCCCATACCTTCTACGGTGCTTCCACCTATCTTGTTGGAATTGATACCGATCACTTCACCTTTGGTATTCAGTAATGCACCACCGGAATTACCGGGGTTAATTGCTGCATCGGTCTGGATAAAGGTATTAATCTGGGAATCCCCGGTCTGACCCTCCTGTGAGGTAACAGCGATTGGACGATTCAAAGCACTGACAACACCGGTTGTTACGGACTGACCATAGCCTAACGCATTACCAATGGCGATAACAGGTTCACCTACCGTCAGATCATCCGAGCTTCCTAACGATGCAATTGAAATCTGGTTCAGGGTATCCTCCTTGATATCGGAGAGCTGGACTGCCAGTACTGCCAGATCCTTATCCGCATCGGTACCCTTAATCTGTGCCTGTACCTGTTCCTCGTCGTCAAACTGTACCGACAGGGTATCCGCAGATTCTACTACATGATAGTTTGTAACAATTAACAGCTCGCTGTCATTTTCACCAACAATGATGCCGGAGCCGGAGCTTACTGCTTCACTGCTGTATTCCTGTCCAAAGAAGGTTCCACGCTGTACATAGGTATTGCTCACAGATACAACGGACGGCATTACTGCTTTTACCACCTGTGTAACATCCGTAACAACTGCCTCTGTCTGCGTCTGTGGTGTCAGATTATCCAATGTCTGTTTAATGCTGCCGGAGGATGCCTCTGCCGCATCGGAGCTGCTGTCCGGAAGCAGCACATCCTCTGCTGCATCTCCTGATCCGGAAGCCTCTGCCAGAGCACTGTCCTGTGAGGAATTCCCCACTATTGCGGAAAAAGCACTTTTGGCACGGGTAAATCCGTCATGTGCTGCATCCACTGCCTGAAAACCGATTCCTGCAAAGACACCAAATACCAGTCCACAGCACAGACCTGCTAAAACTTTTTTCCCAAATCCACCGGATTGTTTTTTCTGTTTTACGGGTTTTGTCTGCTGATGATTCATCTGAGACTGCTGAAAATTGGTTGAAGAGGTCTGGTAATAATTGGTTCCCTGCGTTCCCGAAGAGGAATTCTGGTTCTGATTTACCTGCCCCTGATTCATCTGGTTCTGGTTTGTATAATAATCATTCGTATATCTGTTCTCATCCATGATAACTGCCTCCTTTAAAAACCTTTCCTTAAAACCTTTCCTTGCTTCTATGATTCACAGTATAGGAAACAAATGTGTTAAAATTGTGTCTTAAATATGATCCTTTTGTGTAATCTAAAAATTCCGCATCCTCTTTCCTCGAAGATGCGGAATCAGGCTTCCTTACTCTACAGTTACCGATTTAGCAAGGTTACGGGGCTTATCAACATCAAGCCCCTTACCAATGGATACATAATAGGCAAACATCTGGAATGGAATAATCGCCAGTGAATTGGTGAAGTACCTGTTCGTCTGCGGAATATAAAGTACGTAATCGGCAGTATCCTCTATATCATCATGTCCGGTCGTTGTAAGTGCTAACACAAATGCGCCTCTGGACTTCACTTCACGGATGTTGCTGATAGTCTTTTTATACAGATCCTCCTGAGTCAGGGAGGCCATAACCAGTGTTCCATCCTCAATTAAGGAAATCGGACCATGCTTTAATTCACCTGCTGCGTAGGCCTCAGAATGCATATAGGTAATTTCCTTAAGCTTTAAAGAGCCCTCCATGGATAACGTATAATCCAGGCCTCTTCCGATAAAGAAAACGCTCTTTGCGGCCACATAACGGTTGGCAAACCGCTGAATCCTGGTCTTATTACCAAGAAGCAGTTCAATCTGCTCCGGCAGACGGCGGAGATCAAAAACAAGCTGCTGATACTCCTCTTCCGGAATTGTACCCTTAACTCTTGCAAACTTCATTGCCAGCAGATAAAGTGCAATCAGCTGTGCAGAATACGCTTTTGTGGACGCAACCGCAATTTCCGGTCCTGCCCAGGTATACATGACACTGTCTGCTTCTCTTGCGATGGAGGACCCAACCACATTTACAATACCAAGCACCTTTGCTCCACGTGCCTTGGAATCGCGGAGTGCCTGCAGGGTATCGGCAGTTTCTCCGGACTGGCTGATAACAATCACCAGTGCTCCCTCTTCGATGATCGGATTCCGGTAACGGAATTCGGATGCCATATCCACCTCTACAGAAATCCGTGCCATGGATTCAATAACATATTTTGCCGTCATGCCTGCATGATATGCGGTACCACATGCCACAATATGAATACGGGAAAGCTTCCTGATTTCTTCATCTGTCATACGGAGCTCTTCAATCTCCACATTGCCATCCTTCATATGCTTTTCAAAGGTCTCACGGACTGCTCTGGGCTGATCGTAGATCTCCTTTAACATGAAATGCTCATATCCGCCCTTTGCAACCGCTTCTGCATCCCAGTCCACATGAGAAGATGTCTTCTGGATCTCTTCTTCGTCTACGGTATAGAAATGAATCTCATTTTCCTTTAATGCAACGACTTCCTGATTATCAATATAATAAACTTCCCTGGTATACTTCAAAATTGCGGGCACATCCGATGCAATAAAGCTTCCTTCACTGCTTGTTCCTACAATCAAAGGACAGTCCTTACGTACTGCAAAAATTTCCTCCGGATGATCTGCAAACAGAATGCCGAGAGCATAGGAACCTTCCACACGGTGAAGCACCTTCGTAATTGCTTCTAACGGATTTCCTTTATAATAGTAATCAATCAGCTGCACCAGAACTTCGGTATCGGTATCGGATACAAATTTGTAGCCACGATTTATAAGCCGCTGCTTTAACTGCTGATAGTTCTCAATAATTCCATTATGTACGACAGCAATCGTCCCATCCTGATTATCGTGCGGATGCGCATTAATATCCGTTGGCTTTCCATGCGTTGCCCATCTGGTGTGTCCGATTCCGACACAGCCCGGCATCGTCTCTCCGCCTCTTGTCATATTCTCAAGCACCTGCAGTCTGCCTGCTGCTTTCTGAATATTAATCTTTTTTCCATCAAAAACTGCCATACCGGTTGAATCATAACCACGGTACTCCAGCTTTGCAAGTCCCTCTAAAATAATCGGGGCAGCCTGATGTTTCCCAATATAACCAACAATTCCACACATATCTGATCCTCCAAAATCAACTTAAATATACTTATATCATTTTTCAGCCTTGCTGGCAACCCTCTTCCCGGTCAGCATTCACAGCATCAGTCCCAATAGCTGTGGTTCATGCTGCACCGCTTTACGAACCATACAGGGAATTTCTGATAACGTTTTCCAAGAAAATATCCGATGTATTTACATCCACTCTGCCAGATCAGCTTCACGATCAGCCATGGCTTATGAAGCTTCAAAAGATACCGGCAGGTCTGTAAAACCAGTTTTCTGCCTTCGGCTTCTGCCCGGATCCCGCTAAATTCCTCCGGAAACTGTGCATGCGATACGCCCAGATCGAAATTCCGGTGAAGCTGCTCCATTCCACTGTAATTGTGTGAATGAATCACCTCTGCCTTTGCCGTATAGGAAATCGCATATCCGGCATCAATCAGATGCCTTGCATAGATCATGTCCTCATTAAAAATCGTATGATCCGGAAATCCTCCCAAGGCGTCAAAATAACTTCTCCGGTAGGCTGCACACACATTGGAGGCAAAAAAGGTCTTAATACCAAGCTCCGGCAGATCCTTTGCAGTTTTAATCCTTTCCTTTTCCGGATAATTAAAGCTTCGCGTGTACCTCTCAATGATTCCGCAATCCGGATCCGGAAGCTGTCTTGCATAGGAAACCCCTATACTTTCCGATACAAAAGGCTTTAACAGCTCCTCCATCATCGTATTTCCTGCCGGGATTGCATCATCAGTCATACAGACAAAAAATTGGGCATGGCTTAAAGACACCCCATAATTTCTTGTTCCGCCATGATCAAACTGTGCCTTTGCAATATGGTGCAGCTCGATCCGTGGATCTCTTGCAAGAAACGGCTCTTCCTGGCTGAACTTCAGGAATTCATCCCGGTCTGTATTGATCAGAATAATCCTCTGTGGCATCCGCGTCTGCGTCAGCAGACAATCGATCAGTCTGTTTAGTTTTTCGTCCGGCCGGTATACCGGAATGATCACATCATATTCAAACATTCCTGTACGCTCACTTATATGAGAAAAGGGTCTTTCACAAAGACCCTTTTCTATCTCTTTTTATTTATCCGCTTTGTTCTCTTACTTGCTCTGCGTATACAAAACAGTCTTTATTTATTTCACATAACCATTTGTATCTGCCGCAATCTTCGCACTATACTCCTTAACGGCTGAAGAAGGTTCATAATCCTTCTCATCAAACAGGAATTCATGCAGCCAGGTAACATTGGATTCCAGACTCCTTGGAACCACGCAGCTTCCCTTCTTACCGATACTACCTGTGGTCAGCATATCGGAATTCGGGAACCCTCCTTCATCCACGATATTATACTTACTGATATTTCCAAGAAGTGATACAATTTCAGAAATATCAAGAGACGTATATACCTTATCAAATACAGAGTTTGCAATCTTCTCAAGCTGTGCAGGAGATGCCTTCTTTGCTTCATCTGCAACCGCCTTTAATACACGACGCTGTCTTGCTGTACGCTCAAAATCGTTGCCTACATAACGGATACGGCAGTAAGCAGTTGCCTGCAGACCGTTTAACTTCTGGTATCCTGCCTGTGTTACCGGTGTGTAGCTTCCCTCGGCTGCGGTATAAGTCTTACCATCCTTCGTTGTACCGACAATACTGATCTGGTAGTTATTCAGATGGGAAATTTCTTCTTCCTTAACATCAATATAAACACCGCCCAGTGCATCAATTGTCTCTGTGAGACCGCTGAATCCGACTGTTACGAAATCGGTAATGTTCATATCCAGATTCATGTTCAGCATATTGATCGCCTGCATCGGTCCACCCTTTGCATAAGCCGCATTACACTTATTATAAGTATCATTGCTTAAGTTCAGGTAGGTATCACGATATACGCTGACCAGCTTACAATCGCCGGTATCCAGATTAATGGAGGCAATCATAATGGTATCACTCCGGGTATTCTTGGTCAATGCTCCCTCTGTGGAGTCTACACCGAATAACGCAATGTTGCGATACCCCTGCAGCACCGAGCCTTCCTGCTCCTGCAGCTTTTCAACCTCCGGATTGATGACAATGTCTTCCTCCGGCAGATCTACCTTACCAACCTTTTCCGTCTTTAAAACAGTCCATAATACCATAACCATGAGTAACAGAACCAGGATTTCTACAATAAATAAAATAATCTTGGAGGTTTTGTTCTTTTTCTTATGATTCTTACCATTTGAGGATTTCTTCGAAGGAGTGCTCTTTCTTCCCCTGGAAGCGCGGCTGTCTTCATAATAATCGTCTTCGTAATAGTCATCCTCATAGTAATCGTCTCTACGGGATGATGTTCTCTTCTGCGAAGAGCTGCGTGCAGCCTGGCTGTGCTGTGCAGGTCTCTTCTGTGCAGGTCTTCCCTGTGAAGGTCTGCCTTGTGATGATCTTCCCTGTGAAGGTCTGCCTTGTGATGATCTTCCTTGTGAAGGTCTTTGATTATTTGTGGTCATACCTTTTCTCCCTTTCAAATACCATATGTGGGTTTCTTCTTTCGTTCTCCCCATAATCTAGCATTTTACCATATTAATGTTCCCACTTCAACCAGATTCATACAAACTTGCGATTATACGCGCCTTTAATAGGCATTCTTATTCACAAAACCTTTGAAAATCGTCATAAACAAAATCTTGATATCGAGGGCAAGACTCCAGTTTTCAATATAAAACAGATCGTACTCGATACGCTTGCGGATTGATGTATCTCCACGATATCCATTGACCTGTGCCCAGCCGGTCAGTCCCGGCCGCACCTGATGCTTAATCATATATCTCGGGATTTCTTCCTTATATTTATCTACCCATTGTGGCCGCTCCGGCCGCGGTCCAACCAGCGACATTTCTCCCATCAGAATGTTAAAAAGCTGTGGCAGTTCGTCGAGACTGGTCTTACGCATAAATTTACCAACCTTCGTGACACGCGGATCATTCCTGACCGTCCATGCATTTTCCTCTGCAGACTGCTTCTGTACTTCCATCGTCCGGAATTTGTACATCTTGAATACTTTATTATGAAGTCCCACACGCTCCTGTTTAAAGATCACCGGTCCTTCACTGGTTGCTTTTACTAAAATCGCACAGACCAGCATCACCGGAGAAGCAATAACAATACCAAAGCAGGCACCCAGAATATCCATGATTCTCTTTAATATACTATTCACCGGATTCGTTAATGGTACATAACGGATATTGATCACCGGAAGTCCCATCAGATCCTCCGTATAGGGGTGGCTCGGCACCAGGGAATTATAATCCGGAATAAACTTTGTATGAACACCGGACTTCTCACACAGATCCACGATGTACTCCAGCTGCTCATAATCCTTCAGTGCAAGTGTAATCGCAATTTCATCCAGCTTGTTCTCCGGAAGAATATACCTGATATTCTCTATTCTTCCCACAACCTTAACTCCCTTATACACGGTTCCGCTTGGCATGGTATCATCAAGAATCCCCCGGATTACGTATCCCCACTGGGGATTTGCAATAATTCTGGTAATATATTCCTCCGCCGCACTGGAATAACCAACCAACAGAATGTACTTCAGGTTATAACCCTTTCTGCGGAAAAAGTACAAAATATTCCGGATCATTGTCCGGCAGAGCGTCATCAGAATAATATTGATAATATAAAAGGCTCCCAGCACGAATCGGGAAATATCCAGCTGATTGATGATATACAGCAGTGTCATAAACAGGATCAATCCTACTGTATTTGCCTTCACAATTGCAAAAAGCTCGTATTTACGCCTTGTTGCACGCTTTGGTGCATATAAATTAAAGAAATAATACAGAACCAGATAAAGCGGAACCAGAATATACAACGCACGGAAATACGTGTACATATCCAGTACTCCAACATTCGGATCCGTCTCCGCAAAGCCGGTAGCAAACTTCAGATACCATGCCATGAGATAAGAAATTGCCGTCACAACCGCATCAATCAACACATGGATTCGATTCAATAATTTCTGATTGTCCTTAATCATTGCACAACCCTTTCTACCACCACAGACGGCGGAACATATTCGCCCATAACTGCAGCTGTATTACCACATAATTTCCAAAATGCTTCATGGAAAATTTTACCTTATGTTCTCTTCCTTTTCCGGAAAAAGCAAGACGGAAGCCCTTTCCAAGACCCTTCATATAATCTGCACCCAGTCCCTTTTTCAGGAAAAACAAAATCTTCACAAGATACCCCAAAAGCAGGAATGGTAGATTCAATAACACCTGTAATACCGGCATATTTTTATAAATCAGATAAATACTGTTCCGGGAGGATAAATCTACCTTGAATTTATTATGTCTTGAACCGGAAGAGCCGCTGCCTGCATGAAGAACAACGGAAGCCGGTGCGTAATAGTTCCGGTAGCCATAGATCTTCGCACGGTACCCTACATCGATATCCTCCAGATAGGCAAAATGATTTTCATCAAAATCACCGATTTTTTCAAAAACAGCCTTCCGGTAAAGAGCTGCCCCGGCACAGGCAGAAAACACAGAGGTTTCCTTTGAAAATGCTTCGTTCTTCCGGTCCTTTCCGCGTGCAAATGCCCATCCTAATGCACAATAAAAATCTCCGGCACTGTCAATCAGCTCCGGATTCTTCATCTGCAACATTTTCGCAGCTACAGAAAACGCTTTCGGATGACGTTCCATTGCAGCTTCCAGCTCTTCAATTGTATCTTTTAAAACAACGGTATCGTTATTTAACAGAAAAACATATTCTGTTCCGGTCTCATGGATTCCGATATTCACCGCTGCGCTGAATCCCCGGTTTTCGGGTAATGCGATCAGCTTCACCATCGGGAACCTTTCTTTCACCATGGCAGCACTTTCATCGGCAGAACCGTTATCTACAACAATTATTGCAGGAACCTCACTTCCCTCTAAAAGAGAGGTAAGGCAGTCCTGCAGATAGTTCCGTCCATTGTAATTGGGAATTACCACTGTCGTTTTCATGCTTCTGTCCTATCTTCCATCCACCCGCTGCACCATTTCCGGATCCCAGACGATTCGTTTTCCTCTTCTGCGCAGTTCCTCACAGAATCTGAAGCTTAACTCTTCATAATCAGCATCCTTCTTAAGGACATCCTGATATAAGAAATATCCCGTATGGGGCTGCACCGCATAGGGCAGTCCGGTAAGCTCTTCCCAAACTGTCTGTGCCTCCCCTGAACAGATCATACAGCGCACATCCACAGCATAGGCCTCCTGCTGACAGGATGCCCGGTGCATATAACCACTATATTCTCTATGGAGCCCCAGATATAAGGGCTCCCTGTTTTCATTATAAATACCGCCTACTACACGGTTATGCCGGTCAATCAGCTTTCCTCCGACCACAGCTACATCCGGCCGGTTACTTAACAGATCCGGCTGATAATTTACACGAAAAAATCCCAGATGACATGTATGAACCACATCGGCCTGATACTCCCGCGCCTTCAAAAAATCCTCTACTGCACGCCTGCCGGCTTCGTAAGCATAGCACTTACTTTCCGGATTCTCTGACGTAGAGCCTTCATAACATCTCCAGTGATACAGTACCTTGGGGATATGGGCAACCGGCAGCTTAGCCCTTCTGGCTGCGTGCCTGTCCTCTCCCATCATCCGGTCTACCGCCCTCAGAATGATGTCATGATCCTGTGCCCCATCCACGCTGCTCCGGAATTCAAGCTCCTGCATGAGTTCTCTCTGCATCACAAGCAGATGACAGATATAATTATTCGATAATATTAAATCCAGATTAAACTCCGGTTTCCGATTAACCTCATAAAACGAAGTTCCATTGCTGTTACATTTATCCTCATCAGAATATAACATGCGTAATTCCAGATTATCCTTCCGATACGCCTCAATCACAGATGCGCATTCAAACAAGGCATCCTCCGTCAGTAAATCATCATGGTCAAGTAATGCGACATATTCTCCTGTCGCTGTCTTCAATGCTTCATTCGTGTTTCCGGATATTCCCAGATTTTCTTTCAGCCTGTGATACCGGATACGGGAATCGGTATATTCCTTCACAACCTCCGATACCCGGTCCGTTTTACTGGCATCTGCA